>Ga0256865_1000752_pt1 | contig 10716 bp, 10 predicted proteins | sample RVTome_14_FD_187337 | JGI IMG/M metagenome (GOLD analysis project Ga0256865, IMG submission 187337) | Soil microbial communities from uranium-contaminated site in the Upper Colorado River Basin, Wyoming, United States - RVT145D125 HiSeq ... | reverse complement strand
TAAGGCTATTGAAGCTGCTCCCGGACCATTCGTCCGCCTTTTCGGGCCAGGAAACGTTCATAGCTCGGGGTCCAGCTCTCTGCCGCAACTGGAGGAGAAAAATAGTAGCCCTGCATACTCTGACACTTGCGTGCGCGTAGAAAGTCGAGTTGCGCTTTTGTTTCGACCCCCTCGGCAATCACGTTGAGATCGAGACTGCTGGCCATGTAAATAATCGCTTCGACGATCGCTTCATGGTCATGATTCTTGGAGATGGTCCGAACGAATTCTTGGGCGATCTTGATCCGATCGAAAGGGAAGTTCTTCAGGTAGACCAGGGAGGAATAGCCGGTACCGAAGTCGTCGATAGCCAGATGGATTCCCCGCACTTTCAGGTCGGCGAGGGTCATGATGGCGTCCTTGACGTTTTCCATAATGATGCTCTCGGTGAGTTCGATTTCAAGAAGGTTAGGATCGAACCCGGTTTCCCGCAACGTCGACTCGACCATGTCGACGAAATCGAGCCGTTTGAACTGCAGGCCGGAGACGTTGACCGCCATCCGGATGGGTGCATAGCCCGCCTCCTGCCATGCCTGGGCCTGGGTGCAAGCCGTTTTCAGCACCCACTCGCCGAGAGGGATGATAAGACCGGTCTCTTCGGCAACCGGGATGAACCTGGCTGGGGGGATCATCCCCTCCTCGGGGTCGTGCCAGCGCAGGAGGGCTTCGAGGCCGGCGATCTGGCCTCCGCGCAGGCTCAGTTGGGGTTGATAGGCAAGCGAAAGTTGACCATTTTCAAGGGCCCGGCGCAGACGGGTTTCCAGGTGGAGTTTTTCCTTGGCCCGGGCGTTCATATCGGCGGAAAAGAACTGGAAATTGTTTCCCCCCTTCTCCTTGGCGGCGTACATGGCGATGTCGGCGTTGCGCAGCAGCGTTTCGTCGTCTTGGCCGTCGATCGGGTAGATGGCGATACCGACGCTGGCGGTGCCGAAGAATTCCTTGCCGTCCAGCTTGACCGGGTGGGAGATGACTTCCAGAAACCTTTTGGCAAATATCGTCGGCTCGCCGTCTGATTCGAAGCCGCAGAGGATGATCACGAATTCGTCGCCGCCGATCCTGGCCACCGTATCGCAATGGCGGATACAATCGGTCAGGCGCTGGGCAACAACCTGAAGAAGTTTGTCGCCCACAGCGTGGCCATGGGTATCGTTGACCCACTTGAAGCGGTCCAGGTCGACGAAAACAACGCCGACATTGCGCTCCTCGCGGTACGCCCGGGCCAGTGCCTGCCTGAGGCGATCGCGGAAAAGCAGGCGATTGGGCTGGCCGGTCAGCGGATCGTAATGGGCGAGCCGCTGAATCTCCTCGTCCTTGCGCTTGTGTAAGGTGACATCGACGATGCCGGCCATGCTCCGGAGGAATCTTCCGCGCCGATCGCGTTCGGCGATGGCGGAAATGAGGACGTCGATGGGTTCTCCGTTCTTCTTGATCATCTGGTAGGGCACATCCTTGACGTACCCCTGCTGAAAAAAGAGGGGCAGGACGGTCTCCTCCGCCAAGCGTCGCGAGTCCATACTCAGGTAGGAGACCAGGTTAGTGCCGATCACTTCGTGCCGCTCATAGCCGAGCGTCTCCAGCCACAGGTCGCTTACCTCAAGCAAATGACCGTTCCGATCGATGGAATGCATCATGATCGGTGTTTTGCGAAAAAGCTCGCGGTATCTTCGTTCTAGACGGGAAATCCTTCGAGAGGAACTTTTCATGCTCATCCCCAGGGGTAACGCCGGGCTGGGCTTGATCGAGTTGGCCGTGGCCTGGCGGGAAGGGTACCTGTTAATTTAACCCCGGAAAGGGAGATCGTCAATTCTCCTTCGGGTTAAAAAAGGGTCACCCAACGGTGATGGCCCGGCGGGTTGCCGATGTGCGCGCAGCTGGTCTGGGGGAGGAGGGGAATGGGGGATTATTCCATCCCCTTTTCGAAGTTGAAGCAGCTGGTGTCCGGCAGATCGGAGCCTTTGCGGAACGCGTCGAGCACCCGTTTGCCCTCCGGTGAAAAGGGGCCGAGGTGGGAGAGATCTAGGAGAAAGCGGCCGCACCCCATATTCTGCAGTTCGGTGAGGTGAGCGAAGAGCGAGAAATCGCTCTCGGAAGTGAGCACAGTGAGCCCCGAGCGGCCATCGACCCGGTAGGCCTCGCCGCGGTCGGAGAGGACCGGGCTGTCGGCCCGCACGCCCCGGATGGGGATCCGCGAGGTGATCAGGGGAACGGGTCCGTAGACGGTAAGCGCCGTTTCGATGCCGGCCTCGCGTCGCAGAATCTCTCCCAGGTTCTCTCGGTCGTCCTCGATGTAGAGGGTCGCTTCGGCGAGCCCCAGCTTCCGCCAGGCGAGCAGCGCCTGGCTGTTGAGGGAGAAGAGGCGGTAGCCGGCGGAAAGGCGCAGGTCGTCGAGTCCGTCGAAGAGGGGGAAATGCCCCAGGTTGTTGAGGCGGAAGCTGTGGAACCCCCGCTCGACCAGGTGCCGTACCGCCTCGCGGAAGTGGCGCCACTGGTCGTCGAAGATAATGAAGGGGATGTCCCAAAGCACCTGCTCCTGCCGCCCGCGCAGGCGGCGGCCGAGGTGGTCAAGGCCCTGGATGTTGGCGGCCGAGAGCGGCACCAGCAGCCGGTCGATGCCCGGGTCGCTGAGGATATGGGCGTCGCGCAGGTCGCGGATCGCCAGAGTAAGATGGCGGCTTGCGGCGGCCCGGACGGCAAGGGTGGGGAGAAGGTCGGCCATTGCCAGTTGGCGGTGCGTTTCGCGGCGGGTCTTTTGCTTTTCCGCCACCGCCTGGGACAGTGCGAGGTAGAAGTCCCGGCGTACTTCCTTGAGGCGACTGGGGGGAATGACCACCGGCGGCAGCTCTGGAGCTGAAAGCTCCGCCAACTGAAACGGTTCGCCGGCGGTCCGGGCAAAGACCCCCCGCAGAGTTTCGGTGGAGAGCGGCCGGTCACTGGCGGCAAAGGTCTCGACCGGATAGCGGCGCTCGAGGTTGACACCGGCGCTTACGCCACTGATCACCAGGGTCGCGTCGGCGAGGGCGACCGTTAGGTTGACCGGGGTCGGCACCGCGGCGGCCGTCCCGAGCTTGCGCCGGCAGGCCGCTTCGCTCATGGTGAAGGCCTGCTCGGAGGAGACCTTGAAGACGGCGTCGCCGACCCGGAACTGGCCGCGAAAGGGGGAGGGGACACTCACCTGGGTGCCGGCCTGCGCCACCTTGGCCGGGCGGCGACCGAGCAGGAGTTCCTTGACGGTGAAGGCGGTGCCGGCCTGGTCGCTCTTCGGCTGGACGCGCAGGCGGTCGCCGACGTGCAGGCGGTCGCGGGTCTTGAAGCTGATGGTTCCGTCGTGGATGGCAGAAACTTCGCCGAGAAAGCGGCCGGTCGCCCCCTTGAGCGAGGGAATGGCGATGTCGGTGGGGACGGCGCCGGGCAGAAAGCCCTTGGTCGGCAGTCGGCCGAAGGAGAGCTTTAGCCGCTCCTTGGCCTCGCGCACCGCCTCAACGCGCCGTGCCGGCGGTGCGTCGAGAACCTGCCGGTAGGCGCCGACCACGCTCGCCACATATTCGGCGCTCTTCATCCTGCCTTCGATCTTGAAGCTGGTCACCCCGGCGGCCATCAGGTCGGGGAGCAGGTCGATGGCCGAGAGGTCGTTGGTCGAGAAGTAGTAGCCGTCCTGCTGCCGGTAGCTGTAGCGGCGGCGGCAGGGTTGGGCGCAGCGGCCGCGGTTGCCGCTCTTGCCGCCGAGCCAGGAGGAGAAGTAGCACTGGCCGGAGAAGGAGAAGCAGAGGGCGCCGTGGACGAAATGCTCCAGCTCCAGGCGGGTGGTCCGCCGGAGGGCGGCGATCTCGGCGAGGCTGAGTTCGCGGGCGAGCACGCCGCGGGTGAATCCCATCCGCTCCAGCATCTGCACCCCGGCGGCGTTGTGTACCGTCATCTGCGTCGAGGCGTGCAGCTCGAGGCCGGGAAAGTGCCGGCGAGCCAGTCGCCAGACGGCCAGGTCCTGGAGGATGACCGCATCGACCGCCATCGCCTCGAGGGCGCCGAGGGTTTCCACCAGTTGCGGCAGCTCGCGCTCCTTGACCAGGGTGTTCAGGGTCACGTAGACCTTGCGGCCGAGGCCATGGGCGTAGGCAACCAGGCGTTCCATCTCGGTGGTGCTGAAATTCTTCGCCTTGGCCCGGGCCGAGAATTCCTTGAGCCCGGTGTAGACGGCATCGGCCCCTCCCTCCATGGCGGCGAAGAAGGCTTCCAGGCTGCCGGCGGGGGCAAGAATCTCGGGCTTGGTGATGGTCGGTAAGTTCATGGCGGTCCAAAAAAGCGGCCGGGTGGACAACCCGGCCGTACATTAGCGTGAGATTGCAAGATAGCACGGAGGCGGAGCAGGAATCAACCGAGGAATCGGGGTGTTAGCGGTAGCAAACAACTTAGAACGATGTTATGATTATGCGCACCCCCGTCGAAGGAGATCGCCATGCCCTTTGCCCCTCCCCCTGAACAGCTCCTCGACCAGCCGGAAATGGAACTGATGGAACTCTTCGGCCGGATGCGCTCGGTATCCGACTCCGCAGGCTTCAGCGGCACACTGCCCGCTCTTTGGCAGTGCTCCGACGAGAGCCAGGCGATCAAGAAGGCACTCTTCGGCTACGTCTTCGACTGTCCGGTTTTTAACCTGGGCCGGGTGGGGGCACTTCTCGATCCGACCCGGCTGGGACCGGCTTCCCACCACGGCCATGACCTGGTGATCCTTGGCGGCAGCCATATCGGCAGCCATGAGGAAGAGGGCATCGGCTACGTCGAACGAATCCACGGCAAGGTGGCTCCGTGCTGCGGCAAACTGCTCTCGGTGCTCGATGAATACGTGCAGCTCTACCGGCGTGCCAGTTCGCTCCTCACCCTCTTTCGGGAAGGGGCTGAGGCAAGGATCGAGGTCCCCTACAAATACCTCTTCAGCAAGCCTCCTACCGATTCAGCGCGCCTGCACCTCCAGTTGCATCGCCTGGTGGATGGGGAGGCGCTGCGCGATTCGAGCCACGGCAAGGTCTATCGTCTGCAGCCGGCCTTCGCTGTCCGTCACCAGCAGGCCATCGCCACCCTGGACGTCGCGCCGCGCGCCATCGGCTCTCTGCTGGACCCGGAGACCTTCCGCTTCAGCAAGCGCCTCGACAAGGTGAGCTTCGACCCCTTGACCATGCTGGAGGTTTCCATTTTCGAATTTCTCCCGGACATCGTCACCTCGCCCCGCCCGCACCGACGCCTTTCCGACGTCAACACCTGGCGCCAGTTCCACCGTCTTGCTTCCTACCTTACCGACACCTTCGACAGTGGCGAACGCAACACCTTCGTGGTTGCCGGGCTGACCCTCGATCACTCCATCCGGCGCAACACCTTCATCCCCCAGTTCGGGTTCTGGATGGAGCAGGGCCGGGCCCTGCAGGCCCGCTACTTCGGCCCGCCTGAAATCAACGAGTTGCTGCTGAGGCAGGAAGCCTACCGGCCCAGCCGGACTTTTCTGGAGTATGCAGGAGTGACGTAGGGCGAGGTCCCTGGTCCCTGGGCCAAGGTCCAAGGTCGAAAGCCTTTACACTTTGGACTTTGGACTTGGGACCTTGGACCGGGGTTTCAGCCCAGCAGTCCCCTGTCCGCCAGACTCACATAATCGCCGCTGCCGATGATGATGTGATCGAGAACGCGCACGCCCATCAACTCGCCGGCTTCGCGCAGACGGGAGGTGATTTCCAGGTCCTCGCGGCTGGGGGTGGGATCCCCTGAGGGGTGGTTGTGGATGAAGAGGACGGCGGCGGCCGACTCCCGCACCACCGGAGCGAAAACCTCGCGGGGGTGGACGATGCTGGCGGTGAGGCTCCCTTCCGAGACCTGCACCTCGCGCAGCACCCGGTTCTTGCTGTCGAGCAGCAGGGCGAGAAAGACCTCCTTGCGCCGGTCGCGCAACCGTTCGTGGTAATGCCGAAAAACCTCGGCCGAGGAGGTGAAGCGGTCGCCGGGGCGCAGCGCCTTGGTAGCGAAGCGCCTGGCGATCTGGAAGACGGCCAAAAGTTCCGCCGCCTTTGCCGGACCGATCCCGCGGAGCTCACACAGCTCGCCGATGGTGGCGCCGGCCAGCTGCCGCAGCGAGCCGAAGCGTGTCAGCAGCATCCGGCCATGGTCGAGGGCGCTGGTCTGGGATGCGGCGTCCCCCGTTCGCAGGACCAAAGCAAGCAGTTCGGCATCGCTCAGGGTTTCCGCCCCGTGGTTGAGCAGTTTCTCCCGAGGCCGCTCGGCCTCGGGCCAGTCCTTGATCCTTCGCATTTCCCCCTCCTCGTCAGGCGGCCGCGGTGCCGCCGAAACCTGTTGTTTGTAGCTGCAGCAGATAAAACAGGGGACCGGCCTGGTGACCGGTCCCCTGGTGGTGACGTCCGCCGGATGGGCTATTTCGCCGGCGTCGCGGGCTCTTTGAGCGGGCTGCCCCAGAAGGTGCCGAGCACCCGCTTGTCGCTCTCGCTGAGAACGGCGCCCCGCTCCAGCATGCGCTGCTGGATCTTCTCCAGGACCTGCCGTTTTTTGATGGCGATATCGACCCGTTCGCGGGTGTGGCAGACCGTGCATTTGGTGTCGATGACTTGCTGAAACTCGTTCATCCCGCGCAAGCGGTGAGCACCCAGGTCCTCAACCGCAACCGCGGCGAACACGGGCACCGACAAAAAAAAGTAGAGTGTCAAGAGGGCAACGTGCTTGGGCATCTGACTACTCCCGGACATAGGTGTCGATGTCCGTTTCATGCACCATTGCCATCAGGTGGGCATACTCAGACTCGATCAGGGCGTAATGGTCGCGGGTCTCTTTGACCATCTTTTCGAAAACGGCCCGAACGGCCGGGTCGACAATGTGGGAAGCGGTCAAGGTGAGGTTCTTCGCCAGGTCTTCTTCCTCGCGCAGGGCGATTTCCATCGCCTTGCGCTCATGCGTGCTCTCGTCGAGGGCCTTCTGGAGTTCCTTGAGCATGACCGAGTCAGGATGGGGGGGGGTCGCCATGAACTGCTCAAAGGTGCCGAGATCGCCTCCCTGGTAAAGATGGAAGAAATGGCTGGCGTGCTCGCGTTCTTCGCTGGAGAGCAGGTTGAAGACCTTTTTGCCCCGCGGATTTTTGGTGATTTCGGCCGCCCGCTTGTAGAAGTCCATGACGTTCTTTTCAGTCTGGATGGCCAGTTTGAGTGCTTCCTGCAACTTGAATTCCTGCGGCATGGGGCGCTTCCTCCTTCGGTTTGTTATGAAAATGTTTACGTTTTAAAAGTATTACCGAAGGTCGCCGCATGTCAACATTGCCGGCGCGAAAACCGGCAGCGCAGCGGTTGGAAGCGAACTACCTCGCCGCGGTACCAGCGAGGGCGAGCTTGTCGCTGATGTTGTTCTTCAGCCAGTTCGGATCCCACCACTCGAGCGGGTTGACCTGCTGGCCGGCGATCAGCACGCTCAGATGCAGATGGTCGCCGCCGGCCATGCCGGTGGCGCCGGTGCGGCCGACGATCTGTCCCTTGCTGAGGGTCTCGCCTTTCTGGACAGAAATCTGGCTCAGGTGGCCGTAGAGGGTCTGGAGGCCGAGCCCGTGGTCGATGACGACGCAGTTGCCGTAGATGCCCAGCTCGTCTGCGAAGACCACCGTCCCGGCGTTGGCAGCCGGGACCGGGGCCTGGGCGGTGGAAGCAAGGTCGATGCCGAGGTGGGTCTGCCGGTCGATGGCTTGGCCGGCGTGGTAATAGGTGCGGGCCTGGGCAAAAAAGCCGGGGACGGCGGCGTTGGGCTGGCGCATGAAGACCCCGTCCCACAGCGGCTGCCCGGCGGTCTGCTGGCCGAAGTCGAGCAGGGCGCTGGTGTTCTGTTCCCGCATCTCCCGGTTGACCTTCAGGAAGAGTTCCAGGGGATCGGAAATGGCGGGATAATAGTGCTGGAAGTCGGGGATGATTTTAGATTCCAGAAACTTCTGGCTTACCTCGATGCGGTCGGTGGGGAAGGGTTTCGGATTGAGATGGTAGTAGATGCCCGCCAGCCGATCGTTGCCGGCAGGGTCGGTCGCCAGCACCTTCGGCACGAAGGTCGACGGATTCATGTCGTAGGGGAAGGCGAAAAGGCAGACGTAGGTGCCCGAGGGCTGACGGTGGCCGGGGAAGAACAGCCCGCCGACCGTCACCCCGGTTTTCTCCACCGGTTCGGAGATGGTGTAGACGACGAGGCCAGCGCCTCCCTGGTTGATGTTGTGGGCGGTGCTCAATATGGTTACTGCCGGTGGCTTGTTGTCGTATTCGAACTTGAGTACCTTCTCGTTCGTGTTGCCTGCTCCGAAGTGGAAGGGCGAATGGTCGACGGCGGTAATGCGCACCTCGAAGGAACCTTCCTGCAGGTTCGCTCCGCCAAGGTTGACCGTTTCCTCTGCCGTGGCGGTGTCGGAGGCGAATTCACGGGCAACCACCTCGACGGCCTTTTCCCCCTGTACGACCGTTATCCGCAGGCTCTTGAGGCCCGCACCCGCGTCGGTCAGCCGGGCGGTCAAGGGACGGCGGGCGGAAACCGGCCCCGACTCGGGGCTCGCCTCGATGCGGGGGGCCGTGGTGTCACGGAAATAGACAACAGCGCCAGCGCCGAGGGCGCCGAGCAGGATGAGCAACAGCAGCAGTTTACCCTTTTTCACGGATCATTCTCCCGGAAAGCAAAAACCGGAGGCCGCAAGCGTGGACTCCGATCTGGTTTGATACGAAAGTAGCGACAAAATATCACGAAAGCGGTTGCCGGGCAACGGCGAAAAGGAAATTTACTCCCAGCGGTCCTTGCCCCGCCGGCGCAAAACGATGACCTCGATGCGCCCCTCGTCATTGACCACGGAAGTGAGCAGCCAGCTCACCACGCTGATCACCAGCGAGCCGAAGACGGCGGACCAGAACCCCTGAACGTGAAAACCGCTGATGATGCCGGAGGTCAGCATCAGCAGCAGGGCATTGACGACAAAGGTGAAGAGGCCAAGGGTCAGCAGGTTTATCGGCAGGGTGAGCAGGATCAGGACGGGACGGAAGAAGGCATTGAGTATGCCGAGAACGGCCGCGGCGAAAAAGGCCGAAAAAAAACTGCTCACCTCGATCCCTTCGAACAGGTAGGCTGCGGCCAGAATCGACAGGGTCAGAATCAGCCAGCGGATGAAAAGTCCCTTCATTGTTTATCTTCCTTCGCTGAATGGATGCTCAGCCGGACTCAGCCCTAACCCATCGGTCGATCGCATCCGCGATGTCCTCCGGCAGTTCCAGAAACCGCAGGCCCATTCCCGGCTCGTGGGGAGAACCTTTGCTGTAGAGGCGCTTCCAGACGACTTCGCAGGCACACTGCACCCTGCGGCCGATCGGGGCCGGCAGAACCAGCTCGACCTGGAAGTGTTCCCCGGGTTCCTGCGGTTTGACCGAAGCGATGAAGAAGCCGCTGCGGCTGATGTTCTTGGCATAACCGAATAAGGTCTTGTGGCCGTCATCAAGCTTCACCCGCAGGACAATGAGCGGCGACCGCAGGGATCTCCTTTGGTGCGCCAAATTTTTATCCGGTTGGCGGTTTTCGTTGTCGCTCATCGGGGCTCCTCGGCGTTAACCGGGGCGGCAGCCACCCCGCAGGCCTTTCGGAAAATCGAATGAATACGTACAAGTCAACGTGCTTTATACACTATTACGGACGAAGAAAAAAGCCATTCCTGCCGCCAATCGGACACTGGACGGAAAATTTTTCATCCCTGCAGGCCGCGCAACAGATCCAACTGGCGCTCCGGATCGACAGCCGGCTCCAGGCCGGCAAGTCCCAGCAAGCAGGAGATCGCCTGTTCAGCTTCGATCCGCGGGTGCTCGCAGAGGCAGAGATGGTGAATGAGGCGCAGGCTGCGCAGGCCATCGAACCAGCCGTGAAAGGCGCTGATGAGGGTTTCTCTCTGCCGGTGCTGGCGGCCCAACCGGTCCCAGATGTCCGAAAAATCATGGCCCGCCAAAAAGCTTGCAAGATGAGCCGAGAGGGAGTGTGTCTGTCCAAGCAGGACATCTCCCCGCTCTTTCCAATTCTCGGTCGCCAAAGTCAGCCAGCCCCGAGAATGGCGAAAACCGCTGGCGGGTGGAATCGCACCGCCTGTCTGTCCCCTGCCAGCAACCGCGAGACGGCGCGGCCGGTGCCGAAGGGGACGCGGCCCGAGGGGCGGGAGGAGGGGAAGACGGTGGTGCCCGTAAGCGGAGCGACGCCGGTGGTCTTGGCCAGTTGCTGCAGGAAATAGAAATCCTCGCCGGCATTTCGGCGGTTCATACCGCCAGCCTTCACGTAGGCGGAGGCAGAACAGGCGAGGGCGCTGCCGATGCTGTGATAGGCGTAGGGGGAGCCGGCCAGGGAAAGCCCCAGGATGTAGTGGCGCAGGAAGAGTTCGTAGCGGCGGATCGCCGCCTCCTCGGCCGGGTTGGCGCCCGGCTGGTGGCGGAAGGGGAGGACGGCGCCGCCTTCCCGGGTCGTGCGAAAATGGTCGAGGATGGCCGCCAGGTAGTCGCCTCCCACCAGGGTGTCGGCGTCGAGGGAGACGAGAACAGGCGACGGACCGGTAAAGTCGAGGTGAGGCAGAGCGAGGTCGAAGCCGATCTTGCGCGCCAGGCCAACTCCGCCCCCTTTGGCCGGCAGCTCACGCCCCGGCGAGGCGGCATC
>Ga0256865_1000745_pt1 | contig 10781 bp, 11 predicted proteins | sample RVTome_14_FD_187337 | JGI IMG/M metagenome (GOLD analysis project Ga0256865, IMG submission 187337) | Soil microbial communities from uranium-contaminated site in the Upper Colorado River Basin, Wyoming, United States - RVT145D125 HiSeq ... | reverse complement strand
TCGTCGCCATCGTGCTCGTCTACCAGGTCATCCCGCCGGAGAACGGAACCGCCGACCTGATCACCTCGCTCGTCATCGCAGCCGCCCTGATCCCGCTGTCCGTCGTCCCGCTCGTCGACTGGTGGTTCACGCAATACGTGCTCACGAGTGAGCGGCTCATCACTCGCTCAGGCGTCATCAGCCGCAGCGGCATCGAGATACCGCTCGTCAACGTCAACAACGTCCTCTTCCACCAGTCGGCGTTCGAGCGAATCCTCCGTTCGGGCGACCTGCTCGTGGAGTCGGCCGGGGAGAGTGGGCAGAGCCGCTTCTCCGACATACCGCAACCGGAGGAGTTCCAGGCGCTCCTCTATCGCACCCGGGACGAGCTCGTCAAGGCGCGCGCCCGCGAGGAGGGCTCGTTGATCGGCGAAGCAGTCGCACCCGACCCGACCACCCAGCTAGAGCGCCTCGCCAAGCTCCATCGCGACGGCGTCATCACCGACGACGAATACGCCGCCAAGCGCCAGGCGCTTCTCGACCAGATCTAGCGGAGCTCACCTGAGGGTGAAGGAGGCGACCGCCTCGATGTGGTAGGTCTGCGGGAACATGTCGACGGGGCGCACCCGGTCGAGCCGGTATCCCCGGGCAGCGAGGTGCCCGGCATCCCTGGCGAGGCTCGCAGGGTCGCACGAGACGTATGCGATGGCCCGAGGAGCCGCCGAGGCGAGGACATCGATCATCTCGCGGCCCAGCCCTGAGCGGGGCGGGTCGACGACGGCGACGTCGAAGGCGGCCCCGACTTCCTCGAGCACGGCGTCGAAGTCACCCCGGTAGACGACGGCTTCGACGTCTGCGGCCTCGAGGTTGTGGCGCAGGTCGGCGACGGCAGTCGGGCTCGCCTCGATGGCGACAACCGCGGCGCACCCCGCGCCGACGGTTGCGCCGAACAGTCCCCCGCCGGCGTACCCGTCGAGCAACACCTCGTGCGGCTGCGGACTCAGGGCCTCGGAGACGCACTCCACCAAGGCCTCGGCGCCGGCCGAGTTGACCTGGAAGAAGGACCCACCCGTAATCCGTAGCGGTGTGCCGGCCACGACCTCGGTGATCGTGGTGCCTCCGATGATGCTGCGCAGCCCACGGCTCGACCGGTGAGCCACGGAGGCTCCCCAAGTCGCCGCTTGCTCCGGGACGTCGCCCTCGACGATCACGAGCATGTCGCCGGTCGGCGCCGCCACGCGCATCGTGAGCGACCGGGCGCCGTCGAGGGGGCCGAGGCGATCGAAGAGCTCTCCGAGCTCGGGCCGGAGCAGGAGGCACACCTCGAGAGGCTCGAGCGTCTTGCTCCTGAGCCGATGCAGGGCCGGGACGCCGGCGGCGATCTTGAAGTCCATCCGGTTCCGATAGTGGTAGGGAGGGCCGGGGACGATTGCCGCGTCGACCTGGACCGACTCGAGGCCCCCGAGGTGGGCGAGTTGGCCCGCCACGATCGAGCGCTTCCAGTCGAGCTGTGCCTCGTAGTCGGCGTGCTGCCATTGGCATCCCCCGCAGCGCGCGAAGTGCGGGCACGGCGGCTCGACCCTGGCTGGAGACGCTGCGACGACGTCGATCAGGTCGACCCGAGCCCACGATCCCTTGTCCTTCACGACCTGCCCGACCACCCGCTCGTTCGGGAGGGCACCGGCTACGAAATGGGCCTTGCCGTCGAGGCGGGCGATTGCCTCTCCTCCGTGAACCATGTCCGTCGTGTAGAGCTCGATCACCGGTCTCCTCGATCCCGTGGCGGCGCCTGTGAGGCTCATTCTCCTACTCTCGGAGGACGCGCAGACCGAGGAGGCAGGCAGCATGCGCATCCACCACAGTCCCTTCTCCGACGTGGAGATCCCAGATGTCGCGGTGACACCCTTCGTGATGCGTCACGCCGAGCGCCTCGCCGACAAGCCGGCGTTCGTCGACGGCACATCGGGACGCACCCTGACCTACGGTGCTCTCGACGACCTGATCCATCGCCTGGCGGGAGGGCTCGCCGGAGAAGGCTTCGCCAAGGGTGGCGTGCTCGCCCTGATGGCTCCGAACATGCCCGAGTATCCGGTCGTGTTCCATGCCGTCGCCACCCTGGGGGGCGTGGTCACGACCATCAACCCGACGTACACGGCGGGCGAGGTGGCCCACCAACTCGCCGACTCCGGCGCCACGGTGCTGGTCACCATCCCGCAATTCCTCGACGTCGCCCACCAGGCCGCGGCCGCTTCGGGGGTCGAGGACATCATCGTGCTCGGAGATGCAGACGGAGGTCGGCCGCTCGCTGAGCTGCTGGCGGCCGAGCCGGTCTTCCAGGTCGACGTCGACCCGCACAGCGATGTGGTCGTGATGCCCTACTCGTCGGGAACGACCGGCCTCTCCAAGGGCGTCATGCTCACCCATCGCAACCTCGTTGCCAATGTCGTCCAGGCAGACGCCGCGGTCGGCCTGGCAGAGGAGGACGTCATCGTGGCGGTCCTCCCGTTCTTCCACATCTACGGGATGCAGGTCCTCATGAACGGGATCCTCGCATCGGGAGGGACGGCCGTGACCCTTCCGCGGTTCGATCTCGAGCAGTTCCTCCAGTCGCTCCAGGACCACCGGGTGACGCGGGCCTACGTGGTGCCGCCCATCGTGCTGGCGCTCGCCAAGCACCCGGTCGTCGACCGATACGACCTCTCGGCGCTCGATCTCGTGTTCTCCGGCGCGGCGCCCCTCGGCGCCGACCTGGCGAGCGAGGCCAAAGCTCGGATCGGCGCCGAGGTCGTCCAGGGATACGGGCTCACCGAGACGAGTCCGGTGACCCACGCCACCCCGCGCGGGCAATACCGGGCGGGCTCCATCGGGATCGTGATCCCGAACACAGAGGTCAGGGTCGTTGACCCTGTGAGCGGGGAGGATCTCGAGGTAGCCGAAGACGGAGAGATCTGGATCAGGGGGCCCCAGGTGATGAAGGGATACCTCAACAACGAGGAAGCCACCGCGGCGACCATCGACCCGGAAGGATGGCTGCACTCGGGAGACATCGGCCACGTCGACGAGGACGGGCATTTCTACATCGTCGACCGGCTCAAGGAGCTCATCAAGTACAAGGGGTTCCAGGTGGCTCCGGCCGAGCTGGAGGCGCTGCTCCTCACCCACCCGGCCGTCGCAGACGCCGCCGTCATCGGCGTGCCGGACGACGAAGCAGGCGAGATCCCCAAGGCCTTCGTCGTGATCAGACCGGAATGCCAGGTGACGGGGGACCAACTCATGGCTTTCGTCGCCGAGAACGTCGCCTCGTTCAAGCGAGTCAGGGAGCTCGACGTCGTCGACGCCATCCCCAAGTCGGCGTCGGGCAAGATCCTCCGCAGGGTCCTGCGCGACCAGGAGCGTGAGCGGGCTGGCTGAGCACGACACACCCGCTCTGGCGTCACTGCGGGCTGCCGGTATCCACCACGAAGTGGTTCGCACCGGTCCCGTGACAGGTGTCGAGGAGGCCGCCGCCGCCCGGGGCATCCCGGTGGCGGCCCTCGTCAAGTCGATCGTCGTGCGCATCGGAGACGACCGGTACACCTTCGTGCTCGTCCCCGGCGACCGAGTCATCGATTGGGCCAAGCTGCGCGCCCATCTCGGGGTGCGCCGTGCATCGCTGCCCAACGCAGACGAGGCGCTCTCCGTCACCGGGTACGAGCGCGGCGCGATAACCCCGTTCGGCTCGACGCGGGCGTGGCCCGCCGTGGTCGATGCCACGCTTCTCGAGCATCCCGTCGTGTCCCTCGGCGGAGGCGCCCACGGCGTGTCGGTGAGGGTCAGCCCGTCCGACGTGGTCGCCGGGCTCGCAGCGGAGGTCGCCGACGTCACCGCGCCCGCGTGAGAGGTGACCTGTACCCTCCGGCCGGCGGCAGCAGCACGGCGCCGGACGGCATGACGGGGCATGGTGATCGGCGGGTGGGCGCAACTCCGGCCATCGCCGAGCCCGGGCACATGCTCAGGGGGCTCCTCGCCGAGGAGGGCGTCCACGAGCTCTGCACGCTCGCCGGATCGGTCGGCGTCATGGCTCTCCACGGAGGTTTGGAGGCGGGCACGTGGGAAGCGGCGCGCCGTTGCGCATCTAGGATCGGCGCCAGCACCTACGCAGTCGTGCAGCCGGACGGCCTCCGCTGGCACGTCCCGTCGTTCCAGTTCGACACGGCAGCGAGTGCGACGCTGCGACGATTCGTCCGCCACGTCTCGGTGGCCGTCTCGTTCCACGGCTTCGGGCACCCAGACCTCGACGGAGCCGTGCTCGTCGGCGGCTCGAACCGAACGCTCGCAACGGCGATCGGAGCAGCCATCGACGGGACAGGCAGGGCGACCGCCGTCACCGACATCTCGTCGATACCGAGGCGCCTGAGGGGACTCCACCCCAAGAACCCGGTCAACCTGCCGAAACATGGCGGCGTGCAGCTCGAGCTCTCGCGCCGTGCGAGGTCGGGCGGCGCCGAGCTCCACATCGCCGACGCCGTCGCCTTCGCCATCGCCGAGGAGCTTCCTTCACTCGAGTGACGCCGCGGCGCCTCACGGCGCCGCGCCGCGGCGCCTCACGGCGCCGCGCCGCGGCGTCGTGAGAAGCCGCGCCGCGGGCGAGCACTACGCTCCCGGTCGCATGCTGGCGTTTCACGAGGCGTGGTTCTACGTGGCCGTCCTGGCGACGGGAGTGGTCGGGCTGTGGGGGGTCGCCCTCGGCGCGATGAAGTCAGAGCCGGTGCGGTGGTTCACCCTTGCCCGCAACGCGGCAATCGCGGCGATGCTCGTCCAGATCGGCGCCGGGCTCGCCGTCTACGGGCAAGGCCGCAGGCCCGGCAACGGCTTCCACGTGTTCTACGGCGTGGTCATCGCCATCACGCTCAGCTTCGCATACGTCTACCGCGCCCAGCTGGAGCGCCGGCCCGCCCTCGGCTACGGGCTCCTGTTGCTCTTCGTGATGGGTCTCGGCCTGCGTGCCTGGGCCAACGTCAACTGATCTGGTCTTCGTCACGGTGGGCCATCGCAGGCGAGGACCGGCTCCCGCCGGACACCGTTACCTCTTAGCATGCGCCCCGTTCACGCGAGGAGGGTTCATTCGTGCTTCTCGAAGGAAAACGCCTGCTGATCACCGGCGTCCTCACCGACGACTCGATCGCATGGCATACGGCGAGGGTCGCCCAAGAGGAGGGCGCTGCGATCCTGCTCACGGGGTTCGGCCGGGGGCTGCGCCTCACCGAGCGGGCCTCGAAGAGGCTGCCGGTCGAGGCCGAGGTCGTCGAGCTCGACATCAACGACCCGGCACACATGGATGCGCTCGCCTCGAGGATCGACGAGCTCTGGGGGGCGATCGACGGTGCCTTGCACGCCATCGCCTTCGCTCCCGATGACGCCCTCGGCGGCAACTTCCTGGCGACGCCTCCCGAAAGCGCCAGCACCGCCTTCTTGACCTCGGCCTACTCGTACAAGACGCTGGCGGTCGGGCTCCGTCCCCTCATGCAGAGGGCAGGCGGCGGATCGCTGGTGACGCTCGACTTCGACAACACACAGGCGTGGCCGGCGTATGACTGGATGGGAGTCGCCAAGGCCGCCCTCGAGGCTGTGACCCGTTATCTGGCGCGCGACCTCGGGGCCGACAGGATTCGGGTGAACGCCGTGTCGGCCGGGCCCCTGACGACGGTCGCCGCCAAGTCCATTCCCGGTTTCTCCGTCTTCCAGGACGTCTGGTCCGGCAGAGCTCCGCTCGGATGGGACTCTGCCGACCCGGAGCCCGTCGCCAAGATGGTGGCGGTGCTGCTGTCCGACTTCGCGCCGATGACGACCGGTGAGATCGTGCACGTCGATGGGGGCTTCCACGCCATCGCGGCGGCTTCGAGCTGATCCCGTCAGTCCGCCGGGACCCCGGCAGACGGCTCCTCGCTGCGGCTCACGGTGCCTGCCCGCACGGGCAGCGCCACGGTGAACGTCGCCCCACCACCCACGGTCGGCTCGAACCAAGTCCGGCCGCCCATCGCTTCGCTGAGCCCGCGCACGATCGAGAGGCCGAGGCCGGTGCCGCCGTAGCCGCGGGTCTCACGGCGCTCGATCTGAGTGAACCTGTCGAAGATGTGCTCGTGGTGCTCATACGGGATGCCGGGGCCGTGGTCGATCACCGAGAGGTACACCTCGCTGCCCCGCAGCCTTGCCTGGACGTCGATCGTGACCCGCGGGGCGTACTTCAACGCGTTGTCGATGAGGTTCGTGACGATGCGACGCAAATGGCCCGGGTCGACGCGGATCTCGTCGATGGCGGGGTCGACGAGCACCGTCGCCCATTGCCTGGCGCCCGGGACGTCGCTGATGATCTCTTCGATGAACGAAAGCAGCTTGACCGCCTCCGGCCTGACCGGCAGGGCGCGGTTGTCGAGGCGGGATACGACCAGCAGGTCCTCGATGAGGGAGCGAAGCCGATCGGCCTGACGCTCTGCGGTGCCGAGCAGCTCCTGGGCATTCGGGTCGCGTGGCGCCAGCTCGGGCCTCTGGAGCGTTTTGAGCGACCCGATGATCGAGGTGAGCGGCGTCCGCAACTCGTGACTGACGACCGACACGAAGTCCGTCTTGAGCTGGGCGAGCTCCGCCATCTTGGCACTCGTCTCCTTGGCTTCCTCGTAGCGGGCCAGCTGGTTGAGCACCAGAGCAGACGGTCCGGCGAGCGACTCGAGCTGCCTGGCGTCCTGTTCGTCGAACTGGCCCTCGAGCTTGTCTGCGACCGCGAGCACGCCGAGCGACCGCGACTCGAGCTGCAGGGGAACCGCGAGCAACTGCGTGGCGTGCAGCTCGGTGAGGAACTCGCCGAGCTTGCTCCGGTTGACCGCGTTGTCGATGAGGGGCGACCCACCGGTGAACACTCGCTGCAGCGGGCCGGGATCCGAGAGCTGGAGCTTGTAGCTGCCGGTCTTCACCGTGTGGCCCGCCACCCAGAGGGGAGACATCACCTCAAGCTGCTCCTGCTTGGGCCGGTAGAGGAGGACGAAGCCGGTCCTGGCACGAACCGTGGCGGCCACCCTGCCGACGATCTCGGGGAGCACCTCGGCGAGGTTGCGTCCGATCCCGATCGTGCGCGAGAGGTCGTAGAGCTGGGTGAGCTCCCCCTCGTGCTGCGCCAACTCCTTCTCTCGGCTGCTGAGCACCTCGAGGCGCTTCGCCGTCGAGCGCATCATGGTGCGCAGCCCCCTGGCCGCCACGAGCATGAGCAGCGCGGTGAGGACGAACGCCGAGATTCGCAGGGTCAACGCCCCATCTCGCGGCCCGGTGGCATCCGAGACGAGGGCCGTCACGTACCCGATGAGGGCAAGCCCGCTGACGAGGAGGAGCACGATCGGGCTCACCAGGATCGCAGAGGCGAACACGACGGGCGCCAGGAACGCTGCCGCGGTCGCCTCGCCGGCCGAGAGGCCTTGGACGACCAAGGTTCCGGCGACCGCAAGCCCGCACCAGAACAGGACGACGTGATCGCTCCATCTCGTGGCGAGCAGCCGCCGCCACGGGATCACGGAGACGATCAGGGCTCCGCCTCCGAGTATCGAGAGCGGCATGTAGACGGTGGCGTCGTCGAGGCCTGCATTGCGCCAACCCGTGTAGGCGAAGGCGGCGAGCGCCAGCCACGATGCCCCGAGGCCGAGCCTGACGACTCGAACCCGGTAATCGATGAAGGGGTCGCGGTCAGCCATGCCTCTCGGGCTATCGGAGGATCCTGCAGGCAACGGTAACCTCTCCCGTGATGGCCCGGGTACTTCTCCTCTTCGGCGGCCGCTCGGCCGAGCATGAGGTTTCCTGCGTATCTGCCGTCTCTGTTGCTGACGCCCTTGCCGAGGGTGGACACCGCGTCATCCCGGTCGGAATCGACAGATCTGGTGACTGGTTCCTGGCCGATGCGGGCGAGCGTCCCCTGCGGGCCGAGGGTCGGAGGGTGACGCTCTCACTGCCGGGGGGGTCGCTCGTGTCCGGTGAGGACGAGGTCGGCTTCGACGTCGCCTTCCCGGTCCTGCACGGTCCATACGGCGAAGACGGCCGCATCCAGGGTGCATTCGACATGGCCGGGGTGCCGTACGTCGGCTGCGGCGTCCTCGGGAGCGCCGTGGCGATGGACAAGGACGTCGCCAAGCGGCTGGCACGCGACGCCGGGATAGCGACGACCCGGTGGCAGACGGTGCGGCACGCCGATCTCCGGGACGACGCGCCGGCGGTCGTCGACGAGGTCGCCGGGCTGCTCGGCTTTCCGGTCTTCGTCAAGCCCGCAGAGCTCGGATCCTCCATCGGTGTCGCCAAGGCATCGACAGACGCCGAGCTCAAGGATGCGTTGCTGCGGGCATTCGAGCTCTCCGACAAGGCGCTCGTGGAGGAGACCGTCACAGGGAGGGAGATCGAGGTCGGGGTGCTGGAAGGTCCGCGGGCCTCGGCGCCGGGCGAGATCGTGATCGAGGCGGAGTGGTACGACTACGAGGCCAAGTACAACGACGATGCGAGCCGTTTCGTCGCTCCGGCGAGACTGACGCGCTCCCAGGTGGCGACGGTCCAACAGCTCGCCTGCCGGGCGTTCGAGGCGCTCGAGTGCCGGGGCCTGGCGCGGGTCGATTTCTTCTTCGAGAAGCCGGGCCGCGGCTTCATACTCAACGAGGTCAACACGATGCCGGGATTCACGCCCATCTCCGGGTTTCCCCTCATGTGGCAGGCCTCAGGGATGAGCTACCCGGAGCTGTGCAACGAACTCGTCGAGCTGGCGCTCGGCGGTTGACCTCTCCCTCGTGAGCCGGACCAGGCCGAGTCGCCGGTCGGGTGCGATTCAGAGCCGGACGACGGGACAGGTGAGGGTACGGGTGATGCCTTCGACCGCCTGGATGCGCGCCACCACGAGCTTTCCGAGCGAGTCGACGTCGTCCGCCTGGGTGTGGACGATGGCGTCGTACGGTCCGGTCACCGACTCGGCAGACGTCACCCCGGGAATGGTCGCGATCTGGGCGGCCACGGTGGCCGCCTTGCCGACCTCGGTCTGGATGAGGATGTATGCCTCGACCACGTGCGATCCCTTCTTTTCGTGGATCCTACCCGGGCGGCGACTCGGGGTGCCGGCTCAGTATCCGTCCGAGCCGAACCTCAACCGGTAGGCGTACGGGTTGCCGTCGGCGTCTTGGACGTCGAACACGACGCGCTGGCCCTGTCTGAGTGTCCGAAACAGCGAGCCCGAGAGCGAGCCCGGCCGCAGCAGCACCTCGCTGCGATCGTCGTCGCGCACGATGATGCCGAAGCCGGTGGCGGGGTCGTACAGCTTCACGACTCCCTGCACCGCTTCACACCTTCTCGATCTTGCCGGCCTTGATGCACGACGTGCACACCCTGGCGCGACGTGAGTTGCTGCCGTGCTTCACGCGCACCTTCTGGATGTTCGGGAGCCAGCGGCGGCTGGAGCGCTTGTGTGAGAAGCTCACCTGCTTGCCGACCCACGGCTCCTTGCCGCACACCTCACAGCGATATGCCACGAAGGGACCTCCTGGGGAGGCGGCATCGTAACACGGGCACGGGATCGGGCAGCCGGACACCTGAGGTTCCAGGCGCGCATCCACGTCGTCGTATCCTGCCGGCCATGACCGCGACGGGCACCACGAGCCGGAGCCTGGCGTACCTCGCAGGTGTGCCGGCCGAACGGGTGAAGGGGATCGGACCGCGCTCGGCCAAGAAGCTCGGCGACAACGGCATCCACTCGGTCGCCGACCTCCTGTTGCACGTTCCCCGCCGGTATCTCGACCGCTCGCAGCTGTTCGACCTGGCGAGCGTGCCGCTCGGCGAGGAGGTGACCGTCGGCGGTACCGTTCTCGCGGTCGAGCTCAGACGCCTCTCGAAGAACAGGAAGCGCACCAGCGCCCGCATCTCCGACGGGACGAACCTGCTCACCGTCACCTGGTTCAATCCCTACGTCAAGGTCGCCAAGGGCGCCGACGTCGTGCTCTCCGGCAAGGTGGAGCGATTCAGGGGCCGCCTCCAGATGTCGAACCCCGACATCGACACCCTCGACCCAGACTCGCTGTTGATCGGCCGGGTGGTGCCGATCCACCCAGCCGTCGGCGGCCTCTCGCCGACGAAGATCAGGAGCGCCATCGCCAACGCCCTGCCGAGAGCTCGGCCGATCGAAGACCCGCTGCCTCGGGGAATGGTCGAGCGCCTCGGCCTCATGGAACGTGACGCCGCCATCGGGATGGTGCACTTCCCCGATGAGGCTTCGGACGCATCCCGCGCCAGGGAGCGCCTCGTGTTCGACGAGTTGTTCCGGCTCGAGGTGGCGCTGGCGCTCCAGAAGCACCGACAGATCGAAGGGTCGGTGGGGATCGCCCACGACGGCGACGGGACACTTGCTGCCGCCTTCCTCGATGCGCTGCCTTACAGCCTCACCGGCGCCCAGCGGCGGGCGATCGAGGAGCTCGACGCCGACATGACGCAGGCCCACCCGATGCACCGCCTCCTCCAGGGGGAGGTGGGGTCGGGGAAGACCGTGGTCGCCGCAGCGGCTCTCCTCACGGCAGTCCAGGGAGGGCACCAGGGGGCGGTGATGGCGCCGACGGAGGTTCTCGCCGTGCAGCACTACCTCGGGCTGCGCGACCTGCTCGAGGAAGCGGGGCTCGACCCGCCGCGTCATGATCCGTCGGCTCCCGAGGGCATGGTGAGCCTCTTCGGAGGCGAGACGGCGGATGGCCCCGTCGTTCGCCTCGCCCTCCTCACATCGAGCAGCGCCGAGGTGAACTTCGTCGCCGCGGGTGCGGCGCGCC
>Ga0256865_1000743_pt1 | contig 10794 bp, 13 predicted proteins | sample RVTome_14_FD_187337 | JGI IMG/M metagenome (GOLD analysis project Ga0256865, IMG submission 187337) | Soil microbial communities from uranium-contaminated site in the Upper Colorado River Basin, Wyoming, United States - RVT145D125 HiSeq ... | reverse complement strand
GATAGTTCGGTCTCCGCGCAGTCCTGTCAACATGTCATAGCCATCTGCGATGATTGGGGGATGCCACAGCTCGACGCAATCGGGATCATCGTCTCCGACCTGGCCGACGCCGTCGCCTTCTACCGGCTCCTCGGCCTCGACTTCGCCGAGGTAGACCCTGGAGACGGCCACGCCGAGGCCACAACCTCCGGCGGGATCAGGGTGATGCTCGACAGCGAGGAGAGCGTGCGGTCGTTCTCGGATTGGGAGGCTCCGCGGGGCAGCTATCGGGTGGCCCTGGCCTTCCTCTGTGAGTCCCCCGCTGATGTCGACGAGCTGTTCGAGACGATGACCGGGGCCGGGGGACAGACCCAGTTGGCGCCGTTCGATGCTCCCTGGGGTCAGCGGTATGCCACGGTTCTCGACGGCGACGGCAACGCCGTCGACCTGTTCGCTCCCAACCGCTAGATCGTCCGCTAGATCGTCAGAATCCCTCGGCTCGGGGGAGATCCCCTCCTCCGCCCTTGGTCACCGGTTCCGGGGGCGAGATCATCTCCTGGAACGTGAAACTGATGTGCCCACAGTCTTCGCATATCGAGCGGCGCACCCCTACCGATGTCACCACCAGGACGTGCTTGTGCTGACACTCACGCCCGAAAAACCTCGACCAAAGCCCTCTCATCTCACTCCTCCTGGACAGACCACGCCAGTCTTACCCGGGAGCGCCTCGAAACCGCGGATTGTCGTCAACGAATTCTCACAGTGGTCGAGCCGTCATCGGCACGATCAGAGAAATCTACTTATGAACCCAGTACACCAGCGATCACGGCCACCGCGACCACGACGACCGGAAGCACTACCAAGGCGGCGACCGCGTAGACGATCCAGGTGGCCACCCGGTCGGCGGTCCTCGCGGCTTTCGCCTCATCCGGCGCATCATCGCCGGCCGCCCGGCGAAGGGATCGGCGAAGCGTAGAACCAGATATCAGACCCACGACCGGAATGGCGATCAGGTTCAATGCATGAGCCAGTCCCATCAGGAGTAGGAACCGACCAAGCTCGATCAACGCGGACTTGAGCTCGGCGGGGAAGACCATGGACGAGAACGGATCCGTGATCGATGTGCTGACCACGATCAACCCGCCAAAAGACAGGTAGTAGGCGAGATCGAGCACGCGGGAGAATCTCTCTCCAGTCTCCGATGACATGGAGAAGGCCGATTCCAGGAACGGCCGTCCGTAGCGTCTGATCATCGGCGCGAGCGAGAACAGCAGAACGACACTCAGGACGAACTGGGCCGACACGATCGACCATTTCGGGACCACGAGTTGGTCGAGATCGTTGCGGGCTATCACCGAGCCGAACAACACGGCCAGCGCCAGGGCCGAGACCGCGGACAGAGAAACGCCAATCCGCATCCGCCGCCGATAGGCGCGATCCTCCTCGATGCTTCGGCCGGTTCGATCGAACAAGTCCGGAGATGGCTGATAACGATCGAGGTAATGCAAGGCGTCGGTCAATCGCTGTTCAAGGCTCATGAGTCTTCCCCCAGGGCCGTGGCCAATGCCGCCATGCCGCGACGGCAATGAGTCTTCACCGAGTTCCCCGAAATGGAGAGGGTTCGGGATATCTCAGATTCGGACATGCCGGCGTAGAAGCGGAGCACCAGGCAGTCGCGCTGTCGCGGCGAGATGGTGGTCAGCGCCTCGAGGACCCGCTGGTGTTCTTCGTTCCGGACCGCCTCGTCTTCGGGGCGACCTGGTTCCCTCTCGTCCAGCATCGCGTCCTGATGTCGAAGAGAGAGAAGCCCTCGACGATTGTGGTCGCGGGCGAGGTTCAAGACGATCGACCGCAGGTATGCGGCGCTCTTGTCCCTCTCGCGGATCCGGGCCGCCGACCGATAGAGACGGATGAACGCCTCCTGGACGATGTCCTCGGCACCGGTCCGATCGTCGGTGAAGAGACGTGCCAGACGGACGAGATTGACGGCCTCTTGGTGGTACATGGCTTCGATGAATCGCCGTCGCTCCAGCTCCTCGCTGGTCCATGCCGTTTTGCCGGCCGTTACGACTGCGAGCCAGAGCAAAAGGTCAGGCCGGTGTGTCTTCTTCGAGCCGACGACCCAAACCCAGGAGGCGGCCGACCACGGGAAGGCTCAGGACGTTGAGACCGTGAAGGACCCCCATCAACAGAAGCATCCCGCCGACCCTGTAGATCGAGTCCTGAACTTGCTCGGCTGTCGACCCATGCCAGTCCCGGCTCTCGGTCAGTTGGGCTGTGAACAAGATGTATGAGGAGAAGATCAGGTAGTAGGCCACGTCCATCAGGACGAGGTAGCTCTTACCGGTGCGAGGGTTTCCCCGAAAGATGTCACCGGCGTAAGCGCGGCCAAACCTCTTGATGACCGGCCCGAGGACGACAACTATCGCCACCAGCAGCCCGACGGTGATCAATTCGATGCCCCACCAGCTCATAGTGAACCTCCAACCGTTGTCTGGACGATGCTTTCACCTCGGATTTCCCCATCGGACCCTACCCCTCGGGTGAGACGTTGGAAGAGCCAGAGGAAACCCACCGAGTAGGCCAGGAACCCCAGGGTGAACATCGGGAAGTTGACCCATGGTCCCCCGCCGAGCTCCAGGAGCTCCTCCACGATCTCCGTATCGCGCATGATGATGAACATGCCGAGGAAGGTCATTATCGCCATTGCTGCGAAGCGATGGAGATACCTGGCGGCGATGGCTCCTGGTATCCCGAGAAAGCCGCCGACAAACAGCCCGAAGAAGATGATGATGAACATGGTCCCCCCGATGGTGAATTCGGTGGCTCGGAATGGGTCCTGCACGGCCACGACCCTCATCGCAAGTCGGAGACCCGGTCCGAGGACGAGTATCCCGGCGATCACGCCGGCGCCCAACCCAAAAAGCACCGTCTTCACAAAGCCCTGTTGTCGCATATCATCCTTCCTCCGCTTCCGTCCCCTTACAGACGAATTGTTGGCCGGCCCGGGTGACACCACCTCTCCCTCGTTTTGTGTGCGAGAAAGCGCGCTATCAGCGCGAGATCTCGCACACAAAACGGGTTTGGGATGGCGTTAGGCCAGGTCGGCGCAGGCGATCTTGGTGCCCTCAAGGGCATGGATCACCACTGAAACCGCGGCTGGTCCGGCGACCGCCTCGACCGTCGCCTTCCCCTGGGCATTCCCCGCCGGATTCGCGGTGAACGGCCCCGGCCAGATCTCCGAGCCACTGGCGTGGGCGCCGCCCGGGACCGGGAAACCGAAGCTGTAGTGCCCGCCCGCGTCACCGTCGGCACATGACTGAGCGTGGACGTGGGAGAGGTATGTCGCCCCGGCCTGGAGCCCCGTCACGGTCACCGTCACGATCGTCTGCCCGGAGGCTGTCCTCACCATCTGGGCATTGCCGGCCAAGCCGTCGTACGTCCCAATCCCCCCGGCGAACGCCTCGAAGTCACCTCGAGTGACCTCGGCTCCCCCGGCTGATGCCATGGCTGCCATGAGGATGACGGCCAGGGTGGCGGTGAGAGCGGCCACAAGTCTCTTCGACAATTGCATTATTTGGTCCTCCTTGAACCTGTTTTCCCCCCGTCGAGTGTGCCTATACCCCCAATTTTCGGGGGGTGTAAGCACGCTCGACGGTTTCAGTCCACAGACGAAGTCGACGTCTGATTGGGTGACAGGAGGGTGCGATGCCCGGCGCCGACTGGCGTCCGCCGCCGTAGGATGCCGCCGGTGAAACCACTCCCCGAGCGTCTGTTCCCCGCCAGACGACGCCTCCGGCTGCGCCCTCCTCGGTTGCGAACCCTGGAGGCGGAGGATCACCGGACAGCGACCTGGCTCGAGCTCTTCTACGACCTGGCGTTCGTCGTCGCTGTCGCGGTTCTCGGTCAGAGACTCGGGGCAGCTCAAGAACTGCCGGGTGTCTTCTCCTATCTCGGATACTTCTTCTTGGTGTGGTGGCTGTGGGCGAGCCACACTTTCTACGCCGACCGGTACGACACCGACGACCTGGTCTATCGGCTCCTGGCCACCACCCAGCTGGTGGCGGTTGCGATCATCGCGGCCTCTCTGGCACCCGGTGTGGCGGCGTCGGGCACCGCCTTCGCCGTCGGTTACACCATGTCCCGATTCGCCCTCCTGCTGATGTACTGGCGGGCTCGACGGCACGTGGCCGAGACCCGGGCCTTGGTCAGCGGTTATCTCGTCGGGTTCGGCCTGGGCGCGGCGCTCTGGGCAATTTCGATCTTCGTGCCCGACACCGCGCGGTACACGCTGTGGGCCGTGGCCATCGCCGTCGACCTGGCGACGCCATGGCTGATGCGAGGCGAGCAGGCAAGAGCGCCACTCGACACCTCACATCTCCCGGAGCGCTTCGGGTTGTTCACCATCCTGATCCTCGGTGAGTCGATCGCGGCCACGGTGATCGGGTTGAGCGGCCACGAATGGTCCTCGGCTTCGATCTTCGCCGGAGTCATGGCCCTGGTGGTCGCCACCGCGGTCTGGTGGCTCTATTTCGACAACGTCGAGGGGGTGGTCGTGAGACGGACCGCCGCCGTGGCGCGGACGTGGAGGCCCACCGTCTGGATCTATTCGCACGCGGGTCTTGCCGCGGGACTGGGGATCATGGCCATCGGGCTCGAACATGCGATAACAGCATCGGGGGGCGGACCATTCGACTCCTTCGAGACGTGGGTCCTGGTCGGTGGCACCGCCCTCGCCACGATCAGCCTGTCCCTGACCCATCTCGCCTCGGGCGACGAGACCACCTGGGCCATGCACAATCGGGTAGCGCGAGCCCGGGCCTTCGCCGCACTGGGCATCCTCGCCCTCGGCCTATTCGGGATGACGGCATCAGGGCTGGCATTGGGGATCGCAGTGATACTGGTGGGGACGGCGGCGATCGGGGTCACCCGGGACGCCTGACCCCCGAGTAGCGCGAACAGCGTGTAGATTTGATGTTGAGACGACCGATATGCACCGGCTGCAATGGACCAGACGTGAGACCGGCTGGCGGGCAGGCCGGTATTCCATAGAACTTCTCACGCCGGGGTTCTGGGTTCTGACTCGCTACGACATCGATCCGCGTCATGGATGCCTTGGTCGACCACTCGTGGGAGTCGATCAAGAGCGCGTATCAGTAGCCGCCGGCCCGTTCCCGGGCTTCGGAGATGATTCGATGATGGTCGAATGCGGTCAGGTCCGGCTCGGCGAGAATCTGGGCCACCGGAACCATCGTGGCGGCGGCCGCGTCGGAGCCCGGCGCCAGATCTGGCATTCGATCGAGCCTCGCCCAGAAGGCGACAGTCACCACACGCATGCGCGGATCTCGATTCGGGGCGCCATAAGCACCGAGCTGTCGCAACACCCCCGGAGCCAGCTCCACCCCGGTCTCCTCCGCCAACTCACGGAGGGCGGCTTCCTCGAGGCCCTCGTCCTGATCGACAAACCCTCCGGGTAGGGCCAGGGCACCGCGAAACGGGTCGTACCTTCGCTCGACCAACAGGACCGCCAGGCCATCACCATCACCGGTGAACAACACCACGTCGGCCGTCAGGCCGATCTCGGGGAGGACGAAACGTCCGGACTCGGGAGACGGGGGCACCCGGGAAAACTAGCCCGGCGACTTGGGACGTCAGAGAAAGGTTGCACTCCTCCGCAGGTAACTTCGGTACATGTCCGGACGGTGGCTGCTGGTCCTCATCACAATCACGGCGTGCACCACGGCCAGCGACGCCTCGACATCTACCAGCGCCGTCGATCGGACCACCATGCCGACGAGCACTATTCCGGCCGTCCCGCCCACATCCGGCGAGCCGCCCGATGATCCCACCACGAGCACCATCCCGCCCGGGGAGCTGACCGTCGAGGCATTCCCGGTGCCCGATGGGTCGAGACCTCACGACGTGGCGCCGGCGGCCGACGGCGGCGTCTGGTATACGGCGCAAGGCTCGGGTGAGTTGGGCTGGCTCGATCCGGGTACCGGTATGACACGCCACATCGATCTCGGGCCGGGGTCACGGCCACATGGTGTCATCGTCGACGACGAGGGCGCACCCTGGATCACCGACGGGGGTCTCAACGCGATCGTGAAGGTCGATCCGGAGACGGATGAGGTGACGGTCTACGCCCTGCCCGACACCGCGGCCTCGGCCAATCTCAACACTGCGGTTTTCGACAATGACGGGATCCTCTGGTTCACCGGCCAAAACGGCATATACGGATCGCTCGACCCGGTCGACGGTGAGATCGAGGTGTTCGCCGCGCCGGGAGGAAGCGGTCCCTACGGGATCACCGTCACACCGGACGGCTCGATCTTCTACGCCTCGCTCGCGGGCTCACATGTCGGCGCAATCTCCACTGACGGCACCGCCACCGTCCTCGAGCCGCCGACCGAAGGTCAGGGCGCCCGCCGGGTGTGGTCCGATTCGTCGGGCAATGTGTGGGTCAGCGAGTGGAACACCGGCGCAGTCAGCCGATACCGACCCACCGACGGTGAATGGACGACCTGGCCGCTGCCCGGCGACAACCCGGCGGCGTATGCGGTGTACGTCGACGACGAGGACATCGTATGGCTGAGCGACTTCGGAGCCAATGCGATCGTTCGTTTCGACCCGGACACCGAGGTGTTCGATCTGTACCCGCTCCCCCACAACCCCGGCGACGTCCGCCAGATACATGGCCGTCCCGGGGAGGTATGGGGCGCCGAATCGGCTGCAGACCACCTGGTGCTGATCAGGACCCGCGTTGAGTGAGCTGCGGGCGCTGGCCCTGTTCTCGTTGGTAGCCGCGATCACCCCTGGGCCAAACAATGTGATGCTTTGGGCCTCGGGTATTCAGTTCGGCGTACGACGCACAGTGCCGCACGCGCTCGGAATCGTCCTCGGAGTTGGCAGCATGGCGATCATGGCTGCAGCCGGGTTCGCCGCGCTCATCGAGGCGGCGCCCATCGCTGAGACATCCCTGAAGGTCATCGGTTCGGCATATCTCCTCTATCTCGCCTATCAGATCTCTGGTGCAAGCGGGTCAGAGCGGACGGCGGTCGCCCAACCGCTCCGATTGAGCCAGGGACTCACCTTCCAGTACGTCAATCCCAAGGCTTGGGTGTTCGTGCTCGGAGCGATCGCCGCGTTTCGGCCGGACGGGCTCTCTATCTTCGTGACCACCGCATTGACGGCCGCCACCATCATGGTGGTCGTCTTTCCCTCCACCCTGATATGGACGGCCGCCGGAAGTGTCCTCAACAGGTTCTTCACGAGCCCTCGATGGTCACGGGTCCTGGGCATCGTTCTCGGTGCGCTCCTCGCGTCCACAGTGATATTCATCTGGATCTAAAGGGTGAAAACGAAGGGCTGCAGTGCCCCCTGCCGACATGCCAGACTCACGCCAATGGGCGAGTTTCCCCGCGTCACGGCCAATTGCCGCATCAATGACAACACCAGGGGCGAGGGACGGTCGATGGTCGTCTCCGAAACCCACGCGACAACCGCTGGAGAGCTGGAGGCATTGTGGCGGCTCGACCCGGATCGGATCTATCTCGGTTGAGACGAACACCGGTCGTCTACGCAGAAGGGCACAGGTTGCACACGACGGACGTCGGCACCTGGGTGGGGTTGGCCGTCCCCAGCCTCGAAGGGCCGGATCGCATCGAGGTGGTGCGCCGGACTCTCGAAGAGTTGGGCCACGATGTCGTCCCGGCGGCGGCGCATGACGACACCGTCCTCGAAACGGTCCACGATCCACAGATGGTCCGGTACATGGAGACGGCGCACGAGCAATGGCTCGAGGCCGGTTATGACGTCGAGCCGGGCCAGCCGAATGTCGTCGGATACGCGTTCCCGACTCCGAGTTTTCTCGGCGACCTGCCCTTGACGATGCCGAAGTCGGCCGCGGCCCGGGCAGGCGTCTACGCCATGGACACGATGACCCAGATCGGACCCGGGACGTTCCGGGGGGCACGGGCAGCAGTCGACGCCGCACAGACCGCGGCCGACATGGTCGTCTCCGGCCACAGGTCGGCCTATGCCGCCTGCCGCCCTCCAGGTCATCATGCAGGACGGGCCTTCTTCGGCGGCTCCTGCTATCTGAACAACGCCGCGGTGGCGGCAACGGTCCTCGGCGGGCTGGACACGGTGACGATCGTCGATTTGGACGCCCATCACGGGAACGGGACCCAGGAGATCTTCTACCGCAGGGGCGATGTGGGCTACGGGTCGGTTCACGTCGACCCGGCGGCGGGGTGGTTCCCTCATTTCGTCGGACATTCCACGGAGGTGGGTCTGGAGGGCGGCCGTGGGGCCAACCTCAACATCCCGCTGCCACCCGGCAGCGGGGACGGGCCATGGCTCGATGGAGTCGATCGGCTCCTGGAGTTCGCCCGGAAGGCCGGCAGCCAGGCCCTCGTGGTGTCTTTGGGTGTCGACGCGGCGGCCGAGGATCCGGAGAGCCCGCTCCGCATCACCGAATCCGGCTACCTCGAAGCCGGGAAACGGATAGCGTCCCTCGATCTGCCGACGGTCTTCGTCCAGGAGGGCGGATATGTGCTCGAGACAATTGGGGGGCTGGTGGCGGCAGCGCTCGGTGGCTTCGATGCCTCATCCTGAAGGCCGGAGATGACCTGGGAGCCGCGGAGGTGGGTTGGCATCCGGGATCACAACGGCGTCGAGAGCCTGGCCCGCCCGGATATGGGCCCGCCTCCGGAGTGGACTCTGGAGGCGATCGCCGCGGTGGAACGGCCGCACCACCCTCGTGTCTCGCCGGATGGCCGACTGGTCGCCTTCACACTCGATCGTGAAGGTTCGGACGTCTGGGTGGTTCCCGTGTCGAGCGGCGCATCGGTTCGGGTGACCGTCGACCGCGACCCTTCCCCGTTTTGGGAGGATGACGCGGCCACCTGGTCGCCTGACGGGTCCCGGCTTGCCTACACCGCCGGCGGCTGGGTCTGGGTGGTCGAGGTGGCGGGCGGGATCGCGCGGAGGCTGGTCGAAGGCTCGAGCCCCTCGTGGCTGGACGACGGTCGGGTCCTGATGACGGTGGAACGGGACAACGAGGCCCGACTGGTCACCGTGGACGTCGCGGACCCTTGGCCGGTGCCTCTGACGCCCGCCGGCCAGGACACGGCCAGCATCGTGAGCCGTGGGGACCTCGTCATCTACGTCCGGTATCCCGCCGACGACCGCAAACGCAGCGAGATCTGGGTCGCGGAGCCCGGTGAGCCACCTCGCGCGCTCACCGGTGAGCCCGGCATCCTCCACCGACACCCGGCGGTGTCCCCCGACGGCGGCCTGGTCGCCTTCACGTCCGAGGCCTCCGGGTGGAACGAGATCCATCTCGTCGGCGCCGACGGATCCGATCCGCGCCAGCTGACCGACCATCAGGCGGACTTCTCCGGGCTCGGGTTCGACGGCGACGGCCAGACCCTGATCGCGGCGACGATGAGGCGGGGCCATGGCGCCCTGGTGGTCGTCTCTGTCGAGAACGGAGAGGTGACGACACTTGCAGAGGGAGGGGAATGGTCGGATCCGAGTTGGGCCGGCGGATCGGTGGTCGCGGTTCACGAGGATTACCGAACCGCACCGCGGCTGGTCCGAGTGACGGGCGACGGTGAGATCACCGCACTGACACCACCGCCCCCGGCGGTGATCAGCGCCGCGCGCCACGTTCCCTACGAGGAGATCACCTTTCGGTCCTTCGACGGTCTCGAGATCCACGGTCTCTTGTTCCGTCCCGAAAGCGGGGATGGGGCGACGGCGCCAACGATCGTCTACCCCCATGGCGGGCCCACCTCCGCCTACAACGACATCTGGGATGGGCACGCCCAATACTTCATCGACAAGGGATACGGCTGGCTCGCCATCAACTACCGGGGCAGCACCGGGTACGGAATCGAATTCGAGCGGGCCGACCACGGCCGCTGGGGTGTTGCCGACACCGAGGATTGCCTCGCCGCCGCCGACTATCTCGCCGGCCTCGATTGGGTCGACCCGGCCCGAATCGGGATCTTCGGCGCCAGCTACGGCTCCTACCTGGCCCTGGCCGCCCTGGCCCGGGACCCCCGGCATCGCTTCGCCTGTGGCGTCGCCAAGTACGGAGACTCCAGCATCGTGACCTCATGGGCCCGCACCGACCGTGGCGGACGGGAGGACGTGGAGCGGATGATGGGCCGCCCGTCCCAGGATCGGGAGGCGTATCGGGAGGGATCGCCGCTGTGGAACGTCGCCGACATCGAACGGCCCCTGCTGATCGCGCACGGTGAGCAAGACGCCCGGGTCCATCCCGACGAGTCGGCGCAATTAGTGGAGGAGCTGAAACGGCTGGGCAAGACCTTCGAATATGTCACCTACCCGTCGGAGGCACACGGGTTGCTCCGGGCCGGGCCCCAAATCGACTTCTACCGGCGTCTGGAGAGGTTCCTCGATTGGCATCTGATGTGAGACCCCGACTTCGGGACCTCGGTGTCGAGATCGGGGACTACCCCACAGGGCCGCACAATGCCATCACCGATGTTCCCGGCGTTCTGGTCGGACACCAGACCGTGATCCGGGACGAGCCCTCCGTCGTCCGGACCGGGGTCACGGTGGTGATGCCCCGCGATGGCGCGATCTGGGACGACTACGCCTATTGCGCAATAGACCATCTCAACGGGGACGGTGAGATGACAGGCGCCTTCTGGGTGATGGAGTCCGGACTGCTCGGCTCGCCGATTGCCATCACCAACACCCATCAGGTGGGCATGGTTCGCGATTCCGTGGCCAGGTACGGCCTCGAGGAAGGGCACGATCGGTCGTTCATCCTCCCCG
>Ga0256865_1000739_pt1 | contig 10842 bp, 12 predicted proteins | sample RVTome_14_FD_187337 | JGI IMG/M metagenome (GOLD analysis project Ga0256865, IMG submission 187337) | Soil microbial communities from uranium-contaminated site in the Upper Colorado River Basin, Wyoming, United States - RVT145D125 HiSeq ... | reverse complement strand
CCCGAAGGGCCCCCTTTCCTTGGATTGGTTGGTGGGGTGGGCTAGAAGTCCATCCCGCCGCCGTGGTCGTGGCCGCCGCCGGGCATGGCGGGCGCCTCTTCCTTCTGCTCGGCGACCAAAGCCTCGGTCGTGAGCAACAGAGCGGCGATCGAGGCCGCGTTCTGGATGGTCGACCGGGTCACCTTGGCGGGATCCGGCACACCAGCCTTGAACAGGTCCTCGTACACACCCGTCTGGGCGTTGAAGCCGAAGGCTCCCTCGCCGGCACGCACCTGCTCGACAACGACGCCGCCTTCGAAACCGGCGTTGATCGCGATCTGCCGAAGCGGCTCCTCCATCGAGCGGCGGACGATCGAACGGCCGGCCTTCTCGTCGTTGGTGCCGCCGCGCACCTTGTCGACCGCGCTTTGGGCACGGAGCAAGGCAACACCGCCACCGGGGACGATCCCTTCCTCAACCGCAGCCCGTGCGGCAGAGACGGAGTCCTCGATGCGGTGCTTCTTCTCCTTCAGCTCGACTTCGGTGGCCGCGCCGACCTTGATGACGACCACGCCGCCCGACAGCTTGGCGAGACGCTCCTGGAGCTTCTCCCGATCCCAGTCGGAATCGGTGTTCTCGATCTCACGCTCGAGCTGCTTGATGCGAGCCTTGACGTCGGTCTCATTCCCGTCGCCGTCGACGATCGTGGTGTTGTCCTTGGAGATGACCACCTTGCGGGCTCGGCCCAGCATCTCGAGGGTGACGTTCTCCAGCTTGAGACCGACCTCCTCGGAGATCACGGTGCCACCAGCCAGGGTCGCGATGTCCTGAAGCATCGCCTTGCGACGCTCGCCAAAACCGGGGGCCTTGACGGCTGCCGAGGCGAACGTGCCGCGGATCTTGTTCACGACGAGGGTCGCCAGGGCCTCACCCTCGACGTCCTCGGCGATCACCAGGACCTGCTTGCCCTGCTGCATCACCTTCTCCAGGACCGGCACCAGATCGTTGACCGAGCTGATCTTCTGGTTGGCGATCAGGATGTAGGGCTCGTCGAGCACGGCCTCCTGACGATCGGGATCGGTGATGAAGTACGGAGAGATGTAGCCCTTGTCGAACTGCATGCCCTCGGTGAACTCCAGCTCGAGACCAAAGGTCTGGCCTTCCTCGACGGTGATGACGCCGTCTTTGCCGACCCGGTCGAAGGCATCTGCGATGACCTGGCCGATCGACATGTCGTTGTTCGCCGAGATGGCGGCAACTCGAGCGATTTCGTCGGTGGTCGTGATCTCGCGAGCCTGCTCTCCGATCGCCTTGACCGCAGCCTCGACCGCGGACTCGATACCCCGCTTGAGCTCCATCGGGTTGGCTCCGGCCGCTACCTGACGAAGACCCTCGCGGACCATCGTCTGGGCGAGCACGGTCGCCGTCGTGGTGCCGTCACCGGCCACGTTGTCGGTCTTGTTGGCCACCTCGTAGGCGAGCTTCGCCCCCATGTTCTCGTATGGGTCCTCGAGCTCGATCTCTTTGGCGATGGTCACGCCATCATTGGTGATCGTGGGCGAGCCCCACTTCTTCTCGAGGACGACGTTGCGGCCCTTGGGACCGAGCGTCACCTTCACCGTGTCGGCGAGCTTGTCCACACCCGCCTGCAGGCTCTTGCGGGCCTGCTCGTTAAAACGTAGTTCTTTCGCTGCCATTTAAGTCTTCTCCTCAGTTGACGACGGCCAGGAGATCGCGCTCGGACAGGACGAGATACTCACCGTCATCCAGCTTGACCTCGGTGCCCGCAAACTTCGAGTAGAGGACTCTGTCGCCGACCGAGACATCCATCGGGATGCGGTCGCCGTCCTCGTCGCGGGCACCCGGGCCTACGGCGATGACCTCTCCAATCTGCGGCTTTTCCTTAGCGGTGTCCGGGATGACCAGACCCGACGGGGTTCGGGCTTCAGCCTCATCCGTCGGCTGGACCACCACTCGATCACCAAGCGGCTGCAGCTTCATACCTAGCTCCTCCTTGAAGCTCGTTCCATGTACTCGGGAATGATTGTCCACCGCCGAAATATCCAGCGGATGTCGAACAATCGACCCGACGATTAGCAGTCGACCAAGTCGTTTGCTAGTAGGACGTTAGCAAACGGGCCGTGAGAGTGCTAATCAGGATATGAGCGAGACGCGCTCAGGTTTGGTACCAAGTACTAGGTACCCAGTACCAGTCCCGGATCGACGTTCTCCGCCCAGTCGGTGATCCGCCCTTCGCTGAGCCAGTGGGCACCGGCGACGCCGATCATCGCCGCGTTGTCGGTGCAGAGAGCCGGTTCGGGCAAGGCGAGCGAGACGCCCCTCTTGTCGGCCTCCTCGGCGAAGCGATGCCGCAGCCGCCGGTTGGCCATGACCCCTCCCCCGCCTCCGACGATGCCGGCGCCGGTGTCGTCCACGGCGCGGAAGGTCTTCTCCACCAGCACGTCGACGATCGCTTCCTGTATCGAGGCGGCGACGTCAGCCAACGGAGGCAGATCGTCGGATCCGGCCGCCCGATGGATGAAATTGGTCACCGCCGTCTTGAGCCCGGAGAAAGAGAAGTCGTAAGGGCGATCGGGCACCGCCCTGGGAAACTCGACGGCGGCCGGGTCGCCGTCGTCGGAAGCGGAGTCGATGGCGGGACCTCCGGGAAAGCCGAGGCCCATTACCCGCGCCAGCTTGTCGAACGCCTCCCCGGCCGCATCGTCGATAGTCGATCCCAGCGTCTCGTACTCACCCCACTGGGTCACGTGCACGATCTGCGAGTGCCCGCCGGATGCCAGGAGGGCAACCACCGGCGGCTCGAAATCCTCGAACTCGATCCGGGGGGCCATGAGATGGCCTTCCATGTGGTCGATGCCAACGAAGGGCAGGTGGCGGGCCCATGCCGTGGCCTTGGCGAACGAGTGTCCGACCAGAAGGGCGCCGACCAGACCGGGCCCGGCCGTGGCGGCGATCCCGTCGAGATCGGCGGGATGGACGCCGGCCTCCTGCAATGCCCGGTGGGTCAACGAGCGAATCGACTCGACGTGGGCCCGGGCCGCGACCTCGGGGACAACTCCTCCAAAACGATCATGGAGGTCCACCTGTGAGGACAGGACGTTGGACAGTGCCTCACGCCCCCTGACCACGGCGACTGCGGTCTCGTCGCATGAGCTCTCGAAGGCGAGGATGGTTGGATTCATGATGTGTGGTGCGTTTCTGGGTGGTGCGGAGCAAGCTCGAAGAGGCGCCGGCGGTACTCCTCGCTGTCGATGTCGTGGGCCCACATGATCAGCGCGTCGTCGTCTCCGTAATAGCCCTTCCGCAGCCCCACCGGTGCCAGCCCGAACCTGCGGTAGAGGCGTCTCGCCGCCTCGTTGCCCTCTCTTACTTCAAGGGTGATGTTGACGGCGCCCATCTCCAGCGCGGCTTCGACCAGGGCAACCATGAGCGAAGTCCCGGTCCCGGCTCGGCGTGACTCCGAGGCCACCAGCAGATTGGTCACATGGGCGTCGCCATCGACCACCATCACTCCGCCGAATCCGATGATGTCCTCGCCCTCTGCGACGAGGTAGGCCCGGTTCGGGGCGGCGAGCTCGTCCTGAAAGATCTTCTCGCTCCAAGGAGTCGGCTGGGAGGCGGCCTCCATGGACACCACCCGTTCCAGATCCCTTTCGGCCATCGGACGCACCACCACCATCATGACCGCCCCCATGGGCCCTCCTGACGAAGCTTCTCCCAGTTGATGGTCACGTCCGGTTCTCGCAGGTAGATCGGCCTGAGGTCCTCTGGTGCCGGATACTCGTCCCGCTCGAACATCCCCCGGCCCGCCTCGGCGAGGGCGACGGCGTAGGGGTAACGCGGCCGGCCGGTCTTGGCGCGGTGGATGCCCCGAAGCACGTCGTCGGGGAGGGCGTTGACGTCGCCCACCACCAGAATCTCATCGGGATGCGACTCCAGCTGGGCCCGCAGGACGTCGGGCTTGACCAGCTCGGTCATCGACTCCCGCACCACACCTCCTGGGACCGGCTGGTAGCGCGCCACCGCGAACTCGCCTCGTCTGGCATCGACGACGGCCCAGATCGTCCGATGCCCGGTCCTGGCCTCCAATGCGATGGCATCGACAGATGTTGCCGGCACCACCGGTATCCCCAACGCTGCGGCCAGCCCCTGGGCGGTGGCCAACCCGACCCTGATCCCGGTGAAGAGACCGGGCCCGACGTCGACGATCACCGCGTCGAGATCGGTGGGCGACCACCCGACCTGATCGAAGCAGAAGTCGATGGCCGGGACCAGGAACGTCGCATGCCCCATCCGATCGATGCGAGAGGCGGCCGCGAGAGTCGTCTTGTCCTCGACGAGGGCGACCGATGCGCCCGGCGTGGCCGTCTCGATCGCGAGGAGCCTCACAAAAGCCCCTCCAGGCCGCGTTCCGCCCATGCGCTGGTCCCGACGATGCGCAGATCGCGTGACTCGTCGGAGCCCACCTCGAACATCACCCGGAGGTGCTCACGAGGCAGGAGCGACTCGACGGCGTCACCCCATTCGATGACCAGCACACCGTCGGACGCCATCCCGAACACATCGAGATCGTCGAACTCGTTGGCGGAGGAAAGCCGGTACACGTCGACGTGGACCAGAGGCAGGAATCCGGAGTCGTATCTCCTCACCAGGACGAACGACGGGCTCACCACCGGCTCGTCGATGCCGAGCCCGGCCGCCACACCCGAAGTGAACAGGGTCTTGCCCGCGCCGAGCCCACCGGCGAGCACGACGACATCGCCTGGTGCCAGACACGCGGCGAGCTTCCTGGCGACCGCCCGGGTGTCAGACTCGGTGGGGCAATGGATCTCGATCATCCGGATAACTCCAGCCGACCCTGATCCGGCGGGGTGGGGTCGGCGGCTGACATCCCGGCCTCGTCGAGGGTCGCCCGGACGGTGGAGAAGTCCTCCCTCATCTGATCCGTGACACGGTCACCGCCCCGCAATGCGGCAGCTGGATGGAAGGTGGGGATCAGAGTGCTCCCCAGCCACCATTGGTCGTGGCGGTGACCGCGGAGCCTGGTTATGCCGACATCGGTGTTGAGCAGGAGCTTGGTCGCGAAATTTCCCAACGTCACGACGACCCTCGGCCTCACCAGACGGATCTGTTCCCGGAGGTAGCCCTTGCAGGCGTCGATCTCGCCGGGCAGGGGATCCCGGTTCCCCGGCGGTCGGCATTTGATCACGTTGGCGATGTACACATCGTCACGACCGAGCCCGATCTCGTCCAGGAGGGAGTCGAGTAGCTGCCCGGCCCTTCCTACGAACGGCTCGCCTTCGAGGTCCTCGTTCTTACCGGGCGCCTCGCCGACGAGCATGAGGTCGGCATCCGGATCGCCGGTTCCGAAGACCACATTGGTCCGTGTCGCCGACAACTCGCAGTCGTAGCAAGCCATGGCGCGGTCACGGAGCTCGATCAGAAGGGATGGGTCAGGCACGCAGCCCCCATTGTGGCAAACCGCGTATCAGCTCGCGGAAGTTCGCACCGCGTTTTCTATTGCGGCGGCAGTAGCCCCGAAGGCGGCCTCGGCCACTGACTCGACATCTGCCTCGACGTCGCCACAGGAGACGGCGAACACGACATCACCGTCGAATCTGGTGTGGGCCGGGCGGATACAGACGGCGTAGGCATCGTGAGCGCGAATCGCCAGACGTGACAACTCGTTCCGGGTCAGACTCGCGTTGGTGGCGACCACGCCAAGAGTGGTGTTGGTCTCGGTGATCGGGATCAGCGCAGGTGGTCCCGGCTCGTGCTCCCCCCCGGTCAGCGACTCCCCGGCGAGGGTGAAGACGTCACCCACGGCGTTGACCGCCACCATCACCCCAACGGTCAGCTCCCCATCGCTCCTCAACCCGGACCCGACGCCGCCGGGACGCATGTGCTGGAGTCCCCGCCATTTGGCGACCGTGGTCCCGGTCCCCACTCCGACCAGGCCGTTCTCCACCGGATCGTCGCTTGCCGAGCGGTAGGCCGCCTCCCCGGCATCCGGTCCCGGCCTCACCGCCGGATCGGGGAACAGATCGAAGACGACGGCGGCGGGGACGATGGGAACCCTCACCACTCCGGTGTCATGGCCCCGGCCATCGGCCTCGAGGGCTCGCACCACGCCGTCGGCCGCCGCCAGCCCGAACGCGCTTCCCCCGGTGAGGAGAATCGCCTGAACCTGCTCCACTCTCATGCCAGGCTCGAGGAGGGCGGTCTCCCGGGACCCGGGGGCGCCACCTCTCACCTCGACTGCAACCACATTTGGCTCGGGTAGCACCACAACCGTGCATCCGGTCATGCCTTGCCGATCGGTCCAGTGGCCGACCTCGATACCGGGAACCGCGGTGATCGTCTGATTCATCCGATATACCTCCTGGGGACTCGGGGCCCGAAGCTGCACACGATCTCGTGGGTGATCGTCCCCAGGATCTCGGCGAGCTCGTCTGCGGTTATCGAATCGTCACCTTGGTCCCCCATCAAGACCACCTCGTCACCGAGCTCGACACCGTCGTCCACGGCGACCACCATCTGATCCATGGTCACCATTCCGGCGAATCGGTGGCGACGGCCGCGTATCAACACCGATCCGTTATTGGTCAGCCGCCGGGCATAGCCGTCGGCATAGCCCATGGGGATGGTGGCCACCGGCCCTCCCGGTTCGATGCTCCGAACCCTCCCGTAGCTGGGACGTGAACCTGACGGCAACGGGCGAAGATATGCCACCCGGCTGACCACTCTCATCGCCGGCTTGAGGTCGATCATGCCCCTCGTGGCGTCGGCCGGATGAAGCCCGTAAAGGCTGAGCCCAACCCTGCTGAAGTCGGCTCGGGACTCGGGGAACAGGATGGCGCCCGCCGAGTTGGCCATGTGCAGGTACTGGACGTCGAGCCCGTCCACGACCTCCCGGAAACGATCGATCTGGGCCGTCGTGTATTCGTGGTCCTCGTCTGCGACGGGGAAGTGGGTGAACACCCCCTCCAGCGTCAGATTCCGGGCCCTGGCCACGGATTCGAACAGCGATGCCGCCCGGGCCGGGTCCACCCCGACACGATGCATACCGGTGTCGAGCTTGACGTGAACCCCCAGGCGATGGCCGCTCCCGTCAAGGGCCGACACGAAGCGATCGCTGTACACCGTCGGGGTCAGGTCCCATCTGCCCAGAGAGTCGATCGACGCCAGGTCGGGTTCCGACAGGATCAGGATGGGAGCCTCAATCCCAGCCTCCCGGAGACGTATCCCCTCCTCGGCCAGGGCCACGGCGAGACGGGTCGCACCCGCTACCAGAGCTGCCGAGGCGACTGGGACGTCGCCGTGTCCGTAGCCATCCGCCTTGACCACGGCACATAGCTCGGCCGGTGCGATCATCGCCGCCAGCTCGCTCGCGTTGTGCCGGATGGCCTGGAGGTCGATCTCGGCATAAGTCTCCCTCACCAGGCATACCTCCCGATGCGGTCGAGGAGTCGGGGAGCCGTCACCGTGCTGTTCTCGGCGATGTCGGCCCCGGCGGTTCCGTGCCAATAGGCCGCCGACAGAGCCGCAGCCAGGGGAGGGAGGCCCCGCGCCCAAAGTGCGGCCACCATGCCGGCCAGGACGTCTCCGGTCCCGATCGAAGCCAGCTCTGGCCCACCGCTTCGGACAAGCACCGGCTTGTCGCCGTCCGTGACCACGGTCGGATTCCCCTTCAGAAGGACTGTGATCCCGAACTTGAGAGCTGCGGCACGGGCGGCGAACACACCACCCTCATTCCCAATGATCCTCTCGAACTCGCCGGAATGAGGTGTGATCACCACTTCGGCATCATTCTCCACTGCCGCCTCCAGCGCCTCGGTGCGTAGGGCACCGGCATCGAGGACAAGACGCTCTGCCTGGTGGAGGACGGGCATGAGCCGATCGAGGTGCTCGGAAGCGAGGCCCGGCCCGGCCAGGACCACGTCGAATCTCCGGAGTGACGAGGCGGCGTCCTCGAGGGCGATCGTGGGCAACTCGGGTGCCACCTGGGCCAGGTCTCCGTCCGTCGGGACGGCCACGTATACCGACCCGGCGCCGAACTCCAGCGCCGCCCGTCCCGCAAAGATCGATGCGCCGCGCAGGCCGGGCGACCCACCGACGACCAGGACCGAGCCGGCGGACCATTTGTGGTCGAGTCGATCCCGCCCGGGAAGCCTGGCGTCGGCTTCCTCGGCGAGGAACATGGCTGGCTCGCCGCCGGGGATGCCGATGTCGACAACGGTGACTCTCCCGCACAGATCGGGCCCTCGGCCCCGCATGTGGCCGGTCTTGAGGCTCTGGAAGGTGACCGTCTCCACGGCGTCGAATGCCCGATCGGGGACCTTGCCCGTGTTGGGATCGAGGCCGGTCGGATAGTCGACAGCCACCACCGGGACATCCACATCCATCCAGGCCCGCACCACATCAGGTAAATCCGAGCGAACCCCGCCGCCGAAGACGGCGTCGACGATGAGATCGCATGGGATGGTATCGGCCATCGGCCTGATCCTGATCCCGGCGTCACGTGCTTTCGCCGCGGCATCCATCGCCGGCTGGGTGGCCGGGTCCTTCAACTCCTGAACCTCGACGCTGCACCCCCGCTCCTGCAAGTACCTGGCGGCAACGTAGCCATCACCCCCGTTGTTGCCGGGCCCGGCGAGGACGATGACCCGGGCGCCGTACCCGGCTCCGTTGCGGGCGGCCGCGAGGGCAACGGCGTACCCGGCACGATCCATCGCGGCTTCCAAGTCGCCGTCGAATGCTTTGTCCACCCGGGTGTACTCGTCGGCGGTAACGACCGGTCTCACCTGCGGGAGGCTAACCCGGCTCTAGTCGTCTTCTCCGACAGCTATCGCCATCACCAGGGCCGAGGTGTCGGTGTGGGTGATGGTGACCATGACCTCGGTCACCCCGAGTTGTCCTGCTCTTTCCTCGGCGCGACCGGACATTCGGACGGTGGGCTTGCCGCCGCCCGTGATCTCGATGTCCTTCCACCGGATGCGGCGCCATCCGGTGCCCATCGATTTCATGACCGCCTCCTTGCCGGCGAATCGGGCGGCGAGTCGTCCCGCCGGCTTGGAGTACCGGAACGCATATTCCCTCTCGTGGTCGGTGAAGCAGCGGTAGGCGAATTTGGGGTACTTCTCGAGGATCCTCTCCACCCGGTCGACGTCGGCGAGGTCGACCCCGAGGCCGATGATCTTCACCGCTGTCCCCGGTCGAACGCAAGAAGGGCACGGGTCGGGACGATGACTGTGACCATCGTCCGAACTCCACCAGACGGCGGGGCGATATGCAAGCCGTCTCGGCCGACCGGGCGCCGAACCGGGTCGTCGACATCTCTCCGACCCTTCACCGAGAGTGGTGTAGGGCCGATTCCGATCGAATCTGTGGATAACTCGAGTCGAAATGCTCGCCGTAGGTCTATCGGCTCATTTCGCCAAAAATGTGTTGGATAATTCGTAAATGGCCCTTGACTCGCCATTACCCGCCGGACTAGGTTAGTCCAGGCCACTCTGAGTGGCGTGGGAGCTGTGGGAGGCATACCTGTGGGGCTTGAGAGTAATGGGGGGAACCTATACCCGGACGGGCGGGACTATGTGGCGCGAGCGACCGATGTCGCAACCGCGCTGCCGGCAAACCCGATCCAAATAGGCAACGAAGCCGTCGCTCATGATCTAGAGCAGACGATCGCGCCCGATCGCGTCGACGAGGCAGAAGCCATCGTCATCGACTTGAGATCCAGTGAGCCGGTCGTCGAGGTCGACAGCCGTCTCTGGCTGTTACCGAACCATGGGCTCCTCCAGGCCCCGGGATGGAAGGTTCGGGTGAAGCGGTCGATGGACATCGTCGTCGCCTCGCTGGCCGTGATCGTCCTGTCCCCGATTGCCCTACTGGCAGCGGTGGCCATCAAGCTGACATCGAAAGGACCGGTCCTTTACCCATCCAAGAGGGTTGGCCAGGACGGCACGTTGTTCGAGTTCTACAAGTTCCGCTCGATGCGGCTGGACGCCCACGAGACTCGCGCCGACCTCCTGCATCTCAACGAGGCACCTGGGGGCCCGATCTTCAAGATCCGCCGCGACCCACGGTTGACCCCCATCGGACGCGTCCTCCGCAAGAGCTCGATCGACGAGATACCGCAGTTCATCAACGTCCTTCGCGGCGACATGTCGCTGGTCGGGACCCGGCCGCCGATTTCCGAGGAAGTGGACCAGTACTCCGACTGGGAGAGACAGCGGTTGCTGATTCGGCCCGGAATCACCGGCATCTGGCAGGTGAGTGGGCGGTCCGAGATCCCCTTCGACCGCTGGGTAGAGATGGACCTGTCCTATATCAGGGACTGGAGTCTCTGGCTGGACGTGAAGCTCCTGCTCAAGACGATACCCGCGGTCCTCAGGGGCACCGGCGCCTACTAGGCCGACCGGCGCCCGAAGCCGCTACTCCACCGTCACGGTCTTCGCCAGATTGCGTGGCTTATCGACGTCGAGCCCTTTCGATGTGGCGAGGTGGTAGGCCAGTATCTGGAGCGGGACCACCGACGTCACCGTGCAGAGGAGGTCCGGGCCAGACGGCACCCGCACCACGTGATCGGCCACGTTGCCGACGTCATCTCCTTCCTCGGCGACGAGCACGATCGTTGCGCCACGGGCTCTCATCTCCTCCATGTTGGACATCGTCTTGGCGCGGACATGGCTGTCGGTGGCAACACCGACCACCACCACGCCCTTCTCGATGAGCGCGATCGGGCCGTGCTTCATCTCACCGGCGGCAAAACCCTCCGCTCTCACATACGCCAGCTCCTTCAACTTGAGGGCGCCTTCCATGGCGACGGGGAAGTCGCCC
>Ga0256865_1000738_pt1 | contig 10858 bp, 9 predicted proteins | sample RVTome_14_FD_187337 | JGI IMG/M metagenome (GOLD analysis project Ga0256865, IMG submission 187337) | Soil microbial communities from uranium-contaminated site in the Upper Colorado River Basin, Wyoming, United States - RVT145D125 HiSeq ... | reverse complement strand
CAGGGGCTTGGAGATCTTGCCGTCGGCGGAGATCACCCGCGCGTTGTAGAAGGCGCCGACGGTCAGGGGGTGGGGGGGCGGGTCGGTGGCCCCGATCACCACCGCGTCGGCCTGGTCGCAGCGGATGGCGTCGATGGCCAGCTTGAGGGCCACGCCGAAGGTGGAGCAGGCGGCTTGCGGGCACATCGTCATCCCCGTCAAGCCTCCCAGCATCGAGATCTGCGCCGCCGGGATGTTGTCGATGTTCCAGATCAGGTTGGGGGAGACCGACTCCCAGGGAGGATCGGGGGCTCCCCAGCGTGCCGCCAGCCTGCGGCGCCGCCGCTGCTTCTCCTTGATCGCCGCCAGCTTGCCGGCCTCGACCTCGCCTTCGACGGCGATGGACTCGACGTCGCGCAGCTCGTCGAGGTAGCTCGCCAGCTCCGGGGAGCGCTCGGTCCAGAACTCCCACCAGGCCTCGTCGGCCTCGTCGCGCTCGGCGTCGGGCGCGGTGCCCGGAGGGGGCGGCGGCGCCACTTCCGGCGCCGCCCCCGCGAGGTAGGCGGTGAGCGCCGAGTTGCGCTCCGGCGCCGCCCAGAACCGGTTCCACCGGCGCAGGGCATGGTGCAGCGCCAGGGCCTGGTCCTGCTTGGTGCCGAGGTCTCCGAGCCCGGTACCGACGTAGACGTGGGCGCGGTGGCCGAGCCGGCGCAGCTCGTGCTCCAGGCCCGGGTTCTGGCCCAGGGCCTGGATGAAGGCGCCGATCGCATACTTGACGGGAAGCCCCATCTTGCTCTCGAGCTGGGAGAAGCGGTTGGGCTTGAAGCGCGCGTCGATCCAGGGACGGTAGATCTGGAAGGAGAACTCAGGCTTGCCGACGAGGAAGGTGTCCGGGCCGAAGCCGTTGAAAGGCTCCAGCCAGCTCGTCGCGGCCGCCAGGTTGTCGGCGAAAGCGTCGACGTTCGGGGAACGGGGGGCGACCACCCCCCAGCCAAAGACTCCGACTCTGCGCAAGAGCTGCTCCTTCCGATCAGAGGGCCGAGCCCCGCCGCGGATCCCCCAGAGGCCGGTGTTGGTAGAGCTCGCCGTCGGCGAAGCCCAATCTACGATAATACTCCCTGGTGCCGACCGACGAAATCACCGCCAGGTCCGCGTAGCCGCGCGCGCGCGCCCGCCTCGCCGACGCTTCCACCAGCCGGCGCCCCAGCCCGAGGTGCTGCGCCCGCTCGCCGCTCTCGCGGCCGATGCCCACCACCGCGCCGTAGACGTGGACCTCCCGCAGCAAGGCGCTGCCGGCGATCTCGGCGATGAAGCCCCCCGCCCGGGGGAGCGCCAGACGGCAGAAGCCCACCAGCCGGTCCTCGGGCGTCACGTACTGCAGGAAGACCTCGTCGCCGATCGCGCTCTCGTAGTCCAGGGACTCCAGGCGCAGGCGGCCGAGGTCGACCTCGCCGCCGCGGATCTCGCGCGCGCGGATGTCGCGGCTGGCCCGGCCGCGGGCGGCAAGCTCGCGCTCCACCACCTCGCGGAAGTTGGTGACCGTGTTGCCGGTGACGATCTCGTCGCCGGGGATGTCGCGGATCATCCGCGTGATCCGGCAATACGCGGGCACCTCGGCGACGCACGCCGTCAGCACCGCGAGGAGCTCTTCGGCGCCGTAGGGCCGCCAGCTCCCGTCCTCGTAGCGCTGCATCAGCTCGGCGGTCTCGACGAGGGAGCAGGGATAGACCTTGAGCTCGTCGGGCCGCAGACCCGGGTCGGCGAAGAGACGCCGGAAGTCCGCCACGTCGGCTTGCGGGTCGGAGCCGTAGAGGTTCGGCATCCAGTGGGCGTGGACCTTGAAGCCCGCCTGGCGCGCCAGGCGCACGGCGCGCCGCGTGGCCGCCACGTCGTGGCCGCGCCGGTTGCGCCGCAGGACCTCGTCGGAGAGGCTCTGGAAGCCGATCTGGACCTTGGTCGCCCCGAGCCGGCGCAGGCGGGTCACTTCCTCCTCCGAGACGTGGTCCGGCCGGGTCTCCAGGACCAGGCCCACGCAGCGGGCGCGGCTCGTCTCGTTGCGCCGCTGCGCCGCCAGAAGCTCGTCCCACGCCGCCGCTTCCCCGGCGTCGAGCAGCCGGCCGTCCAGGCGCCCCTTCAGGAAGTCGGCGACGACCTGGTTGTAGGTGCGCTCGAGCGAGCGCCCGGCCACGGTCTCGGCGAGGTCGCGGAAGTCGACGGATGCCGCCGGCGCGCCGGACCCCGCGGGCGCGGCGGCGCCGGCGAAGTCGTTGAGCGCGTCGAAGCAGCGCTTGACGAACCAGACCTGGTAGGGCTCGGGATAGAACGACCAGGTCCCCCCGAGCACGATGAGCTCGACCTTGTCGACCTCGTGCCCGGTGTTGTAGAGCGCCCGCAGCCGGCTGCGGGTCTGGGCGTAGGGGTCGAAGCGGTGCTGGGCCGCCCGCTGGGCCCCGGGCTCGCGCGACAGGTAGCTCTTGGGCATCCGCACGTCGTTGGGGCAGAAAATGCACCGGCCGGGGCAGGGATAGGGCTTGGTCAGGACGGTGACGGGCGCGACGCCGCTCTGGGTGCGCACGGGCTTCATCCGCACCTTGCGCAGGAAGCTCGCCTCGTCGTCGAAGCGATGGCGCTGCTGGAAGAAGCGGTAGCCGCGGATGATCTCGCTCTTGGAGAAGGCCCCTCGTCCGTCCTTCGGGTGCCGACGGACGATACGATTCAGCGTGCGGGCGTCCAGCTCGTCCTCGGCCTGGATGGCCCGGATGATCGCGACCAGCTCGCGCTCGTGGAGCCGGGGCTCGAAATGGTAGGAACGCTGCTGCATCGTGGGGTCCAAGGGCCCGGCAAGGATACCATGGCCGCGAAAGAGCCGTGAACGACCTCACCCGACGAGCTCTGCTGGAGCTCAACCGCCGCTTCTACTCACGCTTCGCCGCCGGCTTCAGCGCCAGCCGCGAGCGTCCCTGGGCCGGCTGGGACCGCCTGGTGGAGCTCCTCTCCGGAGCTGCCGGGGGAGCCCTGCGGGTGCTCGACGCCGGCTGCGGCAACGGCCGGTTCGGCGCCTACCTCGCCGCCCGCGTCGGCGAGATCGACTACCTCGGAATCGACGGCTGCGGCGAGCTGCTGCGGCTCGCTCGCCGGCGTTTGGCCGCCGGCCGCGTTGCGGCCCGGTGGGCGGAGCTGGAGCTCGCCGAGGAGGCGCTGGGGCGCCGCCTCGGCGAGGAACGCTTCGACCTCGTCGCCCTCTTCGGCGTGCTCCACCACGTTCCCGGACGCCGCCACCGCGCCCGGCTCATGGCCCGGCTCGCGGCCCACGTCGACGCCGGGGGCCTCCTGGCGGCGTCGGTCTGGCGCTTCGACCGGGAAGCTCGCCTGGCCTCGAAGGTGCTGCCGTGGGACGACTACAACCGCGGCGCCGAGCTCCCCGTGGACGTGCGCGAGCTGGAGCCCGGCGACCATCTCCTGACCTGGGCGGGGGACAGGGCGACGCCCCGCTATTGCCATCTCGTGGGCGAGGACGAGGTCGCGGAGCTCGCCGCGGTGACCGGCCTGGCCTGCCGCGCCCGCTTCGCGGCCGACGGACCGGGAGGGGAGCGCAACCTCTACCTCGTCTTCGCCCACCCGGCCAGCCCCCGTGCTACATTCCCACCTCGCCCGTCCGCCCCGCTCCGGCGTCCCTGAAACCCGATGCCCATGCTCCGCGTTTTCCTGCGCGCTCCCGCGATCCTGGCGGTGACGCTCCTGAGCTACCTCGGGATCGTCGCGTCGCTTCCTCTCCGGCGCTTTGCCGCAGCGCGCCAGCTTCGCCTGCGCAACGCGATCTTCCGCGCCTGGGCGCGCCTCTGCGCCCGGATCGTCGGCTTGCGCGTCGAGGTCGAAGGCGTGCCGCCGCGGGGGGGGTTCCTGCTGGTCTCCAACCACGTGAGCTACATGGACGTCATCCTGCTCGCCACCCGCCTCGACGCGGCCTTCGTCGCCAAGGCTGACCTGCGCGGCTGGCCGGTCCTCGGCCGCGCCTTCGCGGTGGCCGACACCATCTTCATCGACCGCAGCCGCCGCCGTGACGTGCTGCGGGTGATGGAACAGGTCGGGCGGGAGCTGGACCGGGGTCTCGGCGTGGTGATCTTTCCCGAAGGTACGAGCGGCAAAGGGGACGGGATCCTCCGCTTCAAGCCGTCGCTGCTCGATTACGCCGCCCGCCGCGACCTGCCGGTCCACTTCGTGGCTCTGAGCTACGCCACTCCCGACGGCTACGGTCCGCCGAGCCGCCTGGTCTGCTGGTGGGGGGACGCCCCTTTCCTCCCCCACTTCCTCGAGCTCCTGCGTTTGCCGTCCTTCCAGGCGCGCCTGGTCTTCGGCGAGGCCCCGGTCCACGACGGCGACCGTAAAGCGCTCGCCGGCGCCCTGCGCGGGGCGGTCGCCGAGCGCTTCGCCCCGATGCCATAGGGTTCTCCCCCTGCCATCGGGCGCCGAGGAGGACGGGAGCCGCAGGCTCACCCCAACGGGCCGAGATCCGGATCGGGGTCGGCGGCCTTGGCTGCCGCGATGATCTCTTCGAGACTCACGATGTCCTTGTCGACCATGAGCTGGACCAATCCCCGCACCATCGCCCGCAACTGGTGGTAGTTGCGGTAGAACTCGCTGTAGGATTCACCCTCCGGCACCAGCGCGGGGCCGAAGAGCGACTCCCCGAGTTGCGGGTCCGCGTACTCGTCGAGATTGCGCAGCCGGTAGTCGGGCCGCCCAAACTGGTAGAGCTCCGCGTAGAACTCTTTGGGGTCGACCTTGATGGTCTCGAGGATCAGCAGCACCTGCTCGACCCGGAGGGACTTCTGCTTCGTGAGCAACTGACTGATGTAGCTGCGTCCCCAGTTGAGCTTCTCCTGGACCTCCAACTGGGTGAAGCCCCGCTCGCGGATCTTGTTCCGGAGGAGGGTGAGGATGCGATCGACTTCTTTCTCTATTGAAGACATTGGCCTGCATTCTACTGTCAAAGTTGCAATTTTCAAGCTTTAACTTCCCAAGTGACGCCCGGTTTCAGCATTTCTCTCTTTACGAGAGAAACTGCCGCTAAAAAGACCGAGGTGCCATTCTCGGTTTCAGAAATCAGTAACGGTCTCTTCTATTCAGTGCAAAGGACCGGCGATCCCTTGTCATGGTCATCACCTCCTTGGTTGGCTCAGCGGCAAACCGGGCCGTGGACGGCGGGAGCCGTGAGATTGTCCCCTTAAATCGTCCATCATGAGCCTGTCCGCGTTCGACTTCGGCGTCATGACGCTTGGTTACCGCCTTCAACTAATATAAGGCCGCTCCGACGCCTTGTCAAGCGTCGTCGAACGGATCGACCACGGCGGGAGGAGATCAACGCCGGCGGACGAGGATCTCGAGGCGATTCTCGCGCGCACGGAGCTCGGCCAGGGTCATGTGCTCGGAGCTCAGATCGAAGACGAGGTTCAGACGATTGCCGGCGTGGAGACCGGTGCGGATGCGGTCGAGCTCGAGGGTGCCGACCTCGACCGTGCTCGCGTAAGGCGTGCCGATGCCGGAGAGCACCAACTGCTCCTTGCGGGGAGCGTAGGTGAGCTCGTCATGCTCGTACCGCGAGGCCGTGAGGCCGCCGTCGAGCCACACGGTCACCCGGGTCCCCTCGGCCGCCTGGTCGTAGGTGATGCGCTCGACGCGGGTCGCCGGCACCAGGGGCGCGTCCGCGCCGGGGCGCTCGTCCCGCGGGAGCTCCGTCTCGGAGGCGGCGGGCCGCGGCGGGAGATCGGGCGTAGCGGCGGCCGTCTCCGCTCCCCCCTCGACCTCGATCGGATCGGAAGCGCCCCCCGGCGCCACGGATTCGGATGGGCCAGCGGACGCCGGATCGCCGGCCGCCGGATCGCCGGCCGGCGGCGGCTCCTCCTCGGGCGCCGCCAGGGGAGCCGTTGAAACTTCCTCGACCGGGGGCGAGCCGAGGCCGACCCAGGCCAGGATCCGCTCTTCGAAGATCAGGGCGGCGACGACCGTGAGGAGAAGGACCAGGATGAGGATGAAGCGTCCGGAGGATTCCGCCAGCGTGATCTGCAGCCGGTGAAGGACGCCGCGCAGCCCCGAATCTCGCTCCTCCTCCCATTCCGCGTCCCCATCGTCCCGCTCCCAGGCTGCGCCGTGGTCAGCGGCCGCGGACCACGAAGTCGGCCGCGAGGACGGGGGCTCGGGCAGGCCGAATCGGGAGACCGGCTCCTGGTCGTCCGCGGCGGCGGGCTCGGGCCACGGCGAGCTCGCGGATCCCAGGTCGCTGAGCAGCTCGGCGGCGGGATCGCCGAGCGGGGCGTCGACGTCGGAGACGCCCAGCCCGGCCTCCGGAGGCGCAGCGGCGAGCGGCATGTCGACGTCCTCGAAGCCCGGCGCGTCGAAGCCCGGTGCGTCGAAGCTCGGCATGTCGAAGCTCGGCGCAGGAGATTCGCCGTCCAGAGCCTCGTCGGAGAAGGAAATCTCGTCCGGAGCCTCGGAGAGCGCGGCTTCCGGACCGGCCTCCAGGTCGAGCAGATCCGTGTCGGCGCCGAATCCCGCCTCGCTGAGGTCGGAATCGAAATCCTCGTACGCCGCCGCCAGCGCGTCGCCGTCGAGCGGCGGCTCGATCACGTCGTCGGGGAGGGCGGGCAGCTCCTGACCCCAGGGCGCTTTGAACTCGTCGGCGGCCGCGGGCGGCGACTCCGCGGGGACGAGCGCCGGACGCGAAAAGGTGGAGGCGGGATCCTCCTGGGGTCCCGCCGGCGGCGACCGGCGAGTGTGCGTCGACGCGGGGTCCTCGCGCGGCGCCGGCGGCGGGCCGGTCACGCCGTCCGGCGGCACCCGCTCGACCTCGAACGGCTCGCCGCCTCCTTTGACCTGCTCCTCCAGGATCCTGAGGATCAGCTCGCGGCCCTGGTCGTCGAGCGCCAGGAAGCGGACTCCCATTCCCGCCGGCCGGCCGGGGCCGGCGGCCGCTCGCCGCAGCCACACCACCTCGCCCACGGCCCGGCAGAGGCGGAAGCCGTCGGCGAGCTGGAACTCGCAGGAGACGCGGGTCCCCACCGGTTGAGGCTGCGAGCTCTCGAGGAAGACCCCGCCCAACGAGATCTTCGGCCGGTACTCGTCGACGAAGCCCTGGAACTTGTCGAACACGAGCCGGATCTGTGATTCGGAAGAGGCCGGGAGGCGTTGGGTCGCGTCCGCCCTCGGCTGAGGCTCGATCTGCGCCATGGACACGCTTTTCCGTTGCTCGAATTGAGATCGCCGCGCCGGCGGCATCGCACGTCATCGCGGCTCGACCGGTGCCGAGCCTGCCCGCACGCCGATTATAGTCTCGTTGCCCCTCGGTTGTGGGCCGCCGGCCCTCCGGGCTACCATCCGGACCGTGGCGAGCATCACTCAGGAGCCCTCCATCGGCCGCCTCATCCTCCTGCCCGAGGACGAGGCCACCCGGACCTTCTTCGATTCCGGGAACTGCCGCACGCTCTTCCGGCTCCTCCTGGTCGCCCTGCCGGCGGCCCTGGCCATCGCCGTGGCGATGGCGGCGCAGGAGCGCTATGCCGAGCTCTCGGTGCCCGCTCTCAACCTCCTCGTCATCCGCGTCCTCTTCGCCTGGCGGGAAAGGGACGTCTTCTCGCGGCACTTCCGGCCGCTCCTCCTCGCCTACCTGGTGATCCAGACCCTCCTCTGGAAGGCGGCCTTCTTCGCTCCGGCGGCGACCTGGCATCCCGCCGACTTCGCGGCGCCGGTCTTCTTCGTCTTCTTCCGTCTCGCTCCCGGCGCTCTGGCGATCCCCCTCGGCGCCGCCTGGGCGCTGTCGGTGGGCCGCCACCTCATCACGGCGGCCCTGGGCTTCACCGAGCTGGAATACGGCTACGTGATCGCCCAGACCGCGGTGACCGCGGTCGTCTTCTCGATCGTCCGCGACGCCACCCGCAAGAAGCGCCGCGACTTCCTCGTCAACTGGCGGCGGGAGCTGCACCGGCACCGCGAGCAGCGCCGCATGCAGGAGGAGCTCGACGACGCCCGCAAGATCCAGCTCAGCATGCTGCCGCGCAGCGAGCCCAGGATCCCGTGGCTCGAGACCGCCGGCATCTCGATACCCGCCAGCGAGGTCGGCGGCGACTACTACGACTACTTCACGATCTCGGCGACGCGCCAGGCCATCGTCGTCGGCGACGTGGCCGGGCACGGGGTGGCGAGCGGGCTGCTGCTCTCCGGCGTGCGCAGTTGTCTGCACCTGCTGCACGAAGCTCCGGTGGCGCCGGTCGAGGTCCTCGGCAAGATCGACCGCATGCTGCGCCGCACCATCGTCCAGCGCGGCTTCGTCACCCTGCTCTACGCCCTCTTCGACTACGAGCGCCGCTCGCTGACGTTCGCGGCGGCCGGACACCCTCCGCTGCTGCGGCTGCGAGGGCTCGACGGCAGCGTCGAAGAGCTCGAGCTCCACGCCCTGCCGCTGGGGACCCGCCTCGGGAGCCAGTCCCAGGAGCGGACCGTCACGATCGCCGACGCCGACGTCTTCGTCCTCTTCACCGACGGCATCGCCGAGACCGTGAACGCCCACGGCGAGGTCTACGGCGCGGACCGGCTGCAGAAGCTGCTGCGGCGGATCTCGCCCCGCCGCAGCGCCCGCGAGATCCGCGACACGGTGCTCGGCGACGTCTGGACCTTCAAGGCCGACGGCCTCCAATTGGACGACATCACGATCGTGGTGGCGCGAGTCCGCGCGCCGGCGGCGTAAGGGAAACTCTGCCAGAGCGGATTTTTTTCAAGAAACCGTCGAAATTCTTCGTCCAGGGGGTAGCCAAGCGCGTCGGCTTCTGCTAGAGTGATTTCGGGCCGGGGGTGCTACCTGCTTACTCGACCGGACACGATCCCCCCCTCTCTCTCTTGTGCCCTCGGCCCACCTGATCCCCCCCTGAAAGGAAAATACCCTGGCTTGGAACCGCGTCTGGTCTGAACTCGCTCGGGGCGGGCAGCCCTGACGCGAGCAAGCTCGCGCAGCGCGACGTCGCGCAAGCGGCGGGTCTCGATCGGCGTCAGGTCCAGCGGGATCCAAGCCAGGGGATCGGCCCCGGCGAGGCGCCGAGCGATGATGCCGGCGAGCTCGTCGACGCTGCTGCCGCCGACGCGGTGCTGGAGCTCCGTGCCGGCAGCTCGCGCACGGCCGAGCCGGCCTTAGCCAGATCTCGGAAGGCCGCCGAGCTCGCCGGCGTCACCCGCGACAAGGTGTATTCTTCTCCGCGTCCTTGCGATCGCGGACCGTAGCACGGCCAATTTGCGAGAGTGTGACCCGACACCTGTTCGACATCGTGGACAGTCGCTTCACAGTGACAGGCCCAGCGGAGTCGGTCTTCATGGTCAAAGTGCGCTTCGCGGGCTACGGCACGGACGCGAACAACGCGCAGTCGCTGGGCGGAGTGTTCATCGCCCATCGGCCGTTCCCGCACTTGCCGGACTGGTGGGAAGAGGACGTCTCCGTCACCCGCTTCGCGGCCTTCGGCTTTCCCGTCGACCAGACCGACCACTTCACCTTCCCGGCGGAGGAGGGCGTGGACTATCACTTCAGCGTCTGGATGTTTTCGGACGGCGCCCTCTTGCACGGCGGGGGCGAGAGCGAGCTGCTCTTGGAGCTCACCGTCGAGGTCGTCGTGCCTGAGATCTTCCGGGACGGCTTCGAGTCGGGCGACGCGTCGACCTGGAGCGTCCACTGAGGGCGACGGCGGTGAAGACGTCCTGGACCATCCCGCGTCTGATCGAGGAGCTGACGCGCGGCCTTGCGAGCGGCGAGTACTCGTCGGAGGGCCTGGCCGTCGACCTGAGGGGTCGTCCCGTGGTCGGTTGCGAGGCGGGCGTCGACGGGGCTGCCGCCCTCGTCATCGAGTGGCCGGAGAGCGAGGAGGAGGCGGCGCGGACGATGCAGCGGGAGTGGCAGCGCCACCGGGAAGTGCTGAAGCGGCTTGCCGAGGCGTGCGGTGGGATGTACACAGAGAAGGCTCCTGCCAAGTCTGGCCTGGAGGCAGCGCTCGAGCTTCAGGCGACCGCCGCGCGGATCGTGGAAACATGGATCGCTCACGAGGAAGACGAGAGCAGGCGTGCCAGACGCGCTCAGGAGCAGCTAGACTCCGTGGAGGAGGCCACCGATGGAAGAGATGATCCAAGAGATCCTGAAGAGGCTTGAGGACCTGAAGGCGGACGTCGGCACCCTGAAGGCGGGTCAGGAGACCCTGGCTGCCGACGTCGGCACCCTGAAGGCGGACGTCGGCACCCTGAAGGCGGACGTCGGCACCCTGAAGGCGGACGTCGGCACCGTGAAAGCGGACGTCGGCACCCTGAAGGCGGACGTCGGCACCCTGAAGGCGGGTCAGGAGACGCTGGCTGCCGACGTCGGGGTGATAAAGGAGGATCTGGCCGACCTACGCCCGTTCCTGATTCGCATCACCCAGGACATCCAGCGGAGCACCAACGATACGAACGGGATCATCAGCCGCGGCATCGAACGGATCAATGAAGAAGTGGGCCGGTTGGCTGGCCGCGTCGCCGCCCTCGAGCGCAAGGCGAGCTGATGAGGGCCGTCATCTACATCCGCGTCAGCAGCCAGGAGCAGGTCTCAAACCTGAGCCTGCCGCTCCAGGAGCGCACGTGCCGCGACTACTGCGAGGGGCAAGGGTGGCAGGTCGTCCACGTGTACCGCGAGGAAGGAGAGAGCGCCAAGACGGCCGACAGGACGCAGCTCAAGCGTCTCCTGAGCGACGTTCGCACGAAGGGGTACGCAGACACCCTCGTCGTCTACTCGGTCTCCAGGCTGGCGCGAGACACGTACAGCCACCTCGCCATCAAGGCCCACCTGGCGCGCAAGGGGCTGTCCCTGCGGTCGGTGACC
>Ga0256865_1000737_pt1 | contig 10877 bp, 9 predicted proteins | sample RVTome_14_FD_187337 | JGI IMG/M metagenome (GOLD analysis project Ga0256865, IMG submission 187337) | Soil microbial communities from uranium-contaminated site in the Upper Colorado River Basin, Wyoming, United States - RVT145D125 HiSeq ... | reverse complement strand
GCTCCGCGCATCCCGGACTCCCCTCCTCGACCTGGTCGGGCCCACGCCGTACGTGGGATTCCAGAGCGCGCTCGACTCGACCGTCGTCCACGGTTGGAACTACTACTGGAAGTCCACCCACCTCCCGGAACTGCGCGACGATCTCATCGACGTGATCGTCGAGCACGCGTTCTCCTGCTCGTCGCCACGGTCGTACGTGGCGATGTTCCATCTGAAGGGGGCGGTGAGCCGAGTGGCCGAGGGCGGGACGGCGTTCGGGAACCGGCAGGCGTCGCATGCGATCACCCTCGATGGTGTGTGGCGGCCCGGCGAGGACTTCGGCGATCGGGACACCGCTTGGGCGAGGGGGTTCTTCGCCGCTCTCGGCCGCTTCCGCAAAGGCGTGTACGTCAACTTCCTGGGCGGCGACGAAGACCCCGACCGGGTCCGCGAGGCGTACGGCGACTCCGTCCACGACCGGTTGGTAGACGTGAAGACCAGGTATGACCCCGACAACGTCTTCCACCACAACCAGAACATCCGCCCGAGGTTGAGGTGATGGAGTGAGTGGTTCCGATCGCGCGGGCGACGATTGATCGGTGTGGGGTGAGGCTTTGATACGGAGAGCGGTTCAGGACCTGTCGTCGCTGATGGCGACAAAAGGAGCGGCAGCGAAGGCTCAGCCCACCACCAAGGCGGCGTGCTGGCTCTGCCCCTCGGTCATGCCCCGGGCCTTCATCCAGTCATAGGCCCGGTCGAAGAGCGCGGGATCGTAGTAATCCACGTGCTTGTAGTGGACGAACACGCGCAGCAGCTCGTGCGGCTTCAACGCGCCCTTGGCATGCGCCGCCACATGGCGGGCGTACTTGTAGAAATCCGCGTTGATGAGATCCACGGCCTGGTTCTCGGCGTCGTAGTACGCCTTGCGCTGCTCCGGCGTCAGCTCGGGCGCCACCACTTCCCCGCCCCGGTAGAACGAGCAGGCGATGATATGAGCGCCTTCCTTGAGGCCGAGACTGATGAACGGCTCCATGACCGTCACCGCCCGATAGGTGCCGTTCTTGAGCCCCGCCCAGCGTATTTGCGGCAGGCCCCCATTCACGATGTTGACGTGCTCGCGGCCGACGGCGCTCTCCAGCATCTGCAGCGTCGTGTAGTGCGAGCCGGTCAACTCCTGCACCACGACGGGGACATCGGACATGTCGCGCGGCGTCTGCAAAGCGTCGTCAAACGTCAAGATCCCCTGTGCGGCGACCGCGGCGCGCAAGGCCGCGATGTTGCCGCCGCGCTTGCCGCGCTCGAGCCGGTCGATGCTCGCCCACTCGCACACGTTGTAGCTGTCGGCCGAGCCGCACTCGAAGAGCTGCTCTTTCAACCGCGACAAAACCGGCTTTTCCGCGCTGTCCCGCTCGCGATCCGCGTAGGTCGCCGAGAAGCTGACATCGAGCCCCGCCCGCTCGAACAGGCGCTCCTCGATGCCGACGATCACCGGCAGATCGAACACCGGGTTATTGGGGGCAATCCTCACCACCGGCCTGGTTGCAGACGTCATGTCCATCTCCTTAGCGCTCAACCGGGAACTTGCGGTCGTTCCAGTCCACCATCCCGTCCTTGAGATTATAGACCCGCTCGAAGCCGAGGCCGTAGAGGATGGCGGCGGCGGTCGTGCTGCGCACGCCCGAGCGGCAGACCGCGACGATCGGCCGCTCGCGGTGCACCTCCAGCTCGGAGGCACGGGCCGCCAGCTCGCGCAGCGGGACGAGAAGGCTCCCGGGAATGTGGCCGAGGGGGCCGTGATACTCGGTCGGCTCGCGCACGTCGAGCACGAGCGGCGGATCGGTGGCGCCGAGCAGGGTGCTCACCTCGTCGGCAGCCAACTGCCGCACCCGGTTCAGCTCGGCAAGGTCCGGGAACTTCGTCTTGTCGTCGTCGATCGCGCTCTGGTTGGGCTGCAGCACTTCCTGGATCTTCTCGGGCATCGGGAACTTGAGGCTCGCCATCAGCTCGACGTACTGCGCCCGGCTGCGGCCGGCGATGCGTGGATTGTGCTGCTTCTCCTGCCCGATGGTGGAGCTCACGTTGCCGCGATAGTCGTGCGCGGGAAACACCAGCGTCGGGTCCGGTAATGAAAATAGCTTCTTGGTGATGGAGTCGTACTGGGCACCCGCGTCGCCGCCGGCGAAATCGGCCCGACCCGTGCCTCCGATCAGCAGCACGTCGCCGGTGAGAACGCGACCGTCCGTGTAGAGACTGATGCTGTCCGGCGTGTGCCCGGGAGTGTAGAGCACGCCGATGCGCGCGTCGCCGACCTCGATCGCATCGCCGTCCTCCACATGATGCGTCACCCCGGGCGCGGGCGCGCGCCGGTGCATGATGAGGCGCGCGTCCACCAGGTCGCGCAGCTGGAACGAGGCGGTCGGGTGGTCGGCGTGGGTATGGGTGTCGACGACCGCGTCGAGCGTCAACTGGTGGTAGGCGAGGAACGCCAGGTAGCGGCTGATGTTCTCGCGCACCGGGTCGACGAGGAGCGCCTTGCGTGTGCGCGCGCAGGCGACGAGGTAGGTCTTGCACTTGCCTCGGTTGAGTTCCCGGAATAGCAGCATGGCGCCCTCTCCTGCGCACGTCGCTCCCACCACCCCGCCCGCTCACGCGGGCACCCCTCCTCGGGCAGGAGGGGATTGACCTTATGGGGCGCCCTAGAGCGCTAGGCCGCTGCGCGCTGGCCTTTGACGTCCTCCGCGATCTTGCGGAACTCCATTTCGGTCAGCAGCCGCTTGTTCTTCAGCGAGTATGCCTTCACCGCGGCCGTCATCTTGAGGGCGTCTTCATCGCTCGCCTCGATGCCCATATCCGCGAGCCAGGCCTTGATCGAATCGATGCCGCTGCCCTTGCCCATCACGATCTCGGCGGGGGGTTGCCCGACAAACTTCGCGCGCACGGGGAATAGCTCGGTCGCATTTTCCTCGCCGCAGTTCTTGTACCAGCTCGCGATGATGCCGGATTCGATCTGATAGAGCTGCCTGCCCACCACGGGCTTGTTCGAAGGCACGTCCACTCCGGTGAGTTTCTGCACCAGATTGGCGAGCGGCGTCAACTTGCTGTAGTTGAGCCCGACATCCACGCCATACATCGTCAGCAATGCCATGACAGTTTCTTCCATCGGCGTGTTGCCGGCGCGCTCGCCGACGCCCAGCACCGTCGTGTGCAGCACCTCGACGCCTTCGGCGGCGGCCATGATCGTGTTCGCGACACCCATGCCGAAATCCTGGTGGAAGTGCGCTTCGAGGCGCTTGTTGATGCGTTTCTTGACCTCACGGACGAAGTAGCGCATCGCATGCGGCGATACGACCCCGAAAGTGTCCACCAGGGCGAGCGCGTCCATGTGGCCTTCGGTGGCAACCCGGTTGATGAGATTCAACACCCAGTTCATCTCCGAGCGGGAGAAGTCGATGGGGAAGAACACCACTTCCAGACCGTTCTTCTGCGCGAACTTGGTGGCCTCGATCGAGGTCTCGATCGCCTTTTCCATCGGCCACTTGTAGGCGAGGTCCACCATGTGCTGGCTCGACGGGATTTCCATCACCACGCCGTTGACCCCGGTGTCGATCGCGCGCTGGACGTCCTCTTTCATGCAGCGCGAAAAAGCAAAAATCTGCGGGCCGAGTTTGCGCCGGGCGATCTCCTTGATGGCCTCGGCGTCGGAGGGCGAAACGATGGGCATGCCCGCTTCGATGCGGTGCACGCCGGCTTCCGCCAGCGCTTCGGCAATGCGGATCTTGTCGTCCTTGCTGAGGATGATGCCGGTCTGCTGCTCCCCGTCACGCAGCGTGATGTCATGGATCTTGATCTGCTTCGCGAACTTGAAATCCTTGCGCACTTCGTCCGCGAAATTCCACTGGCTGACGAACCAGTTGTCGGTTTTCCAGGGATGCTTTGCCATCGGGCGCTCCTTGCGTGTGGGATGAGCTGGGGCCTAACCGCTTCATTCTACCGCGCGCGGGCCTTGAGATACCAGTCGAGTATCTGCGCGCCGTTCCAGAACAGCACGCCCTTCTGCTTGCGCAGGCGGCGCAGCACGGACTCGAAATACTTGATGCGGTGGGGGACGCCCGAAATGTAGGGATGCACCGCGATCGCCATGATCTTCGCGCGCTCCCGGCCTTCCTGGTAGACGCGCTCGAAGTAATCCATGGTGCGCGTCGCGAACTCCTCCGCCGCATGGTGCTGCACCACCATCATCGCGATGTCGTTCAGCTCCAGCGAGTACGGCAGCGTCACGAGCTCGCCACCGCGCGTGCGGATCGTGCACGGCTCGTCGTCGATCACCCAGTCGGCGATGTAGCGGATGCCCGCGGCGGCGAGCTGGTCCGGGCTGGCGAGTGTCTCGGTCAAGCCCGGCCCCATCCAGCCGACCGGGCGCTTGCCGGAGAATTCCCGGATCACCTTGATCGACTGGCGGATCATCCCCACCGGGTCGGGCTCGGTATGCGTCGGCCGCTGGTCGTAGGAATGCCCCATGAACTCCCACCCGGAGTCGCGCGCGGCCTTCGCGACGCGCGGATAGTCGAGACACACCCGCGCGTTGACGGAGAGCGACGGCACGATCTTCAACTCGTCCAGCACGGCCTTCAGCCGCCAGAAGCCGACGCGCATCCCGTATTCGTGCCAGCCCCAGTGCGGAATGTCCGGCAGCAGCGTCGCGCCGGTGGGTGGGGGCAGGACCTGGCGCGGCATTGGCCGCCCGATGTCCCATACCTCGACGTTGACGACCGGCCAGACTACCACGCGCGCCTTGTCCGGGAGCGTGAGCGGGGCGCGGTCGACGATGGCTGAGTAACGCAGGCGCTTGGCCGGGATCATGGTTCTCTCCTTCCCGGCACTAGGCCAGGCCGACCCATTGCTGGATCCAGCCCGCCGGAATGGGCACGTGGAGCAGGCGATCGAAAATGCCGTAGAAAAACGCCCAGACCGCGGCTGACAGGCCGAGAGACGTCCCCCAGCCTTCCCGTCCCTGGAGCTTTGCGTAAAGGAAGACGAACAGCGGAACCGCGATCGGGAACCCCAGCAGGACAATCGCCGCGAAGAACCCGCTCATCCAGGCGATCGCCACCAGCGTCTTCCTGCCAGTGTGGCCTGCTCCGGCCTCTCCGCTGAGCGTGAACTCCATGGCCTGGCTGCGGGCCGCGGGATCGAGCAGCCCCCACGCGACTTCCGCGGCGGCCATGCAGAAGACCGGGATCCCGATGATCAGCGGAAAAAGCTTGGCCTTCCACGGCCAGTCGAGCGCCATGACGACGACCGCGGCCGAGACTGCCATGATGGCGATGCCGAGGACAAGCGACGCCTTGCTATGCATGCGTCCCGCTCCGCGTGCGCATCCGCCGCGCCTGGACCAGGGGGTAGCAAATCGCGCCCACCGCCAGCGCCATGAGCAGCAGCACGATCGGCCGCGTCAGCCAGTCCGCGTCGTAGCGCGCCACCGAGATGTAGAGGTAGTTCTCCGCGATCCTGCCCAGCACCAGACCGAGGACGAACGGGGCGCGCGGCCAGCCGCCCGCCACCATCAGGTAACCCACCGCGCCGAACAGCAGCATCACGAGGATGTCGCCATAGTGGCCGTTCGTCGTGTAGCTCCCGATGAAAACCAGCACGAGGATCACGGGCACCAGCAGCTGGCCCCGCACCAGCGTCACCTTGGCGAGCTGGTTGAGCAGCAGGAAGCACGCGATCACGGTGATGATGTTCGCGATCGCTATCGTCCACACCATCGAGAAGGTGACGGCGAGGTGGGTGGTCAGCATCTCGGGGCCGGGCAGCAGTCCCAGCAGGTAGAAGCCCCCCAGGAGGACCGCCATCGAGGAGCTGCCCGGCACGCCGAACGCGACCGTCGGGATCAGCGCCCCGCCCTCCTTGGAGTTGTTGGCCGCCCCGGGCCCGATGACGCCCCGCACGTCTCCCTTGCCGAAACCCTCCCGCTCTTCGGCGGTGCGCGCGCTCTGCGTGGCATGGCCGTAGGCAAGCCACTGCGCCACCGCCCCCCCGAGGCCGGGCATGATGCCGATGAAGGTGCCGATCAGGCTGCAGCGGATGGTGAGCCATCCGTGGCGGAACGTGTCCTTGACCCCTTCCATTACGCCCTGGTCCAGCCGCCCCTTCGCGTGGGACCCCGCGATGGAAGTGCCCCGCACGATAAGGTCGATGATCTCCGGTATCGCAAAGATGCCGATCACCACCGGCACGAGGTCGAGGCCGTTCCAGAGATAGAGCAGATCGAAGGTGTAGCGCGCGATGCCGGCCTGCGGGTCCTGTCCGATCATGGCGACCATCAGCCCGAGTCCGCCCCCGATGAAGCCGCGTATCAGGCCGCGCGCCCCTTGCGCGCTGAGCGACGCGATGAACGCGATGCCCACGACGGCGATCATGAACAGCTCCGGCGAGCCGAAGGCGAGCACCAGCGGGCGCACGACCGGGATGGCCAGCGCCAGTGCCGCCGCCCCGATGAGGGCGCCGACCAGCGAGCTGGTGAGTGCCGCCCCGAGGGCGCGCCCGGCCTCGCCCTTCTTCGCCATCGAGTGGCCGTCCAGTATCGTCGCCGCCGTGGTGCCCTCGCCGGGTATGCCGAACAGCACCGAGGTGATGTCGCCGGTGGTGGCGACCACGGAATGCATGCCCAGCAGGAACGCGAAGCCCTGGACCGGCTCCATCGAGTAGATGAACGGGAGCATCAGCGCGAGCGTGGTCACGCCTCCCAGCCCGGGCAGGAGACCGACCCAGAAGCCGAGCACGATCCCGAGCAGCATGAAGGCGAACGCCTTCCACTGCAGGACGAGCAGCAGGCCCTGGAGAAATGCGTCTAGCACGCGGCTGGACGGGCATCAAAAAAAAGGGGGGCGCAGCCCCCTTTTTCATCCGCCCCGTCGGGTAGGGTCGAGCCGCCGGCCACGAACGGCAGCGCGCGGCAATGCCGCCCGCGCGCCGTCGCCTGACTCCGGCTGCAGCGTGGGTGGCCGGTCATTCTCCGAACTTGATGTACTTGCCGAATTCGTCCACGACCTCCTTCGGCTGGGACAGCACGTCCTTCACCACCTTCAGCGCCTCGTCGCCCGGCATGAACTTGAGGCGCATCTTGTTCTTCTTGGCTTCGGCGAGCAGCTCCGGATCCTTGAGCGCGTCGGCGAACGCCTTGCGCATCGTGTTGACGATGTCGTCCGGCGTGCCGGGCGTCAGCACGTAGGGGCGGCCGACGATTTCCGGGGCCGAGCGCAGCGCCATCACCGCCTTCGCCTTCGCGTTCGGTGCGAGTTCTTCATCCACTGGCAGATTCTCGATCCCGGACTCGACCGCGCTGCCGCGGATCAACAGGCGCACCGCGCCGCGATCGACGAAGGGCCGTATCGAGGAATAGGAGCCGGCCCGCAGGTCCACTTCCTTGCGCTCGAGCGCGAGCATGATGTCGGAGCTGCCAGCATATCCACTGACGATCTTCAGATCCACGCCGAGCAGCTCCCGCAGCAGCAGCGGGAAATCGTAGGTATTGGCGCCGGGCCCGGTCGCGCCCGCCACCAGCGTCTTGCCCGCCTTCTTGAGCTCGTCGAAGGTCTTGTACGGCAGGTCGGCCCGCACCGCCAGCACCGTAGATTCGCTCGCGGGCGATCCGATCCACGCGAACTTGGTCTGGTCGAACTTCACGCCGCTCACGTTGGTGAGCTGCGCGAGCACGAGATTGCGGTTGAACGAGGCGATGGTCAGGCCGTCCGGCTTCGCGATGTTGTAGACGTGGTTGGCCGAGATGATGCTGTTCGCGCCGGGCATGTTCTGCACGATCACGGTGGGGCTGCCGGGAAGGTGCTTCGGCAGGTGCCGCGCCAGCACGCGCGCCAGGCGGTCGTAGCCCCCGCCCGCCTTGAACCCGACCACGATCGTGATCGTCTTGCCTTCGAACGACGCGGACTGCGCAGCGCCGAGAGGCAGCCCTGCCGCCAGTGCCGCTATGGCCAGTATGAGCGCAAGCTTGGTTTTCATGATGCTCCTCCTTTGGTGTTATCGCCCGGGGTGGAACCGCGCCGTTCAAGCAAGGTCGAGCTCACGGCGCCGTGGGGCGCGGACCCGGGCTGTGCCAGCATGATATCAAAGCGCGGCCCGCTTGACCCTACCAACCCGCGATCAGCTGGGGCGACGCCGCCACCTCGCCCCGCTCCACCCGTTTGACCGTTTCGTTCATGCGCGCGTGGGTGGGCGCCGGCACGCCGATCTCGGCGCCGCGCGCGGCAACGTAGCCATTGATGTAGTCAGTCTCCGTGCGCCGGCCCTTGGCGATGTCCTGGGCCATCGAGGGCCGCTGGTCATCGGCGCGCTTCTTCACGCCCTCCATCAGGACGTTAGTGATCTCGGTCAGCGCATCCCGGTGCCCCTCGCCGGCGCGGGCGAGGACTTCCGGCTCCATGCCGAGCATGCGTTCGAGCTGGAAGCCGAGCGCCTGTCCCACCCTCACCGACTCGCTTCCCAGCCGTATCGACACCCATCTGGGTCCTTCCGTTGCGTCGCGCTGGTTGCCGAAGAGCCCGGTCGCGGCGGACAGGCCGTTTCTCATCGAGTTGATCACGAGCTTGGACCAGCGCTCGCCCCAAAGATTGGTCGTGACCTTGGCGCTGTCCACCGAACGCAGGATATCGGCGATTTCCTCCGCGCGCCGCGTGACGCGCCCGTGCGGCTCGCCGACGCGGAACACCGTGTGCCGCTCGCCGCCCAGGGGCACCGTGCGCTTGATGCGGCCTGGCTCGTAGAGTTCCACGGCGATCAGGCTCGCGATGCAGCCGACGGTACGCCCCCACCCCACGTGCTGCGCGATGCGCTCTTCGTTGATGCAGTTCTGCAGCGACACGACGAAGCCGTCGGGCGCAAGGTACTGCCGGATCAGCAGCGTCGCCCACTCGGTGTCGTAGGACTTGACGCTGACGATTGCGACGTCGATCGGCTTCTGTTTGACCAGGCTCTGCACCTCGGTCAGGTGCAGCGCGTTCACCGGCACCGTGTGCCGCTCGGCCGCCGTCAGCCCGGAGAGCTGAAGGCCGTTACGGCGCATGGCTTCGACGTGCTCGGGCCAGGGGTCGATCAACGTCACATCGTGCCCGGCGCGCGTGAGATGACCTCCGACATAGCCGCCGACGGCGCCGGCCCCAACGACGACGATACGCTTACCCATTTTCCTTGGCCCTTGCGCCCATCGCCTCGATCCGCTTCAGGATGACGGGCAGGAAGATGGAGACGATCGACAGCGCGACCAGCGTCACGCAAATCGGGCTGCCGACGAAGACTTTCGGGTTGCCGCCCGAGATCGTCATCGCCTGCCGGAACGACTGCTCCATGATACCGCCGAGCACCAGCGAGAGGATCAGCGGCGCAAGCGGGATGTCCACCTTGCGGAAAACGTACCCGGCCACGCCGAAGAGGAGCCCGAAAACGAGCTCGACCGGGTTGCCGTTGATGGCGTAGATGCCGATGGTGGAGATCGCGAGGATCAGCGGCATCAGGATCCCGCCCGGGATGTAGAGCAGGCGCACGAACAGGCCGATCAGCGGGATGTTGAGGATGAGCAGCATGAGGTTGCCGATGTACATGCTGTCGACCAGTCCCCACACCAGGTCGGGGCGGTTCTGGAACAGGAGCGGCCCGGGCTGAATCCCGTACATGATGAAGGCCCCGAGCATCACCGCCGTGGAGCCGCCACCCGGTATGCCGAGCGTGAGCAGCGGCACCATCGCGCCCGCCGTGTCGGCGTTGTTAGCCGCCTCGGGCCCGGCGACGCCTTCGACCGCGCCCTTGCCAAATTGCCCGGGGTGCTTGGACACGCGCTTCTCCCACACGTAGGCCATGATCGACGCGATGGTCCCCCCGGCGCCGGGCAGCACGCCGATCACGAACCCGACGACGCTTCCGCGCAGGATCGGCTTGACCGAACGATTCCACTCGTCGCGGGTAAGCCAGATCCTGCCCTTCAGCTTGATGATCTCGGGCCGTGTGCCTTTTGTCATTTCCTCCATCGTCGCGAACACTTCGCCGATCGCGAACAAGCCCACCACCGCGATGACGAAGCCGATGCCGTCCTGCAGCTCGGGCACGCCCATCGTGAAGCGCGGCTGTCCGCTCTGCAGATCGATGCCGATGGTGGCGATCATGAGCCCGAGGATGGTCGAGATCATCGCCTTCGCCGGCGACTTTCCCGCCAGCGAGGAAACCGCGGTCATGGCGAAGAACATCAGCGTGAAATACTCCGCCGGGCCGAACTTGAGCGCCATGGCTGTGAGCGGCACGGCGAAGAGCGTCAGCCCGATGACGCCGATCGTGCCGGCGATGAAGGAGCTGATTGCCGAGATTGCGAGCGCGGCGCCGGCGCGCCCGTTCTTCGCCATCTGGTAGCCGTCGATCGCGGTCATCACCGATGAGGCTTCGCCCGGCGTGTTGATCAGGATCGCCGTCGTGGAGCCCCCGTAGCGCGCGCCGTAAAAAATCCCCGCCATCATGATGAGGGCCGAAGTCGGGTTCATCCCGTAGGTGACGGGAATCAGCAGCGCGATGGTGGCGGAGGGGCCGATGCCCGGCAGCACGCCGATGATCGTTCCGAGGAAACAGCCGAGGAACGTGTACCAGAGATTGACCGGCTGCAGCGCGACGCCGAAGCCGTTCATGATGTGGGTCAGCGTTTCCACGTGTGCCCTAGAACGGAAGCACGCCCCGCGGCAACCTGACCTCGAGGGCGACGAACAGCCAGTACGTCATCGCCGCGAAAACGACTGCGGAGAGCGCGTTGGCGAGCCATTTGCCGCGGTTGAACCATGCCATCAGCGGGAACAGGAAGGCGGAGGTCGCGACGATGTAGCCCAGACCTTCCAGCGCGGCGT
>Ga0256865_1000736_pt1 | contig 10901 bp, 5 predicted proteins | sample RVTome_14_FD_187337 | JGI IMG/M metagenome (GOLD analysis project Ga0256865, IMG submission 187337) | Soil microbial communities from uranium-contaminated site in the Upper Colorado River Basin, Wyoming, United States - RVT145D125 HiSeq ... | reverse complement strand
GAGATGTACCGCAACGGCCTCAGTGTTGTGACGTGTGCCACGCGGCGCATCCCCCATGGAGCATTGAGCCCCATGGTGAAATCACTCAACTATCTCAACAATGTCCTGGCAAAGATTGAAGCGCAGTTGGCTGGGGCGGGCGAAGGCCTTATGCTCAACGAACAGGGTTTCGTGGCCGAATGCACGGGCGACAATATCTTTACCGTGAAGAAAGGTGAAATCTTTACACCTCCGATTTCTTCCGGCGCCCTTGCGGGCATTACCCGTCAAGTCGCCTTCGAAATGGCTGCGGAACTCGGCTTTCGAATCAGCGAGCCCGAAATGACCCGCTATGATATCTTCACCGCAGATGAGTGCTTTCTCACCGGGACGGCTGCGGAAGTGATACCTGTAGTTACCCTTGACAGCCGCGTGATCGGGGACGGTGTTCCCGGGCCGATCACACGACGCTTGATGGAGCGGTTCCACCAGTTGACAGAGACGATGGGGACAGCGATTTATTGAGTGGTATGCAATGCGATGTTTGCCAGCAAAAGGAAGCGACAGTCTTTCTGACGCAGATCGTCGGCGGCAAGATGCAGAAGGTAAATCTCTGCGAGGCCTGCTCGAAGGAGAAGGGCGTGAATGACCCGACGGGCTTCGCGCTCGCCGATCTCTTGCTGGGTATGGGTGCTGCTCAAGACATTGAGCGCTCGCCAAACGGGATCTCGTGCCCGGTCTGCGGGTTTACTCAGGCGGACTTTAAGAAGACAGGCCGGCTTGGTTGCAGCGCGTGCTACGACGTCTTTAGCGACAGCCTCGAATCGATGCTCAAGAATATGCACAAAGGATCCGAGCATGTCGGCAAGACACCTGCGTCGCTGTTGAGGAATCGGCAATTGGATGCCCGGATCAAGAGCCTTCAAACCAGTCTCGAACGAGCAGTGGCCGATGAAGAGTATGAAAAGGCCGCCGACTTGCGCGATCAGATTCGCCGGATAGAGAGCGGCCAGCGAGTATGAAGCACTCCAAGATTATCGCCAAAACCGGTGAATGGCTCGGTGGCGATGGTCCTCACCGGCAGATCGTGGTCACCAGTCGCGTGCGCCTGGCGCGCAATCTCAAGGGCAAGCCGTTTCCTGGCTGGGCCAAGAAAGCCGAACGCATCGAAGTGCTCAAGGTCGCCAAGGCTGCCGTCATGCAGCTATCGGCGATGGAAGACGCGTTCTCAGAGAACCTGGAAGCGCTTTCTCCATTGGAAAAGCAAGTTCTTGTGGAAAGGCATTTGATCAGCCGTGAGCATGCCGCCAAGGGTGTTGGCAGCGCAGTTGTCATGAATGCCTCGCAAAGTTTGAGTTTCATGATCAATGAGGAGGATCATCTGCGGATGCAAGCGATCTGCGGCGGCCTGCAGCTGGGAAAGGTCTTCACGATGATCAACCAGGCGGACAGCGAGCTCGAACCCTTGCTCGAATTTGCCTTTCATCCCAAGCTCGGCTATCTGACTGCCTGTCCGACAAATGTGGGTACCGGAATGCGCGCCTCGGCGATGCTTCACCTGCCCGGTCTCGTGATGAGCGATCAGATGAACAAGATCATCAACTCCGTGAACAAGATCGGACTGGCGGTCCGCGGTCTCCACGGCGAGGGCACCGAGGCGATTGGAAACCTCTTCCAGGTTTCCAATCAAATCACGCTTGGAGAGGCCGAGGAGGAAATCATTGAGCGGCTCAATAAGGTGATCGAGACCATCATCGAGCATGAGCAGAATGCCCGGCTGCTGCTGCTGCAGCGAAAGCCGATAGCATTGCTCGATCAAATCGGGCGCGGCTATGGAGTGCTCTCACACGCTCACTCAATCAGTTCGAAGGAGGCTCTGAATCAACTCTCTGTCATAAAGCTCGGTATCGATCTGGGCCTCTTTCCCGAATCGCATCGCTTCCCGGTGGATGAACTCTTCATCGAAACTCAGCCGGCGCATCTGCAAAAGGGCGCCGAGGCGCAAAAAATGTCTGCTGAAGAAAGGGATGCCTTGCGCGCCACGTTGATTCGCGCCAAACTAAAGGGGGTTCCCGAGCCGGATACCAGCAAGATTACAATAAAACCCTCGGAACCTCAGGAAAATGATGAATAACTTCACACCTCGCGCACAGCAGGTTCTCGCGCTTGCCCGCAAGGAAGCCGACCGTTTCAACCACAACTACGTTGGAACCGAGCATTTGCTTCTTGGTCTGATAAAGCTGGGTCAAGGGGTTGCTGTCAATGTGCTTCAAAAGATGGGACTTGATCTTGAGACGGTCCGCATGGAGGTCGAGAAGCAAGTGGGTTCCGGCCCGGAGACAAAAATGGTCGGCAACATTCCTTACACGCCGCGCGTGAAGAAGGTGCTTGCCTTGGCGGGCAAGGAGGCAAAGGCCTTGCAGCATTCCTACGTTGGCACCGAGCACATCCTTTTGGGTTTGCTCCGAGAAGGCGAAGGCGTCGCCGCGCGCGTCCTCAAGAGTCTTGAGATCGACATCGAGCGCACCCGCAATGAGATCCTCAAGGAACTCGATCCAAACTTTGCGCCGCAGGAAGAGAGCGAGGGCGTCCCGGCTGAAGCCGGTGGAAAGAAGGATTCGAAGACCCCGGCGCTGCGCGCCTTCGGGCGGGACCTTACCGAGCTTGCAAAGAAGAACGAATTGGACCCTGTCATCGGACGGGCGGATGAGATCGAGCGTGTGATCCAGATTCTTTGCCGCCGCACCAAGAATAATCCCGTCTTGATCGGCGAGGCGGGAGTCGGCAAGACCGCCATCGCTGAAGGACTCGCCCAGGAGATTGTCGCCGGCGAGGTGCCTGAAATTCTTCGCGACAAGAAGGTCATTACCCTTGATCTCGCTCTCATGGTTGCGGGCACCAAGTATCGCGGGCAGTTCGAGGAGCGCATCAAGGCCGTGATGGATGAAATCCGGCGCACGAAGAATGTGATCCTCTTCATTGACGAGCTACATACCATCGTTGGCGCGGGTTCGGCGGAGGGTGCGATGGATGCATCCAACATCATCAAGCCGGCACTTTCTCGCGGAGAGCTGCAATGCATTGGCGCGACAACTCTCAACGAGTATCGCAAGTATATTGAGAAGGACGCAGCCCTCGAGCGCCGCTTTCAGACGGTGAAGGTCGAGGCCCCGAGCGTTGACGAAACCATTCTTATTCTTAAAGGCATTCGGCCGAAATACGAGGCGCATCACAAGGCGAGGATTGCTGATGATGCCCTTGAGGCTGCAGCCCGGCTTTCGGACCGCTATCTTACAGGACGGTTTCTGCCCGATAAGGCCATCGATGTGATGGACGAGGCTGGATCGCGCGCGCGTATCGCTGCGATGACGCGTCCACCAAACGTTAAGGATATAGAGGCGCAGATCGAGCAGATACGTGTGGACAAAGAGGCAGCCATTAAGGCTCAGGATTTTGAGAAAGCCGCCGCCCTGCGCGACAGTGAGAAACAAGCGAAGGACAAGCTCGACACGATCCTTTCGGAATGGCGCATCAACAAGGAAGAGAAGGAGGTCCTGGTCACCGAAGACGACATCATGCATGTCGTCTCGAAGTGGACGGGCGTGCCTCTCTCGCGCATGGAGCAGCAAGAGACACAGAAGCTCCTCGCGATGGAAAGCGAGCTCAAGGGCAAAGTGATCGGCCAGGACGAGGCGGTCGTTGCAATCAGCAAGGCGCTTCGCCGCTCGCGAGCGGATCTTAAGGATCCGCGCCGTCCCATTGGGTCTTTTGTCTTTCTCGGTCCAACGGGCGTTGGAAAGACCTTTTTGGCGCGCACGCTTGCGGAGTTCATGTTCGGAGATGCTGACGCTCTCATCCAAATTGACATGTCCGAGTACATGGAGAAATTCACCGCGTCACGCCTCATCGGTTCACCTCCCGGGTACGTCGGCTATGAAGAGGGTGGCCAACTCTCCGAGGCGGTGCGGAGACGCCCTTACTCGGTCGTCCTGTTCGACGAGATCGAAAAGGCGCATCCGGACGTGATGCATTTGCTCCTTCAAATTCTGGAAGAGGGTAAAATCACCGACTCGCTCGGCCGGAAAATCGATTTCCGCAACACGATCATTATCATGACATCCAATGTCGGCGCGGACCTGATCCGCAAGCAGACCACGCTCGGCTTTGGCGCGCCAAATCTTGACGATAATTATGACGTCATGAAGGACAAGATCCTCGAGGAAACCAAGCGCGTCTTCAAGCCGGAGTTCCTCAATCGGCTTGATGACACCATCGTCTTCCACACGCTGACCAAGCCGGATCTCATTCAGATCGTGGACTTGGAAGTGGCAAAGGTGATTCAGCGCATCAAGGCCAAGAACATTCATCTGATCCTTGAGGAATCCGCGAAGGATTTCCTCATCGAGAAGGGATACGACCCGCAGTACGGAGCCCGCCCGATGCGTCGTGCCGTGGAGCGCTACATGGAGGATCCACTCGCCGAAGAACTCCTTCGTGGCAATATCAAGACCCACGAAAATATTCACGTAAAGCGAGAAGGCGAAAAGCTGGCTTTTGTGAGTCAGTCGTCCATTTCCGAGCCCACTCCGGCGGGCCTGTCCTAGCGGACCTTCAGAAGATCGCGAAGCGGACTGGAGCCCACCAACCCGCGCTGGTTTGGCGTGCGCTAACGGATGCGGGTTAGGCCCGGCGCGCTCCGCTGCGACTTTCGAGAAGGCCAGAAGGGACCTTTTCAATTCATTGCGGACCGCCTAAATTTTTATCGTGAGTACGCAAGCAACCTCCCTCTCTCCAACAGAAAGCCATCGTGTCGAAACGGACACGATGGGCCCAATTCATGTTCCTCATGATCGCTACTGGGGCGCGCAGACCGCCCGGTCCCTCATCCATTTCGATATCGGCGAAGACGTCAAGCCGCCGGAGTTGATTCGCGCGTTGGGCATTCTGAAAAAGGCCTGCGCGCTGGCCAATCGCGACCTTGGCAAGCTTCCGGAGGACAAAACGAGCCTTATCGTGCAGGCCGCTGATGAGGTCATCGCAGGAAAGTTGAACGACCATTTTCCACTTCGGATTTGGCAGACCGGCAGCGGAACGCAAAGCAACATGAACGCGAACGAAGTTATTTCGAACCGGGCGATAGAAATCGCAGGAGGAAAGCTTGGTTCCAAGAAGCCAATTCATCCTAACGATGACGTCAACATGTCCCAATCGTCGAACGACACGTTTCCGACGGCGATGAATATTGCTGCGGCCACCGAGGTAGTCAGGGTGCTATTGCCGGCCGTTCGCAACCTCCGCGATACCCTTGACGCCAAGGCGAAGGACTTTGCCTCAATCGTAAAGATCGGGCGAACGCACCTTCAGGATGCCACACCTCTCACACTTGGCCAGGAGTTCTCGGGGTATGTCAGCCTTCTCGATAACGACATCAAGCGCATAGAAAATTCGCTGACTGGCCTGTATGCTCTTGCAATTGGCGGAACCGCCGTCGGCACGGGGTTGAATTCGCATCCCGAATTTGGAGACCGTGCAGCCGCTCACATCGCGGCGTTGACGGATCTGCCGTTCTTTCCGGCGCCCAACAAGTTTGCCGCGCTTTCGGCCCACAATGAGTTCGTTTTCGCCAGCGGCGCTCTCAAGAGCCTTGCGGCGTCCTGCATGAAAATCGCCAACGATGTCCGGTGGCTCGCGTCCGGGCCGCGTTGCGGTCTCGGAGAACTCACGATCCCGGAGAACGAACCGGGATCGTCGATCATGCCAGGGAAAGTGAATCCCACCCAGAGCGAATCACTGACGATGGTGGCCGTGCAGGTGATGGGCAACGACGTCGCCATCGGAATTGCCGCTTCACAGGGCAACTTTGAACTAAACGTCTTCAAGCCGGTCATCGTGTTCAACTTTCTCAATTCCGTCCGTTTGCTAGCCGACGGCATTGATTCTTTCGACCGGCACTGTGCCGTGGGGATCGAGCCCAACTACGAGCGGATTTCAGATTACGTAAAGAATTCCCTCATGCTTGTCACCGCCCTGAATCCGCATATCGGCTATGACAAGGCAGCGCAAATTGCAAAGAAGGCGCACAAGGAAGGAACGAGCCTTAAGGAAGCCGCTCTCGCCCTTGGCCATCTCAGTGCGGAAGACTTCGACCGGTGGGTGCGCGCCGAAGACATGACCCATCCATGATTTTCCGGCTGTGGGCGTAAAAAGTTGATGACACAGCCCATGTGTGGAATGAAAATTGCTTGTTAGCCTTTAGAGAGTCAGGCGCTCTGAAGCAACGGAATTAAATTGGGAAAAAGACACCGAATGAACACTGCCAGCCAACCCCGCGACATCGCGAAGCAAGGCTTATACAATCCCGAGCACGAGCATGACTCCTGTGGTGTGGGTTGTATTGCGCAGGTAAGCGGGCGACGTTCGAACCGGATTCTCCGGATAGGGCTTCGTTCGATTTGCAGCCTGATGCATCGTGGCGCGCTCGATGCGGATGCCAAGACAGGGGATGGAGCGGGCGTTGTGACGCAAATTCCCTACAAGCTGTTCGTTCCGGAGGTTACCCGCATGGGTCATACCCTTTACAAGGAGGGAGATCTTGCGGTTGGGGTGTTGTTTCTTCCGCATGACAACGCCTATGCGCAGGCGCGCGCCAAGGCGATCACGCAGGAGGTGCTTGAGAAACGCGGCCTCTTCTTGTTCGGCTGGCGCGAAGTTCCGATCAACATACGGGTGCTTGGGGAGAAGGCGCAGACGACCATGCCGCGAATCGAGCATGTTTTGATCGGCAAGCCATGGGGCATGGCGGACGATGATTACGAGCGTCGCCTCTTCCTTGCCCGCAACGAGATTGAGGACACTGCGGCTGCGGACAAGATTAGTAATTTTTACATCCCCTCATTTTCCCACCGGGTGATTGTTTACAAGGGATTGCTCGTTTCCGCGTCGCTGGAAAAATTCTATCCCGACCTGTCCAATCCAGACTACGAGACGGCGATCTGTGTCTATCACCAGCGGTACAGCACGAATACCTTCCCAAAGTGGCCATTAGCGCAGCCATTTCGCATGCTGGCGCACAACGGAGAAATCAATACCGTTCGTGGCAACCGCAACTGGACGATATCGCGCGAGGCCGAATTGCGGGCGGACTTCTGGGGCGACGACATCAATCTGCTCAAGCCGATCATTCAGCCGGGGGGGTCTGACTCTGCGAGTCTCGACAACGTCCTTGAGGTGCTCGCCATGAGCGGACGCGGCGTGCTTCACGCCATGTCGATGCTCGTGCCGCCGGCGTGGCGCTCTGACAAGAAGATCCCTCAGGAGGTTGCCGATTTTTACGAATATCATCGCTGCATTTGTGAGCCATGGGACGGTCCCGCGGCGCTGTGTTTCACCGACGGAATTATTGTTGCCGCCTGCCTCGATAGGAATGGACTTCGCCCGGCTCGCTACATGTTAAGCGACGATGGAATTCTGTGCCTGGGCTCGGAGGTGGGCATCTCCGGTATAGCGCTTGGAAACATGGTCAAGATGGGTCGGCTTGCGCCGGGAGAGATGATCGCGGTGGATACCGCGGGTGGCAGGCTTCTTTTTGATAAGGACGTCAAGGCGATGCTTGCGGCTCGCAAACCGTATGGAGAGTGGCTGCGCAAAAATCTCGTACGGTTCGAGCACCTCGATACGGCGCAAGTTTCTGCGGCGCCTGGCGAACTCGACATTCTCACACTGACCCAGCGACAGATTGCCTTCGGGTATTCCAGCGAGGAATTGGACATCGTCCTCAAGCCGATGTTCAAGGACGGTGCGGAGGCCGTTGGGTCGATGGGCGATGACACACCGTTGGCTGTGCTGTCGCTGCGACCGCGACTGTTGTATACGTACTTCAAGCAGCTCTTCGCCCAGGTGACCAATCCGCCGATTGATCCGATAAGGGAGAAGCTGGTGATGTCCCTTCACACGGTGCTTGGATGGCGGCGCAATCTCCTTTCGGAGACACCGGAGCATTGCCGGCAGATTATTGTTGAGTCGCCTGTCTTGCTTGATGCCGAGGTCGCGAAACTCAGTGCCGTTGGAGGCGAGTTCCCAGCCAGGACCATTCCATGCCTCTGGCCGATTTCCGAGGGCGCGGCCGGCTTGGAAAATGCCATACATCGAATTTGCAGAGAGGCCGAGAGCGCGGTAGATGAGGGCATCCGCCTGATCATTTTGTCTGATCGCGGCGTGGATTTTCAGAATATCGCGGTCCCAATGCTGCTTGCGATGGGAGCTGTGCACCACCATCTGCGTCGGGTTGGAAAGCGGATGAAGGCGAGCATGATTTGCGAGACAGCGGAGGCGCGTGACGTTCACCAGATTGCCTGCCTGATCGGCTTTGGCGCAAGTTGCGTCAATCCGTATCTCGCCTTTGAGACGCTTCGCGAGTTGATTGAAAAGGGTTCTGTAGAGCCCGACTTCGGAAAGGCGGCCATAAGCTACAAGAAAGCGCTCGAGAATGGCCTACTCAAGATCATGTCGAAGATGGGAATTTCGCTTGTGAGCAGCTACCGTGGCGCTCAGGTCTTCGAAGCCATCGGCATTTCGTCGAAGCTCGTGGAGGAATGTTTCACGGGAACATGCACTCAGATCGAGGGAGTCGGTTTCGCCGAGATTGCCCACGAGAGTCTTACGCGGCACGCGCTGGCCTTCGGGGACGCGGTTCCGGTCGAGGCGGGCAAACTCGATGATCCGGGCTACTTCAGGTTCCGGCGCGGCGGCGAACTGCATGCGGTCACTCCACCTGTCATTCAGAACTTTCACACCTTTGTTGGCATCAAGGGCGCGGACAAGGCTGGAAAGGCCGAGGACTACAAGAAATATGTGGACGCGGTCCTTGCCAACCGACCGCATTCGATTCGCAATTTGCTCGACCTAGTCCCGCTGCCGTCGGGTCCGGTCCCAATCGACGAGGTTGAACCGATCGAGGAGATTCGCCGTCGCTTCACAACTGCCGGGATGTCCTTGGGGGCATTGAGTCCGGAGGCGCATGAAACCCTGGCGATTGCGATGAACCGGATCGGTGGCAAATCCAATAGCGGTGAAGGAGGCGAGGATCCCGTGCGATTCAAGCGCCGGGAGGACGGAGACTGGGCAAACAGCGCCATCAAACAGATCGCCAGCGGACGTTTCGGCGTCACCGCCGCTTATCTTGCCAGCGCCAAGGAGATCGAGATCAAGATGGCCCAGGGAGCCAAGCCCGGAGAGGGCGGTCAATTGCCCGGTCATAAGGTCAGCGCATACATTGCCAAGTTGAGGCATGCTGTGCCCGGGGTGACGCTTATTTCGCCACCGCCGCATCATGACATTTATTCCATCGAGGATCTGGCGCAGTTGATTTACGATTTAAAGCAGGTCAACCGCCGCGCGCGCGTCTGTGTGAAACTTGTTGCTGAAGCCGGTGTCGGGACTATTGCGGCTGGCGTCGCGAAGGCGCATGCGGACATCATTCTTGTCAGCGGGCATGAAGGCGGCACAGGCGCCTCGCCCTTGAGTTCGGTCAAGAACGCGGGTGGGGCTTGGGAGATGGGCGTGGCGGAGACTCACCAGGTGCTCCTTCTCAATGGCCTGCGCAACAGAGTAACACTGCGAACCGATGGCGGAATGCGCTCGGGAGAGGATATTATTTACGCGACGCTACTGGGCGCCGAGGAATTCAATTTTGGAACCGCAGCGCTTATCGCGATGGGATGCGTCTATGTGCGCCAGTGCCATCTTAATACCTGTCCGGTCGGCGTTGCTACGCTTGACGATAAGTTGCGCGGCAAGTTCAAGGGTAAGCCTGAAAACGTAGTCACGTTTTTCAACGCCGTTGCTACGGAGGTCAGGGAGATCATGGCACGGCTCGGATTTCGCACGATCAACGAAATGGTGGGCCATACCGAATGCTTGCGCCAGCGCCAGATTCCGGATCACCCGAAGGCCAACACACTGAATCTTGCTCCGTTGCTTGTCGATGTGGCGAAGGATGACTCGACAATGGTTCGCCACGCCACTCGTTTCCGCAACGATGGACCCGAAGATCGCACGCTGGATGACATCATCCTTCAGGATGCCAAGGACGCCATCAGCGACGGCAGGCCGATATCGCTTTCTTACAAGATCACAAATATCAATCGGTCGGTTGGAACACAGGTTTCTGGCGAAATCGGTTATCAGTATGGCGAAGAGGGTCTCCCTGAGGGCACTATCGAGCTACGCTTTACGGGCAGTTCCGGACAAAGCTTCGGCACTTTCCTTGCGCCTGGCGTGCGATTGATCCTCACGGGCGAAGCCAACGACTATGTCGGAAAAGGAATGAGCGGTGGTGAGATAGTCATCAAGGCCATGCCCGAGCGAAAATACACACCGCACGACTGCATCATCCTCGGCAATACCGTCATGTATGGCGCGACGGGAGGCGCACTGTTCGCGAACGGACGGGGCGGGGAGCGCTTGTGTGTCCGAAATTCGGGAGGAACGGCCGTTGTTGAGGGCGCCGGAGATCATTGCTGTGAGTACATGACCAATGGCACCGTTGTCGTTTTGGGTGCGACTGGGAAAAACTTTGGCGCAGGAATGACCGGGGGTGTCGCTTACGTGCTGGATCTCGAGGATGAATTTCCGAATCGCTACAATCCACAGCTCATCACTCCGTCCCGACTTGAGGCTGAAGAGGATATAAACACGCTTAAAGGTCTTATTTATAAGCACTTGGAGTGCACTGAGAGCGAAATCGCGCGCGAGATTCTCGGCGATTGGCAGACCTATTCGGAAAAGTTCTGGAAAGTAAGTCCGACTGTTCCTGCTGCAAAGCCTGTGGCTCCCGAGACGGATAAGACCAAGGAGGAAGCAGGCCAGGTTATCAACGAGAACGTCACCGCTTCGCGCTAATTGCCGTGTCTGTGAGAATCGTT
>Ga0256865_1000735_pt1 | contig 10903 bp, 7 predicted proteins | sample RVTome_14_FD_187337 | JGI IMG/M metagenome (GOLD analysis project Ga0256865, IMG submission 187337) | Soil microbial communities from uranium-contaminated site in the Upper Colorado River Basin, Wyoming, United States - RVT145D125 HiSeq ... | reverse complement strand
CGAGGTCAAATGGCTGTGCTGCATCCTCCTCGAGCAAGGCAGACCATCGTCGGGGAACTTCTTCAGCTGTCACCTTCGTCCAGTCCATCAGCTGCCAGGATGCCTCAACGCCTTCATGCTGGCGGTAGAGAAACTCTCCGGTCGGAACTCTGAAAAAACTCGACCGGAGCACGCCGTATTGCCCTATGACTTGCTGCCAAGCCTGCCGGATACGCGCAGCTGGGCAAGCCTCACCCAGACTTATGGAAAGCTGAACGTTCTGAAAAGCCGCGGAGGGAGCCGACGCGTGGAGGAAGCACGCGGTGGTTTGAGCGGGCTGTGCCGGGGATTCGCGCATCGGAGATGATCAAAGACCCGCGTCAGTCACGGCCCCAAGAGAAGCCGTGGTCACATGCGCCGCGTACTTCGCCAGCACGCCTCGGCGGTATCGCGGCCGTGGGCGCTTCCAAGCCTTGAGCCGGGTCTTGATCTCGCTCTGCGGAACCCCGAGGTCAATGGTCCGCGTCTCCGCGTCGATCGCGACCATGTCACCGTTCTTTACGATGGCGAGCGGCCCTCCATCGAATGCCTCGGGCGTGATGTGTCCCACCACAAAGCCGTGGGTGCCGCCCGAGAAACGTCCATCCGTGATAAGCGCGACGTCCTTTCCAAGACCCCGGCCCATCACAGCGCTTGTTGGCGAGAGCATCTCGCGCATGCCGGGTCCCCCACGCGGCCCCTCGTACCGGATAACGATTACATCCCCTTTCTTGATTCTTCCCTGCAGAATGGCCCGCATGGCCGCCTCCTCGCTGTCGAAAACGCGAGCCGTTCCGCTGAATCGTTGCCCTTCCTTCCCGCTGATCTTTGCGACGGCCCCCTCCGGCGCCAGATTGCCTCGCAAAATGACGAGATGGCTGTCCTTCTTTAGTGGATGGCGGATCGGAGCGATGATCTGTTGATCTTTAGGATATCGCTTAAAGGGCGCTAGGTTTTGCTTGAGCGTCTTGCCCGTCACAGTAAGGCAGCCGCCATGCAGCAACCCAGCATGCATCAGCTCCTTCATCATGGGGACAATGCCGCCGATTTCCACGAGCTGGCTCATCATAAAGCGTCCGCTCGGCTTGAGGTCGGCAAGGACAGGCACGCGTTTTCCAATGCGCGTAAAGTCGTCCAGATTGAGCTTCACGTTCGCCGCGTGTGCGATCGCCAAAAGGTGGAGGACCGCGTTGGTGGAGCCGCCGAGGGCAACCACAACCGTGATCGCATTTTCAAAGGACTCCTTGGAAAAAATGTCTGATGGGCGGATGCCTCGCTTTAGCATTTGGATGACGGCCGCTCCGGCCTCACGACAGTCTTGGACCTTATGGTCCGAAATTGCCGCCTGCGCGGAACTGTTAGGCAAACTCAGTCCCATCGCTTCAAGAGCCGAAGCCATGGTGTTTGCGGTGTACATTCCGCCGCACGATCCGGGACCAGGTATCGCGCACGATTCAACGGCATGCATTTCCCGCTTGTCAATCTTGCCGGCTGCCTCTGCGCCAACAGCTTCGAAGACTGATACGATATCGAGATTCCTTCCGTTCAAGCAACCGGGGAGAATCGTTCCGCCGTAGACAAAGACCGCGGGACGATTGAGCCGAGCCATAGCGATGCAACATCCCGGCATGTTCTTGTCGCAGCCTCCGATGGCAACGAATCCGTCGAAGCCCTGGCAGCCGACAACCGTTTCAATCGAGTCGGCAATGACTTCTCGGGACACAAGCGAGTATTTCATCCCTTCCGTGCCCATCGAAATGCCGTCCGATATGGTGATCGTATTGAAAATGGTCGCCTTGCCTCCTGCGCCATTCACTCCCGCCGCTGCCTCCCGCGCCAGTTGATCGATGTGCATGTTGCATGGCGTGACCATGCTCCAGGTGGAAGCGACACCGATCTGCGGCTTGGAAAAATCAGTCTCACCGAATCCGATCGGATACAGCATCGCACGGCTTGGAGCGCGGCTCTCACCGTCCAGAACAATAGACGAAAAAGGACGCATGCCGTTTTTTGCAGGGGGCTTGGCTCTCATGGACAAAGTTATATTAGAGAAGTGGGCGGAATGTCGCAAAGCGAAAACCCTAATATCAATGACCTGTTTTCGACTCAATAGCATTGATGGCATCTCGAAGCTCATCCGATTGTCGTGCATCAAGTTGTCCACTTTCGAGCGCGGCGCGATAGTTGCGCACAGCGGGCTCTGCAAGTCCTTGTCTCGCGTAGGCCTGGCCAAGATACACCCGGTAGCTGGCAGTCGGAGCGCCAGTTTTGCTCGCGATCGCGACAAGCCTTTCGAGCGATTCAGCCTCTCCGCCGTAGTCGTTGAGAGACCGTCGCGTTCGTGCGGAGAGAAACAGGGTATACATATCGTCCGGCGTCTCGAGTAACACGTCATTCACGAGTTCCTCTGCCTTTTCCGCCTCGCCAGTTTCAAATAGCGCAAGCGCCTGGGTGAGCTTTGCATGGATCAAGCCATGGTCGTTTTCAAGAGCCCTTCTGCTGTAGCTGATGGCATCCTGCCAGCGCTTCTGGGCTGCGGCGAAGGTAGCGGCATGCGAAAGTACGGAGGTATTGTCAGGGGCTAACTCAAGCGCCCGTTCGATACACGCGCGAGCGTCGGCAGAGCGCCGAACCGCACCATAGTATCCGGCTATTTGCGCAAGATAGACCGCCGTTTCTTGATCGGATCCAAACCGAAACGCAGCGTCGAGGGAACGCGGAGGCAGCCCGGAACCATAGCGGAAAAGAAAGCCGTAGTTCGTAATGAATGCGAGATGCCAGTCTGGTGACGCCATCAGATGATCCAAGAGCGGCCGATACTCTCCGACCGGACCCGATAACAGAACGGCATTCCATTTCATCCGGCGAAAATCCTCGCGCCATTTACTGGGATTCCTCGAAAGAAGGACCGAGTCCGCCATCGAAACGCTGTCTCCGAAATCAGGAACGAGCGGCAACAACTGCGCAAGTGCGGCTGGATTCGCAAAGACCCTTTCTCGGTCAGTTTCTCGAATCTTGTCCGCCAATTCCAGAGGAACCAGCAGCCGCAAATCCCAAATCCGTTCGCTTCGACGGGTAAACATCTCCCACAGCGGCGGGACGCTTGTCGCCAGAACAAGGACGACCGTCGAACCGAAAAGAATCCCGCGAACTCGCTTATCATCCAGCAGACGCACAATCGCGTGGACAACGGCAAACACAGCGAGCGCCGCCAGCGTCCATCCCGCGAACACGGCCAGCCACTGGCCGGTGGCAAGCATGGAGGCGCCTCCAGCCTGCCAGAGACGTCTCGCCGCCAAATCGATCACCGATGCTTCGCCGTATCCTTCAAGCTTTCGCAACGACGCAAGCCCTCGGATGGCTGCAGCATAGCTCGCTTGGGTGGGGGGGGTGCCGAACAACGGAAGCGAATGAAAAAAACCGCAGATTATGGAGGCGGCAACCGCGAATATCGCGTATCTGAAAGTTGACGACTTAGACATTCCTCAAGAACCTTCAAAGAAAACCACGCCCTGCACGATGCAAGCCATGAAACTTACTATTGTCATCTTTTCCGCGATAAGCTTGCTGGGATTCACAGCCAAGGCCGAACCTCTGGCGGTAGGCTCAAAAGCGCCCATCATTACCGCAAAGGATCAGGACGGCGATCCAATTAACTTTGGTGACGTCTATTCCAAGGGCACGACACTTGTTTACTTTTATCCGAAAGCCGGGACTGCCGGCTGCACGGCGCAAGCGTGCTCGCTGCGTGATTCATTCGCGGACCTCAGTGGGGAAGGATTACAGATCCTGGGAGTGAGTGAGGACACCGCTGAATCTCAGAAGAAGTTTAAGGAAGAAAACAAGCTTCCCTTCCCTCTGATTGCGGACAGTGACGGCAAGGTGGCAGAGGCCTTCGGAGTGCCGACCACCATGGGACTTGCCAAAAGACAGTCATTCATCATTAAGGACGGAAAGATTGCGTGGTCGTCGCTGCAAGCGAAAACGAAGGAACATGCACAGGAAGTCCAGGCAGCGTTGGATTCCCTGAAGTAACATCGCGGTCGAAGTGGGTTGGGTGGGACTCGAACCCACAACCAACGCCTTAAAAGGGCGCTGCTCTACCATTGAGCTACCAACCCGCAAAGCAATCTCTCTCCGCCAAAAAAAGAAAACTTCAAGCCGGGGTCTCCGGACTGCGGCCTTTCGGACATCAAGTTGCCGAATTGGAATATCGCCGTCTAATAATTCACAAATCACGGCTCGGCGCAAGAGTTGTTCCCGCACGAAGCGGCGACAGGCTCGCCCGCGATCTGTTCATTGCTTAACGGCTGCTCTTGCTTCGAGTTCCTCGGTCGATAGGCGTGTGATGCGGACTCTGCGCAGGCCCGAAGCGTGCGTCTGCAGTGCCGTAATTTCATACTCTCCCAGTTGGATACCTTCATCTCGCTGAAGTGAGCGTCCGGCCTGCCGCGTTACCCAGGCTTCCACACTTTCGCGCGGCTGATACTCGAAGTTCCAGCCAGTTTCCGCGCGAACCTCGCGGAGGGGCAGCGACGCGTCAACGACGATCGAGTGCTCAGTTTGCTCGAAAATCGGGCCTTTCTCGATATCGAGCTCGTCCCGAATTTCACCTACGATTTCCTCGAGAACGTCCTCAAACGTGACGATACCAAGCATGGCTTCGTTCGGATCGATGACCACCGCGAGATGACGGCGCGATGAGCGAAAAAGCTCCATCATCGTCGGCAGGGGCGTCATCGGAAAGAAGGTTAACACAGGGCGGATAAGCGGCTGAAACGAGAATTTCTCGCCCAACGCTTGAATTTGCCAGAGCCACTCCTTGATGAGAACCATGCCAAGAACGTTGTCTAGAGAGTCCTGACAGACAGGGAATCGGCTATGCCCGCTCTTTTGAGCGATTCTGAGATTCTCGTCGATAGTCTTGTCCACCCACAGCGCAACGATGCTTGTGCGGGGAAGCATCACCTGCTGCGCCGTCACGTCGCGCAGTCGCAGCGAGCGGACCATGATCTTGTTGATCAGCGCATCGCCCGGATGGATGTGCCTGGAATGGCTAAGGACATACTCGAGTTCGTCGGCCGAGAAGGCGTGTTCGCTCTCGGACGCCGGCTCCAGTCCCGCCCAACGCAGAAACATGTTTGCCGTCCCATTCAGCACGTAAATGAATGGATAAAAGACGTAGTAAAAGATCAACAGTGGCGCGGCGATCCAGAGGGAGACCCCGCGAGGGCGCTGGATGGCAAGCGACTTCGGGGCAAGCTCACCGAGGACGATGTGGAGGAAGGTGATACACGCGAATGCCACACCGAAAGCCAGTGACTGCTGCAACCTTACGCTCGTCACACCGAAGGCTGCAAATGCCGGTTCAAGCCAATGAGCCAAAAACGGCTCTCCCAGCCAGCCGAGTCCGAGGCTGGCCAGAGTGATGCCGAGCTGGGTCGCCGAAAGGCAAGCGTCAAGGTTATTAACCGCCCTCAGTGCCATCGGCACGCGCCAATCTCCCGTCTTTAGCAGCGGCTTGAGCTGGCTCGCCCGGATCTTCACAATGGCGAACTCCGCCGCCACAAAGAACCCATTCGCGCAGACGAGCAACAGGATGACCAAGAGCTGCCATCCCAATTCAAAAAGGATCATCGTTTCGGCAATTTGAACATCGTTTCATTCTCATTCCCCGCAAAAGGCAATGCAAACATAACTGGCCTTTTTTCAGCAAAGACGAAAATGGGGATTGGAATTTTCTGCAGTGCGCTGATATTTCCGCGCGACCATGCCTGACTTCGGCCGAGAAGATGCCATCTCCCTCTACAACGTAGACCGGTGGAGCGACGGATACTTCTCCGTGAACCGCAAGGGAAACATGGTCGTTCTGCCCAGCCGTTCGAACGATCAGAAGATAGACCTGATGGAGATTGTTGCGGAGGCTAAGGAGCGCAAACTCGGCTTCCCCCTTACGGTACGGTTTCACGATCTCTTGCGCGATCGCGTAGAGACCATCAACAAGGCTTTCGCCGACGCGATCGAGACCATGGGCTATCGCAACGTGTATCGGGGCGTTTTTCCTATCAAGGTCAATCAGCTTCGCGAAGTCGTTGAGGAGATCCTCGATGCCGGGAAGCGATGGCACTTTGGAATCGAGGCAGGGAGCAAGCCGGAACTCATGGCCGCCCTTGCCTTTCACGACGATCCCGAAAGCCTGATCATCTGCAATGGCTACAAGGACACGGCATTTGTGCGTACCGCCCTGCTCGGAAGGAAGCTGGGAAAAACTGTAATCCTCGTAGTCGAGAAACTCGAGGAGCTGATGCATATCCTCAAGGTCTCTAGTCAGATGCAGGTTGAGCCCTATATCGGTCTGCGCGTACGCTTACTCTCAAAGGGAGCCGGAAAATGGGCCACTAGCGGAGGCGAGAATGCGAAATTTGGCCTGTCCACCGCCGAACTCGTTGCGGCGAGCGATCTGCTGACGCAGTCCGGCCTCGCCCATGCACTTAAGCTGGTTCACTTTCATGTGGGATCACAGGTGCCGGATATTGGCACGATCAAGCGCGCCACCAAAGAGGCCGCGCGCTTCTATTCCAAGCTCCATAAAATGGGACACGAATTGGGTTATCTCGACGTCGGAGGAGGACTTGGAGTGGACTATGATGGTTCGCGAACGACCTTCGACAGCTCAACGAACTATTCGCTCAACGAGTATGCCCGGGACATCGTCTATAGCATCATGGAAGTCTGTGATGCCGAAGCGGTACCTCATCCCACGATCGTGAGCGAAAGTGGCCGGGCAATCGTGGCACATCACTCCGTGCTCATCGTTGAAGCTTTCGGCTCAATCGAAAAAAGTCCCAACGGCGCGAAAGTCGTCGCCGGGGAGGAGGATCCACAAATTGTTCAGGACATCGTCGAAATTTTTGAAAACCTTGGGAAAAAGAACCGCCTCGAAAACCTCCACGACGCCCACGAAATCCGTGAACGCGCACAGGCGATGTTCGACCTCGGTTTGCTTGATCTGAGAGCCAAGGCGAAGATCGAAACCGTCTACTGGCAAATCGCGGGCGCGGTGGTCGCCATGTTTCGCGGAATGCGCTACATTCCGGAAGAGGTGAAAGAAATGGAAGTCGCGCTCGGCGACCAGTTCCTGTGCAACTTTTCCGTGTTTCAATCTCTTCTCGACCATTGGGCACTTGGGCAGTTGTTTCCCGTGATGCCCCTTCATAGGCTAAACGAGCTTCCGGATCGAAACGCGACCATCGTCGACATCACGTGTGATTCGGATGGAAAGGTCAGCAAGTTCGTGGACCTGCAGGACGTCAAAGAGACGCTTCCTTTGCACCGTTGGGAACCAGGCGAACCGTACTACATAGGCTTCTTTCTAGTGGGAGCCTATCAGGATATCATGGGCGATATGCACAACCTGTTCGGCCGAGTCAATGAGATGCATATCTATCTGGATGAAGACGAGGATTGCGGCTATTACGTTGAGGAAGTCCTGCCAGGCAGCACCGTAGGTCAGGTCCTCTCGCTCACTCAGTGGGACACGAACGAAATGGCACGCCGAATGAAGGCGCAGGTGGACGCCGCCATCAAGAGCGATCGGCTCAAGCCAAGTGAGGCGATGCGCTTGCTCGACGACTACGAAAAGAGTCTATTGGCCTATACGTATCTGAATTTCGACGATCAGAAGAAGAGGCGATGAGCTGTCGCACGCCGCTTTACAACAGGCATGTTTCCGGTGGAGCGCGGATGGTGGACTTCGCAGGCTGGGAGATGCCGGTTCAATACACAGGCATTCTCGACGAGCACAGAACCGTACGGGAGAGTTGCGGAATTTTTGATATCTCACACATGGGAGAGTTTCTCGTCCGGGGCGGTGATGCCTCGAAATGGCTTGATTCCCTGTTGACCAATAACGTGGCAGCGCTTGAGGTGGGATCGGCTCAATATTCGTTGATGCTCAACGATCGTGGCGGAATTATCGACGATCTCATCCTCTATCGAACGGCCGCGCAGGAGTTTCTGCTGATCGTCAATGCGGCGAAAATCGATGAGGACTTTGCTTGGCTCCAAGAGCATCGCGACTCGGCCCCGTTCCACCACGACGATTCCGGTGTCCTTGAAGTGGCAAATTTCAGCGAGAAGTATTCGGCCCTTGCCGTTCAGGGCCCACACTCGCCGGAGATTTTTTCAAAGGTCTTCTCTTTCGCCTGGACGGACCGCAGGAATCACATCGTCGAATTCGACGACGCGACAGGTGCCCGGATGTCGCATGCCGCGGATTCCGGGATTCGATCCTTCATTGCAACGACGGGATATACAGGCGAACTCGGATTTGAAATCCTCATTCCAGCACGCGAATCGGAACGCTATTGGGACCTCCTCCTCGCCTCCGGCGCAAAGCCTTGTGGGCTGGGATCGCGAGACACCCTGCGACTGGAAATGTGCTATCCGCTCAACGGTTCAGACCTTTCACCGGAACGCACGCCACTCGAAGCCGGTCTTGGTGCCTTCGTCGACTTTGGCAAGGGTTGCTTCGTTGGTCGCGAGGTGCTGCTCGAGCAAAAGACCAAAGGCGTCCAAAGCAAGCTTTCTGCGATCCGCGTCCAAGAGAAGTGCCCTCCGATCCGACCGCACTACACCGTCCTGGCAGGGGGACAGAAAGTAGCGGAAACTACTAGCGGCGCGCTCTCGCCGAGCCTCGGCTGCGGGATCGCACTGGCCTATCTGCCGTTCCCGCTTGCCAAGCCAGGGCAGGATCTGGAGATTGAGGTCAGAGGCCGACAGTACCGAGCCTGCGTCGTCAAGAAGCCATTTTACAAGCCAAGATCATGAATATTCCCGACGATTTGAAGTTTGCCGAAACGCACGAATGGATCCGCGTCAATGGCGATATTGGCACCGTTGGAATCACCGATCATGCGCAGGCAGAACTGACTGACATCGTCTTCGCAGAGCCTCCGAAAATCGGCGGAAGGGTTTCTGCCAAGGACGCAGTGGCCGTTGTGGAATCGGTCAAGGCAGCAAGCGACATCTATACACCAGTGTCAGGAGAAGTCGTTGAAGCCAATGAGGCTCTGTCGGACAATCCGTCAGTGATCAATACAGACCCCTACGGAGCTGGATGGATTTTTAGAATCCGAATTGCTGATCCTTCTGAGCTTGATGGCCTGCAGGACGCCGCAGCTTATCGAGCGCAGATCGGAAAATGAGCGCCGTGCCGTTCGTCCGCAGGCATATCGGACCTTCGCTTGAGGACATCGAGGAAATGGTTCGGTTGGTCGGAACACCGTCGCTCGACCAGCTCATAGATGATACGATTCCAGGGCGAATCAGACTCCAGACCTCGTTGGACCTACCGCCGGCGCGCTCTGAGGAAGGCGCTCTTCGGGATCTGCGCGAGATCATCGAACGAAACGAACCGCGCCAGTCCCTAATTGGCATGGGATACGCCAATTGCCACACGCCGGCCGTGATTCGCCGCAATATTCTCGAAAATCCCGGTTGGTACACAGCCTACACGCCGTACCAAGCGGAGATCGCGCAGGGCCGATTGGAGGCCCTCCTTAATTTCCAAACTCTGGTTTGCGACCTGACGGGAATGGATATTTCGAATGCGTCACTCCTCGATGAGTCAACGGCAGCCGCCGAAGCCATGACTATGGCACATGCGATCAAAGGCGGCAGCGCCTTCTTTGTGGCGGATGATTGCCACCCGCAGACCATCGCCGTTCTGCGCACCCGTGCCAACCCGCTCGGAATCCGACTTGTCATCGGACCGGTTTGGGACTTCACGTCGGAAGCGGTCTTCGGGGCTCTGATTCAATACCCTGCGACCGACGGAGTAATACACGATCTCGGTCCGATCATCGAGCGAGTGCATGCCGAGGGCGCCCTGGCCGTGGTGGCCACCGAACTCCTGGCGTTGACCTTGATAAAACCGCCAGGAGAATACGGAAGCGATATCGTAATCGGTTCCGCTCAGCGCTTCGGTGTGTCCCTAGGCTACGGAGGACCGCATGCCGCTTTCCTGGCGACGCGCGACGCGCACAAGCGTCGTATGCCTGGCCGTCTCGTTGGCGTCTCGCGGGACGCGGAGGGACGCCCGGCGCTACGTCTCGCTTTACAGACGCGGGAACAACACATTCGCCGCGAAAAGGCCACCAGCAATATTTGCACAGCTCAAGTCCTCCTGGCGGTGATGGCATCAATGTTCGCCGTCTATCATGGCCCGCAAGGACTAAAATCCATCGCCGCAGGTATTCACCGACTGGCATGTCAGCTTGCCGGCGCGCTCAAGGAACGGGATTGGGCAGTGCATCCCGGCCCTTTTTTTGATACCATCCGTGTGTGGCTAGCGGGAGATCGCGCGGATCATCTCCTGGAACGTGCCATCGCGAGCGGGGTCAACCTTCGCAAGCTGGACGACCACGCGATAAGCCTGACCCTTGATGAGACAATGCAGGACATCTCGTCGCTCCTATCGGTTTTTGATCTGCATCCCGCCACCATCGAGACGGAACCGATCGAAGTGATCGGCAGTGGCCTAAAGCGGGAATCTCAGTTCCTTCGCCATCCTGTTTTCAACAGTTACCACAGTGAGACAGAACTCCTGCGGTACATCCACCGTCTCGAGTCTCGCGATCTTTCGCTAACCACCTCGATGATTCCCCTCGGCTCCTGCACAATGAAACTGAACGCCGCGGCAGAAATGCTTCCGGTGACGTGGGAAAAGATTGCGAATATTCATCCGTTCGCGCCATTGGATCAGACCAGAGGATATCAGGAGCTCTTTAAGCAGTTCGAGAGATGGCTGGGCGAGATTACGGGCTTTTCGGCAGTTTCCCTGCAACCTAACGCAGGCTCCCAGGGCGAATACGCCGGCCTGCTC
>Ga0256865_1000733_pt1 | contig 10910 bp, 9 predicted proteins | sample RVTome_14_FD_187337 | JGI IMG/M metagenome (GOLD analysis project Ga0256865, IMG submission 187337) | Soil microbial communities from uranium-contaminated site in the Upper Colorado River Basin, Wyoming, United States - RVT145D125 HiSeq ... | reverse complement strand
GCCTATCGCGCTCGACGCGGAGCTCCAGGAGATCGCCGGCCTCGCCGCGGCGGGCGAGGCGCGGAGCGCGTTGGCGCGTTGCCGCGAGCTCGTCCGCCGCCGGCCCGGGATGCCGATCGCCCTGCTCCAGCTCGCCCACCTCGAACGCGAGAGCGGCGACCTGGACGCCGCCGCGTCCGCGTTGCGCGAAGCCCTCGCGGTCAACCCGGAGAACCCGGCCGTGGTCTCGCAACTGGGCACCACCCTCGCCCAGACCGGACGGACGGAGGAAGCCGTGGCTGTCCTCGAGCCCTACGCGAAGCGAGATCCGCCGGACGTCGACGTGCTGGTGGCGTACGGCCTCGCCCTCGCCAAGCAGCGGCGGACGGACGACGCCCTGGCCGTCTTCGCCCGCGCCCGCGCGGCGGACCCGACCAACGCCGCGCTCCTCGTCGACGCCGGCACCGTCCACCTCATGGCCGGCGACGTCGAGGGCGCCCGCGCGGCCTTCGCGTCGGCGCTGGCGGAGAACCCCGGCGTGGCGCGGGCGCACCGCTCGCTCGGCGTGCTGGCCGCCGAGGCCGGACGCCTCGACGAGGCGGCCGACCACTGGCGGCAGGCGGTGCGCCTCGACCCCCGCGAATACGAGAAGCTCCTCGCCATGGGGATGCACTTCGCCCGTCAGGGCCGGATGGAAGCGGCGAGGACGTTGCTCGACGTCTTCGTCGACTCGGCTCCGCCGGCGGTTTACGGCGAGCAGATCAAACGCGTCCGGGAGCTGCTCGAAGGGTAGGCGCTCGCGAGCGGTTTCCGGGTCGTCTACAAGCCGCACGTCGATCCCGTGCGCTATCTCTGGGGCTATATGAACTCGACGATCCCTAGCCCGTTGCGGACGGGTAACGGGATGACGTCCGATTCGTGCCGTCTGTCTGTGCTAAAGTTGGGGGCGAAGTCGCGAGGGATCAATCGTGCTCAGCCAGTACATCGACGCCGCCATCGAACGGGCCACCTACGAGCTCATCGAGGACGAGGAGCCCTATTACGGGAAGATTCCAGGGCTCGACGGCGTCTGGGCCACCGGCCCTACGCTCGAAGAGTGCCGGCGTCATCTGATGGCAGCTCTCCAGGACTGGATCGTCTTCAGCCTGCAGCGCGGCGCCACGCTTCCGAGCCTTGGCGGCGTGACCATCGAACCCTTCCGCAAAGCCGGATGAGCCGCCTCTTCCCGGTCCCCCGCCGCGAGCTCATCCGACGGTTTCGCCGCCTGGGATTCGAGGGCCCGTTCGAGGGCGGCCGCCATCAGTTCATGGAACGAAGAGATCGGCGGGTCATTCTCCCCAATCCTCACCGATCCGACATCAGCGTCGATCTGCTCTCACGACTCTTGCGTCAAGCCGGGGTCGACCTGAAGGACTGGCACGAGTCTGCCTGAGATGAGAGCTTGCTCGCCGCGGTGGCCCCCGCGCCGTCCACGGAGGAGGTCCCCGCCACGGCCACGCGGTGAGCTCTTGCGAAACGCCGTCACGGCGACGCCAGCAGCGCCTCCCGGTCGACGACCTTGCCGCGCCGGATCACCATGGCGATCCGCTGCGTGTTGTGGACGTCCTCGATCGGCGACGCCTCGAGCACCACCAGGTTCGCCTCGTCGCCCGGATTCACGCCGAAGGAACGGCCGAGGAACTTCCCCGCCTCGGTCGTCGTCGCCGCCAGGGCCTGCCAGGGCGAGAGCCCCGCCTCGACCAGCTTGACCAGCTCGCGGTGGGCCGAGTAGCCCTGGATCGTGCCCCCGTTGCCGGAATCGGAGCCGGCGAGGATGGTGACGCCGGCGTCGGCCATGGCCTTGACCGACGCCAGGACGCGGGCCGCGCGCTCCGGGTCCTTCTGGCGGAACTCCTCGGCGTGATGCCTGATCTCCTCGTTGCGGTAGGCGGCGAGGACGGCCTCGCTCGTCACCGCCCGGGCCAGCGGGTTGTCGAGCACCTCGGCGCGGCGGATGAAGTCCGCCATGTCGAGCTCCACCGCCAACGTCGGAATCGAGGCGACGCCGCGCGCGGCCATCAGCTTCGACAGACCCTCGGGGATGGGCTCCTGATCGGGCACGTGGGTCACCGCCGCCGCCGCCGCCTCGACCGCGTCGCGCACGTCCTGCCAGGCCTGGACGTGGATGACGGTCTTGATGCCGCGCTCCGTAGCGGTCGCCACCGCGGCGGCCAGGGTGGCCTTGTCGATCGACGGCATGCGGCCGCTCGGCGCGTAGACGATCTTGACCACGTCGGGACGCTTCCGTGCCAGGTCGGCGACGACCTCGCGGGCCTCCTCAGGCGTCGACATCACCCGCGTCTCGACGCCGTACTCGGTGCAATGCCCCTCGGGCGCGGTGAGGCACGAGAGACTGGCGAAGAGCTCGGCGCCGCCGGCGCTATCCACTGTGCCGGCGCGCTGCTGCTCGCGCAAGTCGTAGAGCATCTGCTCGTGACCGAAGAGGTCGAGGAAGCCGGTGACGCCAGCGTAGAGCATGCGCCTGGCCGTGCCCGCGGTTCCCGGACTGTCGAACACGCGGCCCGGCGCCATGGTTCGAACCTCGCGGGCCGCCGGGTCAACGACGCGGGCGCCGGTCAGGAAGAGGTCCTGCGCGAGAGCCGGAGCGGCGGACAGGGCGAGAGCCAAGAGAGGCGTGAGAAGCTGGTGCATGCCGTGTTCTCCTGTTCGTTTCCTACTAATACTCCTGAGAGCTTCCAGGGTTAGCGGACGCACCCTCGACGATCCGCTGCCCGATCTGCTCGGCGATCCGCCGCGAGAACGCCGCCGTGTAGTGGACGTGATCCACGTAGAGCGGCTCCTCGACGCCGACCTGGAGCTCCGCGAGCGACAGGAAGCCGGGCTCCGGCGCCTTGTCCCGCTGCCCGAGGTACTGCTCCATGTGGGCGTAGAGGGGCGACGTCCCCATCAGACGACCGTCCTCGCGCTCGGCTACGAGCTCCGTGAAGCGGAACAGGTGGAATCGCAGGTCGTACTTCCAAAGCGGGCTCGGCTGCCACACGAAGAGCGCCCGGGCGCCCGCCGTGGCGCACCAGGCCTCGATCAGCTTCTTGTTCATGAAATACCGCGACACGATCGCTTCGGAGGTGCCCGCGGGAGCGGCATGCGGGCTGAGGTAGGGCGCCAGGTACGGCGACTCCATGAAGGTGCGCAGCGCCTGGCTATAGAACGGCTCGATATAGTGCTCGTTGATGCCGTCGATGAAAATGACGACGTCCGGCAGGACGCTCTCCGAGGTGAGCAGGCGATAGAAGAGCATCAGCTCCTGCGACGAATAGTAATAAGCGTGTCCGAAGTTGTACACCGCCACCGCGCGGTCGCCGATCTTTTCGGCCAGGTACGTTTGGAGACAGGAAGGGACCGTCTCATCGTCCGGCAAGCCGTAGCCGAAGGTCGTCGAGCCGCCGAAGACCCAGACGTTGAAGGCCCGCGGCGCCATCGGCCACGGACCCTGGCCGCGCGACTCACGGTAGCCGTGCGCGGAGACCTTGACGAAACGTCCGCGATAGGGCAGCTCGCCGAATTGCGAGAACGCTCGATAGCCGAGCGGCCTCTCGCGCGTCTCGCGCAGCAGCCGCGCGACGTCGGCCCGCGTCCACCGCGGGTAGATCTTCGCCAGTTCGGCGTCGCCGAGCTTCAAGGCCGAGATTTCGCCTTCGCTCGACCAGTTCGCCGCCAGGCGCACCAGACGCAGGACGGCGAGCGCTCTGAGGAGCCCCCGGGCCGGCTCCCTGGTGGTCCATCCGGCGGCGTCGGTAACGCCGAAGCCCAGGAGCAGGAGGAGATTCAGACAGAAGAACAAGACCAGAGTGTTGAGCAGCAGGACGGCCGCCGCCACGTAGCGTCGCCGTAGGGCTGGCAGCGCACGGGCGCCCCGCGTCTCCGGCTCAGGACCCTGCCCCTGCCCCTGCGACGGCCGCGCTGCCGGCGGATTGCGCCGCCACCTTGCCGCCAGGCTGGCGGCGAGAATCGCCAGACCTGCCAGCAGCAGGATCCTCTGGCTCTCGCCGAAGCCGGGTTGGCCGAGGCCGAGGCGGTCGATCAGCAGCGAGACGACCATGAAGAGAACCCCGGCGGCCGCCCCGCTCCATCGATAGGCGCCGCTTCTCACAGGTGTAGAATAGTCGCACTCTATCCGCAAGCCTCGATCGACTCTCGACCACGGAGAAACCGCATGCGCTCTCGACTCACCCTCCTGACCCTCGGACTCGCTCTCCTCGCCGCCCACGCCGACGCGCAGCCGGTCGCACGCGTGCCCGAGGACGGCTCGCTCCAGCAGGCCCTCCAACGCGTGTCGCCGGGCGGCGTCATCGACGTCGCCGGCGGCGTCTACGCGGCGCCCGCCGGCGGCTTCAGCACCCGCAACAAGAGCCTGACCCTGCGCGCCCGCGGCGGCGCCGAGGTGGTGCTCGACGGCCAGGGGACGACCGCCATCTTCCTGGTCGAGGACCAGGGCGTCGCCACCGGTCGCGCCGTGGCGTTCGAAGGCATCACCTTCCGCGACGGTCTGACGACCAACCTGCGCCGCGCCGGCGCCGTGACCATCGACGCCGCCTACGCGACCTTCACGAGCTGCGTCTTCGAGGACAACGCCGCCACGGGGAGCCCGCAGGCGCGCGGCGGCGCCGTGCAGGTGCTCGGCGGCGGCATCGCGCGTTTCGTGAGCTCGCGCTTCGAAGGCAATACCGCGGTCCAGTTCGGCGCCGCCGTCTACGTGATCGAGGGCTCGCAGGCGCGCGTCGTGTGGAGCGAGTTCACCGGCAACCGCACCGACCTGCCGGGTCAGGGTCCGGGGCCTGCCGGCGCCGCGATCTACGTCTTCGACGCCGCCGCCTACGTGACCGGCAGCCGCTTCGAGGGCAACCGTTCGGGATGGCTCGGCGGCGCCCTCTACGCCCTCGGGAGCTTCAAGAGCCCCTCCTCCGTGCCCTCGGCGCTGCTCGAGGTCGAGAACTCCACCTTCGTCGACAACCGCGCCCTGCCCAACCCGTGCTGCACGGTCCCGGGCCCGCCGACCGGCGGCGCCATCCACGTGGAGGACCAGGCCACGGTGAGGGTGCGCGACTCCCGCTTCCTCGAGAACGAGACCAACTGGGGCGGCGCCATCGGCAGCTACCGGGCGATCATCGACGTGCGCGACTCGGTCTTCCGCGGCAACCGCGGCCTGCCTTACGAAGGCACGCCGGCCGCCGGCGGCACCTTCAACATCACCTCGGGCGACACCACGGCCGTCGACCGCCCGGTGGCCGAGCTCCACGTGGCGGATTCGTTCGTCCAGGGCCGGTTCGGCGGCACCACCGAGCCCACCGCTCAGCACGGCGGCTGCGTCTTCGCCGGCGGCGACCACTTCCACCTCAACGGCGACGCCGCCGACCACCGAGCCATCGTCGCGCTGAGGAACGTCGCGCTCGTCGACTGCGACGCCGAGACCGGCCCCGAGGCGCGCAGCCTCGGCGGCGGCCTCCACGCGAACCTGGCGGACGTGACGCTCGACCATTCGATCATCGTCGACTCCGACGCCCTGGGCGAGAACGGCGTCGGCGGGGCGATGCTCCTCCTCGGTCAAAGCGCCCTCCACGTCTCCGACTCGGCTTTCGCGAACAATACGTCCGTGGAGCGTGGCGGCGCCATCCGCATGGCCGGCGGCGAGCTCGAGATCCGCGACAGCCTCTTCCTCGACAACGACGCGACCGCCGACGACCGCGTTCCGGGCACCGTGCTGACCACGGCGGTCGACGGCGACGTGGGCATCACCGGCGTCGTGGAGGGCTCGACGTTCAGCGAGAACGCCGGCGTCGCGATCTTCGAGTTCGACAACGTCGGCGGCCCGCCCTTCAACGACGTCGTCTACAACGGCAACGCGTTCTTCTCGACTCCGGGCAAGGAGGTCTTTCGCAACCAGGCCGGCGGATTCGTGGACCATACCGTCGCCGGGCTCAACGCCCTGGTGATCGCTCGCCCCGGCGGCCCGGCGTTCTCCAAGAGCGACGTCGACAACACGCAGCTCGCCGGCGCGGCGCGCGTCGGCCGCCTGGTGGCGGGGCCGTCGCGGTTGCTCGCCAACGCGACGCGGGGCGAGAGCTCGCCGCCGACCGGCCTGCTGGGCTATGCCTGGACGGGCGGCGCCACCGCGGCGATCAACGGCGTCGCCGGCAACCTGCCGGGCAAGACCGGCGTCGCCGAGGTGGACGAGGACGGCCGTTACCGCCTCCGCGTCGCCGGCGACGAGGTCGACCTGGCGGACGTCGACGCCGCCGGCTGCAGCACCGAGGCGGTGCACTGCCTCAACGCCGAGCGCTTCCTGGTCGAGGTCTACTGGCGCGACTTCGCGGGCAAAGTGGGCGAGGGCTCGGCGGTGCTGGGCAGCCCGGCCGACGACTCGGGGCTCTTCTGGTTCTTCAGCGAGGACAACTGGGAGCTGCTCGTCAAGGTGCTCGACGGCTGCCGCATCAACCAGCGCTACTGGCTCTTCGCCGCCGCCACCACCAACGTCGAGTACACCCTGCGCGTGACCGACAAGCTCTCGGGCGCCACCAAGAGCTACTTCAACCCGCTCGGCAACGCCGCGGTCGCGGTCACCGACACCGGGGCCCTCGACGTCTGCGGCGTCAACGCCGCGACTCCGGCCCCCGCGGAGCTGAGCGTGGGGCCGGCGCCCACGGTCGTCCTCGCGGACGCCGGGAAGGGAGGCGCCTGCTCGCCGAACGCCGGCGAGATGTGCCTGAACGGCGGCCGCTTCCGCCTCGAGGTCGAGTGGCGGGACTTCCAGGGCAACCGGGGCTCGGCCCAGGTAGTGCCGTTCGGCTCCGACGACTCGGGGCTCTTCTTCTTCTTCACCGAGGACAACTGGGAGATGCTCGTCAAGGTCCTGACCGGCTGCGGCATCAACCAGCACTACTGGGTCTTCGCCGCCGCCACCACCAACGTCGAGTACACGCTGCGGGTCGTCGACACGCAGACCGGGGCGGCGAAGAGCTACTCCAACCCGCTGGGGAGGGCCGCGGTGACCGTCACCGACACCGAGGCGTTCGCGACCTGTCCTTGAGGAGAAGATGGTGCGATGGAGACACAAGCCATATACACGATAGGTTACGGCAAGCGCGAACTTGACGAGCTAGTGGCTTTGTTGAAGGAGCACAGCATCGACTTCCTCGTCGATGTTCGTTCGGCTCCGTACTCAAAGTTCAAGCCTGAGTTCTCCAAGGACGCCTTGGCCGCCGCCTTGCTGCGTGACGGCATCCGCTACGTCTTCATGGGGGATCTCCTTGGAGGGCGCCCCAACGACGAGGAGTGCTACGTCAACGGGAAAGTCGACTACGAGCGCCTCAAGATCACCGAGCCGTTCCGCCAGGGCATTGGCAGGCTTCGCACAGCATGGGAGAAAGGGCTGCGGGTGTGCATCATGTGCAGCGAAGGGCGCCCGGAGGAGTGCCACCGTAGCAAGGTCATCGGCGAGGTGCTGGAGGCGGAAGACATCCGGGTTCGGCATATCGATGCGGACGGAAACGTGGTGAGCCAGCAGGCCATCATCCGGATTCTCACTGGCGCTCAGAAGAGCCTCTTCGGCGAAACCTTTACGTCGAGGAATAGGTACCGCGTCGATTCACCATGAGCCGGCGCCCGGGGATAGTAGCCGATGGAGAATCAGATTCGCATCGTCACGATAGGCGTCTACGGCTTTGACGAAGAGGGCTTCTTCTTGGCCCTGACCAACGCAGGTGTCGACACGTTCTGTGACGTCAGGCGACGCCGAGGCCTTCGCGGTTCGACGTACGCGTTCGCCAACAGCCGCCGGCTGCAGGACCGGCTCGCCACCGTAGGCATCCGGTACGTCCACGTCAAGGAGCTGGCCCCGTCTCATCGGTGGGCGCGTGGCACCGTGGAGAGGCGGCATCGATCAGATCTTCGGGGGCCTCGTTCGCTACACAGGCAGCGGCAACGGGTACGTGTGCGAGCGCATTGGTATCCCGGACGGAAGCACGGGGTTTTGGATCCCGGACCGCGACTACCTGCAGCTCTCCGGCTGGTTCTGAGCTTGAAGGCCTCGCGCCGCCGCTGATGCTGGGCGTTCTGCGGCGCAAGGAACGAGGAGTGATTTGGACACGTACGATGATTTACTCAGACCGCCGGTGCTCTGATCCGAGGCCCGGAGGGGCCTAAAAGTAAAGCCCGGGGCTGGCAACGCGGAGCCTAGGCGACGCGGTGCGAGCCCCGGGTGGAGTCCCCCAGGGAATCCCCGCCCTCACCCCTGGCCCCTCTCCCAGAGGGAGAGGGAAGGAGCGACGCGAGCCCGGAGATCCTTTAGCTGAGCTTTGTTACCGCCGGGGCTCTTTATCCCCGACTTCTACCGTTTCATGGCGGTCGGATCATGGCGGTAGAACGGACTATCTCATCGTCTCGGAGAGACGTCGGGCGCTCGTGGGATCGTTACCGCTTTCGCTCGGATCCTAGTCTCTGAACCTTGCCGGCCCCTCGGATGGTCTCCTCCGTGCCGGCCTTGGCTGCCGGTCGTCCGTCCCCGGATATCCCGGCAATTCACCCGATTCTCATCCGCCGCTCGCGCGGCGGAGGGCCTGTGTCGTCAAGCCGTTCCGGATCTCGCGTCGTCAGTTCTTGGGCTTCTCAGTCCTGGGCCTTCAGGAACCTCCTGTCGATCGTGTAGGCCGGCCCGTACCGGCCGTGCTCGAAATGATACACGACGGTCGGCCGCGACGACGAGGCCGCCAGCGCGCCGAGCAGCGGCGCGAGGGCCAGCGGGCCGTGGTAGAAGAGGTGCAGGCGCCCTACCCCTGGGGCTTCGATGCCCTTCCTGACGGCGTCGCGCACCTGTCTGGCGACCGCGTCCCATCGTTCGACGTAGTCGGGCAGGGCGAGGTCCACCAGCACCCTGGCCTGTCGGAGGCTCGAGCTCTCGAGGGACTCTTCGACCGCCGGTCGAATCGACTCGCCCCCGACGGAGATCAGGACCAGGCCTTCCTGGCCCGTCATCGGCCTGCTCGTGGCCGGCCGCACCGCCGCGGGGTGGATCGGCAGCACGAGGGTGAAGTAGGTGCGCTCGGCGTCGAATTGGAACAGGGGCGGCGGCGAGCCGTTGGCCGCCATGGCGCCATGGATCTTCCTGACCCCGGTGCCGCGAGCCTCGGCCATGCGCAGATCCTTGAAGAGCTCGCCGATTCGGCGGTTGCGCGCGGTCACGGCAGGCATCTTGGCACCCGGCTCGAGATGCTTCGGCTCAAGCCCGGGTACCGGGCCCGGGTAGCTGGTCACCTCGATCCGGTCATCGTGGACGTAGACCTTCGTGGGCTCCGGCGGGGCCTCGTAGCTGCGGTGGTACACCGCGTTGACGATCGCCTCCTCGAGCGCGGGCAGCGGATAGTCAGTCCAATTGTTGGTCTCGGGCCGATCGGGCACCTTCTCGACATGGAGCGGCACCCGGCCGCCGAGGAAGCGCAGGCAGTCGCGCACCTGGCGATGCAAGGGACCGCCGAAGACGTCCTCCTCGAGGACGTCTCCGTCCTCGGCGAAATGGACGACCTCGATCCTGGCGCCGCGGAACGCCCGCTCCGGATCGTCGCTGAAGAACATCAGCGCGACGTTGCGGGGCACCTCGTGCTCGTTGATCCGCGTGGTCAGACGCATGTGCCGGTAGATCTCCAGGTCGTCCTGCTCGTCGAGCAGGGCGCTGCGGGTCTCCCGGAGGAACTCGCGAACCAGGCTGGCCCGTAGATCGGTGGGCGTGTACTGGCGGGCGAGGCGGTCGTCGAAGGGGACCTTGGCCGCCATGCTCAGGAGATCGGTCAAGACCTGGCCCCGGGCTTCAACCGATTCCGCGCCCAGGCGCACGAAGTACACGCGTTTCTTGGGATCGCGCGACGACGGCGCCGTGTGCGGCCGCACGTCGCTCGCCGGGGCCCAGACGACGAGAACGTGCCTGCCCTCCACGACCTCGGGCGACAAGACGGGCTGGTACTCGGGATCCAGCCGCCGCCGACAGTTGCCGCGGACCCACTTCTGGATGTCTTCGAGGCGGTCCGGCTCCAGGCCCTTGGGAGGGAGAGCCGGGACGCCGCCGCGCTCTTCGACGCCGATCACGACGTACCCGCCGTTCAAGTTGTGAAAGTCGTTCGCGAAGGCGCAGATGGTCTCGAGCAGCCGCGGGCCGACGCTGTCCTTGTCCCAGGTTCCCTTGAGCTCGATGCGGGGGGCCTCCACCACGCGCCGGTGGAGGAGATCGAGGACGTTGATGGGCAGGCAAGAGGGCACGAGGGGGAGTATACTCGCCCAGGAGACGGTGTCCGAGCCGGACATCGGCTCCACACTTGGTGTGGAAGCGAAGTCCGAGCCTGACAAGGGCCGAGCCTACCCGCGAATCGCGCTAGGATCAGCCAGGGAGAAGAACAGCCATGAAGCATGCGTTGAGCCTGGAAGGCGAGATCACTGAAGACGGGTTGCAGGTCGACTTGCCGCCCGAGTTGCCCCTCGGCCGGGTCGTGCTGACTCTGGAGCTCCTTCCCGAGGACGATCTCGAGCTGACGGACGAGGACCTCCGGGGTCTCGGGCTCACTGCCGAGGAGATCGCCGCGGCGCCGGAGATTGGCGCGTGGGCTGGCGAATCGGAGACTTCGAGCGGCGAAGAGTACGTCGAGAACCTCCGGCGGGCTCCGCGGTACGCGTGGTGATCGACGCCATTCTTGATACCTCTATTCTGGTCGACCTTCTGCGCGGCTTCCAACCCGCCAAGGACTGGTTTCTTGGGCTGGGGGCGCTGCGAGTAGCCATTACTCCCGTCGTCTGGATGGAGATCGTCCAGGGCGCCACCAACAAAGTGAAGCGCGCCGAGGCGATCCGTCTCCTTCGGCAGTTCCGAATCGAGCATTCCACCGAAGACGACA
>Ga0256865_1000732_pt1 | contig 10928 bp, 11 predicted proteins | sample RVTome_14_FD_187337 | JGI IMG/M metagenome (GOLD analysis project Ga0256865, IMG submission 187337) | Soil microbial communities from uranium-contaminated site in the Upper Colorado River Basin, Wyoming, United States - RVT145D125 HiSeq ... | reverse complement strand
GATGCCGTTCCTCAGAAGCAGCCGCACCAACGGGCGGAGCAAGGTCGTGACGGCCGCCGATATGGCTCTTACGATCCTTGTTTCCATTTTGGGATTATTATCCCAAATAATGGACCTGTCAATACCCCACCCTTGGAAGCGGGTGCGCGAATCTTACCGGATCCTGCGGATCGTGGAAGCCACTTCGGGAGTGTGGCGGCGATTCCACTCTTGACTTTCGGGAGTGCACTCCATACTCTTACTTCCTGCGATTTCCGCTTCCCGCCGCGCCGGCGTAGCTCAGTGGTAGAGCAGCTGATTCGTAATCAGCAGGTCGTCGGTTCAATCCCGACCGCCGGCTCCATGAATTCAGGAATTTTCGTCTTTATCGAAAAATAATAACGGAAAGGACCGAACCGATCAGTACGACATAAAGGATGTTCATCTTCCTCGCCAAGGCAACGACGACGGCGATCCCGAATAAGACCTTTCTCGGTTCCCAGGGGACCGCCACCGCAAACCGGATCGTCATATAGAAAAGGAGCCCGACGAACGAGGCCAGGATCCCCCGGGTCGCCCCGGAGAAATGCCTTGCGTTCTTCAAGCGGTCGAAAAAGGGCGTGACGGCGACCAGGACGACGAAGGACGGGGTGAAGATCGCCGCCGTAGCCACCAGGGCGCCGGGAAACCCTCGAACCAGGTACCCGACGAAGGTGGCCGTGATGATGATCGGACCCGGCGTGACCTGGCCGAGGGCGATTCCGTCCATGAACGTCTTGCCGTCCATCCATCCCATCTCGTTCACGACCTCGTGGAACATGAGCGGCAGGGATGCGAACCCTCCCCCGAAGGCGAAGAGGTCGATCCGGAGCATCAGCGCCGCAAGCTGGTACAACTTCCCGTCCACAAAGTAGAGCCCGGCGACTCCCGCGCATGCCAGGATCACGAAAACGAAGATCGGCCTTGGCACCTTCCCGGCGTCCCCTTCCTTTTTGGTGAAAGACGGGGGGAGCGCAGGACCCTTGAACAAAAAGGCCCCGGCGATCGCCGCGCCGACGATGACCGCGAACGGGCTCACGCCGAGCCAGAACAGTGCGGCGGCGACGCCGGCCAGGACCAGGTCTTCCGGCTTCTTCCCGATGTCCCGCCCGAAGGTGAACGTCGCGTTCGCCACGATGGCGACGACCATCACCTGAAGCCCCTGGAACAGGGAAACCACCAGGGGCAACTCCCTGGAGCCGGAATAGAGTGCGGCCAACGCCAGCATCAGGAGGAATGCCGGCAGCCCGAATCCTGCATACGACGCGACCGCCCCACGCACCCCTCCCACCCGCAATCCGACATAGGCCGCCATCTGCATCGCCGTCGCCCCCGGCACCGACTGGCAGATCACGACGCCATCCTTGAAGGTTTCCTCGGTCATCCATCCGTTGCGTTTTACCGACATTTCCCTGATGTGGGCAATCATGGCCGGACCGCCGAAGGCGGTGATCCCGAGGCGCAGGAAGGAGACGAAGAGTGCGGCGGCGCCCGGGCTTGGCGGGAATCCGGGTGGAGGGGGGCCCCCTGCGGTTCTCTGTTCTCTCATCGAGGCACGCTCCCCACGGCAATGCCCAGGACGTTTATCAAGATACGGGGATGTCCTTGCCGGACCGGCGGTCCCCGCAAGATTCAGATTCTCGACAGCGCACGGGCTTTCTGCTCGAGCCTCACCCGGTTCTGGATCACGATCGTTCCTTCGTCGATCCGGATAAAGCCTTGGGTACGCAGGGCCTTGAGTTGCTTGTTCACGCTTTCCCGCGTCGCTCCAATCATGGAAGCCAGATCTTTCTGGGTAATCTTCACGCCGATCCGGGTCCGTCCTTCCTCCTGGACACCAAAGGCGTCTCCGAGATCGAGTATCTTCTTCACCAGGCGTGTGGTGATGTCGAGAAAGCGACTCTCCGCGAGCTGCCTGTCCGTGTCCCGGATTCTGCGGGCAAGGACTTCCAGTATTTTTTCGACGATGGCAAAACGATTTCGCATGAGGGTCATGAGATCCTCACGGTGCAGGCAGAGGGTCTCGGTCTCTTCCAAGGCCTGAACGGTCGCTGAGCGGGGCTTGCCGTCGAAGAGGGATAGCTCTCCGAGGAGGTCCCCCGTCGCCAGGATGGCCAGGATCACCTCCTCGCCGGAGGACGACGGGATGGTGATCTTCACACGCCCGCGGACAATGATGTGAAAGGAGCCGCCCTCGTCGCCCATATGGAAGAGAACCTGGCCGCCCGGGTACCGCCTCCGCACGAGGCATTTCTCGAGCCGCTGGAAATCGGCCGGTTCGAGGCAGCGGAACAGCGCGATCTTGTGTCGCAGACTTGACAGGGACATGACCTCGGGTCCGTGAGCGTGGATTCGCCGCCGAGTGAAAAAGCGTAACATCCCCTCTTGGGCCGGTCAAATTTCCGGCGGATATTTCACAGTCGCCGTGTGAAGTGGTTCATACCGGATTCGACAGCAAACGTCGTATACTTTGAATCGGTATCCCGTTTTGATGGAAAAAGGGAGAGGGCGCGATCATGACCTACGGGGCAACGCTTCTCGCGGAGATCGTGGATGCGGGGAAACCGAAACTGGTGCTCGGAGAAGTCCACCGGACGCTCGCTGGAATCGTGGAAAAAGACGATCTGCACCGACTCGACCAGGTCTTCTCCGAAGTTCAACGTCTCTTCGCGGGAAGGTATCCGGGATACTCCAAGTGCAACACCCGGTATCACGATCTGGAGCACACGACCGACACCCTTCTCGCGATGACCCGGCTCATTCACGGGGCCGTCGAGGCAGGCCGCACCATCGACCGTCACACGATCCTTCTTGGACTCGTCAGCACGCTCCTGCACGACACAGGATATATCCAGACAGATGACGAACACGTGGGAACGGGCGCGAAATACACGGCCGGCCATATCTTCCGCAGCATCAATTTTGCGAGGGAATACCTCCCGTCCAGGGGCTATTCGCGGTTGGATTACACGGTTTGCCGAAATGCTCTTCTGTGCACCGGCATCGACAACAGGATCGGGAAGATCGCTTTCCGCACGCAGGATGAAGAGGTGATCGGAAAAATGCTCGGGACCTCGGATCTCCTGGGACAGATGGCGAGCTGTCGTTATCTGGAAAAACTGCCGTACCTCTACCAGGAGCTGGTCGAAGGGGAAGTGCTCAAGCACGTGAGCGAATACAATTTCCTGGAAAACACGACGGCATTCCACCACTCCACACTCGACAGATTCGCCGGTGACCTGGGGGGCGTATCCGCGTACATGCGGGGCCATTTCCGGGCGCGATGGGGGATCGACCGCGACCTCTACCGCGAGGCCATGGAGGAGAACATCTCGTATCTCGGATCGGTCCTCAGGCGCCATCCGGCGGACTATCTGCCCTTGCTGAAAAGACAGAATAAGGGACCGAAACCCGCCTTATCCCTTGGCGTTACACGCACCCGACCACACTCCTCGGTGTAAAGTTCCGCGGAAGCCGTCGATCCCGGGATGTTAGCACCCTCTCCAGGTTCGCCCATCGGCCGGTCTCCTCGCCGCGCCCTTTGGGGAATCCCGGGCCAGGGACGGCCCACGGGGCGGGCTCACGCCATCCGTCCCGCCTGCCGGATGATACTCCGGATCATGTCCGGAAATATGAAGGCGTGGAACGGCAACATGGAGTACCAGTAGAGCCTGCCCAGCAACCCCTTCGGGTAATGGTACGCGGTCTGGACGAGGGTGTCCCCCTCGATGCGGAACTCGAGCCACGCCTTCCCGGCAACCTTCATGTGGGCCTCCAGGAGGAGCCTCCGGTTCTCCCGCAGGTCGATCACCCTCCAGACGTCCAGGATGTCCCCCACCCGCAGGTTCGATTCCGTCCTGCGGCCGAGCGAATGCCCGAATCCTCCGGCCAGCTTGTCCATCAACCCCCGGATCCGCCAGAGCAGATCGAAGCGGAACCAGCCTTGCTCCCCGCCGATGGATTTGACCGCCCGGAAGATCTTCTGCGGGGGGATCTCCCCGAAGCTCTCCCGACGTATGTCGCGGAACACGGAGTGGGAGATCTCCTCGTCCGTGTTCGAGCGGGAGACGGTGCCGATGCTGTCCGTCCACCGGCTGATCACCTCCCTATCCTCGATCGCCTCGATGGCCCGGGCAACGGCGACGTGGAATGGGGCCGGAGAGACCTCCGGGAAAAGGCTCCTCGCCTTCTCCGCGGACATGGCGCCGCTGGTCTTTGCCACCGTGTCCAGGATCTGAAGGAACATGGCGGCAAGACGGGCAGAGAACGGGGTCAGCAGCATCAGGACGACGGGAGAGAGGCGCTTTGCCACGATCGGGAGGGGAAGGAAAACCCTCCGGAGCCCCATGACCCTGGCGGTTTCGGAGAGCATGTCCCGGAAACTCCGGGGTTCGAGCCCGATCTCCACTTCTACGGAACGGTCCAGGGGAACGTGGATCGCCAGGATGAGGTACTCCAGTACGTCGCGTAGGCCGATCACGGTGAACTCCGGCTCCATCCACCGGGGCGTCGGCAGGACCGGCATCTTCTGGGCGAGGTTCGTTAACGCCTCGAAGAGCAGGCTGCCCGACCCAAGGATGAGTCCTGCCCGGAACCACACGATCCGGATCCGGTCGGGGCGGGCGCTGAGACCCCCCCCGATGTCGACCATCGCCTTTAGCGGCTCGCTCCCGGTCGCTTGCCTTCTATAGGGCCCCAGGAAGATGATCCGCTGCACGCCTGCTTGGATGCAAGCGTCCCGAAACACCCCCGGGAACACCCTCCTGCGCTCCTCGAATTCCGCATCGGCGCCGACGAAACGCAATGGGTAGAAGGCGACGTCGATACCCTCGGTGGCCCTTTGGAGAACCTCCGCGTCCATGGGGTCGCCCTCCACGATTTCCGGTATCGCCTCCGCCGCATCGCCCAGGCGCGTTCGGTCCATTATGAGGACCCGGAGGCGCACCTCGGGGCGGTCCAGGAGCTTGAACATCAGCCTCCGGGCGAGGTAACTGGTCGGGCCCGGCAGCAGGACACGTATCTTTCCGTCTTCAGTCATTTTCTCCCGTTTATCCCATCATTCCGCCGTTGGAGAATCAGATCGCCACGCGGACAGCGGTCGGCGACAGTATCTTTACCAAGTCCGACGGGCTGATCCCAACCAGGAACCCGCGGCGCCCGCCGTTGATGTAGATCTTCGGAAGGTCGAGGATCGTCCCCTCCATGTAGATGGACATCGGATGCCTCGTCCCGAACGGCGAGATCCCCCCGACGGTGTACCCCGAGTGCCGGTGCGCGCCCTCCGGTGAACATGGCGCCACGTTCCTCGCGCCGATCGCCCGGGCGAGCTCCTTCGTCGATACCTCGCGGTCCCCGTGCATCAGGACGATCAGCGGTTTCTTCAGGTCGTCTTCCATCACGAGCGTCTTCACCACGCTGTGCTCGTCGACTCCGAGCTCCCGCGCGGACACGGCCGTCCCGCCCTTCTCCTCGTAGTCGTACGGGTGCTCGGTGTACGCCGCCCCGGCCGCCCGCAGGACGCGGATCGCGGCCGTCACCGGCATCTTCTCCTTCGACATCCTATCGGTTGACCGCCTTCATCGACTCGGCGGGGTACCGCATCCCCGCCACCGCCGACGGAGGAACCGCCGCCTCGACCCGCGCCAGGTCCCCTTTCGACAAGGAGATCGACAGGGCGGAAACGTTCTCCTCCAGGCGATCGCGCCGTTTCGTCCCGGGGATCGGCACGATCTCCTTTCCGCGCGATAATACCCAGGCCAGCGCGAGCTGCGCGGGGGTGCACCCCTTGTCGCGCGCGACCGCCTCGAAGGCCCGCAGCAGTTCCACGTTCCGTTCGAGGTTCTCCCCCTCGAATCGCGGCGATGTGCGGCGGAAGTCCTTCTCGAACAGGTCCGCCTTGCTCTTCACCCTCCCGGCGAAGAATCCGCGCCCCAACGGGGAGAAGGGTACGAATCCGATCCCAAATTCGCGGCACGCAGCGAGCGCTCCGTTCTCTTCCGTGTCACGGGTCCAGAGCGAGTACTCGCTCTGGACTGCGGCGATCGGGTGGACGCCGTGCGCCCGCCGGATCGTGCCGGCCGCCGACTCGGAAAGCCCCAGGAACCGGACCTTCCCTTCACGCACAAGCTCCGCCATCGCCCCCACGGTTTCCTCGATCGGGGTGTCCGGGTCCACGCGGTGCAGGTAGTAGAGGTCGATCTCGTCCACGCCGAGGCGTGTAAGGCTCGCCTCGCAGGCGGAGCGCACATACGCGGGCTTCCCGTTCACTCCCTTCCAGCTCCCGTCCTCCCCGCGGAGCAGCCCGAACTTCGTCGCGAGGACGACCCGCTCCCGGCGATCCCGGATCGACTTGCCGACCAGGATCTCGTTGTGCCCGAGGCCGTAGATGTCGCTCGTGTCGAGGAGGTCGATCCCGAGGTCGAGCGCGCGGTGGATCGTGGCGACCGATTCCGCATCGTCGGCGGGGCCGTAAAACTCCGACATCCCCATGCAGCCGAGCCCCATCGCCGACACCGTGAGCCCGCCCCGCCCAAGCGCCCTGCGTTCCATCGCGATCCTCCCGGATTCCCGGATTCGTCCCGTCGATGTTCCGTAATTTCATCCATTGTATTATACGGCAGGCCTGCATATGACCGGACGGGAGGGTCCACCATGGGTACATTGAACGGGAAGACGCTCTTCATCACGGGGGCAAGCCGTGGGATCGGCCTGGCGATCGCGCTGCGGGCGGCGGCGGACGGCGCAAACGTGGTCATTGCCGCCAAGACGACGGAAGCGAACCCGAAGCTGCCCGGCACCATCTTCACGGCCGCCCGGGAGATCGAACAGGCGGGGGGAAAGGCCCTGCCGCTCCAGGTCGACATCCGGTTCGAGGAGCAGCTCGCGGCGGCCGCCGCGAAGGCGGCGGAGACGTTCGGCGGCGTCGACATCCTGGTGAACAACGCGAGCGCGATCCGCCTGACGGGGACGCTGCAGACCCCGATGAAGCGGTTCGACCTGATGTTCGGCGTGAACGTCCGGGGAACCTTCGCCGCGTCGCAGGCGCTCCTGCCGTACCTCCTGAAGGCGAAAAACCCCCACATCCTCACCTTGAGCCCGCCCATTTCCCTGGACCCGAAATGGTTCGGGAGCCATTGCGCCTACACGATGGCGAAGTACGGGATGAGCATGTGCGTCCTCGGCATGGCGGAAGAGTTCCGGGAGGCGGGGGTCGCGGTGAACGCCCTGTGGCCGCGGACGGTGATCGCCACCGCGGCCCTCGCGATGATCCCCGGCGTCGAGATAAAGAATTGCCGGAAGCCGGAGATCGTCGCCGACGCGGCGCACGGGATCCTCACGCGCGACAGCCGCGCTTGCACGGGAAACTTCTTCTTCGACGACGAGGTGCTCGCCGCCGAAGGGGTGACGGATCTCACCAACTACGCCGTGGAGCCGGGCGCTCCACTCCTCCCCGACCTCTTTCTCGACTGAAGGAAAACCCGCGGGCGATTGACGTGGGTCAAATCGATCGGCAACGGTCGGAGTAGAGTGATCTGCGGATCCAAGGGAAAGGAGACCGCATGGAACTCGCGACTGCCGCGCTGACCGTCGTCCACCTGGTGGCCGTCATCGCGTGGCTGGGAGGGATGATCTTCCACATCGTCGTCCTGGACCCGGTGTTCCGGAAGAACGAGGTGAGCTTCCAGAGCGCGTACCTTCTCGCCTTGATGGAAGGCCGTTTCCGGAAACTTGTGGGAACATCGATCGCCCTCCTGCTCGCCTCGGGCGCGGCGAAGGCGTACCTGCTGCTGGGGACGGCCGAAGCGCTCCTTCACACAACGGCCGGCCGGTACGTCCTCCTCAAGGGTGGGCTGACGGCCGCCATGCTCGTCATCTTCGCGGTCTGTCCCAAGACGAAGTCGTGCTCCCCCATCCCGGGAGTCTGCGACGTCGCCTCCGAAGCGATCCTTTCCGGCAAGACGGACGGGGCGATCCGGGAGCGGTCCAAGGTGATCCTCCCGAAGGTGGCGCTGGGTTTCGGGCTGGCCGCCCTCGTTGCCGCCGTCCTGCTCCGCGGGTAACGGCCCTACTTCACCCCCTTGTCGCGCAGGAACGCCCCGAGGGCCTTGTCGACTTTCCCGATGTGGTTGACCAGCCAGTCGCCCATGTGGCGGCCCATCTTGTCGGCCAGCTCGGGGGAGGCGCCGTTGTTGTCGTACTCGTCCCGCAGGTCGTAGAAGTCGTTGATGAACGCCACGTGCGCCCCCTTGTGGGAGGGAAACTCCGGGTAGGAGAGGCGGCGCATGTAGAGCTCTTCCAGCCCGAAGTGGTTGGAAACGTAGTTCTCAAGATAATCGAGAACCTGGGCCAGGTCCCGGGAGGCGGTCTTTCCCTCTTCCCGCAACAGCTTGTTGATCGCGGCGAAAAGATCCCGGTGCTGGGCATCGATGGTGTCCACACCCACCGACCATTGTTCCGTCCACTCGAACAAGATCGCCTCCCGGTTTCCGGTTATCCGGCCGCCGGAGAGGAGGGGTATCCCTCCTCCGCGGTCGCTTTCGTCAGCATCTCCATAGTCGTCCTCGAGGGATCGCAGGAGATCACCGCGCGCGGAGGGGACAGGGTCACATCCACCGTCTCGACCCCGGGCACCGCCGCGAGCGCCTTCTTCACCACGGCGACGCAATGGCCGCACGTCATCCCCGTGATCGCCAGCGTCACGCGCTCCATCGCCATCGTCTGTCACCCCCCGTTCGTCGGTGATTTCCGTGAATAAGAACATTATATAGTAGACTGCAGCGGATCTCGATTGAATGCCGGGACCATGCTCAATTTATGGAAGATCCAATTGATTCCTGCGGTATCATAGGATGCGGAAGTTCATCAGAACGCCCCGGAGTATCCCGTTCGGGAGGCCCCATGAGGTCCCGTTCCCCCAGCCCGTCTCCCCTCGTGACCGAAAGAGACGACCTATTCCTCGACAACGGTTCCCGTGTCGCCGTGATCGGCGGAGGACCCGCGGGCTCCCTCTTCTCTTATTTTCTCTTCGAGATGGCGGAACGGATCGGGATGGAATTGGCCGTGGACATCTATGAACCCAGGGACTTCGCGAAGACCGGACCCCAGGGGTGCAACATGTGCGGGGGAATCATCTCCGAATCGCTCGTCCAGTTGCTGGCCACCGAGGGGATCAACCTCCCGTCCACCGTCGTGCAGCGGGGGATCGACTCGTACGTCCTCCACATGGACGTGGGGACCGTGCGGATCGAGCCCACGCGCCGGGAGAAGCGGATCGCCGCCGTGCACCGCGGCGCGGGCCCGCGCGGAGTCGTCGAACCCCGCTGGGACAGCTTCGACGCCCACCTCCTCGAGCTGGCGAAGGGGCGGGGCGCGCAGATTCATCAAGAGCGCGTGGAAGGGATCGACCGGGACGGCGGGAAACCGCGCATCACCACGAAAAGGGGAACGTCGCCCGGCTACGATCTTCTCGTCGGATCGGTGGGAGTGAACACGGGCGCTCTCAAGCTCTTCGAAGAAATGGGCGCGGGCTACCGGGCTCCCGGGACCACGAAGACGTACATCTGCGAGCTGCTTCTCGGAGAGAGGACGATCAAAACGTACTTTGGAAACGCGATGCACATGTTCCTCCTCAACCTCCCCCGCCTCGAATTCGCCGCGTTGATCCCCAAGGGGGATTACGTGACGATGGTGATGCTGGGCACCGGGATCGACAAATCCCTCGTCGATGCGTTTTTCTCCGCCCCCGAAGTTCGCAAGTGCTTCCCCGCCGACTGGTCCCCGCCGGCCGATTCCTGCCATTGCTCCCCCGCCATCAATATCTCCGCGGCGGTCAAGCCGTTTGCCGACCGGATGGTGCTCATCGGCGACAGCGGCGTGAGCAGGCTCTACAAGGACGGGATCGGCGGTGCGTACCGGACCGCGAAGGCGGCCGCGAGGACGGCGGTATTCGAAGGCGTGGCGGAGGAGAATTTCCGGAAGGGCTACCTTCCCGTCTGCCGGTCGCTCTCGATGGACAACCGGATCGGGAAGATCGTCTTCGGGATCACGAGTCTGATCCAGAAAACGACCGTGCTCCGGAAGGGGCTGCTCCGGATGACCGCGGCGGAACAGGAATCACGCCAAAGGAACCCGCGGATGAGCGACGTCCTTTGGGACACCTTCACGGGGAGCGCCCCGTACAGTGACGTCTTTCGCCGATCGCTCCATCCCGTTTTTCTCGGACGCCTTCTCTACGAAACGTTGATGGGAGTGCTCCCCGCGGGCCGGGAGGGCGGGAAGAAGGAGGACAAGGTGCCATTCGGAAAGATGGGCGAATTGGGAAAGATCTACAATTCGGGGGAAATCATCGTCCGTCAGGGCGACGTAGGCGAGTGCATGTACTTCATCCAGTCCGGCAAGGTCGAGGTGATCCGTGAGAGCGACGGGAAGGATGTGAAGCTCGCCGAGCTGGGGCAAGGGGAGTTCTTCGGTGAGATGGCGCTCTTCGAGAAGGGGGTCCGCTCCGCCACCGTCCGCCCACTGGGCGAAGTCCGGGTCCTCTCCGTCGACAAGAGGCTGTTCCTTCGGAAGATCCACGAGGATCCGGCGCTTGCCTTCCGGATCATGCAGAAGATGTCGCGGCGGATCCGGGAACTCGACAAGGAACTGGGGGATTTGCGTTAGGGGTAATCCACCGGCTCGAGTGGCGCGGGGAACAGGAGGGCATCGAGGTTGAGAATCAAGGTGTTGGGTGCCGCCGGCTCCGAGGTCCCCGGGCACAACTGCCCCGCTTTCCTGATCGATGGGAAGATCCTCCTGGATGCGGGAACGATCGCCCCCTCCCTGAACATCCGCGAGGAGCACAGCCTGGGGTGGATCCTCCTCACCCACGCCCACCTCGACCACATCAAGGGGATCCCGTTCCTGCTCGA
>Ga0256865_1000729_pt1 | contig 10950 bp, 14 predicted proteins | sample RVTome_14_FD_187337 | JGI IMG/M metagenome (GOLD analysis project Ga0256865, IMG submission 187337) | Soil microbial communities from uranium-contaminated site in the Upper Colorado River Basin, Wyoming, United States - RVT145D125 HiSeq ... | reverse complement strand
TGGTCGGCACCAGCAGAACTTCGTGGGAGGATGCCGCGCGCAACGCCGTGGAGACCGCGTCGCACTCCCTGCGCGATCTGCGGGTCGCGGAGGTGACCAAGACCGACGTCGTCATCGAGAACGGCAAGATTGCGGCATTCCGCGTGCGCGTCAGCCTGTCTTTCAAATACGAGGGTTGAGCGGAAGCGATTGCGCCGCTCACCTGCGCGCGTTCGAGCGGGCGGGGCGCGAGTCGGGCAGCGGCGTCAACTGGCACCGGGCGCCGGCAACGACCTCGCCAGCTCCGCTAAGGTGTCTTCCGTTGGGGTAGCGACAGCAGATAGTTGGCGGTTGCCTTCAGGTCGTCATCCGTCCAGCGTGACGTATTTTCGGCGATCACGCCGTCCATCGGAGCGCCCGCCGTCTCGCCGAAGGGCACATCGCCGGTCTTCAGGAAATTCACCAGGTCCGCGGTTGACCAGAGGCCGATCCCGTCCTTGGGGTGGGGGGTGATGTTGGGCACGGATTTGCCATCCAGGCCGTCCCGTGTGCCGGCAAGAGCGTGGCTGTCGTCGGTCGCGCCAAGGAAATTCCGTTTCGTGTGGCACTCGCCGCAGTGTCCGGGGCCCGTCACGAGATAGGCGCCGCGGTTCCAGGAGGCGCTCTTCGCCGGGTCGGCCTTGAACTCACCGGGACGGAAGAACAGCCATTTCCATGCCGCGAGCGCGATGCGGTAGTTGTAGGGAAAGCGCAGATCGTGCGGGCGCACGGCATTACGCACCGGCCTGGCCGCGTCGAGATAGGCCTTCAGATCGAGGAGATCCTGCCGCCTCATGCGCGTGTAGGAGGTGAACGGGAAGGCGGGGTAGTAATGGCTTCCGGCCGGCGCGACGCCCTCGGTCATCGCGCGGATGAAATCGCGCTCGCTCCAACGACCGATCCCGGTCGCAGGGTCGGGCGTGATGTTGGGCGCATAGAAGGTGCCGTAGGGCGAGGCCAGTTCGACTCCGCCCGCCAGCGGCGCATCCTTCTTCTTCGGGTCCGTATGGCAGGAATGGCAGCCGCCCAGGCGGGCGACGTATTCGCCGCGCTTGGGATCACCGGCGGCCGCGGCCAACGATCCGCAGCTGAAACCCGCCAGCACCAGTAGCGCCGCGACGAGTCCCCGCATCGGCCAATACAGAAGCACGAACGACTACCGCCCGGCCGCCGGGTCCGAGTCAACCCGGCGGTACCGGCGGCAGTGTCAATCGCAACGAATTAGCTCCATTCGCGCTAACGGTTCACTTGACCCTGTCGCCGCGGAATGTCTCGTGGCATTCGACGCAGCCAATCTTTGTCTTGCCGTAGGTCCCAGACGGCCCGATTAGGTCCACGACGGCATCCTTGTTCCCTTCCCGTGCCAGGCGCGCGAGCTTTTCGCTACCGTCAGCCAGCCTCTGGACTTCTTTCCTGAACCCTTCCCAATTCATCCAGATATCAGGCAATGCGCGCGTCATTTTGTCGGGGTAGTCGCCGCGGCCGGTGTCCTTCGGGAAATGTGCTGGTATTTTGTCCGTGAGTGTTACCAGGGCTCTCGCGCTCTTTTCCACGTCGGCGAGCGATCCCCTCCCTTTCTTGTAAGCGCCAAGTATCTTGAACTGCCCTTCCATTTCGTCCTTCATGAAGTTGATTCGCGCTTTGATTACGTCTTCACCACCGGCCGCATAGGATGGTCCCCCGGGCAGCAGTGTAGCGCCCGATACAACTGTCGCTAGCGCAAAACCCAATATCCTGACACCGAGACGCATTGGTCATCCTCCTGTTCCACAAGGAAATTGAAGACGCAGCGCGATTTCGCGCGCCTGCGATGCTATAACAATCCTTAACCCCGGTCCATTCCCGCAGAAGGCGATCTTTCTATTCCGTCAAGTGAGATCGACCGGCCGGCGCCCTTGCTTGATCTCGCCGCGGCGCCGCTTCGATTCGAGCCGCCGCTGCCGCGAAGCGCGGGTGGGTCGCGTCGGCCTGCGCGTCTTTCGAGGTGTAGCCGCCTCGCGAATCAGGGCGACGAGTCGCTCAACCGCGTCGTTGCGATTTTGCTCCTGGCTGCGGTAGCGGTGCGCCGTAATGACCAGCACGCCCTCCCGGCTCAAGCGGCGGCCTGCGATTGCGCGCAGCCGCTCGCGCACCGGCGGCGGGAGCGTCACGGAGTGCTGAACATCAAAGCGCAATTGAACGGCGGTGGCGACCTTGTTGACGTTCTGCCCGCCGGGGCCGGATGCCCGGATGAAGGTGAGCTCGATCTCGTTCTCGTCGAGCACGACGCCGGGAGCGATGCTGATCATCGGCCGAGTGTACGGTTCGCTGCCACGTCGCACAACCCGATTGGGTAAACTTACAGATATGAGCACGATTGCCGGATTGCCCTTGATGCGGCGGCTGGGCTACGCGCTGGGCTTCCTCGCCTGCGCGGGACTGCTCGGCTTTGCGTACTATCTCCAATACTACGAATACGAGGATCCCTGCCCGCTGTGCATCCTGCAGCGCATCGCTTTCATGGCGCTCGCGGCGATCTTTCTCGTGGCGGCAGTGCACGGCCCGGGGCGCACCGGGGCGATCGTCTACTCGGGGTTCCTGGTTGTGACGGCAAGTATCGGTGCCGCCATCGCCGCGCGTCACGTATGGCTGCAGAACCTGCCGAAAGACCGGATTCCCGAGTGCGGGCCGGGACTGGAATACATGCTGAAGAAGCTGCCGCTGACGCAGGCGCTGGAGAAGATCCTCTCCGGCAGCGGCGAGTGCGCGGAGGTCGGCTGGACGTTCCTCGGGCTGTCGATCGCCGGCTGGTCGCTGCTGTGGTTCGCGCTGTTCGGCGTTTTCGCGATGCTTCTCGCGCTGGCCGGCATGCAGCGGGTGCGGCGGGGACCGTTGCCGTGATCCGCGGAGCGTGCGCTCGGCGCCGGCGCTCCGCCCCCACGCGGCAACGCGCAATCGAAACGGCGTGCTACAGTCTAGGCGGGAATATCGGGCTCGAGCTGGCGCTCGAGCATCGTGATCTGGTCCTTCAGGAACAGCTTGCGCTTCTTGAGGCGTTGCAGCTGTAATTGATCCTGGGCGGAGCTTTGCGAAAGACGGGAGATGACGTCATCGAGATCTCTGTGCTCTATCTGCAATTGGTGGATTCGTTGCTTCAGAGTCTCGACTTCGACGGTATGTATCATGGGTAGCATCCTCCATACCAGCTTGGAACGAGCGCTTTCAGTATAGACCCAATGATTTGAAAAAACGAGTCCGGCGCCGGGACCGCTCTGCAGTGCGCACCCGGTTGAAGGAGAATAAATAACCTGCTGTTTTTTCTTTGATAAGCCCGCCGGCAACCACTGTCCGATCGGGCGGAGGAAGATGACTTGGCAACGAGGCTTACGGTAAACGGCCGCACGCATACGGTCGCGGCGGAGCCCGAGACCGCGCTGCTCTACGTGCTGCGCAATGATCTGAAATTGAAAGGCGCCCGTTTCGGGTGCGGCATGGGGCAGTGCGGCGCGTGTACGGTGCTGGTGGACGGCAAGCCCGTGCAGTCCTGCGATTTTCCCCTGTCGGCCGCGGCGGGGAAGAGCGTCACTACCATCGAAGGCCTCGCGCGGAACGGGAAACTGCACCCGCTGCAACGGGCATTCATCGAGGAGCAGGCTGCGCAGTGCGGCTACTGCGCGACCGGCATCATCATGACCGCCAAGGCGCTGCTCGACACCAACCCGCGGCCCACCGAAGCGGACATTCGCGCCGCACTCAAGGGCAATCTCTGCCGCTGCGGCACGCACCACCGCATCCTGCGCGCCATCCGGCGCGCTGCCGAGGAGATCGCACGATGAGTGAATCCTCCGCCACGGCATCGCGCAAGCTGCCCGGCAGCCTCAACGCCAACCGCCGGCTCGACCGCTGGCTCCGCATCAACCGCGACGGCACGGTGGCCGTCTTCCCGGGCAAGGTCGAGATCGGCCAGGGCATACTTACCGCGCTCGCGCAGATCGTCGCCGAGGAGCTCGACGTATCGCTCGCGCGCATCCGGCTCGCGCCCGCCGACACGAGCTACAGCCCCGACGAAGGCATGACCTCGGGCAGCCAGTCGATCACCGACGGCGGCACGGCGCTGCGCTACGCCTCGGCGGAGGCGCGCGACCTGTTGCTGCAGCGTGCGGCCGCCCGGCTCGGCGTGTCGCTCGAGCAGCTCTCGGTCGCGGATGGCGTCGTCACGGCCCGCTCCGGCGGGAGCGTCAGCTACTGGGATCTCACAAGCGATGACCTGCTCGCGCGTGAGGCGACCGCCGATATCGCGCCCAAGCCCGCTTCGCTGCACACGGTCATCGGCACGCCGGTGCCGCGCCGCGACATTCCCGCCAAGGTGACCGGCACGCCGATCTATGTTCAAGACCTCGAGCTGCCGGGCATGCTGCACGGACGCATCGCGCGCCCGCCGAGCTACGAGGCGCGGCTCGCCGGCCTGGACGAAGCCGAGGTGCGCGCGCTGCCGGGCGTGGTGAAGCTGGTGCGCGACGGCAGCTTCCTCGGCGTCATTGCCGAGCGCGAGGAGCAGGCGATCCGCGCGCTGACCCGGTTGAAGCGCATCGCGCGCTGGGACGATCATACCGAGCTGCCGGCTGCGGATCCGCGCTTCCTGCTCAAGGAGGCGACCGAGGACACGGTCATCAGCGAGAAGCACGACGCCGCCGCTGCGGCACGCGCTGCGAAGACGCTCGAGGCGGAGTACACGCGGCCCTACACCGCGCACGCGGCCCTCGGTCCATCCTGCGCCGTCGCGCGCTGCGAGAATGGCCGCTACACGGTGTGGACGCACAGCCAGGGGATCTATCCACTGCGCCGCGACCTTGCCCCCGTGCTCGGGGTCAAGGAGAACGACATCGCGGTGATCCACATGGACGGCGCGGGCTGCTATGGCCACAACGGGGCGGACGATGCCGCGCTCGACGCGGCGCTGCTCGCGCGCGCGGTGCCCGGCCGGCCGGTGCGCGTGCAGTGGATGCGCGATGACGAATTCCAGTGGGAGCCGTACGGCCCGGCCATGGTCGTCAAGCTGAAGGCCGAGCTCGACCGCGAGGGCGGGATCGTCGGCTGGACCGAGGACATCTGGAGCAACTCGCACAGCACGCGTCCCAACGGCCTCGGAGGCGTCAACCTGATTGCGGCGTGGCACCTCGCGCAGCCGTTCAAGGCCTCGCCCCCGCGCAATCCGCCGTTGCCGGGAGGCGGCAGCCACCGCAACGCGATCCCGATCTACGAGTTTCCCAACGAGCGCGTCACCAACCGCCTGGTGAATCGCATGCCGGTGCGGGTGTCCGCGCTGCGCGCGCTCGGCGCGACCGCCAACGTGTTCGCGATCGAGTCGTTCATGGACGAGCTCGCGGCGGCCGCCGGCGCCGACCCGGTCGAGTTCCGCCTGCGCCACCTCAAGGACCCGCGCGCGCGCGCCGTGATCGAGACGGTCGCGGCAAAAGCGGGATGGCGCAAGCGAGAAAAAGGCGACGGGACCCGCGGCCGCGGCGTCGGCTTCGCGCGCTACAAGAACGGCGCCTGCTATGTTGCGGTCATCGTGGAAGTGGAGGCCGGCAACGAGATTTTGGTCAAGCGCGTCTGGGCCGCGATCGACGCCGGGCTCGTCATCAACCCCGACGGCCTCGTCAACCAGACCGAGGGCGGCATCATCCAGACCGTCAGCTGGGCGCTCAAGGAAGCGGTGCAGTACGATCGCAGCCGCATCCTGACCGGCAGCTGGAGCGATTACCCGATCCTCACCTTCGAGGAGTCGCCGCCGGTGGAGGTGACGATCGTCAACCGGCCTGGCGAGCCTCCGCTCGGGGCGGGCGAGGGCGCCCAGGGCCCGACGGTCGCGGCAATCGCGAACGCGATCCACAATGCCATGGGAGTGCGGCTGCGCGACATGCCGTTCACGCGCGAGCGGGTGCTCGCCGCGCTCGCCTGAGTGCGCGGCGCCACGAACCCGGGCGCCGCGGCATATGTCTATACTCATATACGCTCCCGGAGGACAAAGGCCATGTTGCGCGAAATCGAGGGAATAACCGACGAGCCCCGCACTCGCCGGCGCTGGTTCCACAATGAGTATTTCGATCTCTTCGTGTGGCAGACCGACGAGGGGGATATCACGTTGTTCCAGCTCTGCTACGGGATCGGCGCGAGCGAGCGGGCGCTGGTATGGCACCGCACGGGCGGCTTTTTCCACGACGGCGCTGGGCCGGCCAAGCCGGCCGGGGCCGACAAGATCGTGGCGCGCTTCGAAGTGGCGGCGCAGCCGCTGCCGCTCAGCATCCGCGAGACGGTAAGCGAGCGGATCCGCGAGCACCTCGCCGGCGAGCAGCCGGCCGCCGCCCGCCGCAAGCGCTTCCGCCGGGAAGACTGGCAGAAGCGGCCTGCCGCCTGACATGGCCGGCTGGATTACCGCGTTCAAAGTCATTCCCTGGGCCGAGCTGATTGCCGCCGCGCCGACGGTCGTGAAGGGCGCGCAGAAGCTCTGGGCCGCGGTCACGAAGCAGGACGCCCCGCGGGCCATCGGCCAGGGGCCGGAAGCGAGGCAGCGTGCCCTCGAAGCGCAGATCGAGGAGCTGCGCAAGGAGTTGACCGCCGCTTCCGAGCTTGTCACCCGGCTTGCCGAGCAGAACGGCCGCTTGATCGAAGCCGTGGACGTCCTGCGCGTGCGGACGCGTTTGCTGCTCGTAGTCTCCCTCATCATGGCCCTGGCGGTGGTTGGGCTCGCCATTCTTGTTTTGGTGAGGTAAGCGCCATTCCAATGGGAACTCTTCAATGAAGAAGCCATTTCCCGAGCGCATCGCCGCGATGAATGCGATGTACAAGCTTCCCGCCCACGACCGGCCGACGCTGCCCGCGGACATCGCGGATCGGCTGGTCAGATTCAAGGCGACGTTGCTCGACGAGGTGCACGAGATCGACGAGATATCGAGGCTTGCGAGAAACGGCGACGATCCCATCGACATCGCGGTCGCCCTCGCGGACCTGCTGGGCGACATCATCGTCTACTGCCGGTCGGAGGCGCTGAAGTACGGCCTGCCGCTGGAAGAGGTGCTGGACGTCATCATGGACAGCAACGAGAGCAAGCTCGGCGCCGACGGCAAGCCGATCTACGACGCGAACGGCAAGTTCCTGAAAGGGCCGAACTATTGGCGGCCCGAGCCCAGGATCAAGGAGCTCCTGGGGACACGGATGACGGAAGAAAGGTGAGCCGGGGGTTTCCATCCCTCATTCTTCGGCTTGCCCAGCCGCGCGTCATCCGTCACGGTTATTCGTGACTTGCTGTAATCTACTGTGGCGTTATGAGCAAACTAATGGACCAGTTGAGGCAGGCGGAAGAACAGCGCCAGAAGCAGCGCCCGGCTGACACGCCCCGCTCGTCCGCGGTCCAGGACATGGAGGCCGCGATCGACAGGCTCGCCGAGCTGCGCAACCGGATTGAAACCGAGCGCGGCTCCGAGGCGACATTCCGGGCGCTGGGCGCCGAGGAGCGGCGCGCCATCAATCTCGCACGCGAGCGCCAGGCGGCGGAGGCGGAGTTGCGGCGCATCGCGCATGCTCGGGCCGACGCCGAGGCGAAGGCGGCGCGCGTCTCGGCGGAGCGCCACCAGGCCGAGGCCCGCGCGCTGGCGGAGGCGCAGGCACGGGAGGAGGCGGAGCGCAAGGCGGCGGGACTCGCCGAGAAGCGCAGGCTCCAGGAAGAAGAGGCCGAGCGCTACGCGCGCGAGCGGTCCGAGGCCGAGGCGCAGGCGACGGCGTCCATGCGCGAGCGCTTCGCGGCGGAGGAGCAAGCGCGCCGTCTGGCCCGCGAAAAGGCCCAGGCCGAGCGCCGGGCCCTCGAGTCGGCGCGCGAGCACAAGGCGCTCGAGGACAAGCTCAAGCGCGAGGCCGATGCGCGTGTTGCCGCCGAGACCGACGCACAGCGCGCCGCGCAGGAGCATCGCGACGTGGAACAGGCCGCGCTTGCACAGGCGATGGCGCGGGTGACGGCGGAGCGCAAGGCCACTGCGCTCGCCGACCAGCGTCGTGCGCTCGACGAGGAAGCGACGAAGATCGCGCAGGCACGCACCCAGGCCGAGGAGAAGGCGCGTGCCGCCGCCGAGGAGAATGCGGCGGCGGACGCGAAGGCGCTGAAAGCGGCGAAAGAACGCGAAAGTGCCGAGGCCCAGGCTGCCAATCGCGCCCATGCGCGCGCCCGCGCGGAGGCCGAGGCGGCGCGGCTCCTGGAGGATCGCCATCAGGCCGAGCAGCGCGCGATCGCGGAAGCAAACGCGCGTGCCGAGATGGAACGGAAGGCGATCGCCCAAGCCGAGGCGCGGCGCGCTCTGGAGGAATCTGCGGCGCAGAAGGTACGTGAGCGCGGCGAGACCGAGGCGCGTGCGCTGCAGGCCGCGCAGCAGCGCATCGCCGCGGAGAACGAGGCGCGCCGCGCAGCCGAGGCCCGGCTCGAAACGGAAGCCGAGGCGATTCGTATCGCGCGCGAGCAGCAGGCGACGGCGCCGGAGCTGAAGCGCGCCGCGCAGGCTCGGCGCGAGGCGGAGGTCGCCGCAACCCTCGCTGTGCGCCAGAGCGAGGAAGCGAAGGCGAAAGCGATCGTCGAGGTCAACGCGCAGATCGAGGCCGAGCAGCGGGCTGCCGCAGCGGCGGCAGAGCGTGCGGAGGCGGAGGAGTCGCTGCGCGCGACTGCGCAGGCCCTGGCGGACGCAGAGACTGAACTGCTCGAAGCGGCGCGTGTTCGCGAAGAGCAGGAATTCCGGGTGGCAAGGCTGGCGACGGAGCGCCTGTTCACCCAGGAGCGGGCGCACCACGCCGCCCAGAACCGCGAAGAGGCGAAGCGCGCGGTCGCGGCGCTGCGCCCGAAGCGCTGGCCGCGCGCGGCGGCCGCGGTCCTGGTCGCCGTCGCGGCAGGCGCCGGCTTCTACGCGCTCACGCGCGCACCGCAGCCTGAGACCCCGGTGGTCGCGACCGGCGGGCCTTTGATGCTGCGAATCGACCGCAACGTCGACGCGATCCCGGCGAAAGACTAGAGACTGGCCGGTTATTTCGCCGGAACGATGGCCTCAGTCCGAGAGCCACGGCTTACTTGATAGTAGCGAGTGATTCCGGCGCGGCGTTTTCTCCCTGCCGCCGGTGGCGCTACCTGCTGTGGCGCCGCTGGGACCGTGCCGGGTCTGTGGCGAATTTCCTGATGCTGAATCCGAGCACCGCGGACGAGGTGAAGCTCGATCCGACCTGCTCGCGGGCGCGCGACTATGCTGAGCGCTGGGGATACGGGGTGCTCGTCGTGACCAACGCGTTCGCCTGGCGCGCGACCGACCCGGCGCAGCTGAAGGCGGCGCGCGATCCGGTGGGGCCGGCAAACGATCGGGCGATCGTGCGCGCGGCGCGCGAGGCGGCGATCGTGGTGTGCGCGTGGGGTAACCATGGCGCGCACCTGGGACGCGCGGACGCGGTGTTGCGGCTGCTCGAACGCGCGGGGGTGAGGGTGCACGCGCTGCGCATCAATGGCACCGGCGAGCCCGCTCATCCGCTGTATTTGCCGCGGGCGCTCAAGCCCGTGCGCTGGACGCGCTTGCGCGAGCGGCGCCGTTTCAGTCCGGGGGGCCGGTAACGAGAAGAAAAAAAAGCGGGCCGGCCACGTGGGCACGGCCCGCCTCCGGGGGGAGACGGTGTTCTAGATCTGGCTCGACAGCGCGCGCAGGCGTCCCATGAACGCCGTCATGTCGATGCGGTCGAATTCATCCGGCAGCTGCGGGCTCATTTCCTGCGGGGTCTGGTAGCAGGTGAGGGCGACGACCGCATACGCCGGGCTCCAGTTCACGCACAGCAAATCGCCGTCGCGTTGGGCAGAGGCAGCGCTCGAGGTCGTCTTCGCCGCCTTGGCCTTACGGAATTCATTAATGTTGATCACCATTGCATCCTCCACATCCATGTTCGGGTTCCGCCCATAGCTACGCAGGTTCCATGCCAATCGGCTCGTCAGACCCGAGTTATACCGCTAACTAATTGAATGTACTAGATTAGATTCGGATAACCGGGCGCGTGACCGGTATTATTTGGTGCCGGTGGTACGTCGTGTGCCCAGCAACGTCACTCCTGGCAGCTCAACCACCATCGAGATTTCGACACCGGCGGGACATACGTGTGATCTATTGCACGGTGGCCGCCGTATGCCGGTATTCTTGGCCGGCCTTTATGTCGGCCGGAGGACAGCTTGACCATCCATCGGCATTCGCGCTGGTTGCCGGCCCTGCTCGCGGCCCTGTGCGTGGCGGCTCCGTTGCCCGCCCAGTCGCCCAGACCTCCCCGGCTCGACGTCCCCTTCGTGCCCACCCCGCAGGCGACCGTGGAGGCCATGCTGCGCGTGGCGAACGTCGGTCCGAACGATTTCGTCATCGATCTCGGCTCCGGTGACGGGCGCATCCTGATCACGGCGGCGCGGCGGCACGGCGCGCGCGGTTTCGGGGTGGACATCAATCCCGAGCGCGTGAAGGAGGGGACGGAGAATGCGAAGGCCGCCGGCGTCTCCGCCCGCGTCCAGTTTTTCCAGAAGAACCTCTACTTCACCCCGATCGCCGAGGCTACCGTGGTGACGATGTACCTGCTGCCGGTGGTCAACCTCGAGCTGCGGCCGCGCCTGCTTGCCGAATTGAAGCCGGGCACGCGCGTGGTGTCGCACGATTTTGACATGGGCGACTGGCAGGCCGACCTCCAGGTGAACGTGCGCGGCTCGGGCAGCGTGGTGTACCTCTGGATCGTTCCGGCGCGGGTCGCCGGGCGCTGGCAGGTGCGGGCGCCGGCGCTACGCGGCGACCGCAAGTGGCGCGCCACCAGGGCTGCGCCCTGACCGCAAGGCGGAAGCTTCATCGTTCTGGGCACCTGTTGCGGTACACTTCCGCCCTTTTCGAGCGTTATTTGCCCCATGCTGCT
>Ga0256865_1000722_pt1 | contig 11003 bp, 13 predicted proteins | sample RVTome_14_FD_187337 | JGI IMG/M metagenome (GOLD analysis project Ga0256865, IMG submission 187337) | Soil microbial communities from uranium-contaminated site in the Upper Colorado River Basin, Wyoming, United States - RVT145D125 HiSeq ... | reverse complement strand
GCGGCCGTCGCGGTTGTAGAGGATATCGGTGATCTGCTCCCGCGCCCGGGTGACAAACTCGGCGCCCGGCGCCGAAAGCGGAAAGACCTGCTTCAGATCGGCCGGGGCGATGATCGGGGTCAGGCCTCGGATGCGAAGGTTGCTGGTACGTTTCATGTCGATTCCCCTGTCGGTTCGATTTCATCAAAATGACCCCCCTGCCGGGCGGCCGGGGAAACCATTCTCCAGGCCGGTAATGTAACGTTTTTTTTCCGATAAGTCAAAAAGTGAGTTACCGCCGGCAGCTGCTTCGCCGGCGGATCATTGGAAAGCGTTTGCACCTTGTCGGGCAATAGGCTATAAAGTGAGGTTCGTACGAGGAGCCGCAGTTCATTCGGCGCATTCTCCAGATCGAGGAAAGAGGAACGTATGAACATTCTGTATTCGACCCTTGCCGAAGTGATCAGCCTGGTCTTCCAGATATACATCTTCATCGTCATCGGCCGTGCCATCATCTCCTGGGTCAACCCCGATCCCTATAACCCGATCGTCCGTTTTCTCTATAACGCCACCGAACCGGTGCTCCACCGGATGCGCCGGCTTCTGCCGCTGCAATTCGGAGGGATCGATTTTTCGCCGATCGTTCTCCTGCTCGGCCTTTCCCTTCTTCGCCGCATCCTCCTCAGTCTCATAGAGCAACTGGCCTTCCGCATCTGAGAGGTGCATCATGTCCATCACTCCCATTGACATTCAGCAGCACCAGTTCAAGACTCGCCCCCTGGGCTACGAGAAGGGGGGGGTCGATCATTTTCTTGAGCTGCTGGCAGAAGAACTGGAGCGTCTCCACCGCCAGAACCAGGAACTCAAGGAAGAGCTGGCCCGCACCCGGGTCAGCCTCGAAGAGATGCGCTCCCGGGAAATGACCCTCAAGGAAACCCTGCTGACGACCCAGAAGATAACCGACGATCTCAAGGCCAATGCCCGCAAGGAGGCCGAGATCATTGTCGTCGAGGCCGAGCTGCGGGGGGAAAAGATCGTCCAGGCTGCCGACGATCGGCGGATTCAGCTGATCAGCGAGATTCAGGAGCTGAAGCGGCAGAAGATTTCCTTCGAGACCAGCCTGCGGGCCGTGGTGGAGAGCCATCTGCGGCTGCTCGATCTCGACGTGGTGGCGCTCCAGGGAAGCGGCGAGGAGTACCTGCTGGAGGAGTCTTTGCCGTTCGGGGCGGAACAGCGGAGGCAAGCCGTCTCCAGGAAGGATTCGGACGACTGATGCCCTGGCTGCGCCAGCACCGGGACGGGGTGACCATCGATCTGCATGTGCAGCCCCGGGCCAGCAAGAACGAGATCGTCGGCGTGCAGGGGGATGAGCTGAAGGTTCGCCTGACCTCGCCGCCCGTGGAGGGGGAAGCCAACCGGCTCTGCGTCGAGTTTATCGCCAAGTTGCTCAAGGTGCCAAAAAGCACGGTGGAACTGGTGGCGGGGGAGAAGTCCCGGCACAAGCGGCTGCTGATCCGGGGGGGCGATGCCGAGGACGTCCGCCGGGCGCTCTCGTGAAGGGGGGTGCAGTGTAGGCCGGAATAAGCGAAGCGTTTCCGGCAACCCGACTGACGATGATTTCCGGCTTGCAAGTCGGCGTCGTTCTCGATTATCTTGGCGAAGCATGAAGATGAAGGCCCTCCGACAATTATTTGCGATCATCAGCCTGCTGGCCTTTCTCCTCACCGGGCAGGCCAGTGCGTTCGGTTTTGTCCTGTGCCTCGGTGACGACGGCCATGCCGCGCTGGAATATGCGCTGGACGAAGCCTGTGGCGAAGGGCCAGATGAGCGCTCCGGCGAGCCGGCTTGCGGTCTGTCCGCCATAGATGAGCACTGTGGACCCTGCCTCGATCTTGATCCCTCTTTGCATGCTGCTTCTGTTCGCCCCCAGGATCACCTGAAATTTCCCCCAATTCCCATGCCTGCAGTCATGCCGGCTTCTCCCGTCCCCGTTTTCGTCCGGGTCCATATCGCCAATCTCTACCCGCAGCCACCGCCGCAAATCAGCCAGGCCATCCTTTTCCTCCGCACTGTCGTCCTGCTGAATTGATTCCTGCCTAATAGCTTCTTGCCATGTGCGCCCCGGAAGATCTGATGTCTTCTCGGGGACACGTCTGTTTTTCGCTCACCCTTCGCAAATTCAAACACCGGATTAGGAGGCGCAGGCCTTGAGAAAAACGGTTTTCTCCAAGGGGGCCGTGGCCCTGCTTGTGATCATTTGCAGCTTGCCCGTCGGCACAACAGCGTACGCCGAAGAAAAAGTTTTTTCCCTTGAACAGGCAGTGGACTTCTCGCTGCAGAACAACGGCGAGCTGAAAGCTCTGCGGGAAGAGAAGGGGATCCGCGAGGCAGGCCGAACCCGGGCCGGGCTTTACCCCAACCCCGTCCTGGCAGCCGAGGGAACGACCGGGGAGCTGACCGGCAGCCCCTCGGAGAACACTCTTTCGGTCGGGATCTCCCAGGAGCTGCTGACCGCCGGCAAGAGGGGCAAGCGCCTGCTGGCCGCCGAGAAGGATCTGGAGGGCTTCGACCGGCAACTTGACAATGCGGCGCGGCTGCTGGCGGCGGAGGTGAAGACCGCCTTCTACGACCTGCTGCTGGCACAACGGCGGCTGGAGCTGGCGGAGCGCTCCCTTGAGCTCAACCAAAGGCTTGTGGAGATTGCCCGGCAGCGCTTCGAGGCGGGAGACATCCCGGAGTTGGAGGTTAACCTCGCCCGCGTCGAGGCGGCCCGCAGCGAGGGGAGAAAGGCCGAGGCGGAGCGGGAACTCGTCCCCGCCAGAGCCAGGCTCCTGCTCCTCATGGGGCTTCCGGCGGAGACTGAAGCCGGCTTCGCCGGCTCCTTGGAGGAAGCGCCCGGCGACGTCAGAAAGCTGGCGGAGCTGAAGGAACTGGCCTTGACCCAGCGGCCGGACCTGGCGGCACTGGAAGCGGAGAAGGCCAAGGCCGAGGCTGAGGTCCGCCTGGCGCGAGCCGAGAGGATTCCCAACCTCACGGCGGGCATCGCCTACACGCGGGAGAACACGGCCATCGACGTGGCCGGAGCGGAGGTCAAGGACCGGGACAACCTCATCGGCCTGAGCCTCTCCATCCCCATTCCTCTATTTGACCGTAACCAGGCCGGAATCCGGGAGGCGGCGGCGCGCAAGGGGAGCGCGGCGGCCCGCACCCTCTTTGTCCGCCAGAGCGTAGAGCGGGAGGTGGAGGCGGCCCACGCCAGGCTGACGGGGGCGGAGAAAATCGCGTCCCTCTACGCCGGGGGGATAGTTCCTCAACTGGAGGAAAACCTGAAGCTGGTCCAGGAGGCCTACCAGATCGGCGAGATCGGCATTCTGATCGTCATCGAGGAGCAGAAGAAGTTTGTCGATGTCCACGAAAATTACCTGACCGCCCTGTATGACCGGCAAACGGCCCGCGCCGAGCTGGTGAAGGCGGTCGGCGGCAGTCTCGATACTGAAACGAGCGGAGGTGTGCAGTGAAGAATAAAGGCATCATCATCGGCGTCATCCTGGCCCTGCTTCTCGGCGGCGGCCTCTATTACCGGTTCACCCACCTGAAGGTCGGCGAAGAGCACGCCGAGCACGGGGAAGAGAAGGGACACAAGGAAGAGGGCAAGCACGGCGAAGAGGGGCACGACGAGCACGAAGAAGCCACGAGCGTCAGGATGACCCCGGAAACCCAGCAGGAGCACGGGGTGGTGGTCGCCGTGGCGAAGAAGGAGCAACTCGCCGGAGCGATCAGCGCCACAGGCAGGGTGGAGGTGAACGCCGACCGCATCGCCCACGTCTCGCCCCGCATTTCCGGCAAGCTCGTGGCGGTCAAGGCTTCTCTGGGGGATGCTGTCGCCTCCGGCCAAACCCTGGCGATGCTCGACAGCGTCGAGTTGGGGGAAGCGGTCAGCCGTTACCGCCAGACCAGGACCCGGCTGGCCCTGGCGCAGAACAACATGGACCGGGTGAAGGCCCTTGTGGAAAAGAAGATAGCCGCCCGTAAGGAGATCATTCAGGCCGAGACCGATTACCAGACGGCGCTTGCCGAGTTGCAGGCAGACGAGGAGCGCCTGCTGATGTACGGACTGGCCAAAAGTGACCTGGCCGACCTGGGCGGCCGCAAGACCCTGCTGCCTGTGCGCTCTCCCATCGGCGGCGTGATCACGGAGAAGCACGCCATCGTCGGCGAGCTGGCCGACCCTTCCACCAACCTCTTCACCGTCGCCGACCTCTCGACCCTCTGGGTACTGGTCGACATCAACGAGAAGGACCTGGCCAAGGTCGGCAAGGGACAGGCCGCAACGGTTACCGTGGGCGCCTTCCCGGAGCTTGTGTTTGCCGGGAAGATCACCTACATCGCTGACCTGGTGGACGAGGCGACCCGGACGGTCAAAGCCCGGTTGGAGGTGCCGAACCCCGAACGCAAGCTGAAACCGGAGATGTTCGCCACCGTTGCGCTCAGCCTCCCGGCCGAAGCACCGCCGACCCTGGCCATCCCCGAGGACGCCATCCAGGAGATCGAGGGGGAAAAGGTGGTCTTCGTCACCGAGGACGGCAGCGAGTTCGCGCCCCGCGCTCTGGAGCTGGGCAGGGCCTCCGGCGGCCTGGTGGAGGTCGTCGGGGGGCTGGCGGAAGGGGAACGCTACGCCGCCAAGGGGAGCTTCCTGCTCAAGTCGGAGCTGATGAAGGGGGAACTCGGTGAGCACGGCCATTAAGCCATCAAGGACAGGAAAGGGTAATTCCCATGCTTGATAGAATTCTCCAGTTTGCGCTGAAGCAGCGGCTTATCATACTGCTCGGGACCTTGCTGCTAGTCGGCACCGGCCTGTGGGCGATGAGGAAGCTGCCGGTGGACGCCTTCCCGGACGTGACCAACGTCCAGGTCCAGATTCTCACCCAGGCGGGGGGGATGGCGCCGACCGAGGTGGAAAAACTCATTACCTTCCCCATAGAAACGTCGATGGGCGGGCTCCCCCGGCTCCACGAGGTGCGCTCCCTCTCCAAGATCGGCCTGTCGGTCATCACCGTCGTCTTCGAGGATGGCGTCGACATCTATTTCGCCCGCCAGCAGGTCTTCGAACGGCTCCAGCAGGCCAGCGACCGCCTGCCGAAAGGGATCGAACCGCAAATGGGGCCCATCACCACGGGCCTGGGCGAGATCTACCAGTACGTTCTGGAAAGCCCCAACCACGACATCCGCGAGCTGCGCAGCCTTCAGGACTGGGTGGTCCGTCCCATCCTGCGCACCGTCCCCGGCGTGACCGACGTCAACTCCTTCGGCGGCCAGGTGAAGCAGTACCAGGTGGTCCTCGACCCGGGCAAGCTCAAGAGCCTGAACCTCACCATCCATGACGTGATGGAGGCGGTGGAGAAGAACAACTCCACGGTCGGCGCCGGCTACATCGAGCACCGGGAGGAGCAGTACATGGTGCGAGGCCTGGGCCTGGCCAAGGGGATCGACGACCTGAACCGGATCGTCGTCACCTCCCGGGGCGGAACCCCGATCCACCTCGACGACGTGGCCCAGGTTGTCATCGGCAACGAGCCCCGCCAGGGGGTCACCACTTACGACGGCAAGGGGGAGGCGGTGGCCGGCATCGTCATGATGCTCAAGGGGGCCTCCAGCAAAGAGGTGGTCGCCGGCGTCACCGAGAAGGTGAAGACCATCCAGAAGGCCCTTCCCGAGGGGGTGAAGCTCGTCCCCTACTACGACCGCACCGACCTGATCTGGAAGACCATCCGCACCGTCACCACCAATCTCATCGAAGGGGGGCTGCTGGTCATCGCCGTCCTCTTCTACTTCCTCGGCAACGTGCGCGGCGCGATCATCGTCGCCCTGACCATCCCCCTCTCCATGCTCTTCTCCTTCTTGGGCATGCACTGGCTCGGGCTCTCGGCCAACCTCATGACCCTGGGGGCCATCGACTTCGGCATGATCGTCGACGGCAGCGTCGTCATGGTGGAGAACACCGTAAGGCACCTCTCGGAGCGAAAAAAGGAGGAGGGGCTGCTGCACACCATCTTCCTCTCGGCCAAGGAGGTGGCACGCCCGATCCTCTTCGGGGTATTCATCATCATCATCGTCTATTTGCCAATCGTCACCCTGACCGACATGGAAGGGAAGATGTTCTCCCCCATGGCCTTCACCGTCGGCTTCGCCCTTTTGGGGTCGCTCATTCTCACCCTGACCCTGGTGCCGACCCTCTGCTCGTTCCTTCTGCGGGGGAAGGTGGAAGAGAAGGACCCGAAACTCCTCCGGCTGATCCGCGAGTCGTACCTGCCGCTGCTGGAAAAGAGCCTGCAAAACCCGAAAAAGGTCCTCGCCATCACGGCTTCCGCCCTGGGTCTTTCCCTTCTTCTTGTCCCGTTCCTGGGGAGCGAGTTCCTTCCCACCCTGGACGAGGGGAGCATGACGGTCCAGTCGTTCCGCCTTCCCTCCGTGTCGGTGACCGACACGGTGCGCACCTCGGCTGCCGTGGAAAAGGCGATCCTCTCCTTCCCCGAGGTGGAAAAAGTCGTGGCCCGGGCCGGGCGGGCCGAAATCGCCTCCGACCCGATGGGGATCGACATCTCCGACATCTTCGTCAGCCTCAAGCCCCGCTCCGAGTGGAAGACAGCCGATAGCAAGGAGGAGCTGGTCGACAAGATGCGCGAGCGGCTGGAGAACATTCCCGGCATGTCCTTCTCCTTCAGTCAGCCCATCGCCCTGCGGGTCGACGAGCTGATCTCGGGGGTGAAGTCCCAGCTTGCCGTCAAGCTCTTCGGCGAGGAGATGGAAGTGCTCAAGGAGAAGGGGGCTGAGATCGCCGAGATCCTCGGCGAGGTCGAGGGGGCCGCCGACGTGCAGGTGGAGAAGGTCTCCGGCCTCGCCTACCTGCAGGTGGACATCAACAGGGAGGCGATTGCCCGCTACGGCATCAACGTTTCCGAGATCAACGAGGCGCTGGAACTTGCCTCCGGCGGGAAAATCGTTTCGGAGCTGTTCGAGGGGCAGAAGCGCTTCAGCGTGGCGCTGCGCTTTCCGGCCGAGATGGCCGACACCCCCCGGGAATTCGAGGAGATCCTGATCTCCGCCCCCGGCGGGGAACGCATCCCCTTGAAGCAGCTTGCGCGGGTCTACACCGAGGAAGGGCCGGCGCAGATCTCCCGGGAGAACGGCTCGCGGCGCATCGTCGTAGAGTGCAACGTCTCCGGCCGCGACATGGGGAGCTTCGTGGCCGCGGCGCAGCAGGCCATCGAGGGGAAAGTCAAGCTCCCCCCCGGCTACTACCTCACCTGGGGCGGCCAGTTCGAGAACCAGCAGCGGGCCATGGCGCGACTCTCGGTCATCCTCCCCATCTGCCTCGCGCTCATCTTCATCCTCCTCTTCTCCGCCTTCGGCAGCGTGCGGCAGGCGTTCCTCATCATCCTCAATGTTCCCTTCGCTCTGATCGGCGGCATCGTCGCCCTCTTCCTGAGGGGCCTGCCCCTGTCGGTTTCGGGGGCCATCGGCTTCATCGCCCTGTTCGGCGTGGCGGTGCTCAACGGCATCGTCATGGTGGCCTACTTCAACAAGCTGCGAGAGGAGGGAACGCCCCTCGATGAGGCTATCGTGAAGGGAGCAGCCGTGCGGCTGCGCCCGGTGCTCATGACCGCCCTGGTGGCTTCTCTCGGCTTTATCCCCATGGCCCTCTCCCACGGAACCGGGGCAGAGGTACAGCGGCCCCTGGCCACCGTGGTCATCGGCGGTTTGATTACTTCGACCCTTCTTACCTTGGTTGTTCTCCCGACCCTCTATCGCTGGTGGGAGGGAAGAGCGATGATGAAACTGAACCGAAAGGAGATCGTCCAATGAAACAGATCATTGCCTATATCAGACCGGCCATGCTCGAACGGGTCACCGAAGCGCTACGGCTCATCGACGGACTGACCGGCATGAGTGTGATGGATATAAGGGGGTTTGGCCAAGGCAGAGGTGTTTCCTGCCGGGACCTCAACGATACGGAGATTACGTATTTTTGCAGCAAGATTCGTATCGAACTGATGGTTTCCGATGGCATCGTTCGGGAGGTCGTTGACATCATCCAGCAGAAGGCCTGGACCGGCGAACGGGGCGAAGGGAAAATTTATGTCCTGAACGTGGAGGAGGCGGTCCGGATCAGGACCAACGAGCGCGGGGAGGTTGCCGTATGAAAGCGTGCTTTGGGGGCTTCGGCCAGGAGATGAAAGGAGAGAAGGCAATGAGAAGTAAATATAGTCTGGTACTCCTTGCTCTTGCGATGGCCTGGATACCGGCGGGCTGCGCCACGGCGCACTCGGAAAAAGCGATTGCGGAGTCGATCGAACTGCAAATCATCCCCACCAGGGTGGCTTCCGTTTCCGAAGCCAGGGTGGTGCAGATGGGGGCGGATACGGTTGTCTCCGGGACGGTCAGAAAGTTCCACGAGTTCTTCCTGCCGGGCCATGTCGATATTGTCATCTGCGATCCGCAGGGAACCGTCATCGCCCGGGTAACGCCAAGGCTTACCGGTCACGCCTCGAAAAGAGGCGGCGTGAAGGAGGGGCGGTTTTCAGCGGAGGTGAGGTTGGTTCCTCCTCCGGGCTCGAAAGTTTGTGTCAGGTACCATGCCCCTGCTTCCGGGGAAGAGCACCTTGAATGCACTTTAAAGCGTGACACCCCGCGGCGATCACACCGATTGACCACGATTGCCTGCTGAATGAAATCGGCCCTTTTCACAGCGAAAAGGGCCATTTTTTCTGCAGCGACTTCTGTGCGCCCTGCCGGGAGGCTACCTGCCCCGGTGCGGTCCAAGGTACTCGCGGCGCAGCTCCTGGCGCCGATGCTGGCGTTCGGCATCGGGCAGATCGCGCATCCGGTGCAGCTCCTGACGCAGTTCCCGACGCTTCTCGGCGGGAAGCTCCTGATACCGCCGGAAATCCTCACGGAGTCGTTTCTTTTCCTCGGGAGGGAATGTCTGCCAGCGGCGGAATTTCTCCTTGATGCGTAGTTGCTCCTCCGCCGGCAACTCCTGGAAATATCGCAGGCGCTCGCGCAGAAGTTCCCTCTGCTCGGGAGGAAGCTCCTGAAAACGGCGGAAGCTCTCCTGTAGTCTTTGGCGCTCCTCGGCCGGTATTTGCCGCCAGCGGCGCAGTACCTCGTCGTTGGCGGCGGGCGCGGCGACAGCGTCCTTTCCCACCGGCGGGCTCGCCGTAACAGGGGGGACAACCGCCGTCATGAGCAGGGCAACCAGACAGCATGTCAGGAAAGTTCGGGTCATTTCTCTTCCTCCGATTGGGCCAGCACGTCCAAATCCTGGAGAAGCTCCATCAACTCCAGCAATTCCCGCAGCCGCAGAATCTCCGCCGCTTCTTCGGGCGGGGTGGCGGGTTCGGCAGGCTGTTCCTGGACCACTTCGGGCGTTTCCCCCTCTGCCCCTGCAAGGGGGGAGGCGAGAAGGAGAAACAGGAGCCCGCCGAGAGTCAGGGTACGCCAGCCAGCCCTGATCATCCGGTCCCCTCCAGTTCCTGCAGCCATTCCAGGTTTTCCAGGAGATCCAGGTCCTGAAGAAGCTCCAGTTCGCTCAGGATTCCGATCTCGGAAGCCGCTGGCGCCGGGCGGATTTCCGGAGCGGAGCCCGGCCAGCGGACCAGAAGGATACCGCCCAGGACGGCGGCGGCCGCCAGGGCGCCGCCCCAGACCGGCACCCGCCGGCTCCTTCGTGCCGTGGCCCGTCCCGCGACCCTTGCGGCAAAGCGGCCAAGGTCGGCGGGCGCAAGTTCCACCTTCTCCCGGGGGAGCCCGTCGAGCAGACAGTGAATTCCGGCGAGGTTCTCCCGGCAGGCCGGACAGCCTTGCAGGTGAGTCTCCAGGTGCGTGCGAGCCGGTGTGTCGAGGTCCCCGTAGTAGTAGGAGACCAGGTCCTGTTCCCGGCAGCCGGTATTTTTCACGGGGCAGCCTCCTTTCCGTCGGTAAGTTCTTTTCGCAGCCGCACCACCGCCCGGTGCAGGTGGGCCTTGACCGTTCCTTCCTCCAGGCCGAGCAGATCGGCAATTTCCTTGAGCGGCAATTCCTCCTGATGGCGCAGGACAAAAACGGCCCGCTGTCGGGGAGGCAGCTTCCCGAGTGCACGGGAGAGGCGCTGGCGGGTTTCCTCTGCCAGCACCCGGTCGGCGGGCGAGGGCGCAGGGTCGGCGATGATTTCCGCTGGATCTTCACTCTCCTCATCCCGGCGGAAAAAGAAGATACGCCGCCGAAGCCGCTCCCGGCGAAGATGGTCGATGGCGAGACGGGTGACCGTCTGATAGAGCCAGGTGCCTACCGAACTCTCCCCCCGAAAGGAATGGATGCCGGTGTAGAAACGAAGAAACGCCTCCTGGGCGATTTCCTCGGCTTCAGCCCGATTGCCGGTCAGGCGGATGGCGAGGCGCAGGGCGCGGGGGGAAAGGAGGCGGACAAGGCTCTCGAAACTTTCTGCGTTGCCTTCCCTGATCTGCTCCAGCAGAATTTTCTCCGTCTGTCCGTCCATGCGCCGAGCGTAATCCCGGCAGTCGGCTCCTGTCAATGTCCAATGCCAGGCCAAGGCGACCCTTCCTGTGGGCATTTCGGCTCCTCCTGTGTTTAACTATTTAGACGTATCGGCCACCCGAAGGTTTACCCTCGCTGGATCTTTTTCGGACCCCCTTTGCGTTTTTCTGGGGCGAATACCGGTTGCCGGAGCAACGCGTCCGCCAACCGCCGTCACTTTGTGCGGTACCGGTCGGCAACCGAATTTTTTTGTCTTCCTTTGTAAACCATTTCCCAGCCCATTCGTCCAAACGATATAACCAGCAAAAATTTGCCGAAGGAGGACGGAAAAATGAAAGGAAATCGGATATTGGTGGGAATCATGGCGATTTCCCTGGGACTGGGTGCATCCGGTTCAGCCATGGCGCAGCGTGGCGGGGGAGGGCACGGTGGTCCCGGCGGCACCCCCATGATGCACAGGGATACTCAGGGGAGCGCCAGTGCGGCAGGGA
>Ga0256865_1000721_pt1 | contig 11010 bp, 11 predicted proteins | sample RVTome_14_FD_187337 | JGI IMG/M metagenome (GOLD analysis project Ga0256865, IMG submission 187337) | Soil microbial communities from uranium-contaminated site in the Upper Colorado River Basin, Wyoming, United States - RVT145D125 HiSeq ... | reverse complement strand
CTCGTAGACGGTGAGCACCAAGGGATAGCCCTCGATGAGGTTCCAGGTGTAGCCGGCCAACTGGGCGGCGATTCGCTCGATAATTCCCGGGGGGCCGTAGATGCTCAGACAGGTATCCTGATAGAGGAAGGTGCGCAACAGGGTGCCGAAGCCGACCAGATGGTCGATATGGGCATGGGAGATGAAGACGGCGCGGGTTTTGAGGATTTCCCGCGGGGGGAGGGGATGCAGGTCGCCGCAGTCGAACAGCAGGGCTTCGCCGCGATGGGCCAGGCGTACGTAGAGGGCCGGGTCGCCGAATGGCCCATTGACCAACCGGGGGAAGAAAACCGACCGCATACCATTTCCCTCCGGCCCCGCCGGTTGCCGGCGGGGCACTGGGTTGCTGGTGACAGGCAGGGGTTATTTCCCCTTGACCGTCGTGTAGAGCAGGGCGTCGCCGCGCTGGATCAGCAGACGCAGCACCTCGCCCGGCTTGGTCTTTTCCACCTCGGCCCGGAAGGCGGTAGCCGACCTGGTTTCCCGGCCATTTACCTCCAGGATGAGATCACCGGGATGCAGGTTCGATGCGGCAGCGGGGCCTGCCGGGTCGACTCCGGTGATGAGGGCTCCCTTGCCGGCCTGCAGGCCGTAACGCTGGGCCACTTCCGGCGTGACGTCGGCCACGTTGAGGCCGAGACGGTCACTGGAGGCGCCAGCTGTCTCCGTCTCCTCTCTTTCTTCCTGGAGCTTGCCGACGGTAGCGGTAACCTCGATGGTTTTGCCGTTGCGGAAGACGCTCAGCCTGACTTCCTTGCCGGCCGGGGTGGCGGCAACCAGGCGTGGCAGGTCGTTGATGGCATCGACCTCGTGACCGTCGAAGGTGAGAATGATATCCCCCCGCTTGATGCCGGCCTTTTCGGCGGGGGAGTCCGCGATGACCTCGGCGACGAGGGCCCCCTTTGGTTCCTTGAGGCCAAATGACTCGGCCAGGTCCTCTGTCACCAGTTGGACCGAGACGCCAAGCCAACCGCGGGAGACGTGTCCCGTCTCCTTCAGTTGGGTGAGAATGCTTTTGGCGGCATTGATCGGGATGGCAAAGCCGATCCCCTGACCGCTGGCGACGATGGCCGTGTTGATTCCCACCACCTCACCCGCGGTGTTGAAAAGAGGTCCGCCGGAGTTGCCGGGGTTGATGGAGGCGTCGGTCTGGATGAAATCGTCGTAGGGGCCGGCCCCGATGACCCTCCCCTTGGCGGAGACGATGCCGACAGTGACCGTTTGCTCCAGGCCGAAGGGATTGCCGATCGCCATCACCCATTCGCCGACCTTCAGGGCGCCGCTGTCCCCGAGGCGGGCCACCGGCAGCTTGTCGCCGGCCTCGATTTTGAGCAGGGCAAGATCGAGCTTGGGGTCGAGCCCCTTGACAGTGGCCGTGAAATTCCGGCCGTCGGAGAGACGGACCTTGATTTCGTCAGCGCCATCCACCACGTGATCATTGGTCAGGATGTAGCCGTCGGCGGAGATGACAAAGCCCGAACCGAGGGAACGCTCCTTGCGCGGTGTCTGTGGTTGCCCCTGGAAGAAACGGTCGAAAAAGTCCTGCTGGGGGGAGCGTGGCCCGGGCAACACGGGTCGCCGCAACCGGACGGTTTTGGACGTGCTGATATTGACCACTGCCGGCTTCAGATCCTTGGCGAGAACGACGAAGTCCGGAACGGTGGCCGCAGGGGTCGGCCGGGGAAAAGCGAGGGTCGCAACGGCCAGGAGCAGAAGCGCAGCGAAGATCGGTTGGACGCGCATGAAAACCTCCTTTGACATAGTGTGCGTGGGAATTTAAGCACGCTCCCCGCCGATGTCAATGTGCGGAAGCACGGTGCGAAACCGGATTTTTTTTCAGTCGGTCGGGCATCCGCCAGTGTATGCCGCCAAGAGGTTCAGCGAGCGCCCTTCTTGCCTTTCGGAGTCGGACCGGCCAGGGGCAGGCGAACGGTGAAAACACTCCCCTTGCCGGGTGTCGACTCGATCTCGACCCGCCCCTCGTGCGCTTCGGCAATCGACTTGACGATGGCCAGTCCCAGTCCCGTCCCGCCTACGGCGCGATTGCGCGCCTCGTCGACACGGTAGAAACGCTCGAAGAGATGCGGCAGGTGCTCGGCGGCGATACCGATGCCGCTGTCGGCCACCGCCAGCACCGCCTCGCTTCCCTCGACGGCGAGCCGGATTTCCACGCGGCCGTTCTCAGGGGTGTACTTGATGGCGTTGTTGACGAGGTTGAGCATCAACCGGTGAAGCTGGAACTGGTCTCCTTTGAGCCGGATATCCTCGGTCACCTGCAGGCGCAGGGAGATGTCGATGTTTTTCGGCTCACCCAGGGTTTTCCCCTGCAGGTAAAGGTCCTGGAGCAGGTCGCCGAGGCTGAACTCGCGGATATCCAGCCGCAGTTCCCCCGCCTCGCTTTTGGCCAGCAAAAGCAGGTCCTCGATAATGTGACCCATGCGGTCGATCTCCTCGAGGTTCGACACCAGCGTCTGCCGCAACTCCTCGGGGTCCTTCCCCCAGCGCAGGGCGACTTCCGTCTCCCCCTTGAGGATGGCCAGTGGCGTGCGCAGCTCGTGGGAGGCGTCGGCGGTGAACTGCTTGGTCCGGTTGAACGAGTCCTCCAGGCGCGCCAGCATCGAGTTGAAGGTTTCCGCCAGTTGGCCCAGTTCGTCCTGGGTGTCCTCAACAGGGATGCGCTTGCCGAGACTTTCTGCGTTTATGCGGCGGGCGGTGCGTGTGATCTGGACGACTGGTTCGAGCAGGCGGCCGGCGAGGAACCAGCCGCCGAAGGTGAGGAAAGCTAGGGCCAGCGGGCTGAAAATGAGCAGCATCAGACGCAGGCGTTCAAGGGCGTTTTCCATCGCCGAGAGGTCCTGGCCGACCTGCACGAGATCGGTGATCTCGCCGTCGACAATGATCGGGTAGGTTAGCAGGCGGATAGGGGCTGGTCCCAGGGTGCGAATGGTTTCGAAGTAGGGTTTTCCCTGGGAGGCGCTCTGCAGCGCGAGCTTGGTCAGGGGAAGATGGAACCCCTTCATGTTGCTGGTGGCGCAAGAGATCGACCCCTGGGCGTTGAGCATCTGGATGTACTCTCCCCAGTTGTGGCGCCGGACGAAATCCTCCAGCCCCTGGCAGTGTTCCTCGGGGGGGTGCGTTTCGTGGGGGAAGAGGTGCTCGAAGTGGGTGGTGAGATGAAAGGAGGCGACGTCCCCGGCAATGATCCGCAGCTTGTCGTCAATGCGGCTGCGCATTTCCTTGGCCAGGTAATAGTGCCAGAAGAAACCACTGGCCGCCAGAACGGCGGCCAGAGTCAGGGCATACCAGAGGCTGAGATGGAAGCGGATGGAGCGGAAGAACAACCTATTCCTCCTTCATCACGTAGCCGATGCCCCGCACCGTGTGAATCAGCTTCTTGTCGTAGTCCCGGTCGACCTTCTTGCGCAGGTAGTTGACGTAGACGTCGATGATGTTGGTGAAGGAATCGAAGGTGTAGTCCCAGACGTGCTCGGCGATCATGGTCCGGGTCAGGATCTGGTTCGGGTTGCGCATGAAGTACTCGAGCAGTGCATACTCCTTGGCGGTCAGCTCGATCTCCTTGTTGCTGCGCCACACCTTGTGCGCCACGGGGTCGAGGCGCAGGTCCGCATAGCGGATTTCGGCGCCGCGGTCCTGGACGCCGCGTCGCAGCAGGGCGCGGACCCTGGCCACCAGTTCGGCGAAGGCGAAAGGCTTGGTCAGGTAGTCGTCGCTGCCGGAATCGAGCCCGGAGACGATGTCCTCCACCGTATCCTTGGCCGTCAGGCAGAGAACCGGCGCCTTGTTTCCCTTGCTGCGCAACTCCTTGATGACCGCCAGGCCGTCCATTTTCGGCAGCATCAGGTCCATCAGGATGAGGTCGTAGGGGTTGGATTCGGCCATGGAGAGGCCTTCTTCGCCGTCGTAGGCCATATCGACGGAGAAGCTCTCCTCCTCGAGGCCCCGCTTGATGAAGCTTGCCACTTTTTTCTCGTCTTCGACTACCAGGATGCGCATCGCATTTTCTCCTTTTTCGGTCCAGAGTGATCTGTTTGACTGAACTGTTTCGGCCGGCCACTTCGAGATTGGATATCAAGGCGTTTGCTGCGGCAGGCTATTTCAACTTGAGCTTGACCAGAACTTCGTTGGCGGTCTCCTCTACGGCCTTGCCCGAGACATCCACTACGACCCATGGATGATGGCGGAAAAAGGACCGGGCGTAGCGCAGTTCCTCTTCTATTTGTTCGAAGTCGGCATAAGCGGCCCGCGGGTCCTGGCCGAGGTTGCGCAGCCGGGCCGCCCGCAGCTCGAGGAGCCGCTGGGGATCGATGACCAGACCTGCCACGCGGCCCGGATCGACTTGGAAGAGCTCGGCAGGCGGTTCGATCCCCTTCACCAGGGGCACGTTTGCCACCTTCCAGCCGCGGTGGGCCAGGTAGATCGAGAGCGGGGTCTTGCTGGTCCGCGAGATGCCCACCAATACAATGTCCGCCTTGGACAGATGCCGGGTTTCCTGGCCGTCATCGTGCTTGACCGTGAATTCTATTGCCTCGATGCGCCGGAAATACTCGTCGTCGACGCCGTGCAGCAGCCCTGGGGTTTCACCCGCCGAGCGACCGAAAAAGCCGGAGAGTTGCATCAGCAGCGGCGTAATCAGGTCGAAGCTGGACAGTCCCAGCGAGTCGCATTCGTCATGAACCAGTTGCGCCAGTTCCCGGTTGACGATGGTGTAGACGACGAAAGCGTGCTGGCTCAGCGCCTCGTCCAGGGCCTCGTACACCTGATTCTTCACCCGCACGTTGCTGATCCGCTTCACGCGTACCGTCTTGTCCCCGAACTGGGTCAGGGCCGCCATGACGATTTTCTCCGCCGTCTCGCCTGTGGCGTCGGAAAGCAGGTAGACTTGCGGGGGGAGCATGTCCGTTCCTCATGAAAAGACGTTACGATGAATGGTAGCAGGTCTCAGGCTTTGCGCAAGCCAAGTGAAAGCCACCGTTATGTTTATGTTTGCTGTCATGACCTGGGCGACTCGCTACCATTTAGGGTATTGCGCTCATTAAGCCATTGCGCAAATTAGACCCGACACACCGCCGCCTTGTCAAGGTTTTTATTGCTTTTGCCAGGACACTTTGTTAAACAGGGCTGATGAATGAGACATGGATCGAGATGCGCCTCCGGATTCCGGCGGCGGGGGTGGAGTTGGTCGGCAACGAGCTGACTGAACTCGGCAGCGTCGGCCTGACGGTGGAAGAGCGACAGCTCGACACCTTCGTAGCGCCTGACCCCGAGGCGACGGCGCCGGAGGTGTACACCGTCAAGGCTTATTTCCCGGCGCCTGAAGATATCGAGGCGTTGCGCCGCCAGGTGTATGAGTCGCTCTTGTGGCTCTCTACTTATGTCCCCGGCCTGGAGGCGGTTCTTCCCGAAGTTGTGCCGGTTCGCCAGGAGGATTGGGCCGAGGGGTGGAAGCAGCATTTCAGCGCCGTCCGCATCGGCCGCCGACTGGTCGTCAAGCCGACCTGGGAGGACTTTGTCGCCGCTGCCGGCGAGGTGGTGGTCAACCTCGATCCCGGTATGGCCTTCGGTACCGGAACCCACGGCACGACGCGACTCTGTCTGGAGGCGCAGGCCGCTCTTTTCGACGGGCCGAGCCCGCCGCAACGGGTGCTCGACGTCGGCACCGGGTCGGGAATTCTGGCGATTGCCGCTGCGGCGCTCGGGGCGAGCCGGGTGCTGGCCTGCGACATCGATGCCGAGGCCTGCCGCATCGCCTGTGAAAACGCCGCTTTGAACGGAGTGGGCGACCTCGTGGAGGTGACGCTGGAGCCGCTTTCGGCACTGACTGGGGAATTCGACCTGGTGCTGGCCAACATCCTGGCCGAAGAGAACATCCGGCTGGCTGCCGAGCTGGTCGGTCGCGTGGCGCCCGCCGGCGCGCTGATCCTTTCCGGCATCCTCCAGGAAAAGGAGGCGCTGGTGGTTGAGGCTTTTGCCGCTTTTGCGCTGAATGGCCCGGAGATCACCCGGCGCGAGGAGTGGTCCTGCCTGCTCTACCGCAAAGAACGCTGAATGCGCCGTTTCTTCCTCCCCCCGGAAAGCCTGCAACTTGATCCCGTGCCGCTGACGGAGGAGATTGCCCACCATCTGGGGGCGGTCCTGCGCCTGCAGACCGGGGATGAGATCATGCTGCTGGACGGCCAGGGACGTCTTTGCCGCTGCCGCCTCGAGTCGCTCGGCCGCCGGGCGGGCACCGCCCGGGTGCTGGAATGCCGGCAGGAGACGGAGAGCGCTTTGCCGGTTCGACTCCTGCAGGGGCTGCCCAAGGGCGACAAGATGGATCTGGTCCTGCAGAAGGGAACGGAATTGGGATTTGCGGCATTCACGCCGGTGCTGGCCGAACGCAGCGTTCCCGCCTTGTCTGCCGACCGGGGAGAGAAGCGCCGCCAGAGATGGGAACGCATCATTCGTGAGGCGGCCCAGCAGAGCCGACGAACGCACCTGCCCCGGCTGGGTGCCATGCTGCCGCTGGCGGCGGCGCTGCAAGAGTGCGACGAGGATTTGCGTCTGCTGCTCTGGGAAGAGGAGAGCTGCCCCCTCGCCGAGGTTCTCCCCGCCGCTGCGCCGCGGGATGTGGCGGTACTGGTCGGTCCGGAAGGGGGTTTCTCCGCAGAAGAAGTCGCTGTTGCCCGCCGGGCCGGCTTTGTGTCGGTCAGCCTGGGCCCGCGCATCCTTCGCAGCGAAACGGCGGGGCTGGCCATGGCTGCCGTGCTGCAATATCTTTACGGCGATCTGGGTAGCGGCCGCACCGGGGCGACCGGCTAGCATGACCAGATCCTGATCTGCCGGGCGTTTCAAATCATCAGGATCTTTTCTCGGGCAATCAGGATCTCGAAGGCCAGGGCCGCCTTGGCCGCCAGCTTTTTCAGCTCCAAGTCCTCTTGCTGCAATTTTTCTCTGCTGTCCCCGGCATACAGAATGACGATTGTCCGGTTGCCGAGCAGGACCGGAACCAGCAACGCCTCTCCGTCAAATTCCCCTCCCAGGGCATCGGTCACGCGGGCACTGAAGGGAGAGGCCGGAAGCGATCCGAGGTAGGTTTTCTGTTTTTCCGCCACAGCTCCGAGGATTGAGGCCTCCCCAACGGGGATGCGCACCCTGCGGAAGTCTTCCTGTATTGCCCCATTTCGTATCCCCCGCCAGCCGCAGATTGCCTCGGCCCGGATCAGGAAAAGAGCGGCCTGACCGAACGCCTGGCCGAGAAAACGAATCAGAATGTCGCCGATTTCTCCTGGATCCTCGGCATGGGCCAGCGACCTGGAGGTCTGGTCGATGGAAAAACGCTCGATTCGTAGCTTCCATGGCTCCGGTTGCGGCTCGGCGGCCGCCGCGGAGGCGGTCGGCATGGGCTCCGGCGGCACCTCTTCCGGGAGCGGTTCCGGAGATGCCGTGACCGGCGGCTGCGCCTCGGCCAGAGCAGCGGCCTGCGCGGCCGCCTGCCGACGCTCTTCGATGCGGTCGATGATCTGCCGGTAGCGCTCGTCGATCTCGAAACGATAATATTTGCCGAGCGCCTGCACCAGGCGCACTTCCGGCGTGATCAGCGGCCTGATGATCTTGCCGGTGATGAAGGAGATTTCATCGATGGCGGTCAGGGCCGAGGGTTCGGCCGTGGCCACGTAGAGCCGCCGGTTTTCCAGCCGGACCGGCACTACCTGGTACTGCAGGGCAAGATCCCTGGGGATGAGGGCGATGACTTCCGGGGAGAGGTTCAGCAGCTCTTTCGGGCCGACGTAGGGGACCGCCAGCTTGCGGCTGAGGAAACGGGCGAGGTCTTCTTCCTCGATAAAGCCGAGTTCGATGAGGTTGGTGCCGATGCGGCCACCGAAGAAGACCCGGTTCTGCAGGGCTTCGTCGCAGTGGCTCGGGGTGATCAGTTCGGCTTCGAGCAGCATGTCCAGCAGGGTGATCGCCATGTCGCTTTCCCTTGCGAGAAGGTTTCGGTTGCCTTGCTCCCGGTTTGCTCTTACCCCATGCGCAGATGCAGGAAGCTCTCCAGATCGGGGCATTGCAGGTAGGGGTTGTGTTCCCGCTCGTAGGCGACGGTAGAGACCGGCCGAGGTCCGTAGTCGTGGCCGGGGTAGATTTTGGTGTCGGGCGGGAACGCCGCCAGTCGGCGCAGGCTATGGTAAAGCGCCTCGGGGTCGCTGCCGGCCAGGTCGGCCCGGCCGACGCAGGTAACGAACAGGGTGTCGCCGGTAATCAGGGCACCGGGCGGATGCAGGACGATCGAGCCGGGGGTGTGCCCCGGGGTGTGCAGGATTTCCACCTGCCCCTCGCCGACGTTCAGAATGCTCCCCTCGCTCAGCGGGATATCTGCCCCTGCCACGTCCAGTGGGTGGGCAGCGAGCCTGGCGCCGGTCGTCTCGAGGATGCGGCCGTTGCCGGCGATGTGGTCGCGGTGGCCGTGGGTGTTGACCAGGACCTCCAGGACGACGCCGCGCTCGGCGGCCGTCGCCAGGAGACTTTCTGGAGCGAAGGAGGGATCGATGCCAATCCCCCGGCCGCTGGCAGGGCAATAGACGAGGTAGGAGAAGTTGGCCATCTCGCCGGCCCGAATCTGGACGATTTCCAGAGCCACGGCGCTCACCAGTGCTGTTGGGGGGGGTCCCGGTGCCCCGCCCTGACGATTTCGCCGTCAACGATGCGGAAGACTTCGCCGGTGGCACGCACCACCCACTCGTCACCGTCCTCCGGCGGGTTGGGAAATTCCCGGCTGCCGAGGAAGACGTCTTCGCCGTCGATGAAGCCCCACCAATCCAGGGCGCCGGTCTGCCAGATCTTGGTCTTCAGGTTGAAAGCCATGTAAGCTCCTTGTGTCTGTTTTAAATGCCGACATGATACCCGAGGGGCGTGGAGGGGTCAACAGCACTCGCAGACGCAGAAAGGGACCAGCTGCGGAAGCCGGTCCCTTTTCTCCGCGGGGCGCAAGCAGTTCTTGAACAATAGCCTCAGAAGTTCATCCGTAGGCCGAGGGAGACGTTGTGGCTGTCGAATTCGGTCTCGAAGTCGCTAAACCCTAATACGCGAAGTGACGGGTCGATCTCGAGATCGGGGTTCGAGGTGCCGAAGAAGCGGTAGCCCAGGTCGAGGGTCAGCGGTGGGGCGAGGGCGAAGGCGATCCCTGCGGCCAGCTGGTAGGCGAAGACCGTGTCGTCGTCATCGACGAAGCGAACACTGCCGAAAGTGGGATCAAAGAATTTGACGTTGTTGGCGGAGACGTTGGCAATGCCGATGCCGCCTCCCAGGTACGGCACGACGGGGCTCCCCGTCTCGAGGTCCCAGTAGCCGTTCAGCATGAGGCTGGTGGCGCTGAAGTCGCCGTCCCCCTGGAAGACCTCTGTGCCGTCGTCAAAGTTAATAGTGATCTTGTCGACGTCGTTCTGGCGATGGGCGAGCTCGACCTCCAGGCGGGCCAGCCCGTAGTCGTAGCCGAAGGCGCCGCCGACGTTGTAGCCGTTGTCGAACTCGATCTCATCGTCGAAGATGGTCGGGTCATCGTAGTCGACGTCGGCGTCCTGCAGCCAGGTCCAGCCGGCGTGGACGCTGAAGTAGGGATGCATGGGATAATAAGGAGACCCGGCGGCGGACGCCACCGAGGCCATCAGGGTTACCGAAGCCAGCGCGACCAGCAGGGACAGCAGCCTTCTTTTCATTATCGACCTCCACTCCGTTTGACGTTGATAAAAAGCCTGCGAACCAATGGAAGTTAACAGGGGTTAAATGAATGTCAAGGAGGGCGGTGTTCCGCCAACTCATTGCCTCGCCGCTGTTGCCGCTTGTGACCGGGGGGGATTCTCTCTATAATGCTTCCAGAGTGTCCACCCCGCCCGGGAAAGGAAATGCGACGACGATGAAATTTGCCAAGATGCACGGTGCCGGCAACGACTACGTCTACATCAACGGTTTCGAGGAGACGGTGGAGGATCCCGCCCGCCTGGCCGTCACCATCAGTGACCGCCATTTCGGCGTCGGCTCCGACGGCCTCATCCTGATCCTGCCGTCCCAGGTGGCGGACGTGCGCATGCGCATGTTCAATGCCGACGGCAGCGAGGCGGAGATGTGCGGCAACGGGGTGCGCTGCGTCGCCAAGTATGCCTACGACCACGGCCTCGTCGATGCCCGGCAGATTATCGTCGAGACCGTGGCCGGCATCCTTCCCCTGCAACTCTTCACCAATGAGCGTAACCGGGTCGAGAAAGTTCGGGTCAACATGGGGCGGCCGCGGCTCACCCGCGGCGAGATCCCGATGACCGGCGATCCTGACGGGCAAGTGGTGAACACCGAGTTGATGATCCTCGACCGTACCTTTCACATCACGGGGGTCTCCATGGGCAACCCGCACTGCGTCATCTTCGTCGACAACGTCGCCGAGTTCCCGGTGGAGAAGTACGGATCGGTCATCGAGCGGCATCCTCTTTTCCCCAACCGCACCAATGTGGAGTTCGTCGAGATCGTCTCGCCCGCCGAGGTCCGCCAGCGCACCTGGGAACGCGGCGCCGGCGAAACCCTGGCCTGCGGCACCGGCTCTGCCGCCGTGACCGTCGCCGGAGTGCTCAACGGCCACACCGAACGCCGCCTGCTCAATCACCTTCTGGGCGGCGACCTGGAGATGGAATTCGCCGAGGACGGCCACGTCTTCATGACCGGTCCGGCGGTGCAGGTCTTCGAGGGGGACTACCGCCCGCAATGAGTATGGAGTGCATGGACGCGATTCTCTTCGACCTCGACAACACCCTCTACCCCCCCGAGCGCGGACTCTTCTCCCTCATCGATGTACGGATCAACCGCTACATGCAGGAGGTGGCAGGGATTCCCGCGGCCGCCGTCGACGGGCTGCGCCGTCGCTACTGGGCCGAGTACGGAGTGACCCTGGGCGGCCTTATCCGTCACCACGGCGTCGATCCGGAGGCATAT
>Ga0256865_1000720_pt1 | contig 11010 bp, 7 predicted proteins | sample RVTome_14_FD_187337 | JGI IMG/M metagenome (GOLD analysis project Ga0256865, IMG submission 187337) | Soil microbial communities from uranium-contaminated site in the Upper Colorado River Basin, Wyoming, United States - RVT145D125 HiSeq ... | reverse complement strand
GCGCGAGGCCTCAACCGACATCCAGAAGGTTGCACTCGAGGTCATGCATCGCATCGCCCAGGCAACGCCGGTGACGCCAACTTCCCTGATGAGCATCGCCCTGCTCGCTCGTGGAGGTCGTCCCGGATCCCCCGCCGAGCTGGGACAGGAGTGCTCCCGACTCGCCGACTTCGCGCAGGCCAGGGAGATAGTCCTCACCGAGCATGCCGACTTGGCCGACCCCACCGTGGCCGGAGCCATACTCACCGCTCTCGAGGACAACGGCTATGTGACCAGCCACGCCGCCCTGGGTCGGAGCGTCTACTGGCTCGACGACGACCAGATGGTCCGAATCTCCTACTACCGGAACATGGTGGCCCACTTCTTCCTTCCACGGTCCACGGCCGAGATGGCGCTGGCCCGCATCGCCGACGGAGCCGGATCGGACTCTTTCGAAGAGGCCGTCCTCGCCACCCGGGACCTGATGAAGTTCGAGTTCTTCTTCTCCGGAAGGGCGGAGTTCGCCGACACCGTGCGCCGCGATATCGCCATCGACGTGCCAGGCTGGGAGCAGACCCTCGAATCCGAAGGCGGGGATGCGGTGATCGCCAAGATGGGTGACCCGGTTGCCTACTGGGCCGTGCTCCCACTCCTGGACGCCTACCAGGTCGTCGGTGACGAATTGGAAGCGCTCCGCGGCCGATTCGAGGAGAGGCCCTTCCTCAAGGCATGCCTGGCCCGGGCGCGCATGTACCGCATCGAGGGTCGGGTGATCTCCGGGGAGAGCGCGAGCCAGGTGCTGTTCAAATCGGCTCTTGCCCTGGCCGAGAACCGGGGGCTCCTGGACGCCGACGCGGACGTCGATCGACGCCGAGCCCGATTCGCCGACGAGGTTCGCGAGGCCAGGGCCCTTGCTGCCCGAGCCGACTGAGGCATCGGTCAGGCGTCTCGCGTACCGGCGGCTCGACTCCCCACGATCGGAAAGCGGCCATCAGCGGCCACCCTTCCCGGGCCCGCGGTCCTTTCCCCACTTCCTCCGGGCTTCCTCAATCATTTCCTGAGAGCTCTTCGACCTGGAGCCGAACTCGAGGTCGAGGCTCTCGATGGCCTCTGCAGACGGCTCGAGACCCAATTCCTCCAGGGCCCCCTCCAAGGTCCGGGGTGGTGGCGGCGAAGATGGCGCCGGAGACGGCTTCCTCGGCGGTGACGGCGGAGAGGTCGGGCCGGCAGGTGGCGGAAGAGCAGTAGTGGGCGGACGTGCCGGAGCAGGTGGTGGCTGTCTTTGCTCCACCCTGATCGACTCCACCCGACGGGGCGGCTCTTGCTCTCGCTCCTCCCCGTCACCAGCCGTGTCCCGTGACCTCGACCGATTTCGACGGCTGACCAGGCTGAATATGAAGGCAAAGATGGCGACGGGTATCGCGACATTGAGGATGCCGCCGACATCGAAAGAGCCCCCGATGCCGTTGTCCCGGATGAAGGCGAACACGATGCCGAAGAGGAACCATCCGGCAAAGAGAAACCCCACGATTCTCCGGCAACCCTTGGAGACTTCCTCGGCACTGACGGTGCGGGGACCATCGTCGCGGCGGGCCATGAGCCTATTCAACCACCGGGTCGGGTGAGAACGGCGCGAAGACGCCAGGAGGCCAGGGCCAACAGGAGCGTGGCGTAAAGGGTCAGAATCCCGAGCTGGGGCAGGATGTCAACCACGCTCCCATTGTGCCTGACCAGCTCGGCGAAGCCATCCAGTGCCCAGGCGTGCGGGGTGACGTGCGCGATCTTCTGCATGGTGTCCGAGAAGAGCTCGGCTGGCAGCATGGCTCCTCCGAGGGCGGCAAGACCGAGGCCGAGCATGATGCTGATCCCCGACGCCTGCTGGTCGTTCACGAAAAGCGCCCCGGCCAGCAACCCGGCTCCGGCTCCGACGGCGGAGAAGGTGACGATGAGCAGCGTGGCTCCGATCGGATCGCCCCAGTCGACGCGGAAGAGCAGGAGAGTTGCGAAGACTATGTAGAGACCCTGTACCAGCGCTACCCCGAATCTCCCCGCTCCCTCTCCGAGAACGATGGTCCAGATCGGTGTCGGAGTCGACAACATACGCGATGAGATACCCAGCTGACGGGTGAGGATCAAAGCTGCTGACCCGGCGAGCGCGGTCAGGAAGACGAAGAGAACCAGCTGCTGGGAAGCCCCGAGATCGAAACGGCCCATGCTCGAGGGGAACAAAGCCTCCCCGACGGCGGTCGTCTCGACATCGACGCCGAGACCGGAATCGCTCGTCAACATGGCAACATCGAGGGCCTGCTCGAAATCGCCCCCCACTTCCTCCGCGGCGAACTGGGCCGCCGCCACGGGCGTCATGACCCGGGCCACGGCCGTGCTGACGAACGATTGAAGCTGGGGTCCGCTCCCATCGGACCGAGACATGAAACCGAACTCGATTCGCTCTCCATTGGCGGCCGCCTGATCCATACCCGTCGGAATGACGGTCCCGGCCTGCACCGCTCCCCGTTCGACGGCGCGGACGAGCTCCTCGTTGCTTCCATAGGAGACGATGCTGATTCCCTCCTCCGCCTCGAGCTCGTCGACAATCGCCGCGGCCAGGCGATCGTCGTCGGGTTGGAAGACACCAACACCCGGTGCGACTCCCCCGCCGAATTGGGCTCCGACGAGGAGGATGATCCCGATCGGGAGTATGAAGACGAAAAAGATGTTGGAACGCTCCCGAAACATCCTCTGCAGGTTGGCGGCGCTGATCGAGATGATCTTCATCCTCGATACCTCCGCCGGAGCAGGCCGACGGCAACGACACTGCTGACAGCGGCGAAGACGAGAAGTGCCGCAGTGGCGGGCAGGGCGGCCGTCCATTCCGCCCCGTCGGCCAGGTCGCCCAGACCCCGCATGAACCAGGCGTGAGGGGTGATGAATTGGAGCTTCGAGAGAAGATCATCCCCGGAGCCGATCGGAAAGAACACTCCGCCGAGCATGCCGAGGATCACGGCGACGATTGCGCCCATGTTCCCTGCTCCCTCCGGGGTCTTGGCCGCCGACGCGACCAGACCCATGATCCCGATCGAGCACAGGACCCCGGCCACGACGAGCATCACCACTCCCCAGGGAGCGCCCCAGGAGGCGCCGATGAGGAGCCGGGTGGCGACGATGAGGATCGTCGTCGCCACGATGCCGATCACGAAGGCGAGAATTGCCTTCCCTGCGACCACGCTCATCCGTCCGATCGGTGCCGACATGAGCCGGGACAGAGTGCCCTGCCGCTCCTCTTCGAGAAGCCCGGAAACTCCGAACTGGACCGTGAAGAAGAGGAAAAAGACGGCCATCCCCGCGGCAAAGTAGGTCGGTGCGTCGAGTTGGCGGGTTGCCGCCGACACGTCGCTGAACATGAAGGGACGCTCGGCGGCGACGGCGGCCTCGGTCCAAGCTGCTATCTGTTCTTCTGTCGGTTCGGCGCCGAGCATGGCCGCCGAAGTCGACACCGACAACTGCGCCGTCGCCACCCCGGCCCCGAACTGCTCGGCGATCGAAGTAGCGATCTGAGTGGAGGTCGGCGCGTCGACCTCACCCACCACCTCGATCCTTCCGGAGCCTCCTTGGGCAACTGCCGCTCCCAGGCCCTCGCTGACCAGGAAGTACGCGTCCATCTCCCCGCTCTCGACGGCGGCGTCCGCCTCGGATCTGCCATCGAACACGGTCAGTGTCAGCACTCCCTCGCCCTCGATCGCACGCAGGGTGTCGAGAAAGATCAGAGAAAGGTCGCTGTGGTCCTCGTCGACCACCCCATACTCGAGGCTGAGCTCGCCTTGCTCCAACGCCGAGCCGAATACCGCGTCGAAAATCAGCGCCAGGGCCAGAGGAACCAGGACGGCGAGGATGAAGACCGAGCGGTCCCTGATCCGGAGCCTGAGGTCCTTTGCCGCGATCTTGGAAGCGGCACCCACCGCTCAGTCCCTCAAGGCCTTGCCCGTCAGGTGGAGGAAGACCGCTTCCAGGTTGGGCTCCTCCACATCGACACTCGTGATGGAAGCGCCGGTGCCGGTGATCCCGATCAGAAGGTCGGGCAACAGCCGGGAGGCGTCGGCGGCGAGGATCTGGATCGTATGGTCGGAGACCGATGCTTCGGCGACATCGGGCATCGATCTGACGACATCCGCCGCCGCGGCGAGATTGCCGCTGCCGGCGATGGTGACCCGGTCCTTGCCCCCGACCAGGGAGACCAACTCCCGTCGGGTTCCCTCCGCCCTGATCTCGCCTTCGTCGATTATCGCCACCCGGTCACACAACCGTTCGGCCTCCTCCATGTAGTGGGTCGTGTACAAGACTGCCATCCCCTCCGAGGACAGTGCTTCCACCGATTCCAGGATCGCGTTCCGCGACTGGGGATCCACGCCGACCGTGGGCTCGTCGAGGATCAAGAGCTCGGGCCGATGGAGTAACCCGATGCCGATGTTGAGACGCCGCTTCATCCCCCCGCTGAACTCCTTGGTGAGATCGCGGGCGCGATCGGTGAGGCCGATCACACCGAGGATCTCGTTGACGCGGTCCTCGAGGTCGGAGAGCCCGTAAAGGCGGCCGAAGAACATGAGGTTCTCCCGAGCCGTCAGGTCGGGATAGATTGCCAGCTCCTGGGGAACCAAACCGATCGCCGCCTTCCCCCTGACCGAAGAAGTCGTGATCGGCTTGCCGGCGACGACGATTTCCCCGGCATCGGCACGGAGAAGTCCGGCGATCATCGAGATCGAGGTCGTCTTCCCGGCTCCGTTGGGGCCGAGCAGCCCGAAGGTCTCACCGTGGTCGATGGAAAAGCTCACGTCTTTTACGGCGACGAGGTCGCCAAACGCCTTGTGCAGGCCATTCGCGGTGAGGACGGCGGAAATGCGAGCTCCTTGGGTGTTCAGAGCGGGACTGTAATCGCGGGTGCCGAGATCGCCACGGCCTGGTTGGCGGTGGGCTCGGCACAACAGAACCAGCTCTCGGTGAGTCGGGGAGCTTTGGGACCCGGCGAAAGGGTCCGGGTCTTCCGGCCGGCCGCATTATCGATCGCCGCCGACATCTCGGTGAGGGTGTCGATTGCATCGGCGCGACAGTCGGATGCTTCCTCGGCGATCTTGCCCAGGGATCGGTGCAGCGCGTCGACTTCGGTGGAGGCGAAGCGCCAGCCCCAGGTCAGGGCCTCAGGTCGGTATCTCTCGAGATGAGGGACGACCGCCGGATGGTTCTCGAGCAGCGAGCCTTCAGGGATCAGAAGCTTGATCGAGAGCTGAACCGGGTCGGTTGCCTCCCAGAGACCAAAGGCATCGAGAAAGTCGGCGATAGCGGCGACGTCTGCGACGCTCGTCCACGGGAAGAATGGAAGCCAAGTCGGCCGAATATGGACCCCTGCGGCACGCACCAGGTCGGTGGCGGCAGCCATGTCGGCAACTGTGTGGTTCTTGGCCAGGATCTCCAGAGTGGGCTCATCCACGGTCTCGAACGCGCTGACGATGAACAAGACGCCGGATCTCGCCATGTCGGTGACGAGCCGGCGGTGTTGCAACAGGTGTGAGACCTTCACGGTGACATCGAAGGTCAAGTCGGGATGCGCCGCATGCGCCTCCTCGAGAATGCTCATCGAGTGACGGGGGGCGTTGAGAAAGTCAGGATCCCCGAACGTGATGTGTTGGGCTCCCGCAGCGGCCTGGGCGGCGATGTCCCCGAGCACCACCTCCTGTCGCACTGCCCGCCATCGGCCGTCATAGACCACGGGAATCGGGCAATGCCGGCACCGATGGCGGCACCCGTGAGAGGCTTCGACGGCACCCACGATTCGGGTTTCGCCCTCCCATTCCAGGCGGGCGTATGAGCTGAGAGGCGGAAGCGTGGATCTGGCCGGGAGATGAAAGCGGGTGTGCCCGGTCTCGCTGGTGAGCCCGTCCGACATGTCCTCGACCCACGACACCAGGGCCGGTTCGTACTCGCCGACGATGAGCCGATCGGCAGCGATGCCCAGGATGTCGGCCCGGCCGACACCTGCATAGAGCCCGTAGAACGCGATCGGGAGATCCGGTCGCATGTCCCGTATCAGCGTCGCAGCGGACACGGCGAGACGCATCGCGGTGTGCATCGGAACCGAGATCGCCACCGCATCCACCTCGCCAAAGTGCTCCGCCGTGAGGCTCTCCACGGCCAGGTCCAGGGTCGACACGTCGTGGCCGGCTCGTGACAGAGCCGCGGCCGGTGAGGCGAGGTGAACCGGCTGCCGACCCAACTCGTAGGTCGATATCAGGAGGATTCGCACCCGCCGAGTCTATGGGAATGCCACCGGTAGCCTCCCCCGATGGGCTTCTATGCCGACACCGCGTTCGGGCTCACCCACTGTGTCGACCATGGCGGCAACGGAGGTCCGGTTGTCCTGATCCACGGCTTGGGTGGTTCGACGGCCAATTGGGAGGCGGTTGCCGGGGCGCTCACGGCCCATGGGGCCGTGTCCGCCATCGACCTTCCCGGCTTTGGCTTGTCGCCACCAGGGCGCGATTTTCGACTGGGCACCCATTGCGCAGCCCTCGAGGCCTACATCGAGCACCTCGGTGGCCCGGCGACCCTGATCGGAAACTCCACGGGCGCCCTCATCTCGGAGATGGTGGCATCGCGTCGCCCCGACCTCGTGGCCAACCTCGTGCTCATCGCACCCGCGACTCCGCCGGTATTACCCGACCGCCGGCTCGCTTGGCCCACCGTCCTGAGACTGGCGGTCCAGACAGCACCGGTGGCCGGCCCCGCCATGAGCAGGTGGCTGCTGAGAAAGACACCAATGGAAATCGTGAATCTGTCCCTCTCCATGGTGACCCACCATCCGGGCCGGGTGCCGATGGCGGTCATCGAGGAGTCGATCGAGATCGCCGCCATCAGACGTCACTATCCATGGGCGGAACTGGCCACGGCCCGGACCGCTCGGTCGATCGCCGGGATCTATCTTCGGCGTCGGCGGTTCGTCGACATGATCCGGGCGATCCAGGCCCCAACCGTGGTGATCCAAGGGATCCAAGACGACATCGTCTCACCCACCGCCGTGGAATGGCTGTCTCGCCTTCGCCCCGACTGGGACCTGATCCAGATGGTCGACACCGGTCACACCCCGATGATGGACGCCCCGCTCCGGACCTTGGAGGTGCTCGAGCCCTGGCTGGCGCGGCGATACTTCGCCCCTTGACCGAGCTCGACGGTGTTCGGGCTCATTTCGGGGTGCCCAAGGGCCAAGGCGGGCAATCTCCGGGCCAGAACTAGGATTCTCGTCATGTCAGGTGATCTCGGACAAACTCTCGGAGACGAGTACGTCCACCAAATCCCCGACACCGATCCGATCGAGACCGGGGAGTGGATCGAGTCCCTCGACGCGGTCGCCGCCGCGCACGGTCCCGATCGTGCCCGCTTCATCGTCGCCAAACTGATCGAGCGCGCTCACGAGACCAATCTCGGGGTCCCCGGCGGAATCACCACTCCTTACATCAACACCATCCCCCCGGAAGAAGAGCCCGACTTCCCCGGCGACGAGCACGTAGAGCGTCGAATCCGACGCTTCATCCGTTGGAACGCGGCGGTGATGGTGGTCAAGGCCAATCACCGGGAGAAGGGAATCGGCGGCCACCTGTCGACGTTTGCGTCGTCGGCCACTCTCTACGAGATCGGGTTCAACCATTTCTTCAAGGGCAAGAACGCCCCCGGTGGGGGCGACCACGTTTACTTCCAGGGCCATGCCGCCCCCGGGATCTACGCCAGGGCGTTTCTCGAGGGCAGGTTCGACGAGAAACACCTCGACAACTTCCGCTTCGAGATTGATGGCGACGGCCTGTCCTCATATCCCCACCCCCGCCTCATGCCCGACTTCTGGGAGTTCCCGACAGTGTCGATGGGCCTGGGGCCGATCAATTCGATCTATCACGCGAGATTCAACAAGTATCTCGACAACCGGGGGCTCGCCGACACATCGCAATCACGGATCTGGTGCTTCATCGGCGACGGCGAGACCGACGAGCCGGAGACCCTCGGGGCGATCTCGCTCGCGGCCCGGGAGCGGCTCGACAACCTGACCTGGGTCGTCAACTGCAACCTGCAGCGGCTCGACGGACCGGTTCGGGGCAACGGCCAGATCATCACCGAGCTGGAGGCGGTGTTCCGGGGCGCCGGCTGGAACGTCATCAAGGTGATCTGGGGCCGTGGCTGGGACGCTCTTCTGGCCCGCGACGTCGACGGAGCCTTGGTCGACGTGATGACCTCTACCGTCGACGGCGAATACCAGCGGTACAAGGCCGAGGGTGGGGCGTACGTCAGAGACCATTTCTTCGGCAAGGACCCCCGGACCAAGGCGATGGTCGCAGACATGACCGACGACGAGATATGGGCCTTGCGGCGAGGAGGCCTGGACTTCCGGAAGATCTACTCCGCTTACAAGGTGGCGACCGAGATCGACAACGGGAAGCCAACCGTGATCCTTGCCAAGACCATCAAAGGCTGGACTCTCGGGCCCGATGTCGAAGGCCGCAACGCCACCCACCAGATCAAGGAGTTGACCAACCAGCAACTGATGACTCTGCGGGACACTTTGCACCTGGAGGCCGAGATCCCGGCGGAATCGCTGGAAGGTGACCGGGAGCCCCCGTATTTCCGGCCCGGGCCGGGGACCGCCGAGTACGAGTACCTCCACGCCCGGCGCAACGAGCTGGGCGGCCCCCTTCCCAGCCGGGTCGTGCCCGAGCCCGACCTCCAGCTGCCCGATCCGGAGACCTATGCCGAGATCCACGCCGGATCGGGCAAGGTCGAGGCATCCACGACGACGGCGTTCACCCGTCTGCTGCGCGGCCTGGCGCGAGTCGAGGGGTTCGGCGAGCGGGTCGTCCCCATCGTCCCCGACGAGGCGAGGACGTTCGGGATGGACTCCTTGTTCCGCGAGCTGAAGATCTACGCCTCACACGGCCAGCTCTACGAGCCGGTCGATGCCTCAATGCTGCTGTCCTACGCCGAGAGCCAGGACGGGCAGATACTCGAAGAAGGGATCACCGAGGCCGGCTCCATGGCGTCCTGGATCGCCGCTGCGACCTCATACGCGACGAGAGGCGTCTCGATGGTGCCCTTCTTCATCTTCTACTCGATGTTCGGGTTCCAGCGGGTCGGCGACCTGATCTGGTCGGCAGCCGACTCCCGGGCCCGCGGTTTTCTCCTCGGGGCCACCGCTGGGCGCACGACTCTTCAAGGCGAAGGCCTGCAGCATCAGGACGGGCACAGCCTGGTGCTGGCGTCGACCGTTCCCGTATGCGAGGCGTACGACCCGGCATTCGCGTTCGAGGTCGGGACCATCGTGGAACACGGCCTGCAACGGATGTACGGGCCCGAACCTGAAGACGTGTTCTACTACCTGACCCTCTACAACGAGAACTACCCACAGCCCCCGCGTCCGGAGGGTGTTGCCGATGGCATCGTCGGGGGTCTGTACCGATGGGAGACGGCGAAAGCCGAGAACGAGACAGTTCCGGCAATCCTCTTCTCGGGCAGTGCCAATCTCGCGGCTCGCGAGGCTGCATCTGAGCTCGCCGAGCATTACGGGGTGGCCACCGACCTCTGGTCGGCGACTTCGTACAAGCGGCTCCGCGAAGAGGCGTTGGCCGTCGATCGCTGGAACCTGCTCCACCCCGACGAAGAGCCCCGGGTGCCTCTGGTGACCCGCAAGCTCGCCGATGTGAATGGCCCGATCATCGCGGTGACCGACTTCATGAAACTCGTCCCTGACCAGGTCTCGCGTTGGGTCCCGCAAAGGTTCGTGACCCTGGGCACCGACGGCTTCGGCCGCTCCGACTCCCGCTCGTCAATGCGGCGGTTCTTCGAGATCGACGCCGGAAACATCGTGGTCGCAACCCTGTCGGCCCTCGCCGCCGATGGCGAGATCCGCTCGGAGGCCGTCGCCGACGCAATGCGGCGCTACGAAATCGACCCCGACCGCGCCGACCCGGCCCACGCCCACCGATGAGCGGTTACCGCGATCTCGTGGAAGCAGCCAAACGCTCCATCTCCGAGATCGAGCCAGCACTCTTGGCCCGGCGGCTCGACGAGATGACGGTGCTCGATGTCAGGGAACCGGATGAGCATGAGCAGGGCGCCATCCTGGGGGCACGACTTCTCCCGCGGGGCCTGATCGAACGGGACATTGCCGGGGTGGTGCCGGATACGTCGACACCCCTGGTGGTCTATTGCGCGGTTGGATCACGATCCGCCCTGGCCGCCCTCACCCTCGAGGAGATGGGGTACACCGAGGTCGCCTCCCTGGCAGGTGGATTTGACCGCTGGAAGTCCGACGGGCACGCTTGGTCCACAGGCCAGGGACTGACCGCCGATCAACGCAACCGATACTCCCGGCACGTCCTCCTACCCGAGGTTGGCGAGGCCGGCCAGACCAAGCTCCTCGAATCCCGGGTGTTGATGATCGGGGCCGGGGGTCTCGGATCGCCGGCCGCTCTGTATCTGGCCGCGGCCGGGGTCGGGACGATCGGCGTGGTCGACTTCGACACGGTGGACTCGACGAATCTCCAGCGTCAGGTCCTCCACAATCTGGACCGGGTGGGCATGAACAAGACCGACTCGGCCCGGGAGACCCTGACGGCGCTGAACCCGGACGTGAAGGTGGAGACCCATACCAAGCGTTTGTCGGCCGAGAACGCATTGGAGCTGATGTCAGGCTACGACGTGGTCGTCGACGGTGGCGACAACTTTCCCACCCGATACCTCGTCAACGACGCATCCCTCCATCTGGAGATACCCGTGGTGCACGGGGCGATCTTCCGTTTCGAGGGCCAGGTGTCGGTGTTCCACCCCTATGTGGGCCCCTGCTACCGATGTCTCTTCCCCGAGGCGCCTCCGCCGGAGGTGGCCCCATCATGCGCCGAGGCCGGCGTCCTGGGTGCGCTTCCCGGAATCATCGGCTCGATCGAGGCGATGGAGGCGATCAAGGTGCTGCTGGGAATCGGGGACACCCTGGTGGGTCGGCTGCTT
>Ga0256865_1000716_pt1 | contig 11046 bp, 15 predicted proteins | sample RVTome_14_FD_187337 | JGI IMG/M metagenome (GOLD analysis project Ga0256865, IMG submission 187337) | Soil microbial communities from uranium-contaminated site in the Upper Colorado River Basin, Wyoming, United States - RVT145D125 HiSeq ... | reverse complement strand
GCTTGGACCATCGCGGAGGGACGATAACGAGCGAGCTGCGGCCGGGGGTGCCGGCACCGATCCCGGCTGCGTTCGAATCGGGACTGGTTAGCGTGCCCCCATGCTCGTGACCATGGTGGTCGAGATTCCGAAGGGCAGCCGGAACAAGTACGAGACCGATCCGAAGACCGGCCACGTCTACCTCGACCGGATGCTCTTCACCGCCACCCGATATCCGGCGGATTACGGCTACATTCCCGACACGATCGCCGAAGACGGCGATCCGCTGGATGCCATGGCGATCGTGACCGAGCCGACCTTCCCCGGCTGCCGCATTCGGATCCGACCCATCGGCCTCTTCCTCATGGAAGATCAAGGCCTGCCCGATCACAAGGTGCTCGGCGTGCCGGCACGCGACCCCCTATGGGGGGCGGTCCAGGACCTGGAGGGATTGCCGGCTCACCTGCTGCGCGAGTTCGAGCACTTCTTCAGCGTCTACAAGGACCTCGAAGACCTCAAGACCGCATCCCTCGGCTGGAAGGGGGCCGCCGAGGCGATGGCGGTCCTCGAAGCGGCCGGCGCGGCAATGGATGGCGAGTCGTAGGCATGGAGATGCTGCCCCTGCTTCGGTTCGGACGCGTGCTCATCCCCGGCACGCGTCACTCCGTGAGGACGTCCCGGGCCGATCTGGGGGTGGGGGAGCGGGTGGTGGTGGTGCTCGAGCAGCCCGACGGCTCCCTCGGCAGAGTGGGCACCGCTTCCCGAATCCACGGCATCGGACGGGAAAGCGACGACCGCGTGGTGCTGGAGCTCGTCGGCGAGACGCTCGTCTCGGTCGACCCGGACGGAGACGAGGCGTCGGTGGGCGTCATCGATGCGGAGGAGCGGCCGGGCTCGCCCGAGCTGGTCGATACGGTCGAACGCGCCCTTCGGCGCTACATGGCCGCCAAAGCCGAGGCCGGAATCGGCGGTGACGTACTGGTCACGATCCACCGCGATCCGGTGCCCGCATCCCATCAGGTAGCCTCACATCTGGAGATCACCTGGCCCGAGGTTCAGGACATCCTCGAGGCGGGAGACGCGATCGAGCGGATCCGGCGGGAGATCACCGTGTTGGAGCGGGAGACGACCCTGCTGCGGGCCGTCCTCGGAAGGAGCGACTAGATGGCATCGCCTCGCGAGCTTCCCGACATGATCGGCGAGTTCATCGCGCTCGCCAAGCAGTACCTCCGCGAACAGACCATCGAGCCGGCAAAGGCGCTCAAACGTGTCGCCGGCTTCAGCCTTCTCGCCGCGCTCCTCTTCATCCTCGCCGGCCTGTTCACCGCGGTGGCCGGCATGCGGCTCATCGTCTCGGTGATGCCCGACGGCGTCATCTGGAGTGGAGTGGGTTACCTGGCGGCATCGCTGGGGCTGCTGGCGGTGACGGGACTCGTGATTTGGAGGGCAACCCGATGAGTGTCGAACGCGCCGACCTCGAGGCCAAGCTCAGGGAGATCCAGGGCGTCATCGACGACACTGCCCATGGGGCGAAGAACACGGCCGTCCTCGCCGCAGTCGGCGTGGTCGCCCTGCTCCTGGTGGTGTACCTGCTCGGCCGCCGCAAGGGCAAGAGGGGATCGGCCCGGGTGGAGGTCTACCGGCTCTGAAGGCGGGGCTCATCCGCCCGGGCCAGCCGAACCCTGACCGATTCGCCCTTCTTCAGCTTCTGCGAGTAGACGAGCTCCCGCTTCGGCCCGTCCAGGCGGCGCGCCAGGCCGATGGCCAGCAGCGCCGCGCCCATGAGCACGAGGGGGACGTTCTGCGAGCGGATCGCCCCCAACACTCGGCGCAGGCCGGTTCCGACAAGGTCCATGGACGAAGGGTATCGGCTCGGGGGCCGGGTGAACATCCAGACTGCGCCTCCTAGAGTCCCACCCGAGATGTTTCGAAATCGCGACCGCATGGTCAAGGTCATGGTGATCATCGTGTCGGCATCCATGATCCTCGCCCTGATCCTGCCCTTCCTGGCGTTGCTCGGGCGGTGACGCAGGCATTCGCCGCGGGTGATCCCTGCCTTCTCGTGGACAATCGCGGCCGGCGCTATCTGGTCGACCTGCGCCCCGGAGGGTCGTTCCAGTTCCACGCCGGCGTCGTCGCCCACGACCAGCTGATCGGGGCGGTGCCCGGTGATGTCATCTGGACTGCCGCCGGGGCGCGGCTCGTCGCCCTGCGCCCCCGGCTCGCCGACTATGTGCTGAAGATGGAGCGCGGTGCCCAGGTGGTGTACCCCAAGGACCTGGGCCCGATCGTCCATTGGGCCGACGTCGCGCCCGGCCATCTCGTCGTCGAGGCGGGAACCGGTTCGGGGGCGCTCACCATGGCACTGGTGCGCGCCGTCGGGCCAGCCGGCAGGGTCGTCAGCGTCGAGCGTCGCGGCGACCATCTCCAGCACGCCCGCACCACGATCGCCCGCTTCATGGGTGGTGAGCTTCCGCAGAACCTGCTGCTGGTCGAAGGTCTGGTCGAAGAGGTGTTGCCGAACCACGAGCCCGACCGGGTGATCCTCGACCTTCCCGAGCCCTGGTCGGTGGTCGAGCCGGCCGCCCTGGCGCTCGCCCCGGGCGGGATCATCTGCTCGTACCTACCCACCATCCCGCAGGTGCAGAAGCTGCACGAGGAGCTCCGCATCAGCCGCCGTTTCGTGGGAGTGGAGTCCTTCGAGGTGATCCAGCGGGAATGGCAGGTGGACGGGCGCTCGGTGCGGCCGGTCAGCCAGATGGTGGGGCACACCGGGTTTCTGACGGTGGCCATGCTGACCGCGGAGAGGTCGAGCAAGGATGCGACGTGATGTCGTCTGCGCATCGTCACCCGAACGGGCAACGGGTAACGGGCAACGCGCTAGGGCTCGATGAAGATGCACTCGCCGGGGCACTCCTCGGCGGCCTCGATGGTGATGTCCTCCTGGCCGGCGGGAACCTGGGCCAGGCCCTGGGCTCCCTGCGGGTGGCCCTTGGCGTCGGCAAAGACCTTCTCTCCCTCGCGGACGTAGGCGAGCCCGTCGTCGAGGAGCACGAATACGTCCGGCGCGATCTCCTCACAGAGCCCGTCCCCCGTGCAGAGGTCCTGGTCGATCCAAACCTTCATGTTGTGTGCTCCGTCCGGCGAGAACACCGATAGTAACGCGTGGCGAAAGCCCGAAATCGACCGTCCGTGCCCCCGGTTCGGCGGTCGGGCCCGCTGAACCGCCGACCGCTCACGGCGAACCATGAAACGGCCCTGACACCGGTCGGTCGTATACTCAATGGATGGACCGGGGTATGCCCGGTCCGCGGTCGTCACAGGCCGGGGGTTCCCCGGCGAGGGAGACGAGAAGCATGGCCGAGCCGACGGTGGACGAGCTCCGCGGCACGATCAAGATGCTGGAGGAGGAGATCGCCATCCTCCGTCGGCGCCTCCAGGACGCCCCGCGCCGCGTCCGCGTGCTCGAAGAGCGGCTCCTCGAGGCCAAGGGCCGGGTCGGTCAGGCGATGTCGCAGAACGAGAAGCTCTCCGTCGCCCTGGAAGAGACCCGCGAGCAGCTGGCCGTGCTGCGCGAGGAGGTGGAGAAGCTCACCGCCCCTCCCAATCCCTTCGGTGTGGTCCAGGGGATCAACACCGACGGCACTCTCGACGTGATGACCGGGGGGCGCAAGCTCCGGGTCAACGTCGAGCCCAGCATCGAGATCAAGGAGCTGGAGCCCGGGCAGGAGGTCCTTCTCAACGAGGCGATGAACGTGATCGACGTCCGTTCGTTCGAGCAGACGGGCGAGGTGGTCACCGTCAAGGAACTGCTCGATGACGGGCGCGTGATCGTGCTCGCCCGCGCCGATGAGGAGCGTGTCGTCGAGGTGGCCGGGCCCATGAAGGACGCCTTCATCCGGGTTGGCGACCACGTCCGGCTCGACGCGAGGACCGGCCTGCTCCACGAGCGCCTGATCCGGCCCGAGATCGAGGAGCTCGTCCTCGAGGAAGTCCCCGACGTCTCGTACCAGGACATCGGGGGACTGGGCGATCAGATCGAGTCCATCCGCGACGCGGTCGAGTTGCCCTACGTCCACAAGGCTCTGTTCGACAGCTACGGCTTGGCCGCCCCCAAGGGCGTGCTGCTCTACGGCCCTCCGGGATGCGGCAAGACCCTCATCGCCAAGGCGGTCGCCAACTCGCTCGCCCACGCCGTCGCCACCAAGACCGGCCAACACGACACCCGGTCGTATTTCCTCAACATCAAGGGCCCCGAGCTGCTGAACAAGTACGTCGGCGAGACAGAGCGGCAGATTCGACTGATCTTCGCGAGGGCGAAGGAGAAGTCCGAGGAGGGGGTGCCCGTAATCGTCTTCTTCGACGAGATGGACTCGCTCTTCCGAACCCGCGGCAGCGGCATCTCGTCGGACGTCGAGTCGACGATCGTCCCGCAGCTCCTGTCCGAGCTGGATGGAGTCGAGACACTGAAGAACGTGATCGTGATCGGGGCGTCGAACCGGGAGGACCTCATCGACCCGGCGATTCTTCGTCCCGGCCGACTCGACGTCAAGATCAAGATCGAGCGGCCCCACGAGAACGCCGCTCGCGAGATCTTCCGGATCTACCTCGGAGCCGACATCCCCCTCGACGCCGACGAGCTGGCGCACCACGGCGGAGACGTCCGGGCTCTGGTCGATCAGATGATCGAAGGCGTCGTCGCCGACATGTACTCCACCTTGGAGCACAACCAATTCCTCGAGGTGACATACGCCAATGGTGACAAGGAGGTTCTCTACTTCAAGGACTTCGCCTCCGGGGCGATGATCGAGAACGTGGTGAGGCGAGCCAAGAAGGAGGCGATCAAGCGCGAGATCGACGAGGGGACACGCGGGGTGCGCACCAGCGACCTGCTCGCCGCGATCAAGCAGGAGTTCCGCGAGCACGAGGATCTCCCCAACACGACCAACCCGGACGACTGGGCACGGATCTCCGGCAAGAAGGGCGAGCGCATCGTCTACGTCCGCACCCTGATCGAAGGCGACGGTGAGGGCCGGAGCATCGAGGCGATCACGACCGGCCAATACCTGTGAGCGAGGTCCACAAGGTCGTCGGCACCGAGACCGAGTTCGGGATCACGATCCGCAACCATCCCGACTTCAACCCGGTCGTCGCCTCCAGCCTGGTGATCAACTCGTACGCAGGGACGTCGACCCGTATCCAGTGGTCGTACGAGGAGGAGTCCCCGGGTCGCGACGCCAGGGGGTTCGGATATGAGCCGGCGCCGACCGCCGAGTTCGAAACCGGCTTGGTGAACGTCGTCCTCACCAACGGGGCCCGGCTGTACGTCGACCATGCCCACCCCGAGTACTCGAGCCCCGAGTGCTACGACGCCCTGGAGGCGGCTCTCTACGACAAGGCCGGCGAGGTGGTCCTGGAGCGAGCTTCACGGGCCGCATCGCGCGTGCTGCTCGAGGGCCAGCGCCTGCACATCTACAAGAACAACAGCGACGGCAAGGGCAATTCGTACGGCGCACACGAGAACTATCTGGTCGACCGGCGCCTGCCCTTCGGGGAGTTGGTCCGCCACCTCATCCCGTTCTTCGCCTCCCGGCAGATCTACACGGGCTCGGGCAAGGTGGGGAGCGAGAACGGCCGGCCGGCGGTCGACTATCAGATCACCCAGCGAGCCGACTTCTTCGAGGAAGAGGTCGGGCTCGAGACGACGCTCAAGCGCCCCATCGTGAACACCCGAGACGAACCGCATGCCGATCCGAGTCTCTACCGGCGCCTTCACGTGATCATCGGCGACTCCAACCTCAGCGAGACCCAGACCTTCCTGAAGGTCGGCGCGACGGCGCTGGTACTCTCGGCGATCGAGGTGGGCGGCCTGGGCGAACCTGTCGACCTCGCCCACCCGGTCGAGTCGATCTGGCGGGTCAGCCATGACCCCACGCTCCGGGCCACCCTCGAACTGGACGACGGCACCCAGGCCACCGCCCTGGAGCTCCAATGGCACTACCTGGACTGGGTCTCGAAATACGCCGAGGTGCACGGGGTGAGCGATGTCGAGCGGCTCGTCCTGGACACCTGGGAGGGGATACTCACCGACCTCGAGCGCGACCCGGCCTCGACCGCGGACCGCCTCGACTGGACCGCGAAATTGGACCTTCTCGACCGGTACCGGGAGCGGGACGGATTGGCCTGGGCAGCTCCCAAGCTGCGCCTGCTCGGCCTCCAGTACCACGACATCGACCCCACCCGGGGTCTGTACCACCGGCTCGTCGCCAGCGGCCGCATGAAGCGGCTGTTCACCGACGGGGAGATCGAAAAGGCCGCGATCGCCCCACCCGAGCGCACCCGGGCGTACTTCCGGGGCTCATGCGTCGACCGGTACGGGGACGCCATCGTGGCCGCCAACTGGGACTCGCTCATCTTCGACGTGGGGGAGGAGGCCTTGAAGCGGGTGCCTATGATGGAGCCTCTGCGCGGGGGCAAGGACCGGGTGGCCGACCTCCTCGAACGATCGCCCACCCCCGCGGACCTCGTCCGTGCACTCGGAGGTGAAGATGGCCGACCAGGAGCGGAAACAGACCCGTCGTGAGGACTCCGGCCGTGAGGTCGAAGAGGATCAGCACGCGGCAACCGAAGTCGGCGAGGAACTGACCGAGAAGATCGACGACCTCCTGGACGAGATCGATTCGGTGCTCGAGGAGAACGCCGAGGAGTTCGTCAAGAACTACGTCCAGAAGGGCGGCCAGTGACCGACGCCGGTGGTGACGGCCTCGTCCTCGAGGCCGGGGTCCCGGCGAGCTCCTTCGGGGCGCTGCTGAGGGCCCGAGGCCTCGACCCCCGCTGGGAGACCGAGGGCGAGATCGATGCACCCGAGGGCACGACCGTCCTCGCCTTTCGCTTCGGCGAGGGTGTGATCATGGCCGGCGATCGTCGCGCCACCTCGGGAAGCTACGTCGCACACCGCAGTGTCCAGAAGGTCTATTCGGCAGACTCGTACTCGGCGGTGGCCATCTCGGGCACCGCCGGCATCGCGATCGAGCTCGTCAAGCTGTTCCAGACCGAGTTGGAGCACTACGAGAAGATCGAGGGACGCCGGCTCAGCCTCTCCGGCAAGGCCAACCACCTCGCCTCCATGGTGCGGCGCCACCTTCCCATGGCTTTCCAGGGTCTGGGGGTGATTCCCCTCTTCTGTGGTTACGACGAGCAGCTCGAGGAGGGACGGCTCTACTCCTACGACGTGGTCGGCGGCTCGTACGAAGAGACCGATTACGCCGCCACCGGATCGGGTGGCCGCGATGCGCGCCTCTATCTGCGCACGAAGTTCACCGACGGACTCGACGAGCGGGGGGCCCTGGAGTTGGCGCTCGAGGCCCTGGTGGCGGTTGCCGAGGAGGACACGGCCACCGGCGGCCCCGATCTGAAGCGGGGCATCTACCCGAACATCGTGACGGTGTCGTCACAGGGCTATGCCGAGCTGCCCGAAGAGAACATCGCGGAGATGGCGCGGACGGTGATGGAGCGCATCTGATGACGCTTCCGTTCTACGTCCCGCCCGAGCAGCTCATGAAGGATCGGGCCGAGTACGCCCGAAAGGGGATCGCCCGCGGCAAGTCCATCGTGGCCGTCGAATTCGCCGACGGCGTCCTCATGCTGGGAGAGAACCCCAGCGGCACTCTCCAGAAGATCTCTGAGATCTACGACCGCATCGCCTTCGCAGGCGTGGGCAAGTACACCGAGTTCGAGCAACTCAGAGTCGGGGGCATCCGCCGGGCCGACCTCACCGGCTACGCCTACTCGCGGAGTGACGTGACCGCAAAGAGCCTCGCCAACGCCTACGCCCAGACCCTCGGACATGTGTTCACCCAGGAGGTGAAGCCGTTCGAGGTCGAGGTGATGGTCGTCGAGATCGGGTACGAGGACGAACAGAGCCACATCTACCGGGTCACCTACGACGGGACGCTCTATGAGGAGCAGCGAGTTTCGGCCATTGGAGGCTCCGCCGACGAGCTCTTGCCACTCCTGAACTCGGCGTATCGCGAGGGGGCCTCGCTACAGGATGCACTGGGCTGGACCAAGTCGGCCTGCACCAGCGTCGCCGGCGGAACCGTCACCGGCTGGGAGGGCGCGGTGCTCGACCGCACCCTCGGTCGGCGGGCCTTCCGGCGCCTCAGCGTCGAGGAGATCGCGGCGGCATAGTCTCGCCGACCGGCCTCAGAACACTCGCATCAACGCCCGAATGACCGCCGCGGCGACAATCGCCAGGGTGACCAACGCCAGGATGCGCATCGGCAGATTGGCCGGATCGGCGACTGCCCCGCCGCGGACCTCGGGGTTGAGGACGTGCTCTATCTCGGCGGCGGTGAGGAGCTCGACGGCGTCGTCGATCTCGTCGCCATGCACCCAGATCTCGGTGACCGCCATGTTCCCCACGGTGAGCCGGTAGGGGCCGAGCGATTCCCCGTGGACGCGGGTGGCGATTCCGGCGGACTCGAGGAGCGCGGCGGCAACGCGAGCCGATGCCTCATCGCCGAATCGGGCCAGGGGGCTGAAAGCCGCCGCTGCGGGGTCCACCGCGGGGATCGTACCGGAGTCGGAGGCCGCGGTTCCGCAACCCCGCTCCGGGATGGTGTTCGTAATGCCCCTCGCGCAGGTACCCTCGACCGGATGGAGCGCCGCATCTTCGGCATGGAGAACGAGTACGGGGTCACCTGCACCCTGCGCGGCCAGCGCCGCCTGTCTCCCGACGAGGTGGCGCGGTACCTGTTCCGGCGTGTCGTCTCCTGGGGCCGATCCTCGAACGTCTTCTTGGAGAACGGGGCCCGCCTCTACCTCGACGTCGGTAGTCACCCGGAGTACGCCACCCCGGAGTGCGACTCCCTCTACGACCTGATCGCCCACGACAAGGCAGGGGAGCGGGTACTCGAGGGCCTCCTCCACTCCGCCGAGCAGCGCCTCGAGGAGGAAGGGATCCGCGGGAAGGTCTACCTGTTCAAGAACAACACCGACTCGGCCGGGAACTCGTACGGTTGTCACGAGAACTACCTGGTCAGCCGGCAGGCCGACTTCCAGCGGATGATCGACACCCTCATCCCGTTCTTCGTGACCCGCCAGATCTTCGCCGGAGCCGGCAAGCTGCTGCAGACGGCCCGAGGCACAGTGTTCTCCCTGGCCCAGCGAGCCGAGCACATCTGGGAGGGTGTCTCCTCGGCGACCACCCGGAGCCGCCCGATCATCAACACCCGCGACGAGCCGCACGCCGACGCCGAGCGGTACCGGCGTCTGCACGTGATCGCCGGTGACTCGAACATGTCCGAGTACATCTCGTACGTCAAGGTCGGAGCGACGGTCGCCATCCTTCAGATGCTCGAGGACGACGTCGTCTTCCGCGACCTCACGCTGGAGAACCCGATCCGGGCGATCCGGGAGATCAGCCACGACATCACGTGCCGCCGCCGGGTTCGCCTGGCGAATGGCCGGGAGCTGTCGGCGTTGGACATGCAGTGGGAGTACCTCGAACGCGTCATCCGGTACGCCCGGACGACGGGTTTCCCCCCGCAAGTGCAGTCGGCGGTCCAGATGTGGGAGCACTTGCTGACCGGCCTGGAGAAGGACCCGTTCACCCTGCGGCGCGAGTGCGACTGGGTGGCGAAGTACCACCTCGTCGAGGAGTACGGGACGAGCCGCGGGCTTCCACTGAGCGATCCCAGGCTGGCTCTCCTCGATCTCGCCTATCACGACGTCACCCGAGATCGGGGGGTCTACTACCTGCTCGAGCGCAAGGGATTGGTCGAGAAGATCGTCACCGACGAGGACGTGGAGCGTGCCCTCGTCCATCCGCCGCAGACGACCCGGGCCCGGCTCCGCGGCGACTTCATCAAGGCCGCAAAATCGCGCAATCGGGACTTCACCGTCGACTGGGTCCATCTCAAGCTGAACGACCAGGCGCAGCGAACCGTGCTCTGCAAGGACCCGTTCCGCGCCGTCGACGAGCGGGTCGACAAGCTGATCGCGAGCTTGTGAAGAGAGCGATGGGCTGAATGCGAAGGGCGAAACCCGGCGTGGACGCCGATCCGGTCAGACCCGGTCTCGCCCTTTGCTCTGTGCCCTGCGCGGTGTGGACGCCCGGATCGAGTTCTGACTCGCCAGGCGCTCCTTCCTGCTCGTAGCCGGTCCGGATACAGTCCGTCGCACGCATGCACCGCGTAATCGAACGCATCCTCAACCTCCTGGCGTTCCTCCTCACGGTCGGGCGGCCTGTCACCGCCGAGGAGATCCGCAACACCGTCAACGGATACGGCCAGCCGAGCGACGAGGCCTTCCGTCGGACCTTCGAACGCGACAAGGACCTTCTCCGTCAGTTGGGCGTTCCGCTGCGCCTCGAACACACCGATGCATGGGAAGTCGAGCAGGGATATGTGGTGTCGCCCGACCAGTACGCCCTTCCCGATCCCGGCCTGACCGACGAGGAGCGAGCCGCCCTGTGGCTGGCCACACGAATGGTGCGGCTCGGCGGTCAGGCTCCCGGACCCGGCGCAATCTTCAAGCTCGGCGGGGCCCCGATCGCGGCCACCGGCGATCCGCTGACTGCTGATCTCGGTGCGGAGGCGGAGACGCTCGCCGAGCTCTTCAGGGCCGTCACCGACCGCAGGACACTCCGGTTCGAGTACCACGACGAGCCTCGCACGATGCGCCCCTGGGGCCTGATCCACCGCATGGGCCACTGGTATGTGGTCGGGGAAGCCGCCAAGGAGAAGCGGACGTTTCGCGTCGACCGGATGTCGGCGATCGCGGTGGGCACGAAGGCGAGCGCATTCGAGAGGCCCAAGGGCTTCCGCGCCTCGGACGGCTTTCCCGACGCGCCATGGGAGGCGGGGGAGGCCGATGTGGAGGTCACGGTGCGCTTCGACGCCGAGGTCGCCTGGTGGGCTCGCCGGCAGTTGTCGAGCGCCGCCCAGGTCGTCGACGGCGGCGGCGGCGCCATCGAGGCGACGTTCCCGGTCGCTTCGCCGGACGCATTCATCGGCTGGATGATCGGATTCGAAGACTCCGCCGAAATCATCGCCCCGAAGGACC
>Ga0256865_1000713_pt1 | contig 11093 bp, 9 predicted proteins | sample RVTome_14_FD_187337 | JGI IMG/M metagenome (GOLD analysis project Ga0256865, IMG submission 187337) | Soil microbial communities from uranium-contaminated site in the Upper Colorado River Basin, Wyoming, United States - RVT145D125 HiSeq ... | reverse complement strand
CCGGTGGAAACGGTTGCCGCGATGGCGCGTGTCTGCGTCGAGGCGGAGAAGGAAGACGAGCCCGCCAGCGACCGCCGCCGCAACCAGCCGCCTGCAACTGTCGAGGAGGCGATCGCGCGGGCCACGGTCTTTACCTGCAACAATCTCAACATCAAGGCGGTGTCCGCGATGACCCAGAGCGGCAACACGGTTCTCCTGATGTCGCGGATGTCCACCGGCGTCCCGATCTATGCGATGAGCTCCGTCGTGGAGACGAGACGCCGCGTGACGCTGTTCCGGGGCGTCCACCCGGTCAAGTTCAAGGGCGCCCGCGACCCCGAGAAGGCGCTGCACATGGCGGAGGACGAGCTCTTGCAGCGCGGCGCGGTGCAGACCGGCGATTTCATGGTGCTCACCATCGGCGAGCCCCACGGCAAGGCCGGCGGGACAAACACTATGAAGATTGTCCAGGTCGGCGAGCACCGACGAGCGTAACGCGGGCTCGCCGAGGGACGATCTGGGCGAGGCTAACCTGAGGCGTCAGGTTAAGCGAAGCGGCCGAGACCAAGATTGATAAGGCGAGCACCGACGAGCGTAACGCGGGCTCGCCGAGGGACGATCTGGGCGAGGCTAACCTGAGGCGTCAGGTTAAGCGAAGCGGCCGAGACCAAGATTGATAAGGCGAGCACCGACGAGCGTAACGCGGGCTCGCCGAGGGACGATCTGGGCGAGGCTAACCTGAGGCGTCAGGTTAAGCGAAGCGGCCGAGACCAAGATTGATAAGGCGAGCACCGCCGGGCTTGACTGGCGTGCGCGACGGATCGTGAGCGGTGGGTGGTCGGTCGTGCGCGGAAGGCGTTAGAATGAGGGCGCGGATTCAGTCCATAAACTACTCACGATTCACCATTCACGCAGCTGGAGGAAGGTCATGGCTATTCACCCATTGGAAGCTGTCGCGCGCGCCATCGTGGCCGGCGGAAAAGGCATCCTTGCGGCCGATGAGTCCACGGGGACGATAGAGAGGCGGTTTTCGGGCATCAAGGTCCAGAGCACGGAGGAGAACCGCCGCGCTTACCGCGAGATGCTCTTTACGACGAAAGGCCTGGGCCAGTACGTGAGCGGTGTCATTCTTTACGACGAGACCATCCGGCAGAAGGCGTCCGACGGCACGCCGTTCGTGGAAGTGCTCAACAAGGCCGGGATCATCCCGGGCATCAAGGTGGACACCGGCGCCAAGGAGCTCGCGTTGTGCCCGGGCGAGAAAGTCACCGAGGGGCTCGACAATCTGGCCAAGCGCTGCGCCGAGTACGTGAAGCTCGGCGCCAGGTTCGCCAAGTGGCGCGCGGTCATCGAGATCGGCCCCGACATCCCGAGCTCGACCTGCATCGCGGCCAACGCGCACGCGCTCGGCCGCTACGCGGCGATCTGCCAGGAAGCCGGGCTGGTGCCGATCGTCGAGCCGGAAGTTCTCATGGACGGCTTCCATATCATTCATCGCTGCGAGGAAGTCACCGAGTGGACGCTCAACGCCGTCTACGAGGCGCTTTACGTGAACCGCGTGACGCCCGAGCACTCGGTGCTCAAGCCCTCGATGGTGGTTTCCGGCAAGGACTGCCCCGAGCAGGCGGGCGTTGAGGAAGTGGCCGAACGCACGGTGCGCGTGCTCAAGCGCAGCGTTCCGGCTGCAGTCACGGGAATTGTGTTTCTCTCCGGCGGCCAGAGCGACGAGCTGGCTACCGAGCATCTCAACGCCATGAACAAGATGTACAAGGGCCGGCTGCCGTGGCCGCTGTCCTTCTCGTATGGGCGGGCGTTGCAGCAGCCCGCGCTCAAGGCCTGGAAGGGCTCGAGCGCGAACGTGGCGACAGCGCAAGCGGCGTTGCTGCATCGCGCGCGGATGAACAGCCTGGCATGCGGCGGAAACTACAGTTCGGACCTGGAGCGTCAACCGCGAGCGGCGTAGAATCCTCGACCGCAAAAGCGCAACGGCGCCGGCGGCCCGCGAAAAAGACTTGAAAATTTCCGGTAGCGGAGCGACGTTCGCCGCCGGGCGTGTTTGCGGTTCCTGGACAACTCATGACAACGGCAACAGCGTCGGCTTCTCAACGGCCGCCAGTCTCGATCATCACCGGCTACCTCGGCAGCGGCAAGACGACGCTGCTCAATCGGTTGTTGCGCGACCCGGCGCTCTCGAACACCGCCGTCATCATCAACGAGTTCGGCGAGATCGCGCTCGATCATCTCCTGGTCGCTGCCCCGAGCGAGAACATCGTCCTGCTCGCAAACGGATGCATTTGCTGCGCGGTGAGAGGCGATCTCGTCGGAACGCTCGAGAATCTGGCAGGCAAGCGCGCCCGCGGGGAGACACCGCCATTCGACCGCGTTCTCATCGAGACCACGGGACTCGCAGACCCGGTGCCGGTATTGCAGACCCTCATCACGGATCCCGAGGTCGGACCGCGCTATCGCCTGGACGGCGTGGTGACGCTCGTCGATGCCGTGCACGGGGCGGCGCAGCTCGACGCGCATCGCGAGGCGGTCAAGCAGGCCGCGCTCGCGGACCGGATCCTGATTACAAAATGCGACGTCGCGGCGGAGGAGACCATTGCCTCACTCGAGCGGCGGCTCGCCGCGCTCAACCCCGCCGCACGGCGCAACCGGGTCACGCGCGGCGAAATCGCCCCGGGAGAACTCTTTGGCGCGATGCTGGACCGCGGCGGGGGCAAGGCGCTTGGGGGCTGGCTCGGCCATGAATCGTATATTGCCGCCGGCGGACGGAACCGGGGCCTTACGAGGCGCGGCCGCGCGCAGCACGATGACGGGGTGAAGGCCTTTGCGCTGTATCTGGAGGAGCCGGTGACCGACACCGGTCTCGTGGCATGGCTGCATTTGCTCGCGTCGCTGCGCGGAGCGAACCTTCTGCGGATGAAGGCGCTGCTCAATGTTGAGGGGCGGCCCGTCGCCGTGCACGCGGTGCAGACCATCATCGACGAGCCGGTCACGCTGGACGAGTGGCCTGACGCGGAGCGGCGTTCGCGCCTGGTGTTCATCACACGCGATCTCGCGCGCGCTGACATCGAGCGCACGCTGGATGCGCTGCGCTATGATCCGGGCGCGCGCCCCGCGACAGGCGGCTTCGACCCGCGGGCCTATGAGCGCTTCCTCGCCGTGGCGAAGAATTTCCGTTGAATCGACTGTAGAAAGTGACAAGGGAGGGACGCAGGTCGTGGAGATGAGGCTTCCGGAGGAGAAGGGCCCGCAGCAATTCATCAAGGGCGGGACGCTGATCGACGGCTCGGGCAAGAAGCCGGTCAAGGATCCGGTCATCGAGTTGAGCGGCCGCCGCATCCGGCGTGTCGGCACGAAGGCGAGCATCAGGATCCCGCCGCGCGCCACCGTCATCGACTGCGGCAACAGCACGCTGATGCCGGGGATGATGGATCTTCACATCCACACGGCGATGTACAACTGCATGACCTTCCACAACCACCGGGTCGCGCAGTTCGAGATCATGCCGCACCTGCAGCAGATGTACGCCCTCTTCCATGCCCAGAACTGCTTCGACATGGGCTTTACCACCCTGCGCGACCTCGGCATGAACGGGCCCTACGGACTGCTGGTGAACGAGCTATGCGCGGTGCGCGATGCGATCAACGCCGGCATCGTCGAAGGCCCCCGCATGCTGGTGGCGGGATTCACCACCATGACCGGGTCGCACCTGGATCTCATCCAGCCGCGCGCCATGTATCGCTGGGGCTTCAACACGGCCGACGGACCCTGGGAGCTGAGAAAACTCGCGCGCAAGAATCTTCTGGCCGGGTGCGACGTGATCAAGACCTGCGCCTCGGGCGGCGGCGGGACGGACAAGGAAGAGCCCGACATCCGCAATCTCACGCAGGAGGAGCTCGATGCCCTCGTCGACGAGGCGCACGCCCTGCACAAGCACGCCGCGGTGCACTGCTTCACCACCCAGGCCCAGCGCATGGCGCTGAAGGCCGGCACCGACACCATCGAGCACATGGTGTTCCACGACGACAAGACGGTCGATCTCATTGCCGAGGCCGGCGTGCCCGTCACGCCGACACTTTCGCACCGCACCGACCACGCGATCGAGCTGCGCCGCGAGCACGGCACCGCCGACTTCGTGCTGCGCAAGATGAAATACCTGCAGCCCTTCTGCTTCGAGACCTTCCAGAAGATGTACAAGGCCGGCGTCAGGATCGCGATGGGCACCGACATGGGCTTCGAGCCCGACATGGGATCGAACGGCGGCGAGCTCGAAATCTATGTCAAGCTCGGGATGAAGCCGATGGATGCGATCCTGACGGCCACGCGCAACGCGGCGCAGGCGCTCAAGATGGAGAAGGACATCGGCACCATCGAGGCCGGCAAGTTTGCCGATATCATTGCGGTCAACGGCGATCCGCTCAAGAACATCCGCTGCATCCAGGACAAGAAGAACATCCAGCTCGTCATGAAGGAAGGCAAGGTCTACGCGGACCGCCGGCCGGGCCGCAACAGGAACGTGGTCAACGTGAAGGCGGGAGACTGGAAGATCATCGATTATCTGTAATCCGCTTCGCGAATTACAGATCAAATAATCCTGACAATGAACGGGCGACACGACCGATCGAGGTGATCGACATGGCAAAACGGAGAAATCGGGGCGGGAAATCCTCGGGGTCCGGCGTGCGCAAGCGCGCCGGTAAGTTTTCGTCGCGCCGGGCGACGAAAACTAAGGGTGCGGTGAAGGGTGGAAACGGGCGTTACCAGTTCAAGCTCTCGGGCCTGAAAAAGGTGCCCGCCGGAACCGGCTACTCGACATCTCACGGCGGCGTCGTGGAAGGCAGGCGCATGCTCGTGGGCTACATTCACAAGCCGCGCGGCACGGGCTCCCGGATGCACACGCACAAAAACGAGCAGTTCAATTTCGTCGTGCGCGGCACCCTGGTGGGCTCGGTCAACGGCAAGAAGATACACGCGCCTGCCGGCACCCTCATCTACATCCCGGCCAACGCCCCTCATACGCTGGTTGCCTCGGCCCGCGGCAAGGACGTCATCTTCATTGCCATCAAGGATCTCTCGCAGGGCATCATCGGCAAGGCCGTGGACGGCTCGATGAGAGGTCCGCACTACGAGCGGGGATTCGGCCCTGGATAGGCAGAGGTCCAGCGGATGGAATCCCCGGTCAAGCCTGGCCTGAGCGACAACAGGGATTTCATCGCGGGGCTGCTCTTTGCGCTGATCGGCGTCCTCGCGGTCGTCCTCGCGAGCGACTACCCGTTCGGCTCGACGATGTGGATGGGGCCGGGTTACTTCCCCACGGTGCTCGGCGGCGTCCTCGCGCTCTTCGGCATCTATCTCATGATCCGCGGCCTGCGCGTCGCGGAGAGGATCAAAGGGCGGTGGGGCTGGAGGCCGCTCGGTTTCATCACGCTTTCCATCGTCCTGTTTGCAGCGACGGTCGAGAGGCTCGGCCTCGTTCCCGCGCTCTTCGCGGTGCTTCTGGTGAGCTCGCTCGCGGGCCGGGACTTCCGTTTGAAGGACGCGCTTGTCCTCACGCTCGTCATGACCACGATCGCCGTCCTGATTTTCCCCTACGGGTTGAGGCTCCCCTATCCGCTCTTCCCGGGCGTGCTATGGACGTACTGAGCCACCTCGTCCTCGGCTTCAGCGTCGCGTTCTCGCTGGAGAACCTCCTCTATTGCTTTCTCGGCGTTCTCCTCGGAACGCTGGTCGGCGTTCTGCCGGGTGTGGGGCCGCTCGTCACGATCGCAATGCTCTTCCCGATCACGTTCCATCTGCCGGCGGTGCCCGCGCTCATCATGCTCGCCGGGATCTACTACGGCGCGCAGTATGGAGGCTCCACCACTTCGATCCTGGTGAACCTGCCGGGCGAGACGGCGTCAGCGGTGACCTGTATCGACGGCTACCAGATGGCGCGCCAGGGACGGGCGGGCCCTGCTCTGGCTACCGCTGCCCTCGCCTCCTTCTTCGCCGGCTGCGTCGGCACCCTGCTCATCGCGCTCTTCGGACCGCCCCTTGGCGAGTGGGCGCTCAAGTTCGGCGCCGCCGAGTACTTTTCGTTGATGCTGATGGGGCTCGTCGCCGCGGCGGTGCTGACGCAGGGCGATCCGGTCAAGGGGCTCGCGATGGTCGTGCTGGGATTGCTGATCGGGGTCGCCGGCACCGACGTCAATTCCGGGATGTCGCGCTTCACCTTCGGCATCCCTGCGCTGAGCGACGGGCTCGGTTTCACCGTGGTGGCCGTCGGGTTGTTTGCCGTCGCCGAAATCGTCGCCAACCTGGAGAGCCGCGATGCGCGCGAAGTGTTTACGAGCAAGGTCAGGAACCTGATGCCGACCGCCCGGGATCTCAGGGATTCCGCCTGGCCGGCCGTCCGCGGGACAGCGCTTGGCGCGGTCTTCGGGGTGCTGCCGGGAACGGGCGCGGCACTGTCCTCGTTCGCGAGCTACATGATCGAGAAAAAGCTCGCCCGCGACCCGGGCCGGTTTGGCCGCGGCGCGATCGAAGGCGTGGCGGCACCGGAGGCCGCCAACAATGCCGCCGCGCAGACCGCTTTCATCCCCATGTTGACCCTCGGCATTCCCGCGAGCGCCACCATGGCGCTCATGCTCGCGGCCATGATGATGCAGGGCATCGAGCCGGGACCGCACGTGATGGTGTCGAACCCGGATCTTTTCTGGGGCATGATTGCCAGCATGTGGATCGGCAACTTCCTGCTGGTCGTGCTCAACCTGCCGCTCGTCGGCATGTGGGTGAGGCTGCTGCGCGTGCCCTACCGCTGGCTCTTTCCCTCGATCATCATGTTCTCGTGCATCGGCAACTACGGCGTCAACAACAACCCGGTCGACGTCTACCTGGTCGCACTGGTCGGCGTGGCGGGTTACGTTCTGGCGAAGCTCGAGTGCGAGCCCGCGCCGCTCATCCTCGGCTACGTCCTCGGGCCGTTGATGGAGGAGTACGTCCGGCGTGCGCTGCTGCTCTCCCGGGGCGACCCCACCGTGTTCTTCACGCGCCCGATCAGCCTGGCGTTCATGATCGGGACGCTCTTCGTCCTTTTCATCGTGATCCGGCCTGTCCTGCGCCCCAAGACCCGGTGATGCGTGACGAGTGATGGGCGACGAGCGAGAACACATGAGTCGTGACGACCTTCTCAGGCAGCTCGCAGAGAAGAACGCCGAGGCGCTGGCGATGGGCGGGCCGGAGAAGCTCGCCCAACGCAAGGCCCAGGGCGTGCTCAACGCGCGCGAGCGCATCGACTACCTGGTCGACCCCGGATCGTTCATCGAGTCCGGACGCCTCGCGCGCGCGATCCGGCCGGAGGTCAGGCAGAAGACGCCGGCCGACGGAAAGATCACCGGGTTCGCGCGGATCGGCGGACGCGAGATCGCGCTGATCTCGAACGATTTCACCGTGCTCGGCGCTTCCTCGAGCGTGGTCAACATGAAGAAGATCAAGCACGTGAAGCAGGTCGCGGGAAGGCGCGGGCTGCCGCTCGTCTTCCTCGGCGAATCATCCGGCGCACGCATGCCCGACCGCATGGGCGCGGCGGGCCGCGCGATCATCGCGCAGGACCCGACCGAGTACCAGCGCCTGCGCGAGACGCCGTGGGCATCCGCCCTCCTGGGGCAGTGCTACGGCTCTTCGACCTGGTACGCCGCGATGGCAGACTTCGTCGTGATGCGCAAAGGCGCCATCATGGCGATTGCGAGCCCGAACGTGACCTCGATCGCCATCGGCAAGCCGATCGAGCCGGAAGAGCTCGGTGGCTGGAAGCTTCTCACCGGCGTCTCGGGGCTTGCCGACCTCGCGGTCGATACCGACGATCAGGCCCTCGACGCGATCAAGGCCTTCCTCTCCTATCTGCCGAGTCACAACATGGAGCCACCGCCCGAGCACGCCGTGCCGCCGGGCTCGGATGAGGCTTGCCGCGGGATCCTCGACATCGTTCCGGAATCGCGGCACCAGGTCTACGACGTGCGCAAGGTGATCGCGGCGATCGCCGACCGCGATTCGAGCTTCGAGCTGAAAGCGCGTTTCGGCAGGTCGGTGGCAACGGTGCTCACCCGCCTCGGCGGGAAAACCGTGGGTTTCATCGCCAACAACCCGCTATACAAGGGCGGCGCCCTCGACGCCGACGCCTGCCAGAAGGTGACGAGCTTCATGGTGCTTTGCGACTCGTTCAACGTTCCGATCGTGTTTCTGGTCGACGTCCCCGGCTTCCTGATCGGCGTCGAGGGAGAGATGCGCGGCATGCCGGGCAAGGTCATCAACTGGATGAATGCGCTCACGCAGGTCACCGTGCCCAGGGTGACGATCATCACCCGCAAGAACTACGGTCAGGCCTACATCAACATGGGCGGCGGGAAGAACGCCGACGAGGTGGCATGCTGGCCCAGCGCGGACCTGGGTTTCATGGATCCCGCCGTCTCGGTCAACGTGCTCTACGGGGTCAGGCGCGAGGATGACCCGGAGCGGTTCAAGGAGCTCGCCGCCGAAGTCGAGCGCGACACCGCCCCCTGGGGGCTTGCCGAGCTCTATGAAGCGCAGGACGTGATCGACCCGCGCGACACCCGCGCTTTCCTGATTCGCACGCTGGAGGTCCATCGCTTGCGCATGAAGAACGGCGTGGGCGAGCACCTGCTGCGCAACTGGCCGACCAGTTATTAGCGGCGCCGGCTGAAACCAGGCGCGATCGAGCAGCGGATAAGTACAGCGAGGCGCGGAGCAGGCTGGCGGAGGCCGGGGTTGAGCAAATGAAGCCGCGCACGTTCTTCATGATCGCCTGGCTGCCGCTCGCCCTCCTTCTTGGGGCGCAGTTCTACGCGAGCCAGCTCGAAGGCTGGGGGCGGTGGGCCGCCGCCTCGCTTTTTCTCGTGCCGGTGATATTGAGCGTGATTCTCGGCATGATCGGCGTCAGCGTCTGCCGCCGGGAGGCGCGACGGGCGTTGGCGGCGGCAGGGGGATGCCCATTCCGGCGGCGACCTTGCGCAGAACGTCGGGACGGTCGCTGATGATTCCGTCCACGCCCCACTCGATCAGGCGCTTCATGTCCGCGGGTCCGTTCACGGTCCACGGCACGACCTTCAGCCCGAGTGTGCGCGCTTCGTCAAGGCTCTCCGGCGTCAGCTCGCGGTAGTAGGGCGACCAGACGGAGCCGCCGGCGGCCTTGACCAGGCGTGGAATGGAACCCTCAAACTGACTGACGTGCAGGCCGGCCGTCCAGGGTGATGACCGACGGCTGCCCGCGATGTTGTTCATGAAATCCTGCTGCGCGCTCAGGTAAACGGTCGCAATCGTGGGCGCTTCCTTCTGGATGATCGCCAGCGTGCGCCAATCGAAGGACTGGATGGCCGTGCGCTCATCCATTCCGGCCGAGCGCACGGCCGATATCAACCTGCGGGCGAAATCCTCCGGGTCGGTTGTGTCTTCCGGCGCCAGGGGCGAGATCTTGGTCTCGATGTTGAAGCGCGCGGCGGCGTTTCCGCTCTTTTTCACGAGGGCGAAGACATCGGCAAGGCGCGGAATCCTCTCGCCGTCGACGGGCTGCTGGTCGGGGAATCGCCTCGCGTACGCCGTGTCCGGCCTGATGCGGCCGACGTCGTAGCGCCGCAATTGCTCGTAGGTAAGCTCACGAATCCGGGGACCCGGACGGGGCAGCCATGTCCCATCGGGTGCGCGCGTCAGGTCCGGATTGAGCGCGGGATCATGGCTGACCACGACGACACCGTCGCGCGTCACGGCGCAATCGAGCTCGAGCGTCGTGACGCCGAGCGAGAGCGCGCGCGCAAAGGCAGCGAGCGTGTTCTCCGGAGCAAGACCGCGAGCGCCCCGGTGGCCCTGTATGTCGAGCGCCTGAACCGAACCCGCCATGATGACTGACGCTGCGACTATGAATCTGCCAACTGCGTGAATGGTGATCAACCGCCGCCCGGCGCAAGGCCCGTCATCCGCCATCGGCCGTCGCTCTTCGCGAAGCAGGCGGCATGCTCGATCGGGCTGCGGATCTGCTCTTCGGGCACGTAGCCTTCGCCGTTCCTGACGGTGATCTTCACCCAGCGCTGTTTCGCATCCGCAGCCTTGTCGGGAACTTCCCAGTCGGCAATGGCGACGATGTCGTAGGCCAGGACCTGCACCGTCGCCGACCCTGACGAGGGCTGTGCCTTGACCAGGACCTCGCGCGCGATCACCGCGCCATGCCCGAACGGATCCAGGTCCTTGGGCCATTTCGCCAGGACATAGGGCGCGCAGAGCTCGCGCTCGCCTTTTTCCCGCTGGACATAGGCCGCTCCGAGGAAGAGCGCCGAGCGCAGCGCGTGCCACAGCGGACTCGCCTCGGCATCGACGTCCCACCGCTTGCGGAACTCAGCCGGGCCGCGCGCCGCCTCGAGGCTCGTGCGCACGTCCTTCGCAAGAATCGACATGACGTATTTGCGGTCGCGCGCGTCCACGGCGTTGAGCAGCTGGTTTCGGAAGCTGACCCAGGAGGCGTCGCGCGCCGCCTCGTCGACGGGCTCGAGCCGGCGTTCCTGGGCGACGGCGGGAGGAGTGGCGAGCGCAACGATCACGGCCGCCAGCGCGACGGGCACAGCATGCCTTGAAGTCATTTGCCCTTGAACTGGCCCGTGCGCTTCTCGAAAAAGGCGGCGAGCGCTTCCTGATGGTCCCCGGTCTTTTGCAGGATCGCCTGGAAGGAGGCACAGGCCTCGAGATGCTCCCCGAGATCCTGATCCTGGGCGAGCCGCAGGGTGCGTTTCGCGTAACGTACCGCGAGCGGCGGCTTGGTCGCGATCTGCGCTGCGATCTCCTTCGCGCGCGGCAAGAGCGCAGGGGGCTCGGTAACGTCGAGCAGAATCCCGATGGACCGCGCCTCATCAGCCTTCACCACGCGCCCGGTCAACGTGAGCTCGGCCGCACGCTGCGCGCCGACCAGGCGCTGCAGGAACCATGAGCCGCCGTCGCCTGCGATGAGGCTGAGATTGATGAAAGACTCGGCGAACTGGGCGGCGGTCGACCCGATGCGGATATCGCACATGTTAGCGAGGTCGAAGCCCGCACCCATGGCGGGACCGTTGACCGCGGCGATGGTC
>Ga0256865_1000712_pt1 | contig 11094 bp, 11 predicted proteins | sample RVTome_14_FD_187337 | JGI IMG/M metagenome (GOLD analysis project Ga0256865, IMG submission 187337) | Soil microbial communities from uranium-contaminated site in the Upper Colorado River Basin, Wyoming, United States - RVT145D125 HiSeq ... | reverse complement strand
TAGGCAGCCGGACCGGGCGGGACGAAACCGCCGAGAATGTATCTGACATGCTCGACGACTTCCTCGCCATGCGACGCCACCCGAAGGCCGTCGCACCCCGCCAGCTGAGCGACCGCCTCGTCGGACTTCTCGACGTCGCAGTACGCCAGATCGCGCTCGATGCTGCGCTCGAGCGGGTGGCGGTGGTCGCCACGGGCGGGTATGGGGCGAGGACGCTCTGCCTCGGCTCGGACGTCGACCTCATGATCCTCCACAGCAGGGGCTTCAGGGCGGCAGACGCCAGGAGAGTCTTCGGTCCGCTCTGGGACGCAGGGTTGCGGGTCGGCCACGCGGTCAGGACGCCCAAGCAGGCTCTCGAGTTGGCGAGGTCGAGCCCGGAGACCCTTTCGTCGCTGCTCACCACCCGACTCGTCGCAGGAGACCCCGACCTGCTCGGCGAGCTCGACAGCGGCATGGCTCGTCTCGTCCGTCGGCGGTCCGATCGCATCCGCAACGGCTGGGTCGGAGAGGAGGAGCGACGGCGCGCCTCCGAGCCGTACCTCCTCATGGCATGCGACGTGAAGACCGGAAGGGGCGGGATCCGAGCCCTCCAGATCCTCGAGTGGGACCGCATCGCCCGGCGGACGCGCGGCGAGACCCCCGACGAGCGAGAGGACGAGGAGACCGAAGCGTGGCGTGTGCTCCTCGAGGTGCGCAACGCGCTCCACGCCGTCACCGGCCGGGCCCACGATCGCTACGACTTCGACGTGCGCGCCGGAGTGGCCGAGTGGCTCGACCTGAGCGTCGCCGCCGTCGGCGAAGCAGTGGTGCACGCCCGCAGGTCCGTCGAGTCGCTCCTCACCGAGCGCTTCCCCGACCGGCTGCGGCGTCCCGCGGCGTCGCCCAAGCCCCACAGCACTCCGATCACGTCCGATCCGGTTGCCGCCTCCGCCCTGCACGCCGCGATGGCAGGCCGTCCGATGTCGCACGGCGAGCTGCGACCGGTCGATGCCCCGCTCACGCCGAGCACCGGAATGAGGCGAGCAGTCGTCTGGCTCCTGCAGCCCGGCTGGCCGCGGGTCGTCTTCGGGCAGCTCGTCGAGGCAGGGTGGCTCTCCAGGTCGATGCCGGAGCTGGCGGCCGTGCTGGACATGCCGCACGCCGTCGCCTTTCACGCCCACCCGGTGTTCGACCACCTCGTCAGAACGGTCGACGAGCTGGCATCGGTCCTCGGCGAGCCGGGCCACCCGGTTGCGGCCCTCGACGAGCACGAGCGGGAGCTCCTCGGGCTGGCTGCGCTCGTCCACGACGTCGGGAAGGGGACACCGGGCGATCACTCCGAGGCGGGCGCCGCCATGATGTCCGGCCTCGGAGAGCGACTCGGACTCGGCCAGGACGGAACGGACACACTCGCGACGCTGGTGCGCCACCATCTCCTCCTGCCGGATCTGGCCACTCGCTTCGATCTGAGCGACGAGCAGGTGATCGCAGAGGCGGTGGATGCGATCGGGGACCAGCGCGTGCTCGACATGCTGTACGTGCTCACGGTCGCCGACTCGCGGGCGACCGGTTCGGACACATGGAGCGCATGGAAGGCCAGCCTGTTGAGACGCGCCCACGCTGCGGTGCAGGCTGCGCTGCGCGGCTTGAGCCCGGCGCGCGGGTCGGCGGATCAGCTCGCCGGTGTCGTCGCACGGAGCGGGGCGCCGCTCGGCGACGTCCTCGCTCACCTCCGCATGCTCCCGGCGAGCGCCCTCGCCGAGTACGACCCGCAGGCTCTGGCGGCGCAGACCCTGGCCGTGACCCCGCCGCCGATGGACGGGGAGGCCCGGGTGACGACGGCAACTCGCGAGGCGACCGGCCAGGTCGTCCTGTGCACGAAAGACCGCCCGGCGCTCCTCGCCACCGCGGCGGGCGTGCTGGCAGTCCACGGCCTCTCCGTGATCGATGCCAGGGTGCTCACGAGGCGCGACGGTGTCGTCATCGACACGTTCGAGGTCGTCGAGGAGCTCACCAGAGCGGCGCCGGCCTCCGCCAGGCTGCAAGGCGCGGCCGATGACCTCGTGCACACGATCGTGACGGGGCGCGACATCGAGCCGCACCTCGCCGAGAAGCGTCACGCCTATCGGGCCAAGGTCGCCGGGGGGATCGCCACCGGCGTCCGACTGGAGCGTCGCCCCCAGGGGGCCCTCGTCGAGGTGCGATGCGCCGACCGGCTCGGCTTGCTCCACGACCTCGCCCAGGCACTCGCCCGGCACGACCTCGGCATCACCCGGGCCCGCATCGACACGAATGCCGGCGAGGTGGTGGACGTCTTCCACACGATGCGAGCGCCGCGCGACCCGGCGGCGCTCGAGCGCGACATCAGAGAGATCGTGTGACTCCGACACCCCTCCCGAGGCTCCTCAGGCTCGGCTGCTGGGTGCGGCGACGCCTCACCTGAGCGACTTGACGAGGTCCTCCACCTGCGTCGGATCGATCTTGACGCCGGGACCCATCGTCGAAGCCACCGCCACCTTGCGCATGTACCTGCCCTTGGCTGCGGCCGGTCTGTTCCTCATGAGCTCGTCGGCGACCGCCCCGAAGTTCTCGAGGAGTTGGGCAGCCTCGAAGGAGACGCGGCCGATCGGCACGTGGACGTTGCCGTAACGGTCGTTGCGGTATTCGACCCTGCCGGCCTTGAACTCACCGACGGTCTTGCCCACATCCTGGGTCACGGTACCGCTCTTCGGATTCGGCATCAGGCCCCTCGGCCCCAGCACGGAGCCGAGCTTCCCGACGGACGGCATGAGGTCCGGCGTGGCGATGGCGAGATCGAAGTCGAGCGCTCTGCCGCCCGAGATCGCTTCGGCCAGCTCGGCTCCGCCGACGATGTCGGCCCCCGCCTCTTCGGCCTCCTTGGCCTTCTCGCCCTCGGCGAAAACCAGGACCCGTATCGACTTGCCCGTCCCGTGGGGCAGGCTGACCGTCCCGCGGACGATCTGATCTGCCTGCCTGGCGTCGATCCCGAGCTGGAACACGGCGTCCACGCTCTCGTCGAACTTGGCGAACGCCACGGACTTCACGAGCTCGGTCGCCTCACGCGGACCGTAGAGATTCTCTTTGTCGATGGTGCGGGCGGCGACGGCGGAGTTCTTCGCTTGTGCCATTTGGTGGCTCCTCGTGGTCTCGCGGCCGCACTCGGCGGCCTTCCACATGTCTGTCTGTCGGTGACGGATCAGCCGTTGACCGTGATCCCCATCGATCTGGCCGTCCCCTCGATGACCTTCATGGCCGCCTCGATGTCGTTGGCGTTGAGGTCGACCATCTTCGTCTCGGCGATCTCCCGAACCTGCTTCCTGCTGACAGATCCGACCTTCTCCTTCTGCGGCTCGGCTGAGCCCTTCTCCACTCGAGCGGCCTGTCGCAGCATGACGGCGGCGGGCGGAGTCTTCGTCACGAACGTGAACGACCTGTCCTCGTAGATCGAGATCTCGACAGGAACGATCGTGCCGATCTGCGATGCGGTGGCTTCGTTGTACGACTTCACGAAGTCCATGATGTTGACGCCGTGCTGGCCGAGCGCCGGGCCGACGGGCGGAGCCGGACTCGCCTGGCCGGCCGGGATCTGCAGCTTGAGGACGGTCATCAGCCTCTTGCGACCCATTGCAGTGCCTCTCTCAGTATTTCAGGATCTGGTCGAAGTTCAGCTCGACCGGCGTCTCGCGCCCGAAGATGTCCACCAGCACCCTGACCTTCGACTGATCGACGTTGATGTCCTCGATGACGCCGTTGAAGTCGGCGAACGGCCCTTCGACGACCCGGACGGTCTCGCCGACCTCCCAGGCAGGCTTGAAGCGGGGCTCCTTCTTCTCGGCTTCCTCGCCGCGCTTGACCCCGAGGATCCGCTCGACCTCACGCCTGGAGAGCGGCGTCGGCTTCGAGGCCGAGCCGACGAACCCTGTCACGCCCGGGGTGTTGCGCACGGCGTACCACGAGTCGTCGTCGAGGTAGAGCCGGCAGAGGATGTATCCGGGGAACTTCTTGCGCAGGACGTTCACCTTGCGGCCGTTCTTGAACTCGACGACCTCTTCCATCGGGATGACGACGTCGAACACCTTGTCCTCGAGGTGCATCGACTTGATGCGTGTCTCGAGGTTCGCCTTGACCTTGTTCTCGTAGCCGGAGTAGGAGTGGACGACGTACCAGGCGCCCGGCAGGTCGTACGGGCTCAATGGCTCCGGAGGGACGGGCTCGGCCGATGACTCGGCCGGCTCTGCCGGCTCGTCGGTCGGCGGAGTGTCCTCACCCCGGGGCACGTCCGGCTCTGGGGCGTCACCGTTCTCCTCCGGTGGTGCCGGCTCGCGCTCTTCGACGTCGATCACCGCGCCGCCTCCCACGAGGTCGGCACTCTCGTCGCCATCGTCGGTGCCCGGATCGTCGATCGTGGTCACACGGACTCCAAGAACCTGAGCACGCTCTCCTTGAAGGCGAAGTCGAGGCCGAACGTGAGGGCCGTGACGAAGCCGGTGACGATGAGAACGACGAGCGAGAACGTGACCGTCTCCTGCCTCGTCGGCCAGGCGACGCGCTTCAACTCCTGGCGAACCTCACGCACGAATTGGCGAAAGGGGGTTCGCTCGCGCTTGGTGCGCGTGCCCTCCTGGCGCCGCTTTCGGGCCCTCTCTTCTTCCTTCTGCGCCAAACGACGCATCTCGCGATTCACGCGACCTCATCCTTCCGACGTGGCAGGGGTGGCGGGACTCGAACCCACAACCTCCGGTTTTGGAGACCGGCGCTCTGACCAATTAGAGCTACACCCCTCCGGAACCAGGGCTGTCCCGACAGACAAGTATATGAGCCGGCATCTGACAGTGTAAAACCTCGACAGGGGTATGGACTCCGTCAGGCGGCGCTGCGGCGCCGCAACGCCGCCACCGCGAGCACACCTGCGGTGGCCCCCACGGCCGAGGCGGCGATGATCCGCCCCGCGGTGCCGACTCGCGGCTGCCTCGCCCCCCAGGGGAGGGGCTCGAGACCAATGGCCTCGCCGACCCGCGCCGCCAGATCGAACGGCGGATCGACGATCTGGGCCCGCAAGCCGCTGAGCTCCCGTGCCACCCGCTTGTTGCGGGCGACCTCGGCCTGGCAGGCCAGGCAGGTTGCCGCATGGCGTCCGAGAAGGCGCGGCACCCCCGTCGGTCCGGCGATTCGCACCGCGGCGCATCGAAACGACGTCATGGCCCGGCACCCTCCGAGTCGAGGATCACCCTGAGACGCTTGCGCCCCCGGTGGAGGCGCACCTTGGCGGCTGCGACCGAGATACCGAGATGAGATGCGATGTCGCCGTGCGGCCAGTCGTAGACGTCCTTCATGACGACGACCGCCCTGACCTCGGGAGAGAGCTGCCCGAGTGCCAGCAGCAACTTGGGTCGGAGGTCGGCTGCGTCGCCCGCCGCCTCGGGGGAGACGGCGTCTGCCTCGAGCGCCTGATCCGGGTCGAGCGGATCGGCTCGGTGGCGAGCGGCGCGTTTGCGGTGCGTCCATGCGACGTTGACGACGATCCGGTACAGCCACGTCGAGAACTGGGCGTCTCCCCTGAACCGCGGGAGGGCGCGCCACGCCCTGACGAGGGCGTCCTGGGCGACGTCTGCTGCGAGCTCGCGATCTGACGTGAGACGCAGCGCCAGCGTGTACACCTCACTCTGGTGCCTCCGTACCAGCTCCGTGAATGCTGCCTCGTCTCCGGCCTGTGCGGAGACGATCAGCTCGTCGTCTCGTTGGACTCCTCCGAGACTCACCGTGTTACCCGTCCCTCGTGACGACGCGGCACACCACGGCCCGGGCGTCGCCGGCACCAACCGACACCGCCAGGTGACCGTCCTCGGCCCTCGCCCCCTCGACGACGGCCTGGGCGCCGGGGAGCAGCGCGGCGCGAAATCGGGCACGCATCTCCACGAGCGGATCGGATCGGGGACTTGCAGATGCAGCGATCTGCGACGCCCAAGCCATCGTCAGGAGCCCGTGGACCACTACGCCCGGGAGCCCCGCAGCTCGGGCGGCGTCGTGGTCGTAGTGAACCGGGTTGAAGTCGCCGGATGCGGCGGCATACCGGACGAGGTCGACACGGCTGGCCGACTTGGCGAGGCGATCGGTCGAGCCGATCCGAGGACGTTCCACGATCCCGCACAGGCGAACCGGCGGCTCCTCGCTCTCGGCGGGCGGGTCGCCTGCCACATCTGCGCCCATGAGGAAGTTGGATGTCGAGTCGACCACGGTCCGGCCGTTCGTGGCCATCGTCGCCTCGAACGTGACGAAGTTGATCGGGCCGCGGACGCGCACCCGGCTCACCGCGGCCGCCACCGCAACCTCTGCGTCGACGGGCAGCGGGCCATGCCACTGGAACGACTGGTCCGTGTGGACGAGCACGGTCGACAGTGACCCGACGTCTTCCGACCACAGGAAGTCGGGCGCCACGGCGAACAGGAGCGCACCGGCGATCGACGGTGGGGCATGCGTGACCCAGCGGTCGGCGTCGTCGGTGGTCGCAGCGACATAGGCAGCGATACGGTCGGCCGTGAGCCTGACGGTCACCGGACCGTAAGCCGCGCCCTCGAGCTGCTCCAACGTCACTGACAAGGAGCGTAATCTGAAGCGGTCGCTCGCCTCATGTACGTCGCCGGGAGCTCGGTCGGCGCCGTCCGACAGAGGTCGCGGCGCCGGGAGAAGTCAGCGGGTCTCGCGGTGCGCCGTATGGGTGCGACACCAGCGACAGTACTTCTTGAGCTCGAGCCGCTCCCTGGTGTTGGTCTTGCTCTTGGTAGTGACGTAGTTGCGCCGCTTGCAGCTCTCACATGCGAGCGTGATCGGCGGGCGTTTGTCAGAAGCCATCGGTGTGCCTCGTGTTTCTGGCTATTTGGTGATTTTGATGACGCGGCCGGCGCCGACAGTGCGGCCACCCTCACGAATGGCGAACCGTAACCCCTCATCCATCGCGATCGGGTTGATCAACTCCACCTGCATCTCCGTATTATCACCCGGCATCACCATCTCCGTCCCCGCCGGCAAACGCACCGACCCAGTCACATCCGTCGTCCGGAAATAAAACTGCGGCCGATACCCATCAAAGAACGGGTTATGGCGACCACCCTCCTCCTTGGTCAACACATACACCTGCGCATCAAAATCCGTGTGCGGAGTAATCGACCCAGGCTTGGCCACCACCTGACCCCGCTCCACCTCATCCTTCCCCACCCCACGCAACAACAACCCCACATTGTCCCCCGCCACACCCTCATCCAACAACTTGCGGAACATCTCCACACCGGTCACCGTCGTCTTCCGCAAATCACGGATCCCGACAATCTCGACCTCCTCACCCACCTTGATCACACCCGTCTCGATCCGGCCGGTCACCACCGTCCCCCGACCCGTAATCGAAAACACATCCTCGATCGCCATCATGAACGGCTTGTCCATCTCCCGCTCCGGCTCCGGAATATACGAATCAACCGCATCCATCAACGCCTGCACCTGCAAGCCCGCCGCAACATCCCCCTCCAACGCCAGCAACGCCGACCCCCGCACCACCGGCACCTCATCACCAGGAAACTCATACTCCGTCAACAAATCCCGCACCTCGAGCTCCACCAAATCCAACAGCTCCTCATCGTCAACCATATCAACCTTATTCAAAAACACCACAATATACGGCACCCCGACCTGCCGAGCCAACAACACATGCTCCCGCGTCTGAGGCATCGGACCATCCGCCGCAGACACCACCAAAATCGCGCCATCCACCTGGGCAGCACCCGTAATCATATTCTTCACATAATCCGCATGACCCGGCATATCCACATGCGCATAATGACGATTCACCGTCTCATACTCCACATGAGCAATCGCGATCGTGATCCCCCGCTCCCGCTCCTCCGGAGCCTTATCAATCTGATCAAACGCCGTAAACCGAGTCGACCCCGACCCCGCCTCCGCCAACACCTTCGTAATCGCAGCCGTCAACGTCGTCTTCCCATGATCAATATGACCCATCGTCCCCACATTCACATGCGGCTTCGTCCGCTCGAACTTCTCCTTACCCATGTCTCACGGACTCCTTACTCGCCTCGTACCTTTGCAACGATCTCTTCTGCGATCGTCTGCGGCACTTCTTCGTATGAATGGAACTGCATCGTGTATGTTGCCCGGCCCTGCGTTCGTGAACGAAGGTCCGTGGCGTAGCCGAACATCTCCGCGAGCGGCGCCAGCGCCCTCACGACGCGGCCCTGGCCGCGCTGCTCCATCGACTCGATCTTGCCGCGCCGGGCCGACAGATCTCCTATGACGTCGCCCATGTACTCCTCCGGAGTGACGACCTCGACCTCCATCATCGGCTCGAGGAGCTTCACCCCGGCCTTCTTGGCCGCCTCCTGGAGCGCCATGGAGCCGGCGATCCGAAAGGCCATCTCGTTCGAGTCGACCGAGTGCGCAGAGCCGTCGACGAGCCTCGCCCTGATGTCGACGAGCGGATAGCCGGCCAGCACACCCCCGTCGAGGGCATCCTCGATGCCCTTGGCGACGGCCGGGATGAACTCACGCGGCACCGAGCCGCCCTTGACCTTGTCCTCGAACACGAACCCGGCGCCGGACCCGGCCGGCTCGAGGTCGATCACCACGTGGGCGAACATGCCCGAGCCGCCCGTCTGGCGCTTGAAGCGCACCGCGACACCGGTGACCGGCTTCTTCACCGTCTCGCGGTAGGCAACCTGCGGCCTGCCGACGTTGGCCTCGACGTTGAACTCCCGCATCATGCGGTCGACGAGGATCTCCAGGTGGAGCTCCCCCATTCCCGAAATGATCGTCTGGCCGGTTTCCTCGTCCGACCGGACCTGGAACGTCGGATCCTCCTCGGCGAGCCTGCCGAGGGCGTTGCCGAGCTTGTCCTGGTCCGACTTCGTCCTCGGCTCGATGGCGACCGAGATGACCGGCTCCGGAAACGTCATGGACTCGAGCTGGATCGGGGCTTTGTCGGCGGCGAGCGTGTCTCCGGTGCGGGTGTTCTTGAGCCCGACGGCGGCGACGATGTCACCCGTCATGATCTCGTCGATGTCCTCCTGCTTGTCGGCGTGCATCCGCAGCAGACGGCCGAACCGCTCCTTCTTCCCAGTCGTGGTGTTGAGGACGGCGTCGCCCTTCTTGGCCGTGCCCGAGTAGACCCTGAAATACGTCAGCTTGCCGACGTATGGGTCGCTCATGATCTTGAAGGCGAGAGCCGAGAACGGATCGGAGTCGTCTGCCCTGCGCTCGAGGAGCACGTTCTCGTCGCCCGGCTTGAAACCGGTCATCGGAGGCAGGTCGGCAGGGCTCGGGAGGTACCAGACGATGGCGTCGAGCAGCGGCTGGACACCCTTGTTCTTGAACGCCGCGCCGCAGAGCACCGGAACGAAGTCACGGTTGACGGTCCCCTTGCGGATGACGCGGCGGATCTCGTCGGGTTCGAGGTCTGCTTCCTCGAGGTACTTCTCGAGCAGCTCCTCGTCCTCGGAGGCAACCACGTCGAGCATCTTGTGGTGCCATTCCTCGGCGACGGCCTTGTGCTCGGCCGGGATCTCGACGATCTCACGCTGCTTGCCATCTTCGTCGTGCCAAACGATGGCGTGCATGGCGACGAGGTCGATGACGCCGCCGAACTCCGACTCGGCTCCGATCGGGATCTGGAGAGCGACAGGCCGGGCGCCGAGGCGTTCGCGAATCGATTCGAGGCCCCCGAAGAAATCGGCCCCGACCCGGTCCATCTTGTTGATGAAGCAGATGCGGGGCACCCGATATTTGTCGGCCTGTCGCCATACGGTCTCCGACTGTGGCTCGACCCCGGATACCGCATCGAAGACGGCAACGGCACCGTCGAGCACACGCAGCGAGCGCTCGACCTCGACCGTGAAGTCGACGTGCCCAGGAGTGTCGATGAGGTTGATCGTATGGCCTTCCCACTGGGTGGTGGTCGCCGCCGACGTGATCGTGATGCCCCGCTCCTGCTCCTGCTCCATCCAGTCCATGACCGCGGCGCCCTCGTGGACCTCGCCCATCTTGTAGGTGCGGCCCGTGTAGAAGAGGATGCGCTCGGTCGTCGTCGTCTTGCCCGCGTCGATGTGCGCCATGATCCCGATGTTGCGGATCGTGTCGAGCTTGATCGTGCGTGCCATGAGCGAATGAGCTTTCTCGATTACCAGCGGTAGTGGGCAAATGCCTTGTTGGACTCGGCCATCTTGTGTACGTCTTCGCGCCGCTTCACCGCGGCGCCGGTGCGGTTGGCCGCATCGAGGATCTCGTTGGCGAGGCGCTCCGCCATCGTGTTCTCTTTGCGGCGGCGGGCGAACTCGACCAGCCAGCGCACCGCCAGGGTCTGCGCCCTGCGGGCCCGCACCTCGACCGGAACCTGGTACGACGAGCCGCCGACACGGCGCGAGCGCACCTCGACCTGGGGCCTGATGTTGTCAACGGCCTTCTTGAGCGTCTGGAGCGGCTCGCCGCCGGTGCGCTTCTCGACGATCTCCATCGCCCCGTACACGATCCGACGGGCGGCGCCCTTCTTGCCCCGCCACAACACCTTGTTGATGACCTGGCTCACGAGGACGCTTCGATATACGGGGTCCGCCTCGATCTTCTTGACTTCTGCGGGGGCTCTGCGCATGTCAGCTCTTCTTGGCGCCGTATCGGGAACGGGACTGCTTGCGGCCGTCGACGCCTGCCGCGTCGAGGGCGCCGCGGATGACCTTGTAACGGACGCCGGGGAGGTCCTTCACACGACCGCCGCGGACGAGGACGATCGAGTGCTCTTGGAGGTTGTGGCCCTCGCCGGGGATGTAGGCCGTCACCTCCATCTGTGACGTCAACCGGACGCGGGCGACTTTGCGGAGCGCCGAGTTCGGCTTCTTCGGCGTCACCGTGTAGACGCGGGTGCACACGCCGCGTCGCTGCGGCGAGCCGGCGAGACCGAGGGTCTTCGTCTTCTTCGGCTTCGGCTTGCGGCCCTGGCGGACCAGCTGTTGCACAGTCGGCACGATGCCTACTTCTCTCTCTTGGGCGGGCCCTTCCCGTGAGTGCGGGAAGGCTTTCTGCACACAGAAATCGGCGCCA
>Ga0256865_1000709_pt1 | contig 11104 bp, 9 predicted proteins | sample RVTome_14_FD_187337 | JGI IMG/M metagenome (GOLD analysis project Ga0256865, IMG submission 187337) | Soil microbial communities from uranium-contaminated site in the Upper Colorado River Basin, Wyoming, United States - RVT145D125 HiSeq ... | reverse complement strand
AAGGGGACGCTCTTCGTCGGCACCCGGAAGGGGGAGGTGTACGCCGTCCTGCCCGGGGATACGGCGGAGGGGACGCACCGGGTCGTCACGATCGCCCGGAGTCTGAAGAGCCCCAACGGCGTGGCGTTTCGCGGGGGTGCGCTCTACGTCGCCGAGATCGGCCGAATCCTGCGGTTCGACGGGATCGAATCGCGCCTGTCCTCCCCCCCCGCCCCGGTCGTCGTCAACGAAAGCTTTCCGAAGGACGAACACCACGGCTGGAAATTCATCCGCTTCGGACCCGACGGGATGCTTTACATCCCGGTGGGGGCTCCGTGCAACATCTGCGAACAAACCGACCCGCGCTATGCCGCGATCCTGCGGATGCGTCCCGACGGGACGGGGCTGGAGGTCTTCGCCTCGGGGGTGCGGAACACCGTCGGGTTCGACTGGAGCCCGGCCACGGGGGAACTCTGGTTTACCGACAACGGCCGCGACCTGATGGGGGACGACCTCCCTCCGGACGAGTTGAATCGTGCGCCGGGGAAAGGGCTCCATTTCGGTTTTCCCTACGTCCACGGGAAAAATATCCCCGATCCGAAATTCGGCGCCAGGGGGAAGCCGCCCGGGTTCACGCCGCCGGAGTGGGAGTTGCCCGCCCATGTCGCTTCCCTCGGCATGCGTTTCTACACGGGCAGGATGTTCCCCCCCGGGTATCGGGGGCAGGTATTCATCGCCGAGCACGGCTCGTGGAACCGCTCGAAGCCGATCGGGTACCGTGTCTCCCTCGTCCGCCTCGAAGGGAACCACGCCGCGAGCCGTGAAGTGTTCGCGGACGGCTGGCTGCAGGGGGGCCGGGCCTGGGGCCGGCCGGTGGACGTGCAGGAGATGCCCGACGGATCCCTTCTGGTATCCGACGACATGGCCGGGAGGATCTACCGGATCACCTACGGGGGGAAAATCGGCGTCTCCGGCGAGCGAACCGGGAAGTAGGGGGAGACACATGACGAAAACCCGTGAGAGACAGTGGAATTCCCGGGTGACCGTCGACGAGCTCGTCGGGGAGATGCACAGGACCGTCGATGGGTTGGTGGAAGACGGGACGGGACGGGCGGACCTGAAGCTCCTCTCCCGCGCGCTGAAGGAGCTTCGACACGCCTTCCGGTTCTTCGACGGGCTGCGGGGACGCCCCAAGGTGACGGTGTTCGGGTCGGCGCGCCTTCCCGCGGGCTCCCCCGCGTACCGTCAGGCCGAATTGTTCGGCAGGGCGATGGCGAAGTCGGGATGGTTCGTCGTCACCGGGGCCGGCGAGGGGATCATGGCGGCGGCTCACGTCGGCGCCGGGCGGGAGCACTCGATCGGGGTGAACATCCTGCTCCCGTTCGAGCAGTCCGAAAACACGGTGATGGAGGGGAACCCGCATCTCATCCATACGAAATATTTCTTCACCAGGAAACTCCTCTTTCTCAAGGAGTCGAGCGGCGTCGTCCTCTTTCCCGGGGGGTTCGGGACGATGGACGAGGCATTCGAGGTATTGACCCTTCTCCAGACGGGGAAGTCCCACCCTTTCCCCGTCGTCCTGGTGGACGAGCCCGGGGGAACCTACTGGGCGACGTGGCGACGGTTTCTGGAGAACAACCTGCTCAAATTGGGATTGATCTCCGCCGAGGATTTCTCCCTGTTCCGGATCACCTCGAGCGTGGAGGAAGCCGTCCGGGAGATCCACGATTTTTATCGGGTGTTCCACAGTTTACGGTACGCGGGCCGGGACCTTGTGATCCGTATCCGGGAGCCCCTCGGGCCCGACACGCTCGCCGCCCTGAACAGGGACTTTCCGGATCTCCTCGTGGAGGGATCGATCTCCCAGGGGAAAGCCCTTCCCGGGGAGGCGGACGAGCCGGAGATCGCCGAGCTGCCCCGGATCGTTTTCCGGTTCAACAGCGGCAGACAAGGCCGCCTCCGCCAGTTGATCGATCACCTCAATCGATCCGCAGGGGAGGCACCCTGACCGAAATGGCCGTCGCCTGGTTCTCTTCGCGGGGAGCGGTTTCGGCAGAACCGCCGTGTTCCGGGTCAACTGGCTCGCGAGAGCTCCTTCCACGGGAACCGGTCCGTCGACGCATCCTCGTACACGCGGCCGACCGTATCCTGCCGTTGAACCGATTCGGCGATGGCCCCTGCCAACTCGTCCAGGTATTCCGTGGAGACCCGCGGCTTTCCGTCGCGGAGATCGTACCACGGAGCGGGGCGGAACACGGTCCACGAAAGATCCGCCCCACGCACCAGCGCCTCCGCTCTCCCCCTTGCATCGAGATACGGAACCGGATCCCCGGGGCGCGCCCCCGCGGCGCTGATGAAGATCAGCCGATCGATCCCCCAGACCGAAGCGGAGCGGAGGACGTTGGCCGTCGCGTGCACGTGCGCTTCCTCGAAGGTGATTCCCCGTTGAGGTTGCTCCTTCCACAACCCTGCGAGGTGCACGATCGCCGAGGTCCCCTGGGCCCCCATCTCCACGGACTCGCAAACCGTCAGGTCCCCCGGGGTCACGCGGCACCGCTCGCGGACATCCGGTGCGATCCACCCCTCCGACCCCGTGCGCACGAAGAGGCGGGGGAGGAAACCGTGCCCGATCAGCGCCCGGCAGACGTGCCGGCCGAGGAGACCGGTGCCCCCCGTGACGAGGACCTCGTTGTATTGCATGAAGGCGCTATACATGATCGCGTGACTCCGCCCCGTTCCCCTCTCCCTCCAACAACGCCGCCGCAAGGGCCACAATTGAATTATACCGCTTCACCCGGCGGACAATCGGCCGCCGGAAATCAATTCGAGGGATCCTCCGGAACGGGGGGGCGGGAATACAATCATTGTGAGGCGACGAAAGGAGTAAGGCGACAAACAGGGAGGATCGGGTGCCATGGCGATCCCGAAAGACATCATCCGGGTTTCGGACGCGGTTTGGGAGATCCCCGTGACCCACAAGGAGGGGATGCGCGTCCCCGGCCGCATCGTTGCCACGGAGAAGCTCCTGGCCGACTTCGATGACGGTGCCATCGACCAATTGACGAACGTCGCGATGCTTCCCGGCATCGTCGGCCACGCCTACTGCATGCCCGACGGGCACTGGGGGTACGGGTTCCCCATCGGCGGCCTCGCTGCGATGGATCCCGGCCATGGGGTGATCTCCCCCGGGGGGATCGGCTTCGACGTCAATTGCGGGATGCGGCTTTGCCTCACCAACCTTTCCTACGATGCGGTCCGGCCGCGCCTGCGCGAGCTCGTTGACGGACTTTACGAGCGCGTGCCCGCGGGCGTGGGCGCCACGGGGTTCGTGCGCCTGTCGCGGGACGAGTTCCGGTCGGTCGTGGAGCGGGGGGCTCGCTGGTGCGTGAAGAACGGACTCGGATGGGAGGAGGACCTGGAGCGGACGGAGGAGGCGGGATGCATCGCCGGCGCCGATGCCGGCAAGATCAGCGAAAAGGCGATCGACCGCGGCTACAGGCAGATCGGCACCCTCGGGTCGGGGAACCATTACCTGGAGATCCAGGTGGCCCACCGGGAAAACATCTTCGACGCGGAGCTTGCGGAAGCCTTCGGGATCGTCCTGCCCGACCAGGTCGTCATCATGTTCCACTGCGGGAGCCGCGGGTTCGGCCACCAGGTGGCGACCGACTATCTCCAGGTCTTCCTCAAGGTCATGGATAAGAAGTACGGGATCCGTGTCGTCGACAGGGAGCTGGCGTGCGCCCCGTTCCGGTCGCCGGAGGGGCAGGATTATTTCGCCGCCATGAAGTGCGCCGTCAACATGTCCTTCGTCAACCGCCAGGTCATCCTGCACCGGATCCGGGAGGTATTTTCGGACGTCTTCGGGAAGGATCCTACGGACCTCGGGATGCACCAGGTGTACGACGTCGCGCACAACACGGCAAAGCTCGAGATGCACCGGGTCGGAGACGAGGAGCGCGAGCTGCTCGTCCACCGGAAGGGGGCCACCCGGGCGTTCGGCCCCGGGATGTCGGGACTTCCCGAGGTCTACCGTTCCACGGGCCAGCCGGTGATCATCGGCGGGAGCATGGAGACGGGGTCTTACCTCCTGGCCGGGGTGGAGGGTGCGGACGGTACGTTCTTCACGACGGCCCACGGGAGCGGCCGCACGATGAGCCGGACGGCCGCCAGGAAGCGATGGCACGGCCGCAGGCTCCAGGAGGAAATGGAGGCCCGGGGGATCTACGTCCGAACCGCCACGTGGTCCGGGTTGGCCGAGGAGGCAGGCCCCGCGTACAAGGACATCGACGAAGTGATCGGCGCCACGGAGCTCGCGGGAATCAGCCGGCGCGTGGCCAAGCTCTCGCCCGTCGGCAACGTGAAGGGGTGACACGGTGGATGCGGTCAAGGCAAGGACGCCGATCGGGCTCATCACCGGCTCCCTGGGGAGCGGGAAGACGACGCTGCTCCGGAAAATCCTGGGGCAGCCGGATCGCCGGTACGCCGTTCTCATGAACGAGTTCGGCGAGCTTCCCATCGACAGCGAGGTGATCCGGGGGACGAACGTGGAGATCGCCGAGCTCGTCGGGGGATGCGTGTGCTGCTCGCTGACGGGGGAGCTGGAGGCGGCCGTGGAAGAGATCCTCGACCGGGTCCACCCCGAATACATCCTGCTGGAGGCGACGGGGATCGCGGAGGCGGACGCCCTCGTCCTCGAGGTGGAGGAGAAGATCTCCCGCGTTCGCCTCGACAGCGTCGTCTGCATCGTGGACACGGATACGAGCATCCGGTTCCCCTCGGTCGGATACGCCGGCCGGTCCCAGCTCCGGGCGGCCGACATCGTACTGATCAACAAGATCGATCTCGTGACCGAGGCGGAGATCGAGAAGGTCGTCGCCCAGGTCCGGGAGTTCAACCCGGACGCAGCCGTCCTGAAGACCGTCCGCTGCGCCGCGGACGTGTGCGTCCTGTTCGGGCTCGCGGTCGAGAACCGGGTCCGGGAAATCCCCGTGCACGGAGAAGGGACCTTCGGCTCGTTCGCGCACGCCGCATCCACGCTCTTCGACGAGTCGCGGTTCCGGAAAGCCGTTTCCATGTTTCCCCCCTCCGTATTCCGGGCGAAGGGGTTCGTCCGTTTCCACGATGGAGGCCGCCTCTTCAACTACGTGGCGGGGCGCGCCGAGTTCGAGGAGTTCCCGGCGGAGAGGACGGAGCTGGTCTTCATCGGACCGAAGGTGGAAGGGGACCGGGAAGCCATCGAAGGGCTGCTCCGGAGCTGCGAGGTTCGATGATCGCGGCCGGCGAGGTCCGGATCGCCGGGGCATTTTTCGCCGACCGCGGATCTCTCTTTCCGCCGAAGAATCCAATGAAGAGGAACATATCTTCACGGCAAGGGAGGATTGCGATGAAATCGCCATTTGTGGTCTGTGGAGCGACCGGCAATATCGGTTCCAGGATCGCCGATGTTCTTATCGCCGCCGGGGAGCCGGTACGCATCATCGGGCGGGAGCGGGTCCGCCTCGGGCCGCTGGCCTCGAAAGGGGCGGAAGCGTGGCCGGGCGACATCGGCGACACCGCATTTCTGGAGAAGGCGTTCTCGGGAGCCCGGGGAGCCTTCATCCTCATCCCGCCGCGATACGACGCCACCGATTTCCGGGATTACCAGGATCGTATCGGCGCGTCCCTCGCCGCGGCCCTGTCGAAGGCCAAGGTTCCGCGCATCGTCGCGTTGAGCAGTATCGGTGCGCACTTGGACAAAGGCACGGGACCGATCCTCGGTCTGCACGGCCTCGAAACCCGGTTGGGCGCGCTGAAGGACGCGGAAGTGGTCTGTCTGCGTCCGGCCTACTTCATGGAGAACCACCTCTGGAGCGTCCCCCTCATCCGGGACCAGGGGATCAACGGGAGCCCGATCCGGGGCGACGTGCCGCTTCCGATGATCGCGACGAAGGATATCGCGGATGCGGCGGTCCGACTGCTCGTCGAGGGGGGTTTCCACGGGCATGAGGTCCGCTATCTCCTCGGGCCGCGGGACCTGACGATGTCGGAAGCCACCCGCATCATCGGGGAGGCGATCGGGAATCCGGAGCTGAAGTACGTCCAGTTCGCCGAGGAAGACGCGCGGAAGGCGATGGCCGGGGCGGGGATGTCCGCGAGCGTGCTGGATGCGATGCTGGAGATGCAGCGCGGCTTCAACGCCGGGATCATCCGTCCGGCACGGGAGCGGAGCGCGGAGAGCACGACCCCGACGACGCTGGAAAGTTTTTCGAAATCGTCCTTCGCCCCCGCGTACCGTGTCGCGGCGTAGGTTTCCCGGGAGGGCCTATGTAGAAACGATTGCTGCAAACGCCCGATGATGCGACGGAGCTGATCCTGTAAAATGAGCCTGCGGCCGCGAGGACCGGAGGGATCGGATCCCGGACGCAGGGGAAGTGACCGGATGGCGCCGTTGTCCACAGATGTGGTTGCCTGTCCCGATTGCGACCTGCTCCAGCGGATCCCCGAGCTTCCGCCCGGCGAGGCGGCATGCTGTCCGCGTTGTGGGCGGAAGCTTGCGACCTGCAAACCGGGATCCCTCGAACGCACGACGGCGCTGGCGGTCGCCGCGGCCATCGCGTTCCTCATCACCAACATGGAGCCGCTGATGGGGCTGTCGCTCTCCGGGCGGGAGGCGAGCACGACGATCGCCGGCGGCGTGTGGCAGATGTGGGCGCAGGGGGAAAGGATCACGGCCCTGTTCGTCGCGCTCTTCGCGGTGATCGCACCGGCGCTGCAGATCGGGTTCCTGCTTGCGATCCTGCTCTCCGTGCGGCGGCCGCCGGCGCCGCGCTGGGTCGGCAGGCTGCTGCGCTGGGTGGTGATCGCCGGGTCCTGGTCGATGGTCGAGGTGATGTTGCTGGGCATCCTCGTCTCGCTGGTCAAGATCGCCGCGATCGCGAAGGTGGTTCCCGGCGTCGGGATCTTCGCGGCCGGGGGACTCCTGCTGCTGCTCGCGGCGATGTCGGCCAGCTTCGACCCGCGCGATGCCTGGTCGCGGATCCGATGGGTGAAGGGAGAAGGACCGGGGCGGGCGCTCCCTTCCTCCGGTTCGGATGCGGCGGAGTCGGGGCGATGACCGGGGCCGCGCGGACCGGCATGCGCGAGGGATTCGTCTCGTGCGAGGCGTGCGGCCTTCTGTCCCGTCCGGTCGGCGCGGAGGAACCGGGGGACTGCCCGCGGTGCGGCGAGGAGCTCGAATTCCGGCGACGCGACGCGATCCAGCGCACGTGGGCGCTCGTGATCACCGCCGCGATCTGTTATCTCCCGGCGAATATCCTGCCGGTGATGCGGACGACCACGCTGACTTCCGAGCAGACCGACACCATCATCAGCGGCGTGGTCCGCCTCCATGCGTCGGGATCATGGCACCTGGCGTTGATCCTGCTGATCGCGAGCGTGATGATCCCCCTTGCGAAGCTGGCGGCCCTCGCTTATCTCCTGATTTCGGTGCAGCGCGGCTCGGTCCGGAACAACCGGGAGCGCACGCGGCTGTATCGCGTCATGGAGGGCATCGGGCATTGGTCGATGGTCGACGTGTTCGTCGCGACGTTCGCCGTCGGCCTCGTCCGGCTCCGGCCGCTCCTGTCCGTTGCGCCCGAGCCCGGGGTGCTGTTCTTCTCGGCGGTGGTCATCCTGACGATCATCGCCGCGCAATCGTTCGACCCTCGCCTGATCTGGGATTCCAGCCGGGGAAAGCAGGTGACAAATGACGGATAACGCCGATCTCGGGAACGTTCCGGAAGCGACCCATGTCCCGAAGAAACGCGCGAGGGTCTCGATCGTCTGGGTCGTTCCGATCGTCGCGGCGCTGGTCGGCGTCGGGATCGTCGTCCGGCAGTACCTGAGCGAGGGGCCGACGATCCGGATCTCGTTCCGTACGGCCGAGGGGATCGAGCCGGGCAAGACCTTCGTCAAGTACAAGGACGTCAGCATCGGAAAGGTGACGGAGGTGGGCCTTTCGAAGGACTTCTCCAAGATCCTCGTCACGGCGAAGATGGAAAAGCACGCGGAAGGCCTGCTGGCCGATGACAGCCGGTTCTGGATCGTGAAGCCGCGCGTCACCCTGGGCGGGGTGTCCGGCATCGGGACCTTGCTCTCCGGGAGATACATCGGGATCGAGCCCGGGAAGTCCGCAAAACCGGGCAGTGATTTCGTCGGGCTGGAAGTGCCCCCTCCCGTCACGGCAGGCATGTCGGGCCGCGAGTTCCTCCTGCGCGGCGAAACCCTCGGATCGCTGGGGATCGGTTCGCCGATATTTTACCGCCGCCTGAACGTGGGGCAGGTCATCGGGTACGACCTGGCGCAGGACGGAAAGTCCATCGGCATCAAGATCTACATGAACGCGCCTTACGACGGGATCATCACATCGGATACGAGGTTCTGGGAGTCCAGCGGGATCCATGCGTCGGTCGGCGCCGCCGGTCTTTCCCTGGAGACCGATTCGCTGCTGTCCATACTGGTCGGAGGGATCCGGTTCGAGACGCCGCCTTCCGAGGAACCGGGCAAACCGGCCCCCGCGAAGTCGGTGTTCACCCTGTTCGAAAACCGGGATGCCGCGATGGCGCCGCAGATGTCCGAGTCCGAGCGGTATGCCCTCTCTTTCAACGACTCGCTGCACGGGCTGTCGGTCGGCGCCCCCGTCACCATGCTCGGGTTGCCGGTCGGGGAAGTCACGGAGGTCGGCCTCGATTACGTCCCGGCGACGAATGGGATTCGCACCCGCGTGGAGATCATGACCTACCAGTACCGTTTGCTCCGGCACCTGAGGAAGACCGACGTCGCCGCGATGAGGATCATGTCTCCGGGAGAACGCAATCGAATCATGCAGCGGCTCGTGGAGGAGAAAGGCCTGCGCGCGCAATTGCGCTCCGGCAGCTTCATCAGCGGGCAGCTGTACGTCGCCCTCGACTATTTCCCGGACGCGCCGAAGGCCAGGATCGACAGGGCAAAGGAACCTCCGCAATTCCCGGTGGTCCCGGGGAAAATGGAGAACATCGAAATGCAGCTGAAGAGCATTCTCGCGAAGTTCGACAACATACCGCTGGAAGAGATCGGCGAGGAGATGAAGAAGACCCTCGCCACGCTCGATACGACGCTGCAGAGCGCGGACCGGACGCTGACCCGCGTCGACGTGGAGACCCTCCCCGAGGCGAAGAAGACGCTGGAGGATCTGCGGCGGGCGCTCACCGTCGCCGAGCGCGTGCTCTCCAGTACGGACAACACCCTCCTGGGTCCCAACGCGCCGGCGCAGCAGGAGCTGCGCGACGCATTGCAGGAAATCGCGCGCTCCGCCCGGGCGATCCGCCTGCTCGCCGACTATCTCGAACGGAATCCCGAATCGCTCCTCCGCGGAAAAAACAAGGAGAATCCGTGATGCGCCGATTCGCTCCCTGCATCCTTCTGTTCGCGCTCGTGGCCGGGTCCGGTTGCGCCTCGCCCCGGTCGAATTTCTACACGCTGGACTCCGCGGCGAAGCCCGTGGCGACGGGGGCGGACTACTCCGTCGCGGTCGGTCCCGTGTCCGTGCCCTCGGCGGTGGACCGCCCGCAGATCGTGGTGCGGATCGCGCCGAACCAGGTCGCCATCGAGGAGTTCCACCGGTGGGTGTCCCCGTTGCCGGACGCGATCGCCCGGGTCGTCGCGGAGAATCTCGCCGCGATGCTCGGTACGCCCCACGTCACCGTGTTCTCCCGGCCGACGGCGGCCGGCGCGCGGTACCGAGTCCTGATCGACGTGCTCCGCTTCGAATCCGCGCCCGGCGATGCGGCAATCCTGGATGCCGTCTGGACGGTGCGGAGCGCGGAGGATGGGACGACGCGCTCGGGACGCACCACGGTGAGAGAACCGGTTATGGGCCGGGAGTACTCCACCCTGGCCGCCGCCCACAGCAGCGCCCTGGGACGTTTGAGCGCGGAGGTCGCCGGGGCGATCCGCGGGCTGGCGCCGGCGGGGAGATAGACCTCGGCGTCGGGCTGTCGCCATACCCCTGCCACGATCCGAAGGTCGTCGTTCCGGCGGCGGATTTTCCGCAAAATGGTTCCGGACGAGAACTATCCGAAATAAAACGCATCGTATTGATAAACGGGTGGGAGAGGTATTTCATGGCGTTGACATCGCCGGCGAGGGTTTCCTTCGAAGATGCGGCCAGGATCAACGCGGCTGCCGGGGAAGCGCTCGACTGGTTCCGGAAGATGTGGCTGATACGCCGTTTTGAGGAACGGGCGGGGGAAGCGTATGGCCAGGGAAAGATCGGCGGATTCCTGCATCTCTATATCGGGGAGGAGGCCGTCGCGGTCGGCGCGATGGCAGCGCTGCGGCCGGAAGACGACGTGATCACCCATTACCGGGACCACGGTTACGTCCTGGCGCGCGGCGCCGATCCGAAGCGGGTGATGGCGGAACTCTACGGGAAGGCCACCGGGCTGTCGAAAGGAAAGGGCGGCTCGATGCACATGGCGGACGTCAAGCGCCACCTCTGGGGGGGCTACGCAATCGTCGGCGGACACATCCCGGTGGCCGCGGGCCTGGCGTTGGCCAATCAATACCGGAATCTGCCGCAGGTCGTCGCCTGTTTCTTCGGAGAGGGCGCGACCAACACCGGAGCGTTCTTCGCCGGCCTGAATCTGGCCGCGGTGTGGAAACTGCCGCTGATCGCGATCGTCGAAAACAACCACTACGGAATGGGAACCGCGGTCGAACGGGCGTCCGCGGTCGGCGATGTCTACAGGAAGGCATCCGCCTTCGGCATTCCGGGAGAGCGAATCGACGGGAACGACGTCCTCGCCGTGAGAGACGCCGTACTCCGGATGGCCGACCGGTCCCGGACCGGCGGCGGTCCGCAGCTGATCGAGGCGATGACGTATCGCTTCCGCGGCCACTCGATGGGGGATCCGCAACGCTATCGCACCAGGGAGGAAGTGGAAGAGGCGAAGTCGCGCGATCCGGTCGCGCGCTGGCGGAGAACCTTGCAGGAGGACGATCTGGCGTCGGAAGACGAGCTGCGAAAGATCGAGGACGAGGTCGAAGCCGAAGTGGAGGACGCGGTCCGGTTCGCCGAGAACAGCCCCGCGCCCGACCCGAGCGAGTTGTGCAACGACGTGCTCGT
>Ga0256865_1000705_pt1 | contig 11143 bp, 10 predicted proteins | sample RVTome_14_FD_187337 | JGI IMG/M metagenome (GOLD analysis project Ga0256865, IMG submission 187337) | Soil microbial communities from uranium-contaminated site in the Upper Colorado River Basin, Wyoming, United States - RVT145D125 HiSeq ... | reverse complement strand
GATCCGTTGCCCCTGTGAATCGGTGATCATGCTCTCCAGCAACGATTTGAAGCGTTGATCCTCGACTCCGGAAAAAATGTATTGCCAACGGTAGGCCTGGAGCACACCGGACTCGATCCGCCTGATTTCATCGTCACTGAAGACGCGATCACCAATATCCAGAAAATATCCGATATCCGCCGCCGCCTGTTCCTGCAATATGCCATCGACGGCCCCAACAAGTTCAATCAGGTCATCGATGGCGCGATCCCGCTGCTCGCGACTGAGTTTCTGGTCCTCCCGAGGCCATTCGAGAGCGTCCATGATGGCATGCTGGGATTCCTCTTTGGCGTGAAACAAAAATACATCCTTGTACAGAGCGGACAGGTAGTCATCCGGCTTGATGCTCTGCTTGTAGTGCTCCTGGGTGAAAAGCTCGATTTCATAGATCAGCGCCAGCACCGCCCAGGAACTGTTTTCCAGTACGACCGCCGCAACTTCGTTCGGTTTCGGTAAAAAACGGTATCCCTCCGGCATGCCGCGGGCCATCATTTTCTCGATTCTGACGAAGAGGGTCTGGTGTTTCAGTTCCTCATCGCAGAAACGCACCAGGGCTTCAAGGGCGACCTGATCGCCCAACCAATGGTCGCGGGTCAGCTCCAGGATCTTGGCCGTGATGAAACGTTCGACAAACCCGAACATATTCGCATAGGTTCGGCCTTGGATCTGGCTGAGAAACCTCTTTTCATCGGGATTCAGAAAATCGAACTGGTCCACTCTGGAAAGGCCGTCGGGCAGGAATTTCTGTGAAAAATCAAACTCCCTGCCCCGGATCACATCCTTGTCGATATCCCAGCGAACCCTCTTGGAAACCTCTATGCATTTCGCAAAACGTGCCGTATCGACTTTGTAGGTTGATAGGGGTTGCATGGCCATTAGCTCCTTTCCATCCCAAACGTCCAGGCTTGGTAGACAGAGATCGGGGTGCAGTATGAACCTTTTCCGATGCGCTGAATTTCATAAGAATTTTTGAATTGGGGCGTCTGATTGTATCGTCTTATCCTCCATTCGCTTGAGAGGAGCGACAGTCTCTAGCTTTGAATGGCTGCTCTGGCTGAAACTGTCGTTAGCCTCAAAAAAACCATTCCCCACTGCCGACAACAATGATATCACCCATCTTAACTTGATTTGGTCGTTGCGCAATTCATTGGGTACCCTTTGGCTGTGAGGCACATTTCGGATTTTGATTAGCCCTGATTCTCAGCTATGACACATTCTGTCGATAGGGTTGGGCATGGAGCCAATGAGAACAGGAGGTTATCATCCATGTCCATCAATCGCATTCAGTTTCAACCGGGTAACCCCAACGGGTGTCGGTAACCCCAACGGGTGTCATGAGTTCCATCAGGTATTCATCCGCTTCGATCAGAATGGCCTTGTATCTCCCTTGGAGAAGATGTCCGGCTCTCTGATGTTTTGTGTTGAAGTAATTCGTATAGGCGCCGTTTATATGGCGCATTATCTCAGACAGATTCCCCTCTGGCCTCTCCAGCAGCAGGTGATAATGATTGGTCATGAGGCAGTAAGCATGGATATTGGCCTCATACCTGGAATTTGACGATTCGAGATACGAAAGGAATCGCTCCCGATCCCATCGACTTTTGAAAATGTCCTTCTTTTCATTACCCCGCGCAGTGATGTGGCAATGTGCTCCTGGAAAGCTGATCCGTAACGGCCGCCCCATTGCCCCCCCCTTGTTACTTTCTTCCAGATTTCTACCCCCCCATTGTCATGGGTGTAGACCTGACACCGCACGTACTTTGGGAAAAGAGGACAGGAAGAGCGAACACCCCCGTCAAGGCAGATACTGGTAACGGAAACCGGGGCTGAGCAGTTCCTCCATGCCGCGCTCCAGGGCGCCGAGTTCGACCGGTAGAGGCGGGCCGGCGGCGTAGATGTTGCCGGCGAAGCCCCCCTCACGGCGATAGAGGATGACCCGGGCTTCGGCCACTCCGGCCAACTCCCGGATGCGGGAGACGGCGTCTTCCAGGTAGCCGATGCGGTCAATCAGGCCAATCTCCATGGCCTCGCCGGCGTCGAAGATGCGGCCGGTAGCCACTGCCTGCTGCGCTTCGGGGGAGAGACGACGGCTCTCGGTGAGCAGATTCAGGAAACGCCCGTGCAGGCGATCGGTGATCGCCTGCATGAGAGCGGTCTCTTCCGGGCGACTCTGCCGCAGGGGCGACCAGAAATCCTTGAGCGGGCCGCTCTGCACCGTACTGATCTCGATACCCCACTTCTCGAGCAGTTCGGCAACGGTGAGTTTGAAAGAGATCACCCCCACCCCGCCGAGCACCGAGGTCGGATGCGCCATGATCTCATCGGCCGCCAGCGCCGCGTAGAAGCCGCCGGAAAATCCCTTGTCCATGATGCAGGCGACAACCGGAATCTTCCTCTTCTCGCGCATCCGCCGCAGTTCGTGGTAGAGGATATCGCTAGCCGTCACCGAGCCACCCGGACTATCGATGCGCGCCACCACCCCTACCACCTTGTCGTCCTTGATTATACGTTCCAATTCTTCCTTGAGCCGCGGCACCAGTGGCGGACCTTTACTGAAGCGATCAATCCCGAATGGGGTCAGGGAGATGATGCCTGAGATATCGACCACGGCGATCTTTGCCCGCCCCTTCCCCTCCACAACATGCTCCTTTATTTCCCCCGGCTCACCGGCGACGTTGACCTTGACGAAGGCGCAGCCGGCAAGGATGAGGATCGACAGAATGCTGAACAAGGCGCGCATGGTCTCCTCCGATTCGCAATATTGCTGAAAAGGGAACAAATAACGCTGCCATCAAGTATAGCCGACGGGAAACGGCGGGAAAGCCCGATGCCGCCGGTGCTTCCGCCAATTCTTGACTTATGCGCCGGGCGAATCGTATAGTTACCGACCATGAGAGATGTCTTCATCGCCGATGCCCACCTGATCGATCCCGCCGACGAAAACTACAGTCGGCTGCTCGCCTTTCTCGACGGGCTGCGGGGAGAAACCCGGACTCTCTACCTGCTGGGGGATATTTTCGAATTCTGGGTGGGCTACCGGCATGTCGTCTTTGCCCCTTACGTGCCGCTGCTGGAAGCTTTGCGGCGCCTGCGGGAAGGGGGGACGGAGATTGTCTGCGTCGAAGGGAATCATGACTTTCACCTCGGCCCTTACTTCGAAGAGGGCCTCGGCTGCCGGGTCCTGCCGGATGGCGGGGGGGTGGAGATCGACGGCCGGCAGGTCTTCATCGGCCACGGCGACCTTATCAACCCCCGGGACCGCGGTTACCGGCTGCTGCGGCGGACGCTGCGCAGCCGGCCGCTGCGCTGGCTGATGCAGGTGGTGCCCCCCGACTGGACTTGGGGCATCGCCCGCTGGGCCGGCTGCCAGAGCCGCAAGGGACATTCGGCCAAGAAGTCGCGCTGGCTGCCGGCAGCACTGCTCACGGCCCACGCGGAGCGGCTCTTTTCCGCAGGGTACGAGGCGGTGGTGACGGGACATTTCCATCACCCGCTGCTACAGGAGACGGATGGCAAGACGCTGGTCGCCCTCGGCGACTGGATCGATCAGTTCTCCTACGCCGTCTGCGAGAACGGCCGCTTCGAGCTCCGCACCTACTGATCCTGATCCGGGTTTTCGTTTGCCAGCGGTTTTTTCAGCCGCTCTCTTTTTCTCACCATCCTGTGCACCAGTTCGGCCAGGGTCATCCCCTCCAGGCTCTGCCGCCCCGCTTCGCTGATCTTCCTCTCCACCTCGCGAATCACCTCCCGCTCCGGCGTCTTGCGCAATTCGGTGTAGTTGATGCCATCCGCCCGGAGAGACTCGATGATTTCATGGATCGGCACGGTTTCCGGAGCACGCCCGGGCTGATAGGCCGGTTCCCTCCCATCGCCATCCTGGACTTCGGAGAGCAGGCCGAGCCGCAGCAGCTCTTCCAGCACGCTGCGGGCCAGGCGGGGCGGCAACTCCAGCGCGGCGGAGATGCGCTCCAGTCCCCAGGGTTTCTCGCCACGGTAGAAGGTTTCGGCCGTCACCAGCAGCACGGTCAGGGCGACCAGCTCGCGGCTGGCGAAGTTGACGTTGCGGCCGCGGATCTCGCGGCGCAGGGTGCGCAGATTCTGGCAGGCGTAGGTAACCTCCAGGCCGAACAGCACGATCAGCCACGAGACGTAGATCCAGACCATGAAGATCGGCAGTGCCGCCAGGGTGCCGTAGATGGCGTTGTAGCGGGAAACGCCGAGCTGGAAGCTGACGTAGAACCATTGGGCCATCTGCCAGAGCGTGCCGCCGAGGATGCCGCCGACCAGGGCGGCACGGAAATTCACCCGGGTATTGGGCATGAAGATGTAGAGACCGGTAAAAGCGGCCCACATCACGACGAACGGCAGAACCTTGAAGAGCAGAATAATGATCTCGCCGACATAGGCCATCCCGAAAAGGGTCTTGACAAAGGTCTGGCTCTCCAGGGTAGTGGTCATGGAGATGGCCGCGATCAGAAATATCGGGCCGATGGTGACCACCGAGAAGTAGTCGGCAAAGCGGCGCAGGATGGTACGGGTCTCCTTGACCCCCCAGATATAATTGAAGCTCTCCTCGATATTGGAGAGCAGAGTCAGCACCGCGATGATCAGCATGACCATCCCGACCGCCCCCAACTGACCGACATTGGTATTGTTAATGTAGCGGATGATGGCGGTGATGATCTGTTCGGAGCCGATGGCGAGGCGCTCGAGAATGATCGGCTCGAGGACGTTTTGCACCCCCAGGCCCTTGAGCAGGGCGAACATCAGGGCCAGCAGGGGAACAATGGAGAGCAGGGTGGAGTAGGTCAGGGCCGAGGCCCGCAGCATGCAGTGGTCGGCGAAGAAATCCCGTCCCACCAAGGAGGCAATCTGCGCCTGGCGCAGCAGAAACAGGCGCCAGCGGGTCAGTTCATGGGCATCGATCTCCCAGATACCGCGGCTGAGAAACACCCATATCCGCTTCAGCTTGTTACGCCAGTCAGGCATCCTTCCTTCCCCGTTTTTCTCCGTGCCGGGCATGAAAAAGCCCACGCGAGGTGGGCTTTTTCGCGTGAGGTTTTTCAGGCCGGTTTCTGATGTTTGGCGCGTTCCGCCTCCATCGCTTCCTTGCCGGCCTCGACTGCCGATTTGACAATCTCCGCCTTCTCCTGCAGGACTTCCCGACCCTCTTCGATGGTCTCTTTGATCCTGGCTTCGGCCTCTTCGGCGATGTCCTTTACCCGCCGGCGCACATCGTCGGCCATGTCACGGACCTTGTCGCGGGTCTCTTGTCCCGAACGGGGGGCGGTCAGCAGGGCCAGGCCGCCACCGATGGCGGCGCCCATTACGAAAGCAAGGAAAACGGAACCGCTATTGCAACATCTGTAGTCATCTGCCATCTCAGTCACCTCCCTTTTTCTTTGACCAATTGTTTGAGAAAAACCTTGCTGGCTGAGCGCATACCCAGCCACAGGCCGGCCAGGTTGCCGGCATACCGTCCGACACCATGGCGCAGAAAACTGTTGGCGCTATGGATCGATTCGCCCACCTCCTCCAGCGAATCAGCGAGAAAAGCGGCCTTGCCCACCCCCTCCTCCACCTTGCTCGCGGCGCGGTTGAGGTGTTCGGATGCCTCCCGCAATTCCCGCAGAATCGGCAGCAGGTCGAGCTGGACTTCACGAACGAACTCATCGAACCGCAGGGCGGTGTTGCGAACCTGGATCATCATCGGCACCAGGAAGATGACGACGACCAGCAGCAGGATGGCAATGAGCAGCGAAATAACGTCAATCTGCATCGGCATAGGCCCTCCGTGGCTCCATTCATGGACTTCGCGTTCCGCTTCAATTAGAGCATATCTTTATGCTTTTGCAATAAAATGAAATGATGTGGTGTTTCGTTCGTCTGGCCCTCCAGGCGGGCGTTGAGATCTACGACGCGGAGCCACAAGACTCCGGTGGCCGCTTGACTCAAAATCATTTCACAATTACATCGTATACTGCATTATCACCTATGTAAACCTGAGCTGTTCCAAGCGATTTCCAATTATTACATCCTCCAAACTCAATCAATCCGTTATTTTTGTTCCAAGTCAAATACCTATCTCCAGTTTTTATTTTTGTTATTAAATTGCCATAACAATTATTGGTTCCGGTATCTGATGAGAATGACTGAAGAGGTATTACATTATTTTGTTTCATTGGAATAGTGTAAAAGCTATATTCACCATTTTCCCTTAGCATTGTTTTTATATTTTCGTAACTTCTAATTGATTGAGGAATTCCAATTGGTAGTGTTGTTACGACTTCTTGTAAAACATTATCTGAATAAATTGCATAAGCATAGTCATTTTCGTTAAACACACCTAACGGCGATATTCCTATCTTTGGTTGACTGGCTGGCAATGGTTGGCATCCGGTGACATTAACCCTTTTGCCTATATCAACAGAATAATCTCCGCCATTACAGTCTACAGGAGGCATTTCTTCAACAAAATCCCCGAAAATAAGTTTGACAGATCGATGGTAGCTTAGTAACGGCCCTTCTTGATAGTGCCATCCACCACCGATTAATTGCCCATCGGCAGTTGCGTAGGCCGAATAAGCATATAGAGCTGATGTCGTCTCTTCAAAGATTGTTCCGAATTTCTTGAGTAAATTTCCTTTTACATAGAAGTCAGTTGGCGATTTGGCAACATTCTTTTCTGTTGAAAGATATATTATGCCCCCGCAATAGATCTTCTCGCCGTTCAACTCTTCGCAAGGATTTTGATAGTCAATACTTTCAAGTACTTTTTCATTAATAAATTCGCTATTAACATTAGGCTCAAAGGTGGATATCACTCCCTTGTGAACAAGCATCTGATTTGTTTCATCAATTATATATTCATGATATTCCCAATTATTTTTAGATGGCGATGCTAGTATAATTATTCTATTATAATCATCCAAATCGAACCGCACCGCACGAACATTAAATCTATTCGTTGGCATCTCAGCATGGATAGTGCCGTTTTTGGTGTAAACATCAATATAGCCCTGCGTTTTGCTAACCGTAACGACTCTCACCTCCGGCCCAGATTGCAATTCGACAACCTTCCCAACCACTGCCTCCTCTTCTGCCCCGAGACGCCCCTGAAAGACCAGCATATACTTTCCCGCCTCCTTGGCATCGCTCGGAGCGGTGAAGGTGACCGGGATGCTGGTCCCTTTGGCCGTGATGCTTAGGTTCCATTCGGCATCCTCTGCAACACGCTTTCGGTTGCCGTCCTTGTCATCGTAATAGAGGCTGAAGGTGCCGGACATGCTCTCTTCAGATTTGTTCTTGATGACGCACTGGCTGTCGTTGCCGAGATCGGCGACCATGTCGATTATGCCGCGGAAGAAGTAATCGATCAGCGCGGCTGAATAGCCGACGGCGCGGGGAATGAGCTTTTGGGCATAGTCGATATGGCACTTCTCGTCGCGGTAGAAGGTCGCCCGGAAAAGATCACTGTCACCGAACCAATCGCGAACGATTCTGGAGAAATATGTTCCCCTGACCAGATGGTCAATCGTTTCCCCGTCCCGTATTTTCTTAATCCAGATGCTGTACTCCTTCGAGCCATCTGGCGCCACGAGTTCCTCAGGCTCAAGGAGACCGTCGACATAATCCTGAACGTTGGTACTCGACATCTTCGGATAGGGAAAATAGCGCTTGTCTCCCGGAGAGAAGCGCTCAGCGGCGAAGATGGTGTCATCAGTATAGAAGTTGGCATTAGCGTACTCGGCAAGACCCTGTGATAGGCTAGCAGAGGGGTTGGCACCGGTGTAAATATTTGAGTCAATCAATTGACTTATCGGCACCAGTCCGCCGCTTGAGATATTGAAGGAGACTTGTGGAAAAAGCGGAGATGATGCAAAGTTATTTATGTAACTGCGCTGGTCCTTGGCCCATTTTTCATAGCCAACGTGAATTCTCAGCCCCTTTCCATCAAGCGGATGTGCGTCATTTCTGACGTGATCGGGTTGACCGGAATCCTGAACCAGATGTATCTGATGGCCCAGCCCTTTGAAAAGTTGCGCAAAATTTTCTTGTCTGAAATTGTCATCTTTGCCAATAAGAGCCCCATAATAATAATTCCTAAGGGCGTGCCAGGAGTAATCCCCTTCATGGGCATTCGATTGGGCTTGGCTGTCTTGCGCCCAGAGAACCATCGACATGCCGTTCTGAATATCCGACAATCCCGCGTCAGACCAATTTTTCAGAGGGTTGTGAAAATGGTTTTTAAACCTTGCCTTGCCTAAAATCGCCTCAAAGTCTGAGCCGGCATCTTCAAGATCGGCTCCATAACTCACCCAATACTTAATTTTTTTACCGTTAGTTTCACTATTAATATTCTTATTAAATCCATATTCTTTTAACAAATCAGTTTCAGCCAATAAAGAGAAACTGGCAGAGTGACCACTCAAATCAAAGTGAGTAATCTTATTATCATAAGCAAAGCAAATTGAATTCGACAGAATAATGAAAATAATAATATAAACAATCTTAGCTCTCATAGCCCCCTCCTTATTATCTTTCAATATCTTTATCTTCTTTTTCAATTTCATCCAAAAGTAGAGTCTGCTTTTCATCGGGTATAGTTACCATATAATCTCCAAACCTGTTTCTTCTTTGCTCTAGAGTCAACTTTTTTAAAGGAATTATCGCTTTATTTCTATCCCATTTTATTTTTTGTTTAAGAATATAGTCTACTTTTAAGGACTTCCATAAGCTGTGGCCTAGATGCTCATACCTTACTTTGAATATAACTATCATCATCTCATCTATGTTGCTCATAAACAATGGCCCAAGTCCCTTTATATGAAACTCGCCGTTCTTATCGGTCAAAGTTTCCACTGCGTCATAGAACTCGGAATTCCATCCTGCTACATTGGGATGAATCCGATACCATACTCCCAACACTACCGCTCCTTGAATTGGATCACCCGAATCGGCATCGACCACCTTACCCTCGTATGGTCCGTCATAGCGAAAGATTGCGGCAGATGCTGGCTGAGCCACCATGAGCAGAAGTGCTGATAAAACTATTGCCATCCATGTTGTGGGTTTTCGTGTGTATCTCATCGCCGCCTCCTAAAATCTCACGATTTTCCAGATGCCGTTCTCGTCCAGCGAGAAAATAATCTCATATGAGATCGGATAGGTTTGCCCCGCCCACATTTCATCTCGAATGATCCGGTACTTCGCCTCATTCTCCTGAACCGAAACGAGCTGGATTTCGCCAAATCCGGCGGCAATCTCCGGCATCTGTTCCGCGAGGGCGGTGAAAATCTTCCCATACAGCTCTTTCGTCTCCTGGGAGAAGAGCGACAATGCCTTGTCGAAGTCCTTCTTAATCAAGGCGCCTTTCAGCCCCGCCCATTTCGTTTTCAGCCGGGCATCCATCTCCTCGCGCGTGAGGACATTGACCACGGTCGTTTCCCAGAAGGAAGTGCCTTGCGCATCGGTGACCGTGACACGGGGGAAATAGATGCCGGCCTGTCCGTATTGCGCTGTCACGTTTGTAAGGTCCGCGCCGGTCTGCTTCGCAGTACCGTCGCCGTCGAAGTCCCAGGCATACTGCGTTATCGGCGCGGGGAGGTAGGTGTTCACTTCCAATTCGGTCTCGAAGGTTCCTGATGTGGCCCCGAGGATGCCACTGTCCGGCAAGGCGCTCAGGCGAACCTTCTCCTGTACCACGTCGGCCTGAACGGTGACCTCCTTGCGCACCTGGTAACCGCAGGCGTCGGTGGCAGTGACGGAGAGGGTGTTATCCCCCAGCTGCAGCGGGACGAGGTCGGCGAAGAGATCCCCCTGCACCTGCGCCAGCTCCGCAGCCTGGCCCTCTTCACCGGAGGAGGCCAGAACCACCCCCACCTCTCCCGGCGCATTGGTCAAGCTTCCCTGCACCAACGCCTTGGACCGATTCACCGTGCTGCCGGGGGGCGGCGAGGTGATCGACACATCCATGCACCCCGAGGCGCAGAAGAGACTGACGGTGAGAAAGCCGCCCGGGTTGCTGGAGAGGCGCACGGCCAGAGTGTTTTCTCCCTGAAGGGTGACCTCCTTCTCGAACCGCTCCACCTTCTGGTTCAGTTCGCTCGGCCGGACGACCTCGACACCGTTCAGGTTGACCGTAGCTGAACTGACCCGGTCCTTTCCCGCCGCACCATTCTCAACTACCAGCCGATAGACCGCGCCGGTGTTGCACGCCTGGAAAGTGCTGCTTTGGACCTCAGGGGCGCCAGTTGCCCGCTCGACCTTTGTCGGTCCGAAGATCGGCTGAGCTAGGGAATTTCCTGCCAAGCCGAGGAGCAAAAACAACACTATCATCCCATTCAGGTTTTTCTGCTTCATGCTACCTCCCTCCTTTTGGGTTTGTAATGACCGCGAAAAGCAAAAGGGAAACGCCTGCTCCTCATGTGCAGCGCTTCCCTTCTCCTAGTAACGAATCAACGATTCCATCACGCCCCTCCTCGTGATACCCGCTTAAACGGTAGCCCGTGTATGCCTCCTCAAGACAAAAAACCCCATCTCCTCGCCGAAGATGGGGGTCCGATCATTTCCAAGGAAAGTGGAATTTGGGATGATGGACTTCTCTTCGGGAACCCGGCCGTCCGCCGTCACATGAAGTTTCGGTGGACCCGTCGGCTTTGCGTCCCCTGATTGCTCAGGGTTTGCTCTTATCGGAGAAGAGGCCGTCAGCTTAGCCAGCGCCGTCCGGTTCTGTCAAGACATTTTTAGACTCTTCTTAAATTTCGAGTCCCGATCGGGTAGGCGGTGAGCACCCGCGCCGTTTGCAGTGGCAGGTGGAAATGATTGGGAATTGGTGATCCGATGGAAGAGGAAATACATTTGCGACAAAGCCGGGCAATCGCATTTGTTGAGCGACAAAGAATTTCGGCATCATCGATTTCAGGCCTCTTGAATCGTTTATCAGAGTTCGAGCAGCAGCGCCGCGGCGACGGTGAGCCGCTCGTGCCCCGGCGGTCGGCCGTGAAACACCTCCGAGACAAACAGAGCGTTGATGGCGGCCAGCGTCGTGTTGAGGCGATCCAGATCGATGACCGCGTCCGCCGGCAGGCTGTCGATGTCGCGG
>Ga0256865_1000703_pt1 | contig 11194 bp, 14 predicted proteins | sample RVTome_14_FD_187337 | JGI IMG/M metagenome (GOLD analysis project Ga0256865, IMG submission 187337) | Soil microbial communities from uranium-contaminated site in the Upper Colorado River Basin, Wyoming, United States - RVT145D125 HiSeq ... | reverse complement strand
GGACTGCTCGAACGCAAGACTCGCTTGGCAGCCTGCACGAACTTGTGGGCGATCTCGCTATATTGATCCGACCTCGCACTGGTGCGCTCCGACTCGAAATCGCGGCAAAGCAGTTCCCACAAGCTTGCAGTCGTTTGCATCCAGGATCAAAAAGATATGACGGCACACACCTGCAGCTGTCTAAACAAATCGTCGTGCTACGCGAAGAATTTCAGGGCCATTGCGCGAGAGGCTGGAATGATGCCACAGAGAGATGCAAGGGCATCGATCGCAGAGACTTCTCCAGAGGGATCGTGGACGCCGAGAATGCGGCTCAATTCCGTTTCAAAGTGATTCAATGCCTTCAGGCTGGCGGGCGCGTGCTGTACAAAATGGATACCGCGTCCTAGAAGGTCAAAGACATCATGGGCAGGTTGCATCGAGGGCGCTGCGATGCCTGCTAGCTCACCGAAATACGAGGCGAGATAGAATCCCGCACTTCCCGCATCAGCAACATTGAAGACTTCTTTCACGCTCACTTCGCGCAGAGTTTGCAAGTCGCCCTTGCGACTGATCGAAAACGAAATGTCTGCCCGGTAAAAAAGGTCAAGCGCGCCGGCAAACTCGCTCTTGGGACGGCGCGCGCCGCGCGCGACCGTTCGCACCGTTCCAAACCGTTCGGTCAGCCATGTCACGATAAGGCTTGTTTCCGACCACGGCACTTTCCGCAAGAGAATCGCGGCGGTTTGTTCCATTCAAGATGCCCGGCACTCCGGTGGGCTTCATCAGGCCACGTCCAGGACTTCCACAAGCCACTGCTGAAGTGCCGCAAAAAAATGAATTTGCAGCTTGGCCAGATCTCGCTCGGAGAGAATGGTCAGCGGTCCGGACTGTGAGAGCTCCACCTCGTCCAGGTTGTGCTGCGCAGCCAGGCAGATACGAGCCTGGTTGAGGGCGTTCAGCCAGGACTCTGCGTGCGCAGCGGGGAACTCCAGTGTGTAGCCTCCCTCGGATTCCTGAAACCCGCGCAAGTCGGCTTCGACGACCTGACGCGCCGAGAGGAACAGAGTGTGCAGCTCGGGCTCGACATGCGCTTTCCAGTCCTCGCGAAGGCCTTGCTCGTGCGGATCCTGCGTGGGACTGGGAAAAAGCCGTTCCTCAGCCGCGTCGTTATCGCGCTCGAAGAGGCCGGGAATCTGGCGCATCAAACCGGCAAGCAGCGGCGGGACTTCACGCATGCCCAATCGATTCCCGAGTACGCTGTAGAATTCCATCACGATTCGCCGTGCTCTATCGTTGCAAGCAATAGATGCGAATGCAGTTGCTGAACATAGAATTCAGCCTGCTCACGCGCGCCGGACCAGACGATAGAGCGCCCCTTGTGATGCACTTCGAGCATGTGCGACTCGGCTTTCTCCCGGGAAAAGCCGAAAACCTTGCGAAAAACCAACGTGACATAGACCATAAGGTTTACCGGATCGTTATGCACGACCACATTCCACGGATGCTCGAGCGCGGGTTCGTTACGTGTGCTGCTTCCGGGGACTTCCTCGACCTTGGCCATTCTCAAGCCGCTCGCAGGTTGAAATTTTTCGGGCTGCACTTGTTGGCGAGACAATCGCAGACCATATCCACCCAGAGTTTCATTCCGCTTCGGGGCAGGCCGCCCTTGGCCTCAAGAAAGATATAAGCACTCAGGGTGGCCGAGGGAGAGAGATGAAAGGTTGCTCCGCGCAACGCGCAAAGGATCGCAAGGTGTCCGGGAACTCTCCCCGAAGTCATCAGCGCTTGATACCGCGGCCAGAGCCTCTCAGATCTCGGAGGCGCATGATCCGCCATCAAGGTCCTTCCAGCAAGGACGCTGGGTTCTTTAAGCTTTGAAGGCAGGGCGGAGTCAATGGCATGATCGCACTCCGCGAGCGCCTGCCAGTCTCCGGCTGCCGAAGCAGCCTGTGCGTCCTCGATGCGTGGCAAGAAGACCGAAGCGAATACCCCTTCCTTCCAACGCAACCACTGGGGAGCGGAACGCAAATCCGGAGCAAACGTCACGCGGCGGACTCCGGACCAACCTGGGTGACAGAGACCCACGGCGCGAAGCAATTCTATGCAAGCGTCGTCTGCGCCGAAAGTGTCGGAGCCGTTGGTCCCTCTCATGAATTCCGCGAACATACCATCCGCAGCGCCATTTTGAAAATCTGTTCCTGCTTGCGCGCCATATCTTTTGCGTCGCGAGCCGTCCTGTCGTCCCATCCGGCAAGATGCAGAAGGCCGTGGATGACACAAAGAGCCGCTTCTTCGCTTGCAGTTTTGCCGAAGCGAGCCGCATTCTCCGACACAACGCCGGCGCCGATCAGGATTTCTCCATATGGGAAGGTGATGACGTCTGTGGGTGTGGGGTCGTGGAAGAACTCCTCATGCAGCTTGGCGATGGATCGGTTTCCAAGGATGGTGGCTTCGATTTCTTCGAGCCCTACAAGTGGCGCCGCGGGCGACCGGACCGCCGTATGGCAGGCGGGTAGGGCCAACTGCGACATGGATCTGATAAAGGAAAGATCAAACCTGATCTTTCGTTGCCTGTTTCTGATTACCACCAAACTTGCCACAGACTTGGAATCGGAATATCGGTTCGCGAAAGAAAAGGGGGCCTCCCGCGGCCCGTTGCGAGAGGTGAACCGCTCTTGCGGCCGTTGCGACGCGACTACGCCGCCGACTTTTGCTCGCCCCTGACGGTAGGCGCCGCAGACTCCTCCCGCTTCGAGGGATATGCGATACGAGAGTGAAGCATATTAACCAGCGTGAAACGAAAGCTTTCCGAAATCTTGCGAATCTCCGCCAGAGTGAGAGGCGCCTCGTCGAGTTGATGCTCCGCGATACGGGCATCAATCAGTCCGTTGATCAGATCTTCAATTCGTTGAGGGGTCGGACGCTCCATCGAGCGTGATGCGCTTTCCACCGCATCGGCGAGACTTACAATGGCGGTCTCCTTCGTTTGGGGCCGCGGGCCCGGATAGCGAAAACTCTCCTCTTTCACTTCCGGAATGTCCTCGGGGCGCATGTTCATGATCTTGCCGCCGAGTCGCGCATCGTTCTGCTGCTGCAGAGCGCGCTGGTAAAAATACGACACAAGCGACGTGCCATGATGCTGCTGGATGACGTCAACAATCTCGGAATTGAGCTTGTTCTTGAGCGCAAGATCCACCCCCTCTTTAACGTGGGCGATGATAATCAATGCGCTCATCGTCGGTGTGAGCTCATTGTGAGGGTTGTGACCCGGGCGCATGTTCTCCGTGAAGTACTCCGGTTTCACAAGCTTGCCAATGTCGTGAAAATAAGCGCTCACACGGCTCAGGGTCGGGTTGGCCCCGACAACTTCCGCCGCAGCCTCGGCGAGGTTCGCGACGGCCAGGCAATGGTGATAGGTCCCGGGCGCCTCCAAGCTCAGTCGTTTCAGAAGCGGATGGTTGAGGTCCGCCATCTCCAGCCACGAAATGTCCGTGGTTATGCGAAAGAGATTCTCCAAGACAGGCAGGATCCCACTGGCCAGGACTGCCGTTCCGAAACCGGTAGCTATTGCAGCAAGGCTCTGCCAGCCGACCATCTTCCAATCGGTCTGCGTGGGATTCTCCCACACAAGAGGACCAATCTGCCCGAACGTGGCGGCCAGCACCCACATCGCAATTCCGACGTACACTCCGGCACGGATCAGCCTGCTGCGCCGGCGCACCTGGATCGTCACATACACGGCGATAAACCCGGTGATCAGCGATATCACCAGAAATATCGGGTCGATGCGCCCTACCAACAACGATCCCCACAAACTGGCGAAAACGGCCGCAAAAAGCCCGTGATTCTTCCCAAGCAGAACCGAAAGAACAAGAGGCGCAAATGCGTAGGGGACAAGCAACGGAGCCAACTGAAGATCGATGTTCCCCGCAGCTGCCTGCGCGAGGACAATCTTGATCGCGGCCAACTGAACGAGCAGCACGCCAAAAATCAAAGCGATGCGGGAGTTGCCTCCAAGGGTCTTCGGCTGGTTGATCCAAAGCTGCGCGACTGCTGTGACAAAGATGAGAAGACAAAGCAGAAATTTCTTTGCCGGCTCCTCCTGCTGACCTGTGAAGATCAGGGCGGCCAAGCCACCGACGAACGCTGCAAGAATAAGCACCCGAATGGGCCATGCGCATTCGAGTGCGTCAGTAAACTTGCTATCGGCGACTGTTCGCCGTGTCTTGCCACAGGCCATGCCTTTGCCAACAAGTCTCCGGCGTTGGAAAAAGTTCCACATAGATACAATCGAGCTAAAACTAAACCCTAGAATCGTTCCTCCTGCAATCCGCGATGTTCCCGATACGCGTGAACAATCGCCTGAACCAACCGGTGACGAACCACATCCGATTCGTCAAAAAAGTGAAATCCTATTCCTTCGACTTTGCCCAGCGCCTCTGCCGCCTCTATGAGACCGCTTCGCTTGTTGCGCGGAAGGTCAACCTGCGTGCGATCGCCCGTGACGACGCATTTGGAATCCTGGCCAAGACGGGTCAAAAACATGAACATTTGTTCAGTGGTCGTGTTTTGAGCCTCATCCAGAATCACAAACGCCTGGCTGAGCGTTCGTCCACGCATGTAGGCAAGCGGTGCGATTTCAATGACTCCTCGATCCATGTATTTCTGAATCTCCTCCACCTCAAGCATATCGTAAAGGGCATCGTAGAGCGGACGTAGATACGGAAGGATTTTCTCCTGCAGATCCCCGGGCAGAAACCCAAGCGCCTCCCCGGCCTCAACGGCAGGTCGAGTCAATATGATTCGGCTAACCTTCTCCTGCTTAAGCGCAGAGACAGCGATCGCCATCGCCAGATAGGTCTTCCCTGTTCCGGCAGGGCCGATTCCGAACGTAATGTCACGGGTCTGCATGGCGAGAATATAAGCCTTCTGGCCGTCGGTCTTCGGAACGATCTGAGGTTTACGAGGAGAGGTCTGGATGCGCACATCCAGCAGTCGGCCCAAATCCGCGCCGCCATTTCTGCCGGCCGCATGTACGGCATAGTTGAACTCCGGGCGCCGGATGACCATCCCGCGCTTTCGCGCCTCGTCGAGCTGCTCAAAGACTTTCCGCGCCCGCATCACACCACCCTCGTCGCCTTCGATACGCAGCCATCCGTCTCGCGAAGTTACCCGAACGTCCAGCGCAGCTTCCAACTCGCGCAGAAGCTTGTCGTCACCACCGTAGAGCGCCTGCACTGCGCGGGCGTTCTCGAACTCGAGAGTAAGCGTTTCCAGATTATCTGTAGCCATAAACGAGCGCCCAGTTTGAGCGCTCTTGAGGCGATTTTTCCACGGTGACAATAGCGTAGTAGGCGCCCGTCTTGCTTGGTGCGATTTTTGCCGCGGCGAAACGACCTTTCTGCCAGTAATCGGACTCCGCCAACTTGCCGTCGGAATCGTAAATATGGACCGTGATTACCGCACCGCGGGTGTCCGTAGCCAGCCAAAACCAGTATTCGTTACCTCTGAAGAGCTGTGCCGTGACAGCCTGCTGATCCTTTACGCCGAGGTCTCCGCCCCAAGCATCCTCACGCACTGTGAAGCCTTGCTTGGTATAGGGCGCGGCGGCCTCCTTCGCGAAAGAAAGCGCATCATTCACAGTCGCAAATGCGAGCGGAACAGCCACGGCAAGTGCAAGCGGAATGAGAAGAAATAACCTGAGCTTCACGGCGGATCAGGCCTCCTCGGAGGTGATGACGACAACCATCTCGCTCGTCATCTTGTTGATTTTCTCAACGCTGGCCTGCGGGATTCCGCTCTTGCCGATCAACGGCCGGATGTCGCGAAGAAGCTTGCGGACACGCGCGACGAGTTCTTCTTTTTTCAGTCGAGAGTTCCGCATATCGTCGATACGGCGGCTGAAATAATTGAGCAGCTCGGGCTGGTTGAGAAGCTCCGCTCCGCTTGCGGAGTAGTTCTTGCCAACGATCGAGGTGAGGACCTCGGTTCCGCGGATCCATCCGCCGATGCTTACGAGTTGGGCGAGATCCGCATCGCCGAGCTCGACCATGGCGCCGCGGACGTCTTGGAGCGCACCGTCGAGTTCTTCTCGCACGGCCCGCCAGTTTTTGGATTCGGCCTTGTCGATGATGCTCTTGCTGCGTGCGATGACCGCCTTGCGCACGTTGATCGCATCCGCCAGATTCAGCACCTCTTGCCCGATCTGCTTGACGCTCTCTGAGTTCTCAGCCTCCACGGCAATGAATCCGTCCGCAATCACGGTTCCAAGCAAAAGCGCGACCTGGGCACGATTTCCGGTGTTCTTGCCGAGATTGTCGCGCATCTCGGCCTTCCAGTTGGGGGATCCGAGCTTGTCGAGGACGCTGAAAATCTCGCTTGGAACGGGAACGACGACCTCGTCCACAGCCGCAGCAGGGAATTTCGAGAGGTCGATCGACGCAGGCGGGGTTTGTGCGAGGGAACTCACCAGGGCGAGACCGCACAGCAGTGGTGGGAGCAGGCGTGACAGCATGGGAAAATTAAGCTTCGCGTTGGGGCCGCAGCCCCGTTAAAAGCGCCGGCATCATTAGATGAATGTTGAAAGAATACAATACCTTCTTGATGAGGCGCGCAAGCAGCGGTTGCTCGTCGTGGGGGATGTCATGCTGGACGAATTCGTCTGGGGAAAAGTCTCGCGAATCTCTCCGGAGGCTCCGGTGCCTGTGGTGGAAGTGCAAAGCGAGTCGTTCTATCCCGGTGGTGCTGCGAACGTTGCGCGAAATCTCCGGCCGTTTTGCAGGGCCGTTCAAATCAGCGGCATGGTCGGGCGGGATGCTGCCGCCAGCCGATTGAGAAGCCTTCTCAACGAAGAAGATATTGACACTGATGGACTTATCGAATCTTCCGAGATTCCCACTATCGTGAAGACCCGGATCATCGCCCGCCAGCAACAGGTCGTACGCGTTGATCGGGAGCGACGCGTCACAGCCTCGAGGTCCACCCACGATGCGGCGTTCGAGCGGCTCGTAAAGTTACTGCCCGATGTTGAAGGGGTCATATTCGAAGACTATGGCAAGGGATTTCTCACCCAGGATTTCGTCGATCGGTTCAGTGCGATCGTCGCCGAGGCCGGCAAGGTCTTCACTGCAGACCCGAATCCTGGCAATCCCCTGCGCTGGACCGGTGTTACCACGATCAAGCCCAACCGCCCGGAAGCATTTGCGATGGCGGGCATGATCGATCCGGGCCCTGCTGATAATCCTCTTGACGACAAGGCGTTGCTTGATGCTGGAGCGGTGCTTTTGGAAAAGTTCGGTATACGTTCGGTGCTGGTTACCCTCAGTGAGCATGGGATGATTCTCTTTGACCGGGAAGGACCGCCCTACCACACACCTACGCGCGCCAAGGAAGTCTTTGATGTGTCTGGGGCCGGGGACACTGCAATCGCTCTCTTCACGCTTGCACTTTGCGCCGGCAGCACGCTGCAGGAAGCAGCCGAGATTTCAAACCACGGCTCTGGCGTTGTTGTCGGAAAGTTCGGAACCGCCACCCTCACACAAGAAGAGCTGCTGGGTAGCTTCCAAAACCACTCGTCGTAAGGCTGATGGTGAATTTCCGAACCCCTTCGAAAAATCGAGCCGTCTTCCTGGATCGGGACGGTACCCTGATGGATGAGGTAAATTTTTGCGATGACCCCTCAAAAGTTCACGCCATTGCAGGCGCTGCAGAATGTCTCACAGAGCTGCGCCGCCATGGCTGGCTTAACGTGATGGTCACCAATCAGAGCGGCATCGGGCGGGGACTCTTCACGGTAGCCGCATACCAGGCGGTTAACGCCGAGCTCTTCCGTCAGCTAGGCGGAGCGATCGATGCCACCTATTTTTGTCCGGACCATCCCGATAAAGAAACCGCACGACGGAAACCGGGCACCGGGATGATCGAGGAAGCGAAGCGCGATTACGGAATCGCGATCGACGAATCATGGTTCATCGGCGACAAGGATAGTGATATTCTCTGCGGCAGAAACGCCGGCTGCCGGACAATCCTTGTGCTGACCGGTTACGGCCGCAACCACCGTGATTGCGGTCCGCACTTCGTCGCGCGGGACATCGTGGAAGCGGCTCAAATCGTCATTGGCGAAACGAAATGAAAGCGGCAGCAATAATACCCGCCCGCTGGGCATCGACACGTTTCCCTGGCAAGCCGCTCTTCACCATTCTTGGAAAGCCCCTCGTCCAGCACGTTTGGGAACACTGCCAAAAGGCAAGAACTCTCTCTGAGACCATCATCGCGACGGATGACATGCGAATCGCCGAAACCGCATTCTCCTTTGGCGCAGAAGTCTCCCTTACCTCGCCCAAGCACCAAAGCGGCACCGATCGGGTGGCTGAAGTCGCCGCCAAACTGCGACGGGTCCGCCACATCATCAACGTCCAAGGCGACGAGCCGGCCCTGGATCCGCGCCTCATCGATAGGCTCGTTCAGGTCCTCCAACGCAATCCAAGGCTTCAAATGATAACGGCGGCCAGCGCATTTGAAACCGAGTCCGACGCGCTCAATCCGAACAACGTCAAGGTCGTCACCGCCCGCGATGGCAAAGCACTCTATTTTTCGCGAAGCCGCATTCCGTTCGGCCGGGACAGCTCACAACACCCGAAGACGGGCGCCCCTCTCTGGCATATTGGGATCTACGGGTATCGACGCGATTTTCTGGCCCAGTTTGTCCGCTGGAAACCCACGCCACTGGAGTGCACGGAAAAGCTCGAACAACTTCGGGCTTTGGAACACGGCGTCGCCATTCAGGTTGTTCGCACTCGCCACCGTGCTCTCGGCGTGGATACTCCCGAGGATGTTCCACGAGCAGAGGCCGCCCTGGCTGGCGGCAGCGCGACGCAAACATAGGAATCGTGCCCCGGCGGTTGCGCAAATTACGCAGCCTCATTGTCCGGTACAGCGCTTCTCGATTGGCTGGAGTACCTCCCTTGCCAATTCGTTGGCCTTCCATACACTCCCCGCACATGAAATACATTTTCGTGACCGGCGGCGTGGTGAGTTCCTTGGGCAAAGGACTTGCCGCGGCCTCGCTCGGCACGTTGCTTGAGCGTCGCGGGCTCAAGGTGGTCCTGCAAAAGCTGGATCCATACTTGAATGTCGACCCGGGCACCATGAATCCATTCCAGCATGGCGAAGTGTATGTGCTGGCGGATGGGGCGGAGACCGATCTCGACCTTGGCCACTACGAACGCTTCACCAACTGTGTGCTTACGCGGGCGAACAATGTGACCAGCGGTCAAGTTTACGAGACGGTTCTCGCGAATGAACGGCGCGGCGACTACCTCGGCAAGACAGTGCAGGTGATCCCGCACATTACCGACGAAATAAAGAACCGGATTCGGGCCATCGAGGCGTCCTCTGAAGCAGACGTTCTTATCACGGAGATCGGCGGCACGACGGGCGATATCGAAGGCCTCCCGTTCCTGGAGGCCATCCGCCAATTTCAGCTCGAGGAAGGGGCCGGCAACGTTCTCGTCATGCACGTCACGCTGATTCCCTACATCAAGGCGGCGGGCGAACTTAAGACCAAGCCCACCCAGCAGAGCGTGGCCAAGCTTCGCGAGATCGGTCTTCAGCCGCAGGTAATCATTTGCCGTACCGAGATGCCTCTCGACGCGGAGGTCCGCCAGAAATTGTCTCTCTACTGCAACGTGCCCATCGAAGCAGTCATCGAAGCAGGGGACGTCGAGAATACCATCTACGAAGCTCCATTGAATTTGCAGGCCGAAGGACTCGACGAATACGTCTGCAGGACTCTGAATCTCCAGACGACCGAGCCCGACATGAGCGACTGGCGAAAGTTCGTCGAGCGTGTGGTAAATCCCAAGAAGAGCGTCCGCATCGCGGTCGTTGGCAAATATATCGAGCTGCAGGATGCCTATAAGAGCATTTACGAATCTCTTACCCACGCCGGAGCTGCCCACGATTGCGCCGTAAACCTCGTCCTTGTCGATGCGGAGGATCTCGAAAAGGAGGGAGCCGACAAATACTTGCGTGGTGTGGCGGGAGTACTCGTGCCAGGAGGCTTTGGAGATCGCGGTATCGAAGGCAAGATCGAGGCGGCGCGTTATGCGCGAGAATCGCGGACCCCGTACCTTGGTCTTTGCCTGGGCATGCAAATAGCGACAATCGAATTTGCACGGCACGTTTGCGGCCTGGAGAATGCCAACAGCACGGAATTCGATCCGAACACGCCCCATCCCGTTATTTGCATCCTCGAGGATCAGAAAGACATCACGAAGAAGGGCGCTTCAATGCGGCTGGGAACGTGCCCGACGGTTCTCGGCAAGAACACGCTTGCTCATCAGGTCTACGGTCGCGCCGAAATCCTTGAGCGACATCGTCACCGATACGAGTTCAATATGAACTATCGGGAAATCATGGAAAGGAAGGGATTCGTCATTTCCGGAACGTCTCCTGACGGCGCCCTGGTCGAGCTTATCGAAATCCAGAGCCATCCGTGGTTCCTTGCCTGTCAGTTCCACCCCGAGTTCCAATCGAAGCCCAACGCCCCGCATCCGCTCTTCAAGGGCCTTATCGCCGCCTGTCTCGCGCACCAGGACTAGCTGCCCCTCTCAGACCGTCTCGTCTCAAACAAGAGTCGGAGACGACGGGGCCAGCGACCGCTGCTCCACTGCCACCCGCACCGCGGCGACAACTGCTCTCAGGCTGTCGTAATTTCTTGCAACCTACAGGAGGCGCACAAAAAATTCTGCCAGTTACAGGAAAAGCCTCGACACAAATGCCATGCCTCGGATTGCAGTAAGAGCGGAGCATCCCTCGCAAATGACCATTCAGATCGCGCCGCGCAGTTTTCCCTCTCTCCTCGCGTGGCTCTTGATCCTGTTCTGCTCCACACGCAGGCGCGGGAAATCCCTCGCTCAGATGGTGCGCGAGGAGGTTGGCCGGTTTGCAGGCTTCATCACTTTGATCAGTGTCGTCGCGATTATGGTGATCTTGCTGGCGGTGCTGGCTCTGGTCGTCGTTAAGGCGCTGGCCGAGAGCCCGTGGGGACTGTTCACGATCCTGGCTTCCATGCCAATCGCCATGGCCATGGGAGTGGGGCTTCGGCTTGTTGCCGAGAAGGAGATCCGCCCGTTGCGCGAAGAACCCTACGTAGCTCTGCCCGCCGCATAGGCTACCAATGGTCGCGCGCGTTCCTGTTTCTCTTGCCGGA
>Ga0256865_1000702_pt1 | contig 11197 bp, 10 predicted proteins | sample RVTome_14_FD_187337 | JGI IMG/M metagenome (GOLD analysis project Ga0256865, IMG submission 187337) | Soil microbial communities from uranium-contaminated site in the Upper Colorado River Basin, Wyoming, United States - RVT145D125 HiSeq ... | reverse complement strand
CCGACCGTTCCGGCGTACCCCCATCGCACTGATGCGACGCTGGGACGCAAGAAACGGTGAGGCGCCCCAAGCCAACCGTTCCGGCGTACCCCCATCGCACTGACGCGACGCTGGGACGCAAGAACTGTGGGGCCACCGCCCCAAACCGACCGTTCCGGCGTACCCCCATCGCAGTGACGCGACGCTGGGACGCAAGAACGGTGGGGCGCCCCAAGCCAACCGTTCCGGCGTACCCCCATCGCACTGACGCGACGCTGGGACGCAAGAACGGTGGGGCGCCCCAAGCCAACCGTTCCGGCGTACCCCCATCGCAGTGATGCGACGGAGGGACGCAAGAACGGTCCGATGTTGGGCGACCTCTACTCGCCGTACATGGCGTCGATCTCCGCCGAGAAATGATCGGCGACCTTGTTGCGCTTCACCTTGAGCGTCGGGGTGAGCTCCCCCGCCTCGATGGAGAGCTGCCGGTCGAGGATCGCGAACACCTTGATCTGCTCGACCCTGGCGAGGTGCTCGTTGACGGAGTCGACCGCCTTTTGGATCTCGGCGCGGACCTCCTCCGACTCGTGCGGCTCACCGTCGTGCCCGCCGTCGGCCATGAACTTGGCGGTGGCCTCCTCGTCGAGCGTGATGACGGCGCTGAGGAACTTACGGCGATCGCCGATCACCACGACCTCGGAGACGAGCTGGTGGTCCTTGATCCCGGACTCGATCAGCTTGGGAGCGACGTTCTTGCCCCCGGCGGTGATGATGATGTCCTTCTTGCGCCCGGTGATCCACAGGAAGCCGTCGTCGTCGATCTCGCCGAGGTCGCCCGAGTGGAGCCACCCGTCGACGAGCGTCTCCGCCGTCGCCCGTGGATCCTTGTAGTACCCGAGGAATACGTGGCGCCCCTTGGCGAGGATCTCGCCGTCGGCTGCGATCTTCACCTCGCTACCCGGGTAGGGCCGACCGACGCTCCCGACCTTCGTTGCACCGACGGTGTTGAGCGAGGTCGGTCCGGTGTCCTCAGATTGCCCGTAGATCTCGTACACCGGCAGATCGAGCGATGCGAAGAACTCCAGAACCTCCGGCGAGATGGGGGCGGCGCTCGTCGCCATCACCCGCGCCTCGCTCAACCCCAGCGCCGACTTGACCTTCGCGAAGACGAGCTTCTGCGCGAGCCCGTACTGCAGGGCGAGCCCACCCGACGGCTTCTTGCCTTCGAACCCGAGGTGCTGGACACGTGAAGCCACTCCCCTGGCCCAGTCGATAATCTTCGCCTTGGCGCCGTGCTCCTCCTCGAGCTTGGCGCGCACTCCCGCCTGGAAACGCTCCCACACCCGCGGGACGGCGAAGAACACCGTCGGCTTCACCTCCTCGAGGTTGTCGACGAGGCGCTCGATCGATTCCGCGAAGTAGACGCTCCATCCGGACATCGCCGGCGCATGGATGGTGAACACCTGCTCTGCGATGTGCGACAGCGGCAGATACGACAGCGTGCGCTCGCTCGAGTTGAGCCCGAACAGCGGCAGGGCCTGCGAGGCGGTCCACACGAGGTTGTCGTGGCTGAGCATGACGCCCTTCGGGACCCCCGTCGTCCCGGACGTGTAGATGAGCGTGGCGAGCCCATCGGGTGACAACGCCTCGACTCTGGCGTCGACCTCGGAGTCCGCGACGCCGGCGCCCTTGGCGATGAACTCCTCCCAGCTCATAGCCATGTCATCGTCGATGTCCGTGCCCTTCATCATGACGACGTGACGAAGCGCAGGGAGCTCGCCGCGGATCTGCTCGATCTTCTTCCACTGGTTCTCGTTCTCGAGGACGACGAGCGGCGCCTCGCAATGGGCGATGATGTACTGGCATTCGGCCGGCGAGTTCGTGGTGTAGATGCCTGCGGGCACGGCGCCGACAGCCATGGCGGCCACGTCGATCGTCGTCCACTCGGGCCGGTTGAAGCCGAGGATGTTGATTGCGTCGCCCGTTTGGATGCCGAGAGCGATGAGCGCCCTGGCGGCGGCGCGCACCTCGCCGGCGAATGCGCCCCACGTCGTCGCCTTCCACTCCTCGCCGCTCTTGACCATGTAGGCGGCGTGGTTGGTGAGGGTCTTGCCGTTCTCGAGGACTTTGAAGGGGATCGTCACTGCGGTCACCCGGTCCAGCCTCCTGGTTCGCTGCCCCGAATGGTAGCCGCAACCAGGAGTGGCTCTCCTGGGCCGTCGCCCCTGGATGGCCGAGTGGCCGCCTCCGGCGAACCGTCAGACGCGTACGACGACGAGCTCGTTGGTGGTCAGGTCGAGCACCCGCTCGACGTCGTTGTGGCCGTCTGCGATCCACCTGGCGAGTTGCTCGCCGGAGCGCCGCACCGTCCACCACACGACGTCACGCGACGGGTCGGCGCGAAACGCCCGCCATGCTTGACGTCCCGCCTCGACGGCGTCCCGCTCGCTCTCGTACACCCCGAGCGTGGTCTCGGTCGCCTCCATCGACACGCCCGGGCCGCCAAACGCCGGCTCCCGGGACTCGATGACCTCGAAACCCATGCCTTCCTCCTTGAAGCCACCCAACACGCTCAGTGTACGACACGCGACGCTCCGTTACCACGACCGTCCGCCCCCGACTCCGTTCGATAGATTGGGCGGCAATCGATTGTCGACCGAGGAGCGCCACGGGCGTGAGATACAGGAGAGTCGGCGCGGGCGGCCCCGACGTGTCCGCCGTCGGATTGGGCGGCACGTCGCTCAGCTCGACGTACCGGCAGGTGGACGAGACCACCGCCATGCGGGTGGTAGCCAGAGCGCTCGACCTCGGCATCACCCACTTTGACACCGCCGACGTGTACGCCGGTGGGAGGAACGAGGAGCTGCTCGGCAAGGCACTCCGCTCGAGGAGGTCCGACGTCTTCGTGGCGTCGAAGTTCGGCCAGGTCGTCCGAGACGGAAAGCGGCTCGTCGACGGCACCCCGAGCCACGCCAGGGCTTCGTGCGACGGGAGCCTGAAACGCCTCGGCGTCGACCACCTCGACCTGTACTACCTGCACCGCGTCGACCCTGAGGTGCCGATCGAGGAGACCGTCGGAGCGATGGCGGAGCTCGTGGCCGCAGGAAAGGTCCGCCACATCGGCTTGTCGGAGGCCGCTCCTATGACGATCCGTCGGGCCCACGCCGTCCATCCGCTCACCGCCATCCAGGTCGAGTACTCGCTGTGGACCCGCTTCGGCGAGGCCGAGCATTTCCCGTTGTGCGAGGAGCTCGGGCTGGCGTACGTCGCCTACGCCCCGGTCGGACGCGGCTTTCTGTCCGGCGAGATCAAGTCGGCAGGGGACCTCGAGCCCGAGGACTTCCGGCACAGCCACCCCCGGTTCCAGCAGGAGGCGATCGAGCGGAACGTGGCGCTCCTCGACGTGCTGCGTGACGTGGCGATCGAGCACGGCCGGTCCCCGAGCCAGACGGCGCTCGCCTGGCTGCTCGCCCAGGCCGACTTCCTGTTCCCGATTCCGGCGACGAGCAACCCGCTCCACGTCGAGGAGAACGCCGCGGCCGCCGACATCGAGCTGAGCGACGATCAGATCGCCCGTCTCAGTGAGGCGTTCCGCGACGAGGCGGTGACGGGCGACCGCTACCCGCCGGTGGCGCTCGGCAAGGTGCAGCAATGAGCTGCCGCCGAGGCGCTCACGATCTGCGGCGAGCCAGGAACGAGTCGAGGCCGATGACGGCGAACCCGGCCACGGCGAACGCCAGCGCCAGACCGAGGATGGCGGCGAGCACCGCCGCGTAACCGCGCACCTCGACGTCGAGGAAGAAGTACGGGTACCAGTCGACGAACGGTCCTCGGATCATCGTGTATATCCCGTAGGCAACCGGGAAGATGAGCCAGCGCGGGATGTGGGCGAAGTCGAGCGTCCCGTGCGGCCTGAACAAGACCCAGTAGACGACGAAGAGCGCCGGCATGACGTAGTGGAGCAGCGAGTCGGCGACGAGGTCCCATCCATCCGGCTCCCAGATGCTCGCCAGCACGAACGTGTACACCAAGCCCGTCACGGCGATGTACATGAAGACGCCCGCCTGCGGTATCGCCCGGTTGAACCAGCGTCCGATCGGTGTCGCCGCACCGAGGGCGGCCACGGTCAACGACAGCGCCGCGATCAGGTTGCTGAGGATCGTGAAGAAGCTGAAGAACCGGATGACGGCCGTGAACCAAGCCTCTCCCTCGGCGTCGAGCCTGTCGACGAGGAGGACCAACTGTAGGATGAGCGCGTACCAGCCGATGGCGGCCGCCACCAGGGCGAAGACCTTGTCCGGCCCCCAGTCCGGCGAGACCGCCTCCCACCCGTCCGTCGGCTCGGCTGCCGCTCCGGCCATCGGCGGGTCGCCGACCATACGAAGCCGCGAGACCGAGTCGCCGTGGTCGAGCTCCAGGTTTGGGCCTGCTATCCGCATGATCGCCACCTTGGCCAGGACAGCCGTGAGCCGCTGCTCCTGCTCGGCGAGGTTCGGTGGCCCCATCATCCGCGTCATGGCGATGGGTCCCAACGTGAGGTGGTCGCCGTCCAACGAGAAGGTGCCGCTCAGCCGGTTGACGCCCGTCGACCCAGAGACCCGGCCCTCGTCCGAGAAGGCGATCGATGGAGGCGCACCACCGTCCTCGACCGGAATGCCGGCGATCTCGAAGAACTCCCATGACGTTCCCGACAATGACATCGCCCCGCCTTCGTGCCGTCGCACCGACGTTAGGCGGAGCTTGCCCCTCGTGGGTGGTTTGGGCAGCGCCCCAACGGGGAAAGCAGGTGTGCTGGCAACAGATCGGAGCTCTCATGCTGACGGCACTCTGGGTCGCGCTGGTCATCCTGGTCGCCGTGCTCATAGGGTCGATGTTCATGACCCCGCAGCGCCCGCGCAGCCACTCCGTCCGGAGGATCGGTGAGTATCCGCCGGGCAGGCCCGACCGGCCCGATGGCGGCGACTGACGAGTATCAGGATCCCTCTGGACGTCTCATCACTGCGGGCGTACAACGTACCCCGGAGGCAAGGTGACGACGACGACGCTGGTCAGGACCTGGTGGGCCGAGTATCGATGCATCCACGCGTCGCCTGCTCAGAAGGTAGAGGCACTCGTGTGGGACAGGGGTCGGGGAATGACGCCGGCCATCCTCCCGGTGGCGTGGGCGGCGTTCCAGGGCACGCTCGACGCCGCCGGCTACGGCCGGCCTCGCTCGTTCTGGATCGACAGGCGGTGCCCCACCGGGATCTCGGGCCAGCCGTGCCAGTCGAACGGGATGAACTGCTCGCTTCACAACTATGGGCTGGCGGGCGACCTGGACGGCACCGACCCCGATGGGGGCGGCCCCGCCGATCCGGAGAACCCGCACTTCCACGCCCGATTCGGCAACGGCTGGGACTTCGGGGACATCAAGCTCACCGAGGCACAGGTAGGCGCCGTGGAGGGGATCCGCACCGTCAACGGCAAGCGGGTGTTCCGGTGGCTCGGGTGGGACATCGGAGACACGATGCACTTCCAGATCGACTGCCACCCGCGCGACATCATGACGGGGGTCGCATCGGCGACGGGACGAGGCGGCATTGTCTTCGATCAAGGCGAGGAGGACGAGTTGAGAGTGGCGCGCTACAACGAGCGAGGCGACCACGTGTCGACGTACATGGAGCTGCTCCACAGGCGAGGGTTCACCCCTCCTTTCAGCCGCAACGAGGACGGCACATGGGACGGCTGGTACTTCGACGGGATGGAGGCGGCGGTGGGCGCCTTCATCGACGCAACCGGCGGTCCCGGCGAGTACCCGGGCGAGAACGCCAGATTCATCGGCCCGATCCTGCGGGCCGCCCTCATCCGAGGCTGAGTCCGGCAAGGGGGAGCGGTCAGCCTGCCCGCATCGTCGAGGGTGAAGCTACGCCGCCATCGGCAACGTGACGCCAGGGGAGGTGGTTTGCCGCAAGCGACCCAGACGTGTTGACATGACTCGTCCGCTGAGCCGATCACGGCCAGACCCGCGAAGCCAGGAGTCTCGGAATGCGTGTGTTGCCTTCGGGAGATGGGTCGAGCGGGAGCGCTGAACCGGCCGAGACGTTGGCGGTGCGGGTGACCAGTGCTGACGCGGCGTCGCTCCGCGGGAGGTGGCCGTCCCTGTCCGGTGCAGCGTTCGCAAGGGAGCGGCGATGACGGAGCACTCGGTGGTGATCGCAGGTGGCGGCCCGACCGGCCTGATGTTGGCGGGCGAGCTGGCGCTGGCGGGAGTCGACGTCGTCATCGTCGAACGACGGGCCGGTCAGGATCTCGACGGATCGCGAGCCGGCGGTCTCCACTCCCGCACCATCGAGGTGCTCGACCAGCGTGGCATCGCCGGTCGGTTCCTCGCAGAGGGCCAGACGCATCCGTTCGTGGGCTATGCCGGGACCTTCCTGGACATCAGCGACTTCCCCACCCGCCACAACTACATCCTTGCGCTCTGGCAGAGCCGCATCGAGCCGATCCTCGCCGGCTGGGTCGATGAGCTCGGCGTCCCGATCCTCCGCCAGCGCGAAGTGGTTGGCTTCACCCAGGACGACACCGGCGTCGACGTCGAGCTGGACGACGGATCGCTCCGGGGCGAGTACCTGGTCGGGTGCGACGGGGGACGCAGCCTGATCCGCAAGGTGGCCGGCATCGACTTCCCCGGGTGGGACCCGTCTGCCAGCTATCTGATCGCCCAGGTCGAGATGGACGAGGAGCCGCAGATCGGCATGCGCCCCGAGGGTGGTGGCATCGGCCCGGTCAACCGGGAGGAGGGTGGAAACCCCTACGGGGTCGTATTGCTCGAGAAGGAGATCGAACACACCGTTGAACCCACGCTGCAGGACCTGAGCGAGATGCTCGTCGTCGCCTACGGGACCGACTACGGGGTGCACAGCCCCACCTGGATCTCCCGGTTCACTGACATGACTCGCCAGGCGGCGTCCTATCGCGAGCGACGCGTGCTGCTCGCCGGCGATGCGGCACACGTGCATGGTCCGCAGGGCGGTCAGGGCCTCAACACGGGCGTGCAGGATGCCGTGAACCTGGGATGGAAACTGGCCCAGGTGGTCAACGGGACATCACCCGTAAGCCTCCTGGACAGCTACCACGCAGAACGGCACCCGGTCGGTGCCCGGGTGTTGCAGAACACCATGGCGCAGGTCGCGCTGATGCGCCTCGACGAGCGCAGCCAGGCGCTCAGGAACACCATGCTCGAACTGCTCGTCATGGACGAGCCGCGCAAGCGCATCGCCGCCATGATCTCCGGTCTCGACATCCACTACGACCTCGGCGAGGGACACCCGCTGCTCGGGCGGCGCATGCCCGACCTCGACGTGCACACCGACGACGGTCCCAGGCGGGTGTTCAGCCTGCTGCACGACGCCCGGCCCGTGCTCCTCAACCTCGGTGAACCCGACGGTTTCGACATCTCTCCTTGGGCGAATCGAGTCCGGTTGGTCGACGCCAGTCACGACGGCGTGTGGGAGCTCCCGGTCCTTGGCGAGATCGGTGCGCCCTCGGCCGTGTTGATCCGACCCGACGGGTACGTCGCCTGGGCGGGAGACCTCACGGACCCAGAGCTGCCGCGAGCACTTTCGACCTGGTTCGGAGCGGCCACTCCGGCTTAGAAACGGAAAGCCGAGCGCCATCACGCCCATCACCAGATGTGTGCCGCGACCACCGGTCGTCGAGTCGTATCGAGACTGACGCGTACCATGGCCACTCTCGCCGGGAGGACACGCATGACATTGGCTCAAGAGCTGGCGGCACGACTCGAGCAGGCACGGGCCAATCCCGATCCGGAGCGGTCGGCGGTCTACGCCAAGGCGGCCGAGGCGCTCGCCGCAGCCGATGTCGAGGAGAACGCCCTGCGCGCCGGCGACGTCGCCCCGATGTTCACGCTGCCGGACGCCTTCGGGAACGACGTGAGCCTCGAGGAGGTGCTGGCCCACGGGCCGGCGATCGTCTCCTTCTACCGCGGCGCATGGTGCCCGTTCTGCAACCTCGAGCTGCGCGCCTTGCAGCGCGAGCTGGCCGCCGTCGAAGAGGCCGGTGCGACTCTGGTCGCCATCTCCCCGAACCGCCCCGACGTGTCCCTCGGAGTGATCGAGGCTCACGAGCTGACGTACCCGGTGCTGTCCGACCACGACAACCTGATCGCCAAGCAGTTCAACCTGGTGTACGAGATGATCCCGGAGCACGTCGAGTACTACCGGGCGCACGACCGCGACATCGGCGCCATGAACGACACCGAGGCGTGGGAGCTCCCCGTTCCGGCGACGTACGTGATCGACCAGGACGGGGTCATCCGCTACGCATTCATCGACCTCAACCACAGGGTGCGTGCCGAGCCATCGGAGGTCATCGCCGTGGCGGCCTCGCTGACGAAGGGCTGACCGGCAACCTCGTCCCCGAGGATGCGAAGGCTCAGCTCGTCTCGAGGACCGACAGGACGTTGCCCGCTGGATCCTTGAACCATGCGATCGGCGGGCCGTAGTCGCGCATGATGCCCTTCTCGTCCACGTTCTCGTACATCTCGAGCTCGACGCCGTGGGCGGCGAGCTCGTCGACTGCCTTCTCGATGTCGTCGACTGGGAAGTTCAGGATCGTGAACGTCGCCGGCGTGTGGTCGTCCTTGGGGTACACGAGGATGTCGCGATCCCCGGCGATGTGCAAGGTGAGCATCCCATTCTCCTCCGACACCCGCAGGCCGAGGGTCGCACCGTAGAACTCCTTCGCCTTCGGGATGTCGTCGACCGAGAACCCGCTGAACGCTCTGGTGTGCTCGAACACGATGTCGCACCTCCGATCTCGTCGCGTTCTCCTGCGAAGCGTAGGAGCGCCGGGGCGGCAAGCGGTCGGCCGTCGCGCCCGACGGTGTCGGGTTTCTCGGTGGGCGCTGGCAGGATCGATACTCCTTGGCGGAACTTCCGAGTCCTGCCCCCGATCCACATGGCTTCGACGGGAATCAGAACGGCATCGGATGAGACATTGCCGACCGGGGATGACACCTGCGACGGACAGATATCCAGCCGCCGTTTCGAGCGTGCCAAGGCGTGCGGGTTCACACGTCGGCCAACAGGCATGTCGGGAGACTCATTGCGCAGCGGCGGCCGTGCTTGTTAGGGGGAACGACAATGGCGGCAGGCGGCACCACACGGCGCTAACTGTGATCGCGGTTGGCGCGGGCCACCATTCGACCGACCTGTTCGTTCGTGTTGATCGCGACGACATCGACACCTGGGTGTCGTGTTGGGAACACCCTGAATACCTCATCTGCAAAGGCTTGGCCAATTGCCGGAACATCGGCGAAGTCCAGGATGACAGTTCTGAATCGATCGAACCGACCCATCAGCCGCTTGGCTTGTGACCTTGAAACAAGCTGGTCATCGGCATATTGCATGAGCTTGACTGGCACGACCGTCCTGTCGAAACGGAAGTCCTCGGTGTCGGTCGTGTACTCATCGAAGACCTCACGCAACTCGGTCTGCGACGTGTGACGCATTGTCATGGCAACCGAGGTCCCTGCCCACTCAGCTTCCTGGTCGAGTATCCAGTCCTGGTCGGTACGAGCGTCATGGTCGAAGAACACTCCCCGCGACAGTATGCGAAAGTGGTCGCACGCTCTCGACGAGAAAAAGACCCCCTCGCCTGTGTGGTTGTCTGGATCGGTCGTGACCTTCCCCTTCGACAGTTCGAGCACGGCCTGTCGATCATCCTCGAGGTCGAGGGCGGACGCAATCTTGCGAAAAATGCCAACTCCGTGATCGACGACCGTGATCGTGGTTTCGGCCGCGGTCGCCTCCACTGCGATCCTGACATCGGGCGAACCTGAGTGATCGATGACGTTGTTGATCATTTCGGTCGTTGCGTATTGAAGTATGTTGAGTACGTTTGGTGGAAGGCACTTGAGCGTGGGCGCGATTTCGCTACTCCAGACCACATCCTCTGCGAGCCCGGCGACTTCGTGATGGAACGCGTGCTGAATCGCAGTCAGTTCGTACCTATCAGGACTCAAGCGCGTAATCACGCCCTCCTCAAGCAGGGCGCGCAGGTAGTTGTAGGCCGTCGGACGCGATACGCCGAACGCTTCAGCAACACGCTCGGCAAGTCCGCGCTGTCCGGCCTCCACCGCCTCGATGACGAACTGTCGGACAGCGTTCGGGTCGGCAGCAAAATCTTGAGCCACGTGACTCGACTCCTGTCTAAGGAAGTTAGACCGCGAGTATAGCTTCGTTAGACTCATCGCCCGCCGAGAACTGTTGGCCCCCCAATGTGACATCGGCGAGTGGATCGACACAGGGAGGGGCTATCCCTGCAGCAGCCTAGGACTCCGCGACGTCCCAACGCGCTCTTCGTCGAGCCCGTGACGCCCCACGGTGACATCGGCGGGTAGGCCGACACGGGAAGGGGGATGCCCCATCACCCTTTGTTGGCATGGCGCTGTCCCATTCCAACGCTCGTGGATACGGCGACGAGGTGCAGTGAGATCCAGAGTTCGGCTCGCCGACGGCTCCGAACGCCACGCGGACACCGCACGCCCACGGGGCCTCGAAACCGACTCTGTTGCTTTATCGAGTCTGCGCTGACCAGGCAATGTCTCGGTGGGCGCTGGCAGGATCGAACTGCCGACCTCTTCCGCGTCAAGGAAGCGCTCTTCCACTGAGCTAAGCGCCCGTCTGAGCGTGCCAGTGTACGCCCGAGGCGACGCCGGGAATCGAACCCGGGTAGAGGGTTTTGCAGACCCTTGCCTAACCACTCGGCCACGTCGCCGTTCGATCTGAACGAAACAGGGCGGCTGCACGCCGCCCTCGTGGAGCGGACGACCGGGTTCGAACCGGCGACCTCAACCTTGGCAAGGTTGCGCTCTACCAGCTGAGCTACGTCCGCACGGACCGGAATTGTATCACGGGCACCTCAGCGCCCGGAGTGGCCGGCGGTCACCGCCCCGTGGATCCGAAGCCGCCGGCACCTCTCGTCGACTCCGGCAGCTCGTCGACGACCTGGAGCTCCTGCTCGACGAAAGGCACCACGACGAGCTGGGCGATCCTGTCACCCCGGTCGTACACGAACGGGTCGCTGCCGAGGTTGACGACGATGGCGTAGATCTCGCCGCGGTAACCCTCGTCGAGGATCCCCGGGGCATTGACCAGGCTGATTCCCGAATTGGCGGCGAGCCCGCTGCGCGGCGCCACGAGGCCGACATACCCGG
>Ga0256865_1000700_pt1 | contig 11199 bp, 12 predicted proteins | sample RVTome_14_FD_187337 | JGI IMG/M metagenome (GOLD analysis project Ga0256865, IMG submission 187337) | Soil microbial communities from uranium-contaminated site in the Upper Colorado River Basin, Wyoming, United States - RVT145D125 HiSeq ... | reverse complement strand
AAAGCAGTTGTGCCTGATATACAATTTTTTCAATTCTTCTTGAGATGCTCCACGATGGTGTGCCTTGTTGATTTCATGAAGAATTTCACGATTAAAGTCTTGTTTTATTATCATGAAGTTCGAGGGTAGAGTAGAGAGCAGATCTCCGCGGCTTTAGGTTCGGCTTATCCGTTTCCGCCCCTTTCGTCCGGCGGTGCCTAAATAGCCTTGCCGTGGTGGCCTTGACCAGCCCTCCCTCATCAAACCGTGCATGCGGTTTTCCCGCACACGGCTTTCCGATGTTCTTCACCGCAGGGCATGCGCCCTCGTCCAGCCAGCTGTCGTCGGCACCTTGTAGAGCCCGTATCGTTCATACAGGCTTCGATTGCTAAACCGGATATCCCCTGTGTTGCGACGTCTGACCTTATACCGCTTGCGTAGGTGTGTCCGCAGTCGCTGCTGTACATGATCGCGTACATGCTCAAGTGCCTTGCTGCAGTTGCGGATATGGAAATAGCCAACCCATCCACGCAGAGTGGTGTTGACTGACTCCATCACACTTTCAAGTGGAATCATCGTCCGCTGCCGTTTCGTCAGTACGGTGATGCGGTCCTTGATCGTTTGCAGGGATTTCTTCGAGGGCTGGACATGGGGATAGTGATTCCCCGTCCTGCGGCTTTTCCCCATCCAGATTGAGTATCCGAGAAAATCAAACTTCCCTTCAAAGGCATCAACCTCTCGGGTTTTTGCCTCGTTCAGGGTCAGCCCCAACCGCTCCAGAATCTGCCGCAACACCGCCATTGGTTGATCGGTGCCGTTGCGGCAGAGCACGACGATATCATCTGCGTAGCGCACGATTCGAGCGCCGAGCCGCTTCTGCAACTGCTGCCGTTCCCATATCCTGTCCAGAAGATGCAGGTAGAGATTGGCGAGAAGCGGTGAGATGACCCCGCCCTGCGGTGTTCCTGTGCGATTGCCCTTGCCGCCGCCGACGTTTCTCTTCGTTCCGTCCTTGTCCGCTTCCATGATCAGTGCTTTGAGCCACATCTGGATGAGGTGCAGGATTGCTCCGTCACAGATGCGCTCGGCGACCACCGCCAGGAGTTTGGCGTGGGGAATGGTGTCGAAGTATTTCGACAAGTCGGCGTCGATGACCTCGGTGTACCCCTTGTTCAGGGAATGGGCCACATCATCAACGGCGTCATGGGCTGACTTCTTGGGTCTGAATCCGTAAGAACTGTCGCAGAAGTCTGCTTCGAAGATCGGCTCGATGACCAGCTTGACGGCCATCTGAGCCACCCTGTCCCGGATGGTCGGAATCCCCAGGGGACGCTGATTGCCGTCGGCCTTGGGAATCATCACCCTCCTGACAGGGTCCGGTTTGTACGTCTTGCTTTTCAGTGCTTCTTCCAACTCCGCAATGAATGCGGTAACCCCTTCCCGTTCCTCGATGGCCGCGAAGGTGACGCCGTCGATGCCGGCGCTCCCTTTGTTGGCGCGGACAAGGGCATAGGCGTGACTGAGGATGTCGGCCCGGTAGACCTTGTCGTACAAGGCGTGGAAGCGGCAGGCCGGTTCCTGCTTGGCCTTGCGGTAGAGCTTCCTCTGTAGTGTCCTGATGTTTTCCGGGGTTGTTAGCATCTCTGCAATCCCCTCACCTTCCACTCTTCGGTTGCGTGAACAAAGCAGGGTTCCTTCTCTCGGACCGGGTTATGTTGTCCCGTGCCCTCAAACGGTACTATGAACCCCTCCGACTCCCGATACGGCCCGCCGCGACTTCGGTCTCCCTTATACGCGGCCGTTGATGCTCCTCTTGCATCACCATACCGGGTCTCCAGCACTGGGCTGAGAATCCTCCGCAACATGCCGCCCCTGCCACCCCGGAAGATCCCATTGACCGCTTCCGTTTTCCGAGCCAATGGGCACCGGCCTTCCCCACACGTCCACTGGGTCGGCACCTTCAGATTAAGTAACGAGGCTACGTACAGGTTCACTTGCGTTACGGCCTGCTGCTTTGCCAATTGGGAACTTACGACCCCTGATTACTCAGACGCCGCTCCCCTGTGCTACCGGGGTGTACGGACAACTCCCCGGACGGGACTTTAACCCGTGTGATTCTCAACTGTTACTGCGTACGGACGTTCCTTTCTATTTTTCTATTGGGAAGTCCGGGGAAGTCCGGGGAAGTCCGAGGGACGCTCTTTTCTATTTTTCTATTGACCAGTTGGGCAGAGTTCCGGGGTCAGGTAAATCTAACTCACCCCACCGCCAAAATCTTCCGACAGTTCGGATACCCCGAACACGCCCAGAACTACTTGCCAGCATGGAAGTCTCGTGTCCCGCGTCCAAGGTCTCTGGTCCAAAGTCCAATGTCAAGCGAGCAGGTCACTCATCTTTACGAAAGCCAATCTTCCGCCGCTTGTGGGCGGGGGCCGGGAGTGTCATCAACTGGCGGATCGCATCAAAAAGTCCGGCGATGGCCTTGTCGTGGCCGACGAGTCGACGCTCGATCTGGGCGAGCTTATCCATGATCTCCAGATTGTTGACCGCAAGCTCTCGCAGCTTAACGAATACCCGCACCACGTAGACGCTCACCTCCATTGCCCGCTGGATATTGAGAACACTGGCCGCCATAATGACCCCATGTTCCGTGAACGCATAGGGGAGGTAGCGGATGTTCCTCTTGGATGCGGTCACAGATTGTGACCGCATGGACCTTCGTCGATGCTCCGTACAACTCCGCAAGGTCGGCATCGAGCATCACCTTCCGGCCGCGAATGAGCAGGATGGAACGCTCAACTCGCGCATCGCTCACAATCAAGGCATCTGGCATATCCCCCTCCATCTCCACGCAACTTTGCGCCCCTCCCGGAAACAAAAAACCGCCCGCGCCTCACCGGCACCGAGCGGTCTCAGTCATCTCTTCGTTTGTCCTCTCGAACCCTCATTCCACCCTCAGCATCGCAAAAAATCAGGCCTTAAGATACCCTCATGGCGCAGAAGATGTCAACGGAAAGAGCGGTTAGGAGCGGTCGCAGGTCACTGGTCCAAGGCCTATGGTCACGCGTACGCCGCGCCATCCTCCTCCACCTTGAACCCGATCTCCCTCCGCCCCTTCTCCTCCGGCCGCATCATCTGCCGTATGGCGTCGAAGAGGGTGTGGATGGCCTCGTTGCTTCACCACCCGCTTTTCAAGGTCGCAAATTGCGACCTTATAACAAAACCGCCCGCGCCTCACCGGCACCGGGCGGTCTCAGACCAGCTCGATATGCAGTCTTTTCCCGAAGGCCTGGGCGGCCCGGCCGAGGGTCTGCAGGGTGACCGAGAGATTGTCCGGGTCGAGCAGGCGGTCGATGGCTGTGCGGCTGGTGTGCATCTTGTCGGCCAGGGCACTTTTGCTGAGATGTTCCTGCTCCATGGCCTGCTGAAGCTGGAAGGCAATCACACGTTTGGCAGCGGCGATCTCCACCTCGCCCAGAATCCCCTCTTCTGCCAGAAACTCGTCGAAATCGCTGCCGATATGGGGGTTCTTACGGGTCATAGCTTCTTCATCCTTTCCTTGGCCAGGTCGAGGTCCGACTTGGGGGTCTTCTGTGACTTCTTGATGAAACCGTGCAGCAGAATGATCTGTCCGTCCTTGAAGGCGAACAGCACCCGCGCAATTCGGCCTTCAAGAGGGGTGCGGACCTCGTACAGCCCGCCGCCCATGGGCCTGACCAGCGGCATCCCAAGCGGCCAGCCCCACTGCACGGTCTTGATGTCCTCGCCGATCAGCTTCCGCTCCTGAGGACCCAAGCTCTTCAGCCAGTCCCGGACGGGTTCGGCGCCGCTCTGCTGGCGAAAGAATCTGACAGAGATGGGTTCCGCCTCGATGGGCGGATTCATGGCCATTGTACCAAATTTGGTGCAACAATCAAGCGGAATGTGCCCCGGATCATTTTGCCAATGCCGCAAACCGATGTCATATCCCCTCCTTGTTCAAGGTCCCGAGTCCCGCATTTCTAACCCGAGACTATGGACTCGCTACCCGGGACCGCCTTACACGTACGCCGCCCCACCCTCCTCCACCCTGAACCCGATCTCCTTCCGCCCCTTCTCCTCCGGCTGCATCATCTGCCGGATGGCGTCGAAAACCACCCGGAACTGAGCGTCGTACTTCTGCTCCAGGTCGTCGAGCCGCCGGGCGAGCTCGGCGTTGGAGGCGATCATCTCCCGCAGCCTGCCGAAAGTCCGCATGATTTGTATATTGACCTGGATAGCGCCGGGGCTGTTCAGGACGCTGGAAAGCATGGCGATGCCGTACTCGGAAAAGGCCGTCACGCTCTTGGAATATTTCAGGTCCCCACGGCCATCGGTAGCGGAGGATATCACAGTTTGTGATATCCTCATGATCTCCTCACGGGCCAGGGAGAACATGAAATCTTCCGGAAACCGCTCGATATTCCTGCGTACCGCCTGATTGAGCACCCTCGTTTCTACCCCGTAAAGCTCCGCCAGGTCCCGGTCCAGCATCACCTTCTGCCCGCGGAGCAAATAAATCGCCTTCTCGATCCGTTCCATCGGAATCAGCATCTCCCCCTCCTTAAATGTGCTTTTTCCCAACAAAAAAACCGCCCGCGCCTCACCGGCACCGAGCGGCCTCAACGATATCTTCCGACACATCCTCCCGAACCATCACCCCACCCTCCGGGCAGCAACCAAATGAGGCCTTAAGATACCCTCATGGGTGGGGGATGTCAACGATCCAAGCCGCAGAAGATGAACGCCCCGCTTCCTGCCGGAAACGGGGCGCAAATCGATGAGACACAGCCTTGCACAGCCGGACCGCTGCAGGATCAGAAGCCCATTCCCTGTCCGGTCGGGCGCACCACCTCCACCCCGGCCGGCGGGACGAAGTCGAAGAAACTGTTGGGCATCCGGCGATTGACCCGGACGCCGCTGAACTCGATGCGGGTGCTGTTGTCACTCGGATCGTAGACCGTGGTGGAATGGATGGGGAACGTGATCCCCGGCTTGCCGCGACGAGTCACTTCGACGACGGCATCCTTAGGTACCACCACCAGCAGCTTCTGGAGCATGGCCGAGGTCTGCCGGGGACGCAGTTCCAGGATGTAATTGCCTTGCTCGTCATGATTCGGCGAGGCCCAGGTAATCAGGAAGTCGCGGGACAAGTTGCCGAGGCCGGTTAAAAAAGCGAGGGGGTCATCGGCGCGAGGTTGAGCGGAAATCTCGATGTCGGACTGGATGACCTGATGGTTCTCCCGCACGTAGACCCACATGGTTTTTCCGTTGGAGACGATCTCCTGCCGCACCGGCTGGTCGTATTCCCAGCGGAAGAGGGGTGGGGCGAGCCGGTCGGGACGGGTGCGGTCGAACTTGACGGTTACGCGACCGCGGCCTTTCTGGACGCGGTCCAGGGAGGCGACGCGCGACTCCTGGAAGAAATCGGCCTGGAAGTCGACGATGGCCGACGGGCTCGCAGAATTCGCCTTGAACGGCTCATCGAGGGCCTTGATGACTTCGTTCAGACTGACGTCCGCCGCCGCCGAAGCCGTTTGCGGGACGGGAGGAAACGCCAACAGGACAAGCACCAGCAACACTATCCGATTCATTCTTATCTCCATGCTTAAAGTCAATTTTCAGCCGGTGAGTATTGTATCATCACCGTGTACCGAACGCACCAGCACCTGGCCAGTCGTGAGGTCGAACTCCACGGTCCGACCGTGGCTGCCGCCGACGTCTTCAGCCAGCAGAGGGATTTCCAGGGCAAGCAGGGTCGCCCGGGCCATCCGCACATTGCGCGCACCGATGCTGTCTTCGGACGGCGCGTAGAGCGGCTCGAACATGTTGGCGCCGCCGACGAGCCGCGCCGTCAGACTCCCCCGCGAAGCCCCCTGGCTGACCAGCTCGTCGACCATCAGACGGATGGCGGCATCGACGAACTTGACCAGGCGGACCTCCTGTACCCCGGGCCGGGGCGTCGGCAGCAGGGTATGGGCCATGCCGCCGAGACACTTCGGCCGGTCATAGAGGATGACGCCCAGGCAGGAACCGAGACCGTAGGTTGTCAGGACGGTGGGTGCCCTGGCCACGCGGAATTCGGAAATACCGACCCGCAGTTTGGCACTCACGGCGCACCTCCAATCGCCTCGAGAATGAAGCCCAGGGAAGCCGGATCGGGGAGCAAAAAAAAGTGCCCTTTGATCCCTTCCGCGCCGGGCGTGACGCCATGGAATTCGGTTTCCACCATCAGGGCCAGGTCCCCGGCCTGACTCAACTCGATCAGCACAGAGTCGACCACCGCCCCGGCCATGTCGTAGGCCAGCATCGGCACGGAAGGGATCAGGGTCAGGTGCAGCAGGCTGCCAAGGGCGTTGAGATAAGCCGAAGCAAGGATGTTGCCCACCTCCTTGAGCGTGGAGACGCCGATCTCGCTGAGGACCGGTCCCGGCTCGTCCCGGCGCAGCAGGCAGGCGAGCAGCCGCTGGGCGCTTTCGCGGGGAAAGACGAGCAGGATGTTGCCGCGAGCGTCGCCGAGGATCCGCAGGGTGATTCCGGCCACCACGCGCTCCGCCCCGCCCATCAGCTCGGGGACCTGGGCGATATCGGTCAGGGTAACCCGCGGAACACGCAGGTAAATGGTCTCGCCGATCAATTGGGAAAGGGCGGTGGCGGCATGCCCCATGCCGATGTTACTGACTTCCTTAAGGGCATCGAGCTGCCCTTCACTTAGACGGTCAAAGGTCACGAATTTTCTCCTCTCGGCCGGGCTACCGGCGCGCCGGGCCGCTGATCCAGCAGCGATTGCGGATCGATGATGAAAATTACGCTCCCGTCTCCAAGCACCGTCGCACCATGGACGCCTGGGAGCCGGTCGAGGGGAAACGCCAGACTCTTGACGAAGACTTCACGCTGGCCGACCAGCCGATCGACCACCAGCCCGAACTTACGGCGGCGCCCTTCGACGACGACCACCGGCAGACTTCCCCCGGAAGAGGGCCGTGCGGGCAGCTGTAGCATCTTGCGCAGCGACAGCAGGGGAACCATCTCCTCCTCGAAGGAGATCACCATCTGCCGCCCGGAGGAGCGGACATCCTCGCGGGCAACATCGAGGGTCCGCAGCACCCGGGTGATGGGAATGCCGACGGTATGGCCCGCGCATTCCACCAGCAGAATCTGGATGATCGCCACCGACAGCGGCAGTTTCAGCAGGAAGCGGGTCCCCCGACCCGGCTCCGACTGGATGTCGAGGACCCCCCCCAGATTTTCCACAGCCGTCTTGACCACGTCCATGCCGACGCCGCGGCCCGAGGTTTCGGTGATCTCGGCTGCTGTGGAAAAACCGGGACGACAGACCAGCTGGAGGATGTCCCGATCCAGCATCGCCCTGCCCTGGGCAGGGGTAACCATCCCCTTTTCCAGGGCCTTGCGACGAATGGCGACGGGGTCCATGCCGCGGCCGTCATCGGCCACCTCCAGCAGCACCAGGTCTTTCTCCCGCCAGGCGCGCACGCTCACGGCGCCGCACGCCTCGATGCCATGGTCGACGGCGTTGCGCACCAGGTGCACCAAAGGATCGGCCAGCTCTTCGAGAATGGCCCGGTCGAGCTCGACTTCTTCGCCGGCCACCCGCAGCTCGACATTTTTACCGCTCTTGCGGCAGAGATCCCGAACCAGACGAGGGAGCCGGCCGGTGATGCTCTCCAGCGGCATCATCCGCACCTGCAGCACATGATGATGCAGATCGGCAATCAACCGCCGCAGCTGATCGAGCGCCTCACCGGCCTCGGTCCAGCGCGTCTCGCGAAAAGCGGTCTGCAGAATGTAGCGATTGGTGATGAGCTCTCCGGTCAGATTGATGAACCGGTCGAGGAGTTCGGTCCGCACCCGCACCGTTCGCCCGCCTTCGTCCCGCTGGGGCAGCCGGCGCTGCTCCCGGCGACGGTCCACGGCAAGGGAAACCCGTTCCACATCGGCCACCGCTGCCAGTTCTTCCTGAATCTGTCCGGGCGGCTGCTCGGTCAGCAGCCAGGCCTCCAGACGGCGGGTCGCCCCCCCTTGCCGCAGTTCCTCCTCAGTCGGGACACTCCTCAGCAGAATCCCCAGTCGGCCCATCTCCCGCAGGAGCAGCAGTGCGCGTGCCGCCGGCGCGCTGGCATCGGCGGCCAGTTCGATGGTCACCTGAAGCGATCGTCCCGGAACCGGCAGGGAAGACGCCTCCAGCGGTTCGACAGAAGCCGGTGCCGGCACAATGGGAGCGAGAAATGGTTCAGTTTCCGCAGAGGCAACGGCGGCCGAGAGATATGCGCCCACCTCGCGCTCGGGCTGCTCGGCGGCCACATCCTCAAGCAGCCCCTCCAGCAGGTCGACCCCCGCCAGCAACCGGTCTATGGCGGCAGCGGAAACGGCTCCGCCCTTGCGAAAACCGTCCATCAGGTCTTCCAGGTGGTGGGCGAGCTGCGCCGTCTGCTCGTATCCCATCGAGGCCGCCATCCCCTTGATGGAATGCGCCGCCCGGAACAGGGAATCGATCCCCTCGCGGTCGGTGGGGTTCTTTTCCAGGGCAACGACCAGGCTGGCCATACTCCGGAGATGCTCCTGCGTCTCGGAAAGGAACATCCCCCGGTATTTGGACATATCCATAGAAAAACCCGAGGCTCAAGGTACAAGGTACAAGGCAAAAGGTAAAAGGTAAAAATCCCCTGCCTTTAACTTTTAACCTTTGACCTTCATCCTAGCCTTTTGGTTACCCGGTGTACGACGTCGAGAACCCGCTCTTCCTTGAATGGTTTGACGATAAAGTCCTTGGCACCGGCTTGCACCGCCTCGATGACCAGCGCCTCCTGGCCAAGGGCGCTGCACATGACGACGCGGGCGTCGGGGTCCTCGCGGGTGATCTGCTGCAGCGCCTCGATGCCGCTCTTGAGCGGCATGACAATATCCATGGTCACCAGGTCCGGCCGCAGCTCATGGTACCTTTCAACCGCCTCGACACCGTTGACCGCCTCGCCGACTACCTGAAAGCCGGCTTTGACGAAAATGTCCCTGAGCATGTTGCGCATGAACAGGGCATCGTCCGCGATCAGAATCCTAAGCCCCATGGTCTCCTCCTGACCCCATTTCAGTCATCTCCAGGCTCGCGAGCAGCTGCGCCGCATCGAGCAGATTGATCATTTCACCATCGAGGCTGAAAACCGCCCGGCTGCAGCCGGCCAGTCGGCCATCTTCCCGGGAGGACAACAGCGCGTCGGCATCGAGCGGCACGATCCGCTGGATGGCGGTCACCGCCAGCGCCAGCCGGCAGAGCGACGCGGCCAAAACAATGATGCGCCCATTTTGCTGGTCGCCGGCAAAACCGAGGCAGGCACCCAGGTCGAGAACCGGCAGAATGCTGCCGTGAAAATTGATGGCACCCGGAAAGACGGCCGGCGCCAGGGGGATGTAGTGATAATGCGGCGACTCGATGACTTCCTGGATATGGGCCACATCCAGGGCACAGAGTTCCTCGCCGAGGCGAAAGATAAGAACCTGTTCCATGCCGCCCTAGCCCTTCTCGGGGGCGAGTTGAAAACGCCTTACCGCCTCGAGAAGCTGCTCGGCGAGGGCCGAGAGGTCCTGGGCCGAACGGGCCATCTCCTCCATCGAGGCCGATTGCTCCTCGGTCGCCGCCGAGACCTCCTGGGTGGCGGCGGCATTGTCGGAGACCACGCGGGAAATCTCGTCGATCGCCGCCACCATCCCCGTGGCCCCTTCGGCCTGGTTCTGCGATAGCTCGGCGATGCTGGTCGCCTTGGTCTGGGTAGCGACGGCGGTCTGAATGATCTCTTCGAAGGCGCTGCTGGTGGTGTCGAGCGCTGCCCGCTCACTGTCCATCTCCCGGATGCTCGCCTGCATTGAGGACTGGACCTTCTGGCTTTCCTCGCGGATCGACTCGATCAGCCGGGAGATTTCGCCCGCCGAATCACTGGAGGAATCGGCCAGCTTGCGGATCTCCTCGGCGACCACGGCGAAACCACGGCCGTACTCGCCGGCCCGGGCTGCCTCGATGGTGGCGTTGAGGGCGAGCAGATTGGTCTTCTGGGCGATGCCGGTGATCACCTCGACGATCTTGCCGATCTTCTGCACCTGCGTGCCGAAGGAGACGATCTGCTCACCATTGCGCTCCACATCCCCGAGCACCTGCTTCATCTTCGCCATCGAATTGCGGGCGATTTCCCCGCCGCGCTGGGCGGTGCGGGCGGTGTCGCTGGCCGAGGCGGAGAGTTTCTTGGCGGAGGCGGCAATCAGGTCGATGGAGACGGCCATCTCCCGAATCAGCCGGGACGATTTTTCCACCATCTCCGCCTGGGTTTCGGCGCCGCGACTGATCTGTTCGACGGTGTTGGCCACCTCCTGGGAAGAGGCCGTCATCTCTTCGGAAGTGGCCGAGAGGCCGTGCGCCGATTCGGCGGCCCTGACCGCCGAGGCCCGGATGGTACCGACCAGTTCGCGCAGGCTCTCAACCACCAGATTGAGAGAGGCGGCCAGATCGGCCGTTTCGTCCGGAAAGCTGCTCCGGGCGAGGCGGACGGGTTCGGAGAGGTCCCCATGGCTGAGACGCTCGGCCGCCTCCCGCAAATGCCGGATGTTGGCCGTGAAGGCCCTGGAGAAGAACCACCCCAGCACCAGGCCCACCAGGATGGCGCAGGCGACGGCAACGAGCTGCTGCATTTCCTCGGGGATGCCGAGCGAGGGAACCAGCAGATTCAGAAAAACGACGGAGCCCACCACGATAATGAAGCCGGCCACGAATTTGTAGGTGATTTCTACGCGCATCAATCCGCTCCTTCCGCCCCGGCCGGGCGGGTTTCAATTCCAACGCATGCCAAGGACTTCCCGGCCACCTGCCGGCAGCTATTGCCGCCGATAGATTCGCTCGCCGGCATATTCGGCGGCAAAAAGTCGGCGGCTCAGGCCCAGCAGCATTTCGGCCTTCCCCAGGACCAGAACACCACCGACCGGCAGCGCCGCCGCGAAGCGCTGCAGGATATTCTCCTGCTCCTCCCGGGAGAAGTAGATCAGCACATTGCGGCAGACGATCAGGTCCGCCCGGGGATAGACCGGCGCCGTCAGCATGTTGTGGCACTCAAAACGCACCAGGCGCCGGATCGACTCGGCCAGCCGCAACCCCTTCCCTTCCGGGGTAAAGTAGCGCTCCCGCACCGACGCCTGGTGCGTTTT
>Ga0256865_1000697_pt1 | contig 11219 bp, 12 predicted proteins | sample RVTome_14_FD_187337 | JGI IMG/M metagenome (GOLD analysis project Ga0256865, IMG submission 187337) | Soil microbial communities from uranium-contaminated site in the Upper Colorado River Basin, Wyoming, United States - RVT145D125 HiSeq ... | reverse complement strand
CGCCCAGATCCTGACCGAGGTCTTCCTGTCCACGCAGTACCAGATGGTCATATCGCTGCTCGCGATCATCGTCACGCTGCTCCTCAAGCCGTCCGGCATTTTCGGGAAGCAGAAGGAGCTGGACGACCGCGTATGAACGACGGCCGGGATCGAAAGGAGCGGATCGACCGCGGCATCAAGGTCCGCAGCGACGGGCTCTACGCCGTCTCCTCCCTCCGGGAGATGCTGTATCTTTCGGGCCCCCGGATCCTCCTGATCGCCGGGCTGCTGCTGCTGCCCCTTCTTCTCGACCCGTTTCCCTACTGGAGGCGGGTCATCAACATCCTGTGCGTGTACGCGCTGCTGGCGATCGCGTTCGATTTCCTCGCCAACTGCATCGGCCTCGTCTGCCTGGGAGGCTCGATGTTCATCGGTCTCGGAGGGTATTTCGCGGCCATCTTCAACGTCCACCTGCATCTTCCCTTCTACGTTTCCATCCCCGTCGCCGCGCTTGCCGGAGCGGTGGTTTCGACGCTCCTGATCCTCCCCTGTCTCTCCCTGCGGGGGGTGTATTTCGCCATCGTCACGCTCATGTACCCGCTCCTCTTCACCCGGGTGATCGAGGCGTTCGACCTCCTGGGGGGCTCGAACGGCATCACCGGCCTTGACAGCTTCCCCGGCTCGTATCTCGAGAACTACAGCATCCTCCTTGTCCTGCTGGCGATCCTCTTCGGGCTGCGGCGGGTACTGAACGCGGATATCGGCCTGGTCATGCACGCCGTGAAGGACAACGACCAGTCGGTCCGCGCGTCGGGGATCGACGTGGTCCGGATCAAGGCGCTGGCCGTCTTCATCGCGTCCTTCATCGGGTGCCTCGGGGGGGCGTACCTGGCGCACGTGTACATGTGGGCGGGGCTGTCGCTCTTCGCGCTCGACTTCTCGATCATCCCGATCGCCGCGGTGACGATCGGCGGCGGCGGGATTCTCTTCGGCGCCCTCGTCGGCTGCCTGATCCTCGTTCCGTTGTCCGAGTTCCTCCGGTTCTTCGGGACGTTCCGGATCGTCCTGTACTGCACGGTCCTCACCGCCTTCATCGTGCTCAAGAGCGAAGGCCTGATGCCGTATTGCACCCGGAAATACCAGCAGTTCGAACGGTGGGCCGACGCGTGAGCATCCTGACGGTGGAGGGGCTCGACAAGACGTTCGGCGGCCTGAAGGCGCTGAGCGGCGTGAGCTTTTCGGTCAAGAAGGGCGAAATCCTGGGCGTCATCGGGCCCAACGGCTCCGGGAAGACGACGCTGATCAACTGCATCACGGGCTTCGTCCGCCCCGACGAAGGGAAGGTCATGTTCAAGGGCGGGGACATCACGCGCTGGCGGCCGCACCGGATCGCCCGGGTAGGGGTCGCGAGGACCTTCCAGGTCATGCGCCCCTTCTACTCCCTCCCGGCGTACAAGAACCTCATCATCCCGCTCTGGTCGCCGCGGGCGCGGAAGGAGGGCGGCTGGCGCGGCGGGGGGAAGCACGGCGACCGCGACACGGTGGCGATCGACATCCTCGAGGAGATCGGCTTCGAGCGGGATTCCAGGGTTCCCTACAAGCTGGCGTCCACGCTTCCGACGGGGTACCTCAAGCGGCTCGAGCTGGCGCGCTGCCTCGCGCTCCGGCCCGAGATCATCTTCTGCGACGAGGTTTTTTCGGGCTTGAGCGCGAGCGAGGTGGCGAGCATGCTGCCGCTCATCGAGAAACTGAAGATGGGAGGGGTCACGCTGGTCCTGATCGAACACCGGCTGCGCGAGCTGTTCAAGGTGGCGGACCGGGTCATGGCGCTGCAGTTCGGGGAGAAGATCGCCGAGGGGCATTACAAGGACGTCATCGAAGACCCGAGGGTCAAGGAGGCGTACCTGGGAATCGAGGAGATCTAGTGCTCGAGGCTTCCGGCCTGATGGTCTACTACGAGAACATGCTCGCGCTGAACAACGTCAGCCTCAAGGCGGAGGAAGGCTCCGTGATCGGGGTCTTCGGCTCCAACAGCGCGGGGAAGAGCACGCTGATGTACATGCTCTCCGGCATCCTCCTGGACGTCCGGAAGAAGGAGGAGATGCAGGGCGGCGAACGGATCACCCTCCTCGGGAAGATCACCCTCGACGGCGAGGAGATCACGTCGCTTCCGCCGCACGAGCGCGCGGCGCGCGGCATCGTGCTCTGTCCCGAGCGAAGGCGCATCTTCGGGGAAAGCTCGGTCATCGAGAACCTGCGGATCGGCTCCTATCTCGCCCCCCGGAAAGACCGCGCCGGGGACATCGAATACGTCTTCCGCATCTTCCCGCGCCTGAGGGACCACATCCACCGCCAGGGCGGTTTCCTCAGCGGCGGGGAGCAGCAGATGCTGGCGATCGGGCGGGCTCTCATGGCGCACCCGAAGATCCTGCTGCTGGACGAGCCGCTGCTGGGCTTGAGCCCCGCCTACCAGAAGATCGTGATCGACTCGATCCGGGAGATCCGGGCGGCGAGAGGGATCACCATCATCATCGCGGAGCAGTATGCGAGGCCGGTCATCCCGGTGATCGACCGGGGGTACATCATCGAGAACGGCTCCGCCATCCTCGAAGGGACGAAAGAGGAACTGATGGGCAACCCCGACGTGAAATCCGCGTATTTCGGCGTGTGATGACGATCGATCCGCGATATCGCGGGACGACCTTCGGCGGCTTCGAGGAGTCGTGCCGGAAATTTCCGGACAGGACGGCGATCGTCTACCTGGGCGAACGGTTCAGCTACGCGGAGCTCGGGAGACTGGTGGACCGGTTCGCGGCCGGGCTGCTCGAAATCGGCGTGAAACCGAAAGGGAAGGTTCTCCTCTACCTGCGGAACTGTCCCCAGTGGGTCATCGCGAACTACGCGATCAACAAGATCGGCGCCGTCGTCGTACCGGTGTCTCCCATCTACACCTCGCACGAACTGGAATACATCGTGAACGACGCCGAGGTCGAAACGGTCATCTGCCTCGACACGAATTTCATGTATGTCCGGGAGGTGATCCCCAGGACGGACCTGAAACGGGTGATCGTGACCGGGCTCGCGGACCTGCTGCCTCCCTGGAAAAGGGCGTTCGGCTTCCTGTTCGACAAGATCCCCGTGGGGAAGGTGGAGTGGAGCGGGGAAGTCATCTCCTTCAAGGATGTCCTCGGGATGAGCAGGGGGCACCTTCCGGAGCTCGAGATCAACCCCGCCGCGGACCTCGCCTATATCATGTACACCGGCGGGACGACGGGCTTCCCGAAAGGGGTCGTCGGAAACCACAGCGGCGAGGTCTCCTACATCCGGGACATGAACGACGACGTGTTCCGGGAGTACCTGGTGGAGGGACAGACCACGATCCTGATGGTCAATCCCCTGTTCCACATCATGGCCAAGGGGTTCGCGATCGCCACGGCGTTCAACAAGGGAAACACGCTGGTCCTGCTGCCGATCCCGGAGCCCGACGCCATCCTCGACGCGATCCGGAAATACCAGGTCTCCTGGATGCTGGGCGTTCCGTCCCTGTACCGGATCCTCCTCGAGAACGACCGGATCGACCAGTACGACCTGCGCTCTCTCCGGTACTGCTACTGCGGCGGCGACGTACTTCCGGCCGGCGTCCTGGACTGCTGGGAGCGGCTCTGCGGCGTGCCGATCTACCAGGTATACGGCTCCACCGAGGTGGGCCACGTGACGTACAGCCCTCTCGACAGGAGGCCGTCTCCGAAGACGGTGGGGAAGCCCCTCCGGTCGCGGAAGTGCGTCATCATCGATCCCGAGTCGACGGAGCCGGTCCCGCCGGGAGGGATCGGCGAACTCGCGGTCACATCCGTGTATACGCTGAAGCGCTACTGGAACAAGCCGGAGGAGACGGCCCGGTCCTACGTCCCGATCGGGGGCGAGATCTACTACCGGACCGGCGATTTCATGCGGTTCGACGAGGAAGGGGAGATCGAGTTCGTCGAGCGCTCCGGAGATATCATCAAGTACAAGGGATACCGGATCTCCGCCTCGGAGGTCGAGGCGGTGCTTCAGGATCATCTCGCGGTCGTCGGAGCGTGCGTCATCGGGGTGCCCGATGAAGCCACCGGCGAGCGGTTGAAGGCGATCGTCGTCCTGAAACAGGACGCGAGGGGCGTCGACAGCGCAGACCTCCTCCGGTGGTGCCGGGAGAGGCTGGTATCGTACAAGGTGCCGAAATATATCGAGTTCAGGGACATGCTCCCGAAATCGAAGGTCGGCAAGCTGCTGCGCAGGGAGATCCGCGACGAAGAGAAGAGGAAGCTCCGATAAGCGGATCCACGGGAAACGGGTTTCGCGGGAAAGGATCGACCCTCGGGAGGACGCAAATGCCGGAAGCCTACATCTGTGACGCGGTCCGCACCCCGATCGGGAGGTACGCCGGCGGCCTGTCGGCGGTCCGGACCGACGACCTCGCCGCGACGCCGCTCGTCGAGCTCATGAAGCGGAACCCCTCCGTCGATTGGGGAGGGGTGGACGACGTGATGTACGGGTGCACGAACCAGGCGGGAGAGGACAACCGGAACGTGGCGCGGATGGCGGGACTCCTGGCCGGTCTCCCGCCGGAGGTTGCGGGGGTGACGTTCAACCGCCTGTGCGGCTCCGGCATGGACGCGGTCGGGAGCGCCGCCCGCGCGATCAAGGCGGGGGAGGCGGAGTTGATCGTCGCGGGGGGGGTCGAGAGCATGTCCCGGGCCCCTTACGTGATGAGCAAGGGAGCCGCCCCGTTCGACCGGGGAGTCGAGACGCACGACAGCACGATCGGCTGGCGCTTCGTGAACCGCCGGATGAAGGAGCGGTACGGAGTCGAGTCGATGGCGTCGACGGCGGAGAACGTGGCGGAGCAGTTCCGGATCTCCCGGGAAGACCAGGACCACTTCGCCTTCCGCAGCCAGAAAAAGACCGCCGCGGCCGCCGCGGGCGGGTTGTTCCGCGAGGAGATCGTCCCGGTCGTTCTCCCGAAGAAAAAGGGAGAAGATGTCGTGGTCGAGGCCGACGAGCATCCGCGACCGGACACCACGCTGGAGGGCCTTGCCCGGCTGAAGCCGATCGTGCGGCCCGACGGGACGGTGACCGCCGGAAACGCATCGGGAGTGAACGACGGCGCGTGCGCGCTCCTGATCGCTTCGGAAGCGGCGGCGAAGCGGAACGGGCTGACGCCGCGTGCGCGCATCATCGCCATGGCCGTCGCCGGAGTGGCTCCGCGGGTGATGGGGATCGGGCCGATCCCCGCGACCCGGAAGGTGCTGGCCCTCGCGAGCCTCGACTTGTCCCAAATGGACGTGATCGAGCTGAACGAGGCGTTCTCGGCGCAGGCGCTCGCCGTCCTGCGGGATCTCGGCTTGCCGGACGACGCACCCCACGTCAACCCGAACGGCGGGGCGATCGCCCTGGGGCACCCCCTGGGGATGAGCGGAGCGCGCCTCGTGACGACGGCGACATTCCAGCTTCAGCGGACGAAGGGCCGCTACGCCTTATGCACCATGTGCATCGGGGTGGGCCAGGGGATCGCGATGATCCTCGAGCGGGTCTGACCCGCCCGGATAGACCACCCGCACCCCGCGCTGTCTAAGAAGGAACATTACGGTCCGGGCTGGGCACCTGCCCCAGCCCGCGCCGTCTAATCAACTGTTGGGCGGACTAAGCTGTTTTTGGAAACCTCTTGACGTGATGCACATTCGTGCATACGATGGTGCATGTGGACTACGAATGGGATCCTAAAAAAGCGGCATTGAACCACAAGAAACACGAGGTGAGTTTTGCAGACGCGGTCACGGTGTTCGCCGATGACCGCGCTTTGACATTTGGCAATTCGCAACCCGATGAGGAAAGGCATATTACTTTGGGCATGGATGCCTTGGCTCAAGTTCTTGTTGTGGTTTACACCTGGCGTGGAGATCGGGTTCGGATTATTTCAGCACGTCGAGCAACCCCTAATGAGAGAAGGCAATACGAGAGGTGATCTATGAAAAAGGAATATGATTTTTCGAGTGCGAAGAGAGGGGCATTAGACCCCCTACCGAAGGGGAAAACCCGGATTACGATTCGAATCGATGATGATGTTTTGTCGTGGTTCCGAAATGTGGTCGAGGCCCAAGGTGGGGGTAACTATCAGACCCTATTGAATCATGCATTGCGGGAGTACATAAAGTCGCATGGAGAACCCTTGGAGGAGATCGTCCGGCGTTTAGTTCGTGCGGAACTTCGTAGAGTTGGATAATTCTATTGTGAAAAGCCGCCCAACAACAGGCTGAAGCTGGCGGCTCACCCGGCGAACTTCCTGAGTGCCCGCAGCTTAGCCTGGCCGATAGGCGTATTGATCAGAGGAGGAAAATATGCTGAAAGATTCGTCGCCGACGATTCAAGGCTTCAGAGTGCGTGCGGTTCGCGTGCCAATGACGGAACCCCATAAAACCGCGAGCGGCGTGATTACCGAGTCGCCCCTGGTCTTGACGGACGTTGTCACCGATACCGGAATCAGCGGGCACAGCATCGTGTTCACCTACACGCCCGCGGCGCTCAAGCCGACTGCTGAGTTGATTCAGAATTTTGAGGCCTTGGTGAAAGGTGAAGTGCTGGCTCCTGCCGATATCGAGCAAAGACTCGCCAAGCGATTCCGCTTGCTTGGAACGCAAGGCCTTGTCGGTATCGCGCTCGCTGCGATAGACATGGCACTGTGGGATGCGCTGGCCCGCGTTCACAGCATGCCGCTGGTGCGGTTGCTGGGAGGGGTGGAGAAGCCCGTGCGCCCCTACGGTGCAGTCGGGTACGATGGCGTGGAAGGTTGCGCGAAGGCCGCCGAACGTTGGGCGACGCAAGGGTTCACGGGCATCAAAGCAAAGATCGGCTACCCCAATGTGCAAGAGGACGTCGCCGTTGTGCGGGCCATGCGCAAGGCCGCTGGTAACGACATGGCCATCATGGTGGACTACAACCAGTGCCTCACTCCGATAGAGGCCGTAGAGCGACTGCGGGTTCTCGACGACGAAGGCCTCACGTGGGTTGAAGAACCGACGCTCGCCCACGACTACGCCGGGCACGCGCTCGTCGCGCGCGAGGCACGAACCCCAATCCAGTGCGGGGAGAACTGGTGGGGAACGTTGGACATGCAGCACGCCATCGAGGCGCAAGCATCTGATTTTGTTATGCCCGACGTGATGAAGATTGGCGGAGTGACTGGCTGGCTCAGGGCCGTGACGCTCGCGCACGCGAAAGGTATTCTCGTGTCGAACCACCTTTGGCCAGAGATCAGTGCGCGCCTCCTGTGTTGCACTCCGACGGCGCATTGGCTTGAATATGCGGACTGGTGGAACCCCATCCTCGCGGAGCCGCTACGGGTCGAGAAGGGCATGGCGATTGTCGGCGACGCCATCGGCACAGGAGTGGAGTGGAACGAAGAAGCGGTGCGCCGTTTTGCGGCATGACCCTTGCGTAATCGAGCAACACGGATCGCGCTGGATCGGTTCATCGCCCAACCATCCGTTGCAGCGGACGCGCCTAAAGCAGCGCGCCGCTGAACGGGAGCGTTGGGCGGACGAATAAGAGATTATAAAATATAGGAAGTACGAGAGATTTGCAGAGTCGGGCGGCGCAACCGCGCAGGAGGAGACCCATGGGAGAGAAAAGCGAGGAACTCGCGAGGCGGCTCGAGGCAACGGTTCAGGAGGTGGTCGCCGTGATCGAGAAGTTGAGCGACGAGGACTGGAGTAAGGTGACCGAACCGGAGAAGTGGACGGTCGGAGTGACCGGCCACCACCTGGCGGGCGCACTCGGGGCGGTGGCGGGCATGATCGCCGCGCTGGCGACCGGCCGGTCCCAGGGCGCCTTTCCGGCGGCCCGTCTCGACGAGATGAACGCCTCGCATGCCAGAGAATTCGCCCGCTGCACGAAAGCGGAAACGCTTGCGTTGCTCAAGCAAGGCGGGGCGACGACTGCCGCGGTGCTCCGCGGTCTCACGGACGATCAGCTTGCGAGGAGCGGAACGGTCTTCACCGACGCGCCGCCGATGACCGTCGAGCAACTCGTCGACCTGGGCCTGTTCGGCCACATCAAGGAGCACCTCGGCAGCATCCGGAAGGCGGCTGGCCCCTGATATGAGTACAAAATATGGGAAGGAAGAATATGGGTGCTACGATTGGCCACGTTATCAGCATCACCGATAATGGCGGCAAGGTTTCGAATTAAATCTTGTTATTAACGCCGCCTGACAACCGGCTGAAGCGGACGGCTCCATCGGTCACGCCGCTTGCGTTTTGTCGGCAGGAGCAAGCGTCATGCCCTCTGCCCGCGGATCAGCGTGGGCGATAGGCGAGAAACGGAGATATATGTATAGACCGATCGTTTTCGTTGTTGTGGCGGGACTGATGGTGGGGTGCTCCACCGTTAGTAAAAAAACAAATAACAGCGATATTGAAAGGACGAAAAACGGTGAGGCAGCGATGGCGACGATGTTTGCATCACGGACTTTGAGTGTCTCCATTGGACGTCATTCCCGGGAAGTGTATGAATTCGCGTCAAACCCGGAGAATCTTCCAAAATGGGCGAAAGGTTTAGGGAAATCTGTACGGAACGAAGGGGATGATTGGATTGTGGACACACCGCAGGGGCCAGTGAAGATCAGATTTGCCGAAAAGAACAACCTTGGTGTATTGGACCATCATGTAACCACAGCTTCTGGGACGGAAGTCTATGTTCCTATACGGGTTCTGTCGAACGGCACGGGAAGCGAGGTTATCCTCACCTTGTTTCGATCGCCGGACATGTCAGACGAGAAATACGCTGAGGACATGAAATTGGTTGAGCAAGATCTGCGAGCTTTAAAGGATTTATTGGAAAAATGATCAATGATATGGACTCGTTTTCCCCTAACCACAGGCTGGAGCTGACGGCTCGCCTGACGAAATTCCTGAGTGCCCGCAACGCAGCCTGAGCGTTGGGCCCATTTCCAAGTATGAGCGTCAGCACTTGACAGAAAGACGCGAGGGCCGTTACGATGGTTCCAAAACGGTTCCATAATGGGCCGTGGAGGTGTCGCCATGCCGAGCATAACTGTCAAGAGCATCCCGGATGAATTATACGAGCGAATCAAGCAAAGCGCCGCCGAACACCGGCGGAGTATCAACAAAGAAGTCATCATCTGTCTTGAGCGCACATTGCTCGCCCGGCGGGTCAATCCAGCAACGTTCCTGGCTCGTGCGGATGCTTTGCGTGAGCAGAGCAACCTCCCCCCCCTTACCGACGATATTCTTCGAAAGGCGAAGGCAGAGGGGCGTCCGTGATCGTCGTCGATACGAATGTGATCGCCTACTTGCTTCTTGGCGGCGCAAAGACACCGGGGGCTCGATCTATTTTCGAACGAGACTCCAAATGGGCGGCGCCTCTATTGTGGAGAAGCGAATTCAGAAGTGTATTGGCGATGTATATAAGACAAGGCAAATTAACCCCGGAGAAAGCAATGGAATTCATGACGGAAGCGGAAATATTACTGCAAGGCGAAGAGTACCAAGTAGACTCGGGGAGAATCATAAAATTAATAGATTCATCAAAATGTTCCGCATATGACTGCGAGTTCGTCGCGCTAGCGCAAAACCTCGATCTCCCCTTGATTACTTCCGACAAACAGATCATCAATGAATTTCCGGAAACAGCTATATCAATCGAATCATACGGCGAAAGTGCCTGACAACAGGCTGAAGCTGGCAGCTGCCCTGCGGAAATTCCGGAGGCCCCGCGGAGCAGCCTGAGCGATAGCCGCCTTCGTCGAGGATGGTTCTTATCGCTATTGTACGGGAAGGGGGTAATTCGCATGCTTCATAAAAAAATCGCGATGGTGCCTGACAAGAAGATCGCCCTCGTTGCGCATGACAATAAGAAGCGCGACCTGGTGGAATGGGCAAAATACAATCGAGTGCTTTTGGCCCACCACAAGATATTTGCGACAGGAACAACCGGAGAGATCCTGGAACAGGAGCTTGGCTTCAAAATCACCAAGCTGCAGAGCGGACCTTTGGGCGGGGATCAGCAAATCGGCGCCAGGATAGCCGATAGCGAGATCGATTTTCTCATCTTTTTCTGGGATCCGCTCGAACCGGCACCCCACGACTCGGACGTCAAGGCGCTCTTGCGGATGGCGGTAGTCTGGAATATTCCCATTGCCTGCAATCGCGCCTCCGCCGATTTCATGATCTCCTCCCCCTTGATGGATGGCGAATATGATCGTCTTGTGCCGGATTATGACGATTATCGAAACCGGAAGATCGCAGGGGAGGAACGACCAAGGCCCGGTCCGATCGAGTCGGCCGGTGAAGACGACACGTTAAGAAGAAGTCGATAAGCTGACGTCCGCCCTGCGGGAGACAGCGGGGCCTAAGAGGCCTTCGGCAGCAGTCCCCGCTCCGTAAGTTTCCCGTGGCGGAAGGCGCCCCACAGGGCGGCTCCGATCGCGCCGGCGTACAATGAGTCCGCGTGGGCGGCGACCCTCGTCTCCATCTTCTGCTGGACCATCCCGTCCTGGAGTGCCTTGACCAGTCCCGCGTCCAACGCCAGCCCGCCCGTCATCATCACCACCCCGCGCTTCACGTCGATCGACTTGAGCAGCTTGATCAGGCGCTCCGCCATCGACTCGTGGATGCCGCGCAGGATGTCGCTCGGCTTGATCGCGCGGGAGACCATGTTGATCACGTCGGTCTCCGCCAGCACGGCGCAGATGCTGCTCACCTTCTCCGGCTTCGTCGCCTGCTGCGACAGCGCGCCGATCTCGTCCTGGGCGATCCCCAGGTACCGGGAGATGTTCTCGAGGAACTGCCCGGAGCCGGATGCGCACTGGCTGGTCATCCGGTAGGTCAAGACCTTCCCCTTCCCGTCGATGCAGATCGCGCGGCCGTGCAGCGCCCCGATGTCGAGCACGGCGCGCGCCTCGGGGTTGAGGTACAGGGCCCCCCGGGCGTGGGTGGTCATCGAGTAGAAATGGCCCGTCGCGCCCGGCAGGCTTTCCCCCTCGCCGGTGGTCGCGACGTAGTCGACGTCGTCCCGCGCGAGCCCCGCGGAATCGAGGACGGACCGCATCGACTCCTCGACGAGGGCGAACGCGTTCCGCTGCCGGATGCGGGCGTCCCAGCGGGAGAGCCACTCGCTCTTCTCCCCTTCCACGCGGAACAGCGCGGTCTTGATGACTCCGGATCCGACGTCGACGCCGATGG
>Ga0256865_1000696_pt1 | contig 11229 bp, 10 predicted proteins | sample RVTome_14_FD_187337 | JGI IMG/M metagenome (GOLD analysis project Ga0256865, IMG submission 187337) | Soil microbial communities from uranium-contaminated site in the Upper Colorado River Basin, Wyoming, United States - RVT145D125 HiSeq ... | reverse complement strand
TAGGACAGCACCCGGCGTCGGTGCTGTCCTCCTAATTCGGACAGCACCCGTGGCACAAAAAAAGGCCGCCTCCGGGCGGCCTTGCGCTGGGCAGACCCAGATGCCTCAATAGCGGCAGCGGGCGCACCAGCAGCTGAAGAGGCGGCACACCCTGGTATAGCCGCGCGGGCACGTGGGGCCGGCGAACCGGCAGGCGACGGTCTCGATCGGCGAATAGGTCTTGTCCAGACCGCCCAAAGCGCCTGGCCCCATCGTCGCTTCGGCGGTGAAAGCAAAAGCCCCGGCGAGCAGCATGATTGCTGCCGCCGCAATGGCGAACGCAATTTTGCGCATGACTCCCTCCGTGATGACTTAGACCGCGAGCATCTCCGACGCGCAACCAACAGCGAGATGCGCCTCTAAGCTTAGCGCAACATCGCCGCCGCTTCACGCAGGAAGGAGACGTTTTCGCTCTCTAACATGACTTCGTGCGAGGCGAGGGCCGAAGCGCGCCAGCTTGCCTGAGCAGCACGACGAACTCCATACCTCCCCCTCGTGGGGAGGTCCGGCGTCGCTCTTGCGACACTGGGGTGGGGGGCTTGCTCTCACCCCACCCGGCGCGCTCAAAAAGAGCGCGCCCCCCTCCCCATCAAGGGGAGGGATGGAGCTCGTGGCAGCGCTCCGTCAGGACGGCTCTTTCTCGCGCACCGGCGCCTTGGGGCTAGCCCCCTTGACCGAGGACTCGCCGCGAAGCGCGGCGTCGGCCGCGTCGCGATAGCCGAAGCGGTCGATGTAGGGCTTGAGCCGCTCGACGATCTTGCGCTTCAGCGCGAGCGGCATCTCGTAGCGCGACACCTTGTGCTCGGACCGCTCGGCGATGAATTCGCGCATCGGCGCCTCAGCCTGATCGAAACCGGGGATATCGAGGCGCCGATAAATGTCGCGCATGCTGGCTACGGGATCCTTGACGAAGTCCTCGTAGCGGAGCTCGACCAGCCGGTCCTCAGGGATCAGATGACGGTCGGCCTCATAGGCCTCGGTGAGCCGCGCGAACATGTCGAGGATGTAGTCGTCGAGCCAGGGGTCGAGCTGCGGCGGGTTGTGCAGGCCTTGGACCGAGTAGAGCGCGCGCCACAGCTTGACGGTGGAGGGGAACACGTTGAGCGGATTGCGCGCCAGATACACGTAGCGGGCATCGGGAAAGAGCTTGGTGAGCAGCTTGAGCCGCGCCGCGTTGGCCGGCGTCTTCATCACCAATGTCTTGCCGTCATGTTTCAGCACCAGCCGCCGGTAGAACCACATATAGGCGTCGGCCCATGTCTTCCGGTCGGCCTCCAACACGCCCTCGAAGTCGAGATAGTTGCTGTCGGCGGGTCCGAATCTCGGCCACGCGCAGGTGACATATGGCGTGCCCTCACCCAGCATCATCATGCCGAACTCCTCTTCCTGGGGGCGGTCGAAGCCCACCGGCACGTCGTCCTGCGGGCGCTTCTTGGGCAGAAGCACCTTCATCACCCGGTCGAGATGGCCTTCGGTCAGGAGGAAATGGTGGGGGAAGAAGCACTCATAGGTGGTGGGGTAAGCGAGATTGGGATCGACCGAGAAGAGGTCGTGCAGGAACGTGGTGCCGGTGCGCCAATGGCCGATGACGAAGATGGGCGGGGACGCGAGGGTGAGCGCCTCGGCGCGTCTCTTATATTTCGCTTCGGAGATCCAGTAGAGCACCGAGTTCCACGGCACCCACAGGAACAAGAGCAGCGTGTCGGGGATGCAGTTGAGCGTGAAGGAGAAGCGGCCGCGCTTGAACAGTTTCATCAGCGCGGCCGGCCGCATGCCGAACCAGAAATAGATCAGGCGTCCGCCATAGCGCTCGATGGTGAGCGCGGGCATGCGCGGCTTGGCGCGGCGGCGTCTTGCAATTTCGCCGGCTTCCTCCGGCGGCACGACCTCGTAATCCGGCACGCGGGACTACTCCAATGACCAATGGGATCGGGATCAGGATTGTAACCCCGCGTGTTAGAGCCGATCTGTGGCGAAGGGAAGCCCCTCAACGCTTTTACGGCGTCATCACCCGCGAAAGCGGGTGATCCAGTACCCACCGCCCTGAGTAAATATGGCCAAAGCAGGGGTTACTGGATTGCCCGGCCCTTCGCCCGCCGAAGGATTCGAGCCGCAAGTCGTTCCTTGTCATGCTTCGGGCCGCAGGCGGGTCAAGCCGGGCAATGACAAGAGAGGGATCAATCCTGGAGGGCAGCCTTTACCGCCGCCGCCAGCTCCTTGAGATCGAAGGGCTTCTGCAAGAACATAAAGTCCTCGTTCTCGGCGAGATGCTGGCGGAAGGAATCCTCGGCATAGCCGGAGATGAAGATGACCTTGAGGTCGGGGCGTTCGCGGCGAAGCTTCTCGCACAAAGTCGGGCCGTCCATCTCGGGCATCACCACGTCGCTCACCACGAGGTCGACCTCGCCTTGGTGGTTGTGGAAGACGTCGAGCGCCTCGGCGCCGGTGGTAGCCTGAAGCACATGATAGCCGCGCTGGCCGAGCGCGCGCGCGGCGAAGCTTCGCACCGCATCCTCGTCCTCGACCAGGAGCACGGTGCCGCGCCCGGTCAGGTCCTTCGGTTTCTCAGGCCGCCGCTCGAGCCTCTCCTGCTCCATTTCGGCCGCGGTCTCGATATAGCGGGGCAGGTAGACGCGCATGGTGGTGCCGTCCCCCTCCTCGCTCTCGGCGAAGATGTAGCCGCCGGTCTGCTTGACGATGCCGTAGACGGTGGAAAGGCCGAGGCCGGTGCCGCGCCCGATCTCCTTAGTGGAGAAGAACGGCTCGAAGATCTTGTGCATCACCTCGGGCGTCATGCCGGTGCCGGTATCTTTCACCTCGATCAGCACATACTCGCCCGGGGGTATGTGGCGCTGGCCAAGCTCGCGCGACTCCGGCTCGCCGACATTGGCGGTGCGGATGGTGAGCTTGCCCCCGTCCGGCATGGCGTCCCGCGCATTGACGGCAAGATTGATGATCACCTGCTCGAACTGATGGAGATCGGCCTTCACCGGCCAGAGGTCGCCGGCCTGATCGACGCGAAGCTCGATATTCTCGCCGAGCAGCCGGCTCAGCAGGATGGAGATCTCGGAGAGCACGTCGCCAAGGGCGAGCACCTGCGGCCGCAAAGTCTGCTGGCGGGAGAAGGCAAGCAGCTGGCGCACGAGCCCCGCGGCCCGGTTGGCGTTCTGCTTGATATTCATGATGTCTTGGAAGGCGGGGTCGGTCGGCCGGTGATTCATCAGGAGGAAGTCGGAGAAGCCGATGATCGCCGTCAGCATGTTGTTGAAATCGTGCGCGATGCCGCCGGCGAGCTGGCCGACCGCCTGCATCTTCTGGCCTTGGGCGATCTGCATCTCGAGCGCGCGCTGCTCGGTGGTGTCGATGGCGTAGGCGATGGCCGCCTCGTTGTCGCCGTCGGTCTGCTCGATCGGGCTGAGATAGATCCTGCCGCTCCGATCCCGGTCGCCGGCAAAGGCAATGTCCACGGGCTCGATCAGCCCTTGCCGGGCGAAGGCCGCCTCGAGCGCGTGGCGAAGCGCCAGATGACTGTCAGGCTCGACCAGGCTTTCCAGGCTCACTTGGCGGCCATCCTCGGTGGCGGCGCCGAACAACCGCATAAAGGCGGAGTTGGTCGCGCTGATGAAGCCTGCGGCGTCCACCGTGGCGATGGCGATGGGCGCCGAATGGAACAGGCGCGCAAATCTGAGCTCGGCGGCGCCCGCCTCCTCCGCCTCGCCCGGCCCGCGGGTGAGGACGAGCGCATGAGCGAGCCCGCCGCTCGTGCCTGACCGGGGAAGACGATGCAGGATGCGCACTGGCAAGCTGGTGCCGTCGGCCTTGACCAGGTCGATGTCGAAGCGCCGCGTCCCTTGCGCCTGCCCGCGGCCGGTCTGGGCGATCAGCGCCCCGCTGTCGGCGGACATGATCTCTTCGAGCTTGAGCGGACGGCCGGCAACCTCGGACAGGTCGAGCCCCAGCCATTGGGCGAGCGTGGCGTTGAGATATTCGATATTGCCGTCGGCGTCGGCGGTGAAGAAACCGGCCGGAGCGCTGTCGAGATAGGCGATCGCCGCCTGCACCTTGGCGAAGCTCGCCTCCTCGCGCGCGCGGTCCATGGTGATCTCATCGACCTGCCACACCACGAGCGCGCCTTTGCGGCCGGAGCGCGGGTCGGGCGGCATGGGCTGGACCGAGATGCGGAACCAGCGCGGTGCGAGGCCGGCGTCCTCGTCGCCTTCACCCGGCGGCGGCAGGCGGAACTCCTCCTTCAGGCTGCGGCCTTGCTGCGCCGCGCGGGCGAGACGAAAGATGGAGTCCGCCAAATGCGGGTTGCCGGCGAAGGCGCGGTCGGGCGCGGGCACGCTCGCTTCGGGCTCAAGCCCGAGCAGGTCGCGATAGGCCTCGTTGGCGTAGAGCACGCGGCCAGTGCCGTCGGCGATCAGTGCGCCCTGCGGCAGATTGTCGACAAAGGCCTTGGTGACGTCGTTGCGCGCATGCCTTCCGCCGAAGTGAAGGATGCCGACGGCGCCTGCGAACAGGCAGAACACGCCGACCACGGCCAGACCGGCAAGCATGGCAAGCACGAACGGCTCGGCCATCTCGCGCGACACTATGGCCAGTCCGACGGCGGCGATGGCCAGGGCCACGGCGAGCAGAACCACGAGCCCCACGCTGCCGTCGCGCGAGGGTAGGTCGGCGGCGGGCGAGGCATAGCGCATCGGCGCGTCGATATCGGTCATGGGCTTCGCAAAATACCCGATTCGAATTGTCTTTAGGGACAATGTCACGCGGACTTTAGGGACAATGTCACGCGGAGAGGGTCAAGCCCATGCGTCCTTTGGCGAACCCCCCGCGAGACGGCGATTCGAGGAGGTCCGGCGGCCTTAATCGTACCGGCCGCGTGTGGTTAATGAGCTGTTAATACGGATTACGTAGGAGAGTCCATGCCGCCCTTCGACACCATCGTCCTTGCCGTCGCCGCCATCCTGTTCGTGATCGCGCTCGGCTCGCTCGTGGTGTGGGCGTTCAAGACTTTCGTCACCGGCCGGCCGAGCGCGCACGGCTTCTTGCGGCCGCGCGACAAGCGGCTCGGCGTGGTAGAGACGGCGTCCGTCGATGCCCGCCGCAAGCTCCTCCTGGTGCGGCGCGACGAGGTGGAGCATCTGATCATTGTGGGCGGACCGGTCGACATGGTGATCGAGACCGGCATCAAGGGACGCCCGCATCTCGAGCCCCCGCTCGAGGACGTGATCATCGCCAAGAGCGAGACGAGGCCGGCGCCCGATTTCAGCAAAAAATAGCACTTGTCGCGGCTTTTTATGGTTGACTGTTGCGGAAATACCACAGGCGGTTTCCCTTGTGGTGACCGGCAGATTGAGGTAAACAAACAGTCCGAGCTTATGGCGGCCCTGTGTTGTTGGGGCAGCGGCGAGAAGACGCCGGTACTCTCACCGCTCGTGCCATAAGGTCGCCGGCAGTTCCCTGCTAATGGTCCGACACCGACTGGCTCAGGCCAGTCATGTCAGTCCCCCAAACCTCTCCACTCCCCGCCCTCCAGCGGGGAGTTTTTTTATGCGAGGTTGGGGGCCGGACGACAAGGAGCGGACATGCGGCACAGCCCTTATCGCATCAGCCTGGCGCGCTTCATCCTTACGGGCTCCCTCTCCCTGGCGGCGTTTGCAGCCCGCGCGGCGGAGATGCCGAAGGACTTCGTCTATCTCCGCGACGTCGACCCAACCATTCAGCAGGACATGCGCTATGCCGGACCCGGCAACTTCGCCGGCAAGACGGCGCCGGGCTATGAGGCGGCTGAATGCGTCCTGGTGCGGCAAGCCGCCGAAGCCCTGAAGGCGGTCCAGGCCGATCTCCGGACCAAGGGACTCGCTCTCAAGGTCTATGACTGCTACCGCCCCGTTCGCGCGGTCGCGGCTTTCATCGATTGGGCAAACGGGCCTGATGATCCGCAATCCAAAGCAATCTACTACCCCAACATTCCAAAGGGCGCGCTCATTCCCGATTACATCGCTCCGCGCTCAGGCCATTCGCGCGGCGCCACGGTGGATCTCACCCTGGTGCCGCTTGCCGGGGAAATGAAGGATTGGCCGGCCAGCGGGCCTTGCACCGCGCCCCAAGGGAGCGAGGCGCCCGACGGTAGCCTCGCCATGGGCACGACCTTCGACTGTTTTGACGGGAAGTCGACGGCGTTCGCTTCGAATATCACCGCTGAGCAGAACACGAACCGCGTCACGCTGAGCGATGCCATGCAAGCCCATGGCTTCAAGGATTACATCCCGGAATGGTGGCACTTCACGCTTGAGAACGAGCCCTATCCCGACACGATCTTCGATTTTCCGATCCTGCCGCGGCAATAGCGCGGCCGCAGGGCTACTCGTCGCGGTAGACGCGCTCGCGCCGTTCGTGGCGCTCCTGCGCCTCGACGCTGAGGGTGGCGATCGGCCGCGCGTCAAGGCGCTTCAGGCTGATCGGCTCGCCGGTCTCCTCGCAATAGCCGTAGGTGCCATCGTCTAGGCGCATAATGGCGGCGTCGATCTTGGCGATCAGCTTGCGCTGGCGGTCGCGGGCACGAAGCTCGAGCGCCCGCTCGGTCTCCGAGGTCGCCCGGTCGGCGATATCGGCGTGCTGCGCCGAATCGTCGTGCAGGTGCTGGAGGGTCTCCTTGGTCGAGCGGAGGATTTCGTCACGCCAGCTGAGCAGCTTCCGGCGGAAATAGGCCCGCTGGCGCTCGCTCATGAAGGGTTCGTCTTCCGATGGGCGATAATCTTCGGGGAGTTTTCTTTTGGCCCGCATGGTCGTTTCCAGACGCATCCGTTTCCTCTTTGGGTTTGAGACCCTGCTCCCCTTAACCGGCTCGCGCATGGTTGGCGATCCCCACCGGGCAGCCACGTATTTACGGAAGCGAGTCCACAAGTCAAGCCGCCAGTCGTGCTTGACAAATGCGCGAAGCACCGTCAGCCGGATCATTGCAAATCCGTCATATTTACGGGCCGGGCGGGGGCCATTTCTTAGGCAGTCCTTAGTGGGGGGCGAGGTACGCGTCCCGCGGGAAACAAGCGCAAAGGACGTATCGAGGCGTGCCGATCTCCACGTACACCCAAGCCGCGGGGGATGCCTTCCGCAGCATCGGCGACTTCGCCAGCGGCCTCGTCACCCCTGCCGTGAAGCTCGGCGTCACCGGCCTGGCGCGATCGGGCAAGACGGTGTTCATCACCGCGCTCGTACATAATCTCATCGCCAGCGCGCGGCTCCCCTTCTTCGATGCCGCGGCGCAAGGGCGCGTCGGGCGCGTCTATTTGGAACCGCAGCCCGACGAAATCGTGCCGCGCTTCGAATATGAGAAGCATCTCGCCGATCTCGTTGCCGACCCGCCGCGCTGGCCGGAGAGCACGCGCCGCATCAGCCAGCTCAGACTCACAATCGAATATGCCTCGACGCGATTCTGGAAGCGCCAACTCGGCCGCGAGAGGCTACATATCGACATCGTCGACTATCCCGGCGAATGGCTGCTCGATCTCCCGCTGCTGAGGCTCGACTATCGTGACTGGTCGCGGATAGCGCTCGAACAGAGCCGGCGGCCAATCCGCAAGAAAGCCGCCAAGCCGTGGCTTGCCTCGCTTGGCCTGGTCGATCCTACCGACCCCGCCGACGAGGCGGTGGTGGAAAGGCTTTCCGATTTGTTCAAGGCCTATCTGCGTGAGGCCCGGTCGGATCAATATGCGATCTCGACCTTGCCGCCCGGCCGCTTCCTCATGCCGGGCGATCTGGCTGGCTCGCCGGCGCTCACCTTCGCTCCCCTCGATGCCGGCGGGAATGGCAGCTTCCCGCGCGGCTCGCTGTGGACGATGATGGAGCGGCGCTACGAAGCCTATAAGAGCCATGTGGTGAGGCCCTTCTTCCGCGATCATTTCGCCAGACTCGACCGCCAGATCGTGCTCATCGACGTGCTTACGGCACTCAATGGCGGCCAGCCCGCCGTCGCCGACCTCGAACGCGCCATGACCGAGATCCTCGAATGCTTCCGGACCGGGTCGAACAGCTTGTGGTCGAGCCTGTTCGCTCCGCGCATCGACCGCATCGTGCTCGCCGCCACCAAGGCCGATCATCTCCATCATCAGAGTCATGACCGGCTCGAGGCGATTCTCACCAAGCTCGCCGGCAGGGCCATGGCGCGCGCGGAATATGCCGGCGCCGAGGTAAGAGTGTTGGCGATGGCCGCGATCCGTGCGACGCGCGAAGGCGAGGCGAAGCGGAACGGCGAGCTGCTTCCTTGCATCGTGGGCTATCCGCTTCCCGGCGAGACCATCGGCAAGCGGACCTTCGACGGCAACGAGCCGTTTGCCATTTTCCCCGGCGACCTCCCCGCCAATCCGGCGGAGGCGCTGGGAGGCTGGCCTACCGAAGAGGGCGAGATGCGCTTCGTCCGTTTCCGGCCTCCCAATCCGATCAAGCTCCCTTCCGGAGGCTTCGCGCCGTTCCCAAATATCCGTCTCGACCGCGCCATCGAGACGCTGATCGGAGATCACTTGGCATGAGCAAGAAAACCCACCGGAGACCGGCCGCCTTTCGCGTCGAGGAGGTGGAGGTGTTCGTTCCGCCAACGGCACCCGACATCGCATCTGAACCGGTGCCACTTCCCGTCCCGCGCGTCCGCGCCATGCCCGATCTCGGCCGGGGCTTGCGCTGGGGCAGCATCCTGCTTGGCGCCCTTGGCGGGCTGGTCAGTCTCCTCGCCTCGCTCTGGCTCTACGACTATGTATTGGCGCTGATCGCGCGCGACGATTGGATCGGCTGGGCGGCCGTCGGGCTGCTCGCCCTCGTCCTGTTCGCGCTTCTGATGATCATCCTCCGCGAGGCGGCAGGGCTGGCGCGCCTCGGGCGTCTCGGCAAGATCAGGCACGAGGCCGACAGTGCGGCGCGCCAGAACGACAAGCCGCTCGCCGTCGATGTCGCCCATCGCCTGAAGCGCCTCTATGGCGGCCGCAAGGATCTCGCCTGGGGACTGAAACGCCTGGCCGAGCATGAGCACGACATCATGAACGCGGGCGAGCTGCTCCGCCTTGCCGAGCGCACGCTGGTGGCGCCGCTCGATCCCTTCGCCCGCACCATCGTCGCTTCCTCCGCCAAGCGCGTGTCGGTGGTGACGGCGGTGAGCCCCGGCGCGCTCATCGACATGCTGTTCGTGGGCGCCGAGAACTTGCGCATGCTGCGCCGGCTGGCGACGCTTTACGGCGCGCGGCCGGGCACGCTTTCGCTGCTCAAGCTCGCGCGCATGGTGGTCACTCATATCGTCTTGACCGGCGGGATAGCGCTCGGCGACGACGTCATCCAGCAAATGATCGGACACGGGCTCACTGCCAAACTCTCGGCACGCCTCGGCGAAGGATTGTTCAACGGCGCGCTGACCACGCGGATTGGCATTGCCGCCATCGATGTGTGCCGGCCGCTCCCCTATATCGAGAGTCAAAGGCCGCGCTTCCGCGAGCTCGTCGCCGAAGTCGCCGGCGTCCGCTAGAGAGGACCTTCGCGTCAACCCAAGATTCGCGTTAGCCCAAGAGTCGGCAGCCATCGACGGCGACCTGCTGCGATTGGCCGTCCTTGAATTTGAGCGTGACCGTGACCTTGTCGGCGCAGGTGAGGCCGCCGGCGCTCACGCGGAAGCCCGTCTTCTGCTCGCTCGACATCTGCGATTGCGGCATGACTGCGGGCGTATTGAACTCATAGGCGACGGCCACGAGCCGACGCTTCACCTCTTCCGGCGGCTCGAGCCAAAACTCGAAGTGATAAAGCGGCCGGGCGCGATCCTCGCCCTTGACCTCGGTCGCCTTCGCCTTCACCCAGGCTTCGACATCGCCGCTGGCCGGAAGGAGCGCGAGCGCGGGGGTCGCTTGCGGCGCTTCAGGCGCCGGCGACTGGGCCGGCGCCGCGACCGGCGTAGCAGCGGTGAACGGCACCGGCTCGACCGCGTCCCACGGGAGCACCTCCCTTGTCTTTGAGTTCTCGCCGAAGGCCTGGGGCTCAGCGGATTCGGCCTCGTCGCGATCCCACTCCTTGAGGGGAATCTCGGCGAGGCCGTCGAGCCGAGGTTCGCCGGCGGCAGGGGAGGCAGTTTCTTTCGCCTCGTCGGTGGACGTTGATTTCGATATCGCCGGCGGCGCGGACAGTTTGGCGAAATCGCTCTTTCCGCCTTCGGGCGCCTCAGAACTTGGCGTGGCTCCAGCACCGCCGCTCCCGCCCGCTAAGCGGACGAGGAGAATGCCCGGAATCCCGACTGCTCCCGCGCCAAGCACGAGAACAGCCTCGAACGCGACCAAACCCGCAACCAACGCTAGACTGATCGTGCGGGCGCCACGGTGGTTGCCCACGGCACTCATGGTACGACCCGCAAAACGCCGAAAGAAACGCGCGGGATCCTTCTCGCGCGAAACCATCAGTTTAGCGATCTTGGCCGCCAAGGGAAGCGCCTAGTCGATCCAGAGAGCAAGCACCGGACCTGCCGGACCGAACACGGGATCGAGCTTGGGCAACGGGACTCAAGGAATGTTCTCGAGCGCCTTGATACGGTCGGACGCGCTCGCCCGGCAGAGGTCCCAGTCCTGCCCCTCGGGATAGGCGCCGACCACGATAAGGTCCTCTCCTTCGATCAGGCAGTGGCCGACGCCGGCAGGGATGAGGACGACGTCGCCGTCCGTGAGGTCGACCACGAGACCCTCAGGGCCGCCGAATTGCACCCTGGCAAAGCCCTCGGCGATGCCGAGAACTTCATGAGCCGTCGAGTGGTAATGGTGGAAGTCGTAGATGCCGTCGACCCAGGCGCCACGCCAGCCATTCAACCTGAACAGCGTCTCGAAGGCACGTTCGGGCTCGCTGCGTAAGCCCTCCAGAGCAAGCGCTTGGCGGTAGAGGACGAGCGGCAGCTTGGCATTGTTCGGAATGAGGCCGTCATCGGCGAGGACATAGGCCTCGATGGCGAGGACATAGGCCTCGATCCCGGAGAGAAGCGGCTCGTCCGGGATCGCTTCCCAACCTTCCTCGGGAAGCGCTTCTCGCTTGGCCGCCCGCGCCATTGCTCCACCCAATTCCGCGATCCTCCACGGGCCTCAGATCCCACCGGCCCGTTGACCTCACCACAACGCCTAGCGCGCCCGCATCGTTCCGTGAGGAGGGTGCGGTGGATAATGGGGATAATCGGCT
>Ga0256865_1000695_pt1 | contig 11242 bp, 14 predicted proteins | sample RVTome_14_FD_187337 | JGI IMG/M metagenome (GOLD analysis project Ga0256865, IMG submission 187337) | Soil microbial communities from uranium-contaminated site in the Upper Colorado River Basin, Wyoming, United States - RVT145D125 HiSeq ... | reverse complement strand
TCAGTTCGTCGAAACCCACCAGCAACGAGCGGGCCTCGGCGGTGAGCGTCGTCCGGCCGCCGCGGGCGCCCCCTTTATGCCGCTCGACCAACGCGAAGCCGAGTTTCTTCTCCATGTTTTCAAGGTAGCTCCAGGCCTTGCGATAAGGGATCGCCATCGCCCGGGCTGCGGCGCTGATCGAGCCCTCCTGCTCGATGAGCCGCAGCAGCCGCTCGCGCCCCTCGCCGAGCAGCGGCTCACCGGCCACCTCCAGCCAGATCTTGGAGCGCACTTCGAGCCTTTTCACCGCAGGAAGCGCCCCTCGATGAAATCACAGAGCCCCGCGGCATCGTTGAGGTCGTAGACCGGCACGTCCAGCTCCAGCCGCTCGTCGGAGGCGACGGCGATCAGCGTGGGGTCGTGCTCCTCGCCTCGGCAGAGCAGCGTGGCGCTGCGCTCGGCGCGGTGCACCTCGATCTTGGGCATGCTGCTTTTCTTGAAGCCCTCGGTCAGCACGATATCGAGGTCGCCGCAATAGCGCGCGATCGTCTCCGCCAGCGGGGGTTCCTGGCCGTCTCCGTGCCTCTTGACCATGGCGATTTTCGCCGGCGAGGTGATCAGCGTCGTGTCGGCCCCCGCCTGGGTGAGCCGCCAGGAGTCCTTGCCTTCGCGGTCGATGTCGAAGCTGTGGGCGTCGTGCTTGATGGCGCCGACCCGCCAGCCGCGCCGCTTCAGTTCGGCAATCAATTTTTCCAGAAGGGTGGTCTTGCCGGTGCCGCTCTTGGCGACCACGGATACAATGGCTGGCTTCATGTTCAGCTCCTCTTTGAATCGCCGCAGCTCTTCGGGGGTGTTGACGTTGACGAGCGCCCGCTTCCAGCCAGTGGGAAGTTCTTCCGGCTCGAGGTAGCGCACCCGGACCTCGGGATAGAAGTCGTATATCCGGTAGTTCTTCGCTTCCAGAAGTGCCCGCATCGGCTCCAGACAAGCCTTGCCGTAAAGGGCAAAGAGCGGCTCCAGCCCGGCAGGCGTCCTGGGGACCACGATGTCGTACCCGCAGCGCCTGGCCACGATGGCGCGAATCAGCTCCGGATCGGGACAGGGCATGTCGCAGGCGGCGACGAAGATATAAGGGGTCTCGGCCGCCAGCAGGCCGGTATAGAGCCCGCCCAGGGCGCTGCCGGGATAGCGGTCGGGAATACAGGGAAGATCCTGCCCGGCCAGGTCAGGCCGGTCGCCGGCAATGAGGACGTGCGGGAAGAGTGCCCGGAAGACGCTCAGTATCCGCTCGAAGAAGGAAATCCCCCCGAGCTCCAGCACCGCCTTGTCCCGGCCCATGCGCGAGCTCCGGCCGCCGGCCAGGATAACACCGGTGACATCGGGAAAGGTCAGCGAAGATTTCGTTTCGATGTGCGGATTTTGCATAGCGGTGGGGATTATAGTCGGAAGGAGTGGATGAGACAATAAGGAATTTTTGCAAAATGCCGTGTTCTGGAAAATACGCCGGCAATAAGCTCGCACTGTACATCGCCCACGATTTCAGGGCCGCTTCGCTTCGAGAATTCCGATCTCTTCGACAAAGTCGCGAGCCCGGTCGCCCCGCAGGATTTCCGCCAGCCCGATCAGCCCGTCCGTGAGGTATTTGGCGTCGTACCCCTTGGTCCGCAGGTAGACCATGGCGATGGCCGAGCGGTCCTTGTGCGGACAGGCGGTCACAATAATCTTGTCCTTCGGCAGCTCTTGCAGCCTTTTGGGCAGCTCGTTCAGAGGGATGGCCAGCGCAAAGCCGGTGCGCCAGGCGGCGACCTCTTCCGGGAAACGGATGTCGACCAGCAGCGCCTTGCCGGAGACCAGCAGGGGGATCAGGCCCTTGCTGTCGATTTTCATCTCGGCCCTTTCCTCGTAGTCGAAGCGGCTGAGATAATTATCCAGGCTCACGACCTCCTGCGCCGATACGGCCGCCGGAAACAGTGCAAACAGCAAAAGAAATGCCCGAAGACCCCGTTTCATCATTCCATCTCCTCGTTGAAATTCAAGGGGCGGCATAGATCATCCAGACGCCGCCGGCAATGACCAGGACGCCGCAAATCTTCTTGAGAATGAGGGCGCCTTTCGATTTTTCGTTCCAGTCGAGATAATGCTGGATCACCTCGGTGAAGGTGCCGGCCAGCACGATCACCGCGCAGTGGCCGAGGCCGTAGGCGAGGAGCAGCGAGGCGCCGTAGAGCATGTTGTCGGCGGCCAGACTGAAGGCGACGCCGAGCATCGGCGCCATGTAGGCGAAAGTGCAGGGGCCGAGGGCGACGCCGAAGATCAGGCCGAGGAGAAAGGCGGCGAGCATCCCCTTGCGGGCGATGCCGACGCGCCCCGGGCCCGACCAGGGCATGGGAATGACCTCGAGGAGATGCAGCCCCACCAGCAGGAAGATGCCGGCCACGAACCAGTTGGCCCAGGCGCCGAGGTAGCCCATCATCCGCCCGGCCGCGGCGGTCGCCACGCCGATCAAAGCGATGGTGATAAGAATGCCGACGGCGAAGAGGTTGGAGATGACAAAGCGCGCCGGGTGGTCATCTTTCCCTGGCCGTCGATGAAGCCGACGATGAGCGGAATGCTCGCCAAGTGGCAGGGGGAGAGGACCACGCTCAACACCCCCCAGGCAAGGGCGGCGGAGAGCGCGATCAGCGGCGTGCCAGTGACCGCCTGGGTCAGGGCAATGAAGAGCGATTCCATGAAAACCTACCTTTATTCAGCAGGGGGTTCATACGTCCCATCGGTCCGATGAGTCCCATTCGTCCCATCAATCCTTAAAAGTCGTAGCCGAGCTTCTTCCAGGTCGCCAGGATCTCCTCCTTGCCGATGAACCCCTGGTGGCGGTGGAGCTCCTTGCCGTCGGCGCCGTAGAAAATTTGCGTCGGGATCAGTTGGATGCCGTAGCGGCCAGCCTCTTCCCGCTTCTTCCAGACGTCGATGAAAACCACCTCCATCCTCCCGGCATACTCCTTCTTCAGGTCGTCGAGAATCGGCGCCATCATCTTGCAGGGGATGCACTGGTCGGCCCCGAGGTCGATCAGGCGCGGCAGCCCTCCGGCAGCAACAGGACCGGAGACGGACGCCGGCTTCGAGCCGGTGGAATCGGCATTGCCGCAGGCGGCCAGTGCCAGAAAAAACAGGGCGATGAAAGCAGGAACAAAGCGTTTGCGCAGCGACATCATCTCACCTCATGGGTCGGTTCGGGTTGCCAGGGAGCGCTCAGGGACGGAGCATTTTCGCAATCTGGTCGGGCTTGAGCACCTTCCCCTGCGAGACCACTTTCCCGTCGATGACCAGCCCTGGCGTGGTCATCACGCCGAACTTCATGATTTCGTTGATGCTGGTGACCTTTTCGAACTCCACCTCTTCGTCCAGCGACCGGGCAGCCTCCTTGGCGTTGGCGGCCAGCTCGTTGCATTTGGCACAGCCGGTGCCGAGAATCTGGATTTTTTTCATCGTGTGGTCTCCTTTGTAAGTGGTTTCGAGCATTTGATCGAAGGACAATTTTCACGCGAAGCCGCGAAGATCGTGAAGAAATTCAAAAAATTTTTCTGGTTATGCACTTGGCTCCAGTAAATTACGGACATACAGTGCCAAACCAGAAAATCCTTTCACCACCCGTTCGCTTCGCTCACTAGAGACACGGAGAACGCAGAGAAAACCTTCTTCTTTTATTGGTTTTCTCCGTGACCTCTGTGCCTCCGTGGTGAAAGCCTCTGCTCTTGGGTGCCATCAACTTTAGTTAAATGGATAACCAGGAAACGTTAAAAAAGCGCTCCATAGATCAATCCCGAGATCGTCGCCATGACGATCACCAGCGAGACGAACACCACCGTCTTCTGCGTCCCCATGACGCTGCGGATGACCAGCATATTCGGCAGCGACAGCGCCGGTCCGGCGAGCAGCAGCGCCAGCGCCGGCCCCTTGCCCATGCCGGCGCCGATCAGCCCCTGCAGGATCGGCACCTCGGTCAGGGTTGCAAAATACATGAAGGCCCCCACCACCGAGGCGATGAGGTTGGCCCACAGGGAGTTGCCGCCGACCAGGCCGGCGATCCAATGGGAGGGGATCAATCCCTCGTGATCGGGGCGGCCCAAAAGGGCTCCCGAAATCAGTACGCCGAAAAACAGCAGCGGCATGATCTTCTTGGCGAAATCCCAGCTGACCTTGAACCATTCGCGCAGTTCCCCGTCATCATCCTTGCCGGTAGCGGTCAGGGTCGACAGGCCGATGGTCCCGGCGACGAAGGGGAGAGCGGGGTGCTCCGGCAGCGCCAGGGCGAGAATCGCGACGGGAAGGGCAGCGATCAACATCTTCCACCTGCCGACCTTGAACCAGGCGACCAGGATCCACGCCAGGGCCAGGGCGAATAGGGAAGTAATGACCCACTTGGCGGCGTAGATGGCGTGCCACAGGCCGGTATCGCTCTCCGGACGCCCCCAGTTGGCGAAGACCAGGATGCCGACCATGCTGCCGAAGTAGAGGGCGTTCTGCCATAGCGGCCGGGTGACTTCCGGCTCGGGCAGGGCGATGGACGCTTCGACCTTGGCCAACTCCTCCTTGCGGAAGGTCAGGTGCATGAGGATGCCGATGATCACCGCGAAGCTGACCGCCCCCACCGCCCGGGCGATTCCCATCTCCGGACCGAGGACGGTGGCGGTCAGGACGATGGCCAGGATGTTGATGGCCGGGCCGGAATAGAGAAAAGCGCTGGCCGGACCCAGGCCCGCCCCCATGCGGTAGATTCCGGCGAAGAGCGGCAGGATGGTGCAGGAGCAGACGGCGAGGATCGTCCCGGAGACCGATGCGACCCCGTAGGCGAGCGCCTTGTTGGCCTTCGGTCCGAGGTACTTCATCACCGCCGCCTGGCTGACGAAAACCCCCACCGCCCCGGCGATGAAGAAGGCCGGCACCAGGCAGAGCAGCACATGCTCCTGCGCGTACCACTTGACCAGGTGGAGCGACTCCCAGAGGGCGTTTTCCACCCGCCGGCTCGCCTGCAGCCAATCGACCGGCAGCCAGTAGCAGGCCGCGAAGACGGCGAGGATGGCGGCGAGCGGCTTCCATTCCTGTTTCCAGTTCAAGGGCATCACCCTGGATTAAAATGGTAATTTGGCCTAATTGCCAAATACTTGGACAAAAAAACGCTCTTATTTGCCGACGGCGCCCAGGTAAGCCGTCTGCGACCGCGCCTGCGACTCCAGCACCGACTCGACGCAACCGAAGAAGTTGAGGATGCACGGCACCCGCAAACGGTAGAAAACCTGGTTGCCGCGCTTGTCGTCGAGCACGATGCCCGCTTGCTTGAGCACGGAGAGGTGCTTGGAGACGGTGGAGACGTCGGCGCCGATCATGGCGGTCAGGTCGCAGACGCAGCGCTCTTCCTTTTCCAGTTCTTCTATGATGAAGAGCCGGCTCGGGTGGGCCATGGCTTTCAGCACCCGGGCGCGGGCTTCGAGATGGGCTTTGCGTTGTTCAATCATGGCGGCCTCCTTGGCATTTGTTTGGCAGTTTAGCCAAATAGCCAAGGATTTGCAAGAAAAAATTTGTTTCGTTTGCTCAACTCCCTTCGCCCTCTCGCCCGGTCAGTCCAGGCCAGGTCCGGCAGCCCCTCCCTGATAGGCCAGAGCCAGGATTTCCAGCGGATGGAAGACTGGATAGGGCAAGGCGTGGCGGAACTGCAGCCGGCAGCTCATACAGTCGGTAATGATTGCCTCGGGGTCCTGTTTCCGGATTTTTTCCAGCAGGGGGCGGCCGACGGCGAGGGATTGCTCGTGGAAATCGGCCTTGAAGCCGAAATTCCCCCCCATGCCGCAACACTCCGTGTCGCCCACCAGTTCGGCGGTCAGCCCGGGGATCAGTGCCAGCAAATCCAGGTAGGGGCGGCCCATCTTCTGTTCCCGCTGATGGCAGGGAGCGAAGTAGACCATGCGTCCGGGTACGGCACTGAAGCGGGTATCGAGCCGCCCCTCGGCATGGAGTCGGGCCAGGTACTCCCCGGCGTCGAAGAGATGCTCGGCGATGCCGATGCGGGCCATGGGGTCGAGGGAGGAAAAATAGCCGTCATCCTTCAGGATATTGCCGTACATTAATTTCTTGAGAACCCTGTGCTGATTGCGGCCCTTGTTCGGGTCGGGCACCTTCAGCTCATCGGCGCCGGCATTCACCGATTTCTGATACGCCTCGGAATAGTAGGCCCGCTCCTTGAGGAGAGTCTTCAAGAAGAAACCGCAGGTGGGACAGGAGCTGACGAGGTCGTCGCCGGCCTGCACCGCCTCGAGCAGAGTTGTCATGTTGGCGCCGGCCCGCTGCAGCGCTCCCTGCCGGTCGCCTTCCACCAGGTGCGGCATGCCGCAGCACTGCTGCGGTGGAACATGGACCGACACGCCGTTGCGCTCCAGGACTTCCACCACCGCCCGGCCGATCTGGGGAAAAAGGTAGCCGGCGGTGCAGCCGGCAAAATAGGCCACGTTGCGGCTGCCCTCCCGACGAGCGGTCAATCCTTTTTTCTCGGCCCATTGAAAAAAGCTCTCCTCCGGGAAGGCCAGGAGCTGTCGTTCCGGATGAAGGCCGGCGGCCATGCGCAGCAGCGGGCCAACAGCCCGACTCGACTGCAGAGCATTGATCAAGCGTGGGAAGGTTCCGCAGAGGCGCGCCAGGCGCGGGACATCGGTAAGCAGCCGGGTTGCCGCGGGCAAGCCCTCACGGTCGATGTAGCGACTCTTGGCCTCCATCACGTCGATTGGAATCCGGGGGCAGGGACAGAGGCCGCAGAGGGTGCAGAGTTCGGCCAGGTGGCGCAGCTCGACGTCGGAGATGGGGACGCCGGTCTCTATTTCCTGATCCCACAGGCGATACAGCTCGGGGAAGAAGGCACAATCCTCTTCCATGAGGAAGCGGCAGGTATCGCAGTCGGCGCACAGCTCTATGGCGCTGCGGAGAATCTCCTGCGGGGTTTTCTCCGTTTTCGGTCCACGAGAATCGATCATTTCACCTTCCTTTCTGTCGCCGGTCCTTGGGTCAGGAGGATAAGGGCGCAAGTTCAGGACCGGCAGGGGAAGAAGAGCACCGGCAGCTCGGCCGCGCAGGCGACCTCGTGCGCCAGGCTGCCGAGCAGCGCCTCGCGGAACAGCCCCTTGCCCTGGGTGCCCATGGCGATCAGCGAATAGGTGCCGCTGGCGGCCCGCTGCAGGATTTCCTCGCGGGGCACGCCTTCAACCAGCTCGGTTTCGACCCGCACGCCCCGGCTGGCCAGCCTTTGCCGGAGCCCCTCCAGGCGCTCCTGGTCGATTCTCTTCTGCTCTTCGGCCTGCTGCCCGGAAAGGTGGATCTCCCGGTAAGCCCGGTCCTGTACGTGCAGCAGGGTCACCGCTCCCTTGAGGTCGGCGGCCATCTGCTCCAGGTGCCAGAAGGCATGTTCGGCCGTCTCGGAGAAATCGGTTGGGAACAGAATGTGCGCGAAGAGCCGCTGGCAGACCGCGAAGCGACAGGTTGCTCCTTCGCCAAGAATCTGTATGCGGGCCAGCAGCACCGGCTTGTGCGCCGTCTGCAGCAGCTTGAAGGCGACGCTGCCCAGCACCGCCCGCTGCAGGATGCCGCGTCCTCGCGAGCCGATGAGAATGGCGTCCACGTTGTGCCGCTCGGCCAATTCGCTCAGGGTGCGGGCCGGAATGCCCAGGTGCATTTCGGTAGTGACTTCGATCCCCTGGCCTTCGAGGGTCGCTTTCTGGCGCATCAGGGGCGGTGAGGCCTCGGCCTCCATGGCGTCCTCCAGCCCCGGCGTGTTGGCGACGTAGATGATGTGGGCCAGTACCGCCTGCTTCAGGCCGGTGGCCTGCAGCTCGCCCGCACATTGCAGCAGGCAGTCGGAGGCGGGGGAAAGGTCGGTGGCGATGAGAATTTTCTCGAACATGACAGGGATCTCCCTTTCAGCGCAGCGATGCGGATTGCGGCTCGCCGACGAAATAGCGCCGCTGGAACCAGAAGGCGACATTCACCAGGCCGATCATCACCGGCACCTCCACCAGCGGCCCGATGACGGCGGCAAACGCCGCCCCCGAGTTGATGCCGAAGACGGCAATGGCGACGGCAATGGCCAGTTCGAAGTTATTGCTGGCGGCGGTGAAGGCGAGCGTCGTCGTCTTGCTGTAGTCGGCACCGACCTTCTTGCCCATGTAAAAGGACACCAGGAACATCACCACGAAGTAGATCAGAAGCGGGATGGCGATGCGCACCACGTCCATGGGGATCTGCACGATGAGGTCGCCCTTGAGGCTGAACATGACGACGATGGTGAACAGCAGGGCGATCAGGGTGATCGGGCTGATCTTCGGCACCACCACCGCGTGGTAGCGCTCGCGTCCCATGACCTTGACGCCGATCAGGCGGGTCAGCGCCCCGGCGATGAAGGGGATGCCGAGGTAGATGAAGACGCTCTCGGCGATCTCACCGATGGTGATGTCGACCACCGCCCCTTCCAGACCGAAGAACGGCGGCAGCACGCTAATGAAGAACCAGGCGTAGACGCTGAAGAAAAGCACCTGGAAGATGCTGTTGAAAGCAACCAGTCCGGCGGCGTACTCGGTATTCCCCTTGGCCAGTTCATTCCAGACGATGACCATGGCGATGCAGCGGGCCAGGCCGATCATGATCAACCCGACCATGTACTCGGGATAGCCCTGGAGAAAGACGACGGCCAGGATGAACATGAGGATCGGGCCGATGACCCAGTTCTGCACCAGGGAGAGGCCGAGAATCTTTTTGTTGCTGAAGACGTCGCCCATTTCCTCGTACCTGACCTTGGCAAAGGGCGGGTACATCATCAGGATCAGGCCGGCGGCGATGGGGATATTGGTCGTCCCGACGGTAAAGAGGTTGACGAAGTCCTTGACGCCGGGAACCAGCCAGCCGGCGCCGACCCCCACCGCCATGGCGGCGAAGATCCACAGGGTGAGATAGCGGTCGAGGAAGGAGAGCTTTTTTGAAATACCAGAGGACATGATGAATTTCCTTGTAGGGGCAGGCCTTGTGCCTGCCCGCCATTGGATCGGACAACCACAAGGGTTGCCCCTACGATTTGATAATGGGTCTGTAGGGGAGCTGCTTGCCGCACCCAGGGCGTGATGAATCACGCCCCTACGATTTGGCCAATTCCTTCTCGAAGAATTCCCGCATCGTCTTCCGGATCTCGTCGCGCACCCGGCGATAGACGGCCATCACCTCTTCCTCGGAGCCGGTCGCCTTGGGGGGATCTTCGAACCCCATGTGCAGCCGCTGCACCCCGCCGAAGAAGAGCGGGCACTTCTCGTTGGCGTCACCGCAAAGGGTGATGACGTAGTCGAAGGGCTGCCCCTCGTACCTGCTGATGTGGTCGGAGCTGTTGCCGCTGATGTCGATGCCGATCTCGGCCATTACCTGCACCGCCTTCGGATTGAGGCCGTGCGGCTCGGTGCCGGCGGAAAAGGCTTCAAGCCGGCCGGCAAAGTCGTGATTGACAATGCCATCGGCCATCTGGCTGCGACAGGAGTTGCCGGTGCAGAGGAACAGAACTTTTTTCTTCACTTCGACGGTCCTTTCCCTTTATAGTGAAACAGGGTTACATAGCTAAAATCCGCATGGGCGGATATAAAGAGCACAAAAAAAAACGACTCAGGCACAGACGGCCGTTTCCTTCTTCTCCAGGTACGCCAAAAGGGAAGCCTGATCGTCCTTTCCCTGCGGGGTCCCGGCCAACCGCCCCGGCAGGGCCGCCAGGAATTCCCGCGACAGCAACTCTTCGCCCTCAGCTAGCCGGTAGTACATCCAGACTCCCTGCCGCCGGTCCTCGACCAGACCGGCGTTGCGCAGGGTGGCGAGGTGGCGGGAGACTGTCGACTGGGGGAGGTCGAGGATGGCCATCAGGTCGCAGACGCACAGCTCCCCCGCGCCCAGAAGGGAAAGAATGCGCAGTCGGGTTTCATCGGAGAGGGCCTTGAAAAGCTTCGCTGTCTTCTTCATGGGGCAAACATATCCGCATAGGCGGATAAAGTCAACCCCATCTTGGCCAAAAAAGGGGAAATCGTGATCTCTCGTTTAGGACAACTGAGCTTGCTGCTGATGCTCACGTTGAGCATTATCCTCGCCTGGCCTCTGCGGGCGGAGACGGCCGACACGGACAAGCCGGTCGTGCGCTTCGGCGTCATCCCCCGCTACAACCCGATGGTCATGTATCGTTCCTACCAGCCGCTGATGGACTACCTGACTGAGAATACCCCCTATCGCTTCGAGCTCAAGCTCGCCCGCGATTATCCGGAGACAGTGTCCTTTCTGCGTCAGGGAATCACCCAGATCGCCTCCCTGGGAGACGTGACCTTTACCGAGGCGCGGGAAGGCTTCGGCGCGATTCCCATCCTCAAGCCGCTCAACGCCAAGGGAGAACCGTTTTACCGCAGCATCATCGTCGTCCGCGAGGACAGCCCCATCCGCACCCTCCAGGATCTCAAGGGGAAGACCTTCGCCTTCGGTGATCCCCATTCGACCTCGGGAAACCTCATCCCGCGCTATTTCCTTTTTCAAAACGGCATCACCCTCTTCGACCTGAAGGAGTTCTCCACCCTCGGCTCCCACGATGCGGTAGCCAAGGCGGTACTCAAGGGGAAGGTCGACGCCGGCGCCGTCAAGGACGTGATCGCCTACCGCTACCAGGCGCACGGCCTGCGCTTTCTCGCCGAATCCGGGCCGATCCCGGCGGTGCCGATCGTGGTGCGCAAGGACATCCCCGCAGAACTGGCAGCGGCAGTGAAGAAGGCACTGCTCGCCATCGATCCCACCGACCCCCGGCAGCGGGAGCGGATGAAGGAGTGGGACCCGGAATTCCGCCACGGCTTCGCCGAGGCCACAGAGGCGGATTATCAGCCGATTTTTCAGCTCATGGACGGCGTGCGGGGAGGCTGCGGAATCCGATGCCACTGATCCGGTCCCCCTTCGTCAGCCTGCGCACCCGCTTTATGGTGCTGGCGGTCCTTATGACCCTGGCCTCTTCGGCAGTCTGGGGGGCCTGGACCTGGACCCGGGAAAAGGACTTTCTCCACCAGCGCCTCTCCCGGGAAGGGGAGGCCCTGATGTCCACCATGGCCATACCGCTTGTCAACGCCCTGCTCTACGAAGAGATGGGGATCATCGCCGAGGGGGGGCTGCTCGACAATTTCATCGCCAACATCATGGCCAACGAGCAGCTGCACCCACTGTACGCGGT
>Ga0256865_1000691_pt1 | contig 11270 bp, 11 predicted proteins | sample RVTome_14_FD_187337 | JGI IMG/M metagenome (GOLD analysis project Ga0256865, IMG submission 187337) | Soil microbial communities from uranium-contaminated site in the Upper Colorado River Basin, Wyoming, United States - RVT145D125 HiSeq ... | reverse complement strand
AACGGGGAAAAGTCAACGAATGTTGATGAAGCGTACTCGAAGATGCGAAAACAGGCGGACATCTGCGCACCATGGCGGTTCCCTCTGTCCAAGTTCAATCTAAATGCGCATTAAAATACAGACTCTACTTAATCCTCTTTTTTTAACAACCAAGGACTCCATTACAGGCGGAAAGAAAAAAAATTATTGACTATGAAATCCTTTAAAACCTTTGTCACAGCACTCTTTTTTGTTTTTTCCCCTTTCCTTTCTTACCCATCTTTTTCAAACGAAATTGCTGAAACTCATTTTAAGCAAGGAATGGAATATAACAAATTAGGGGAATACATCAAATCCAGAGAAGAATTAATAAAAGCCGTCCACCTGAGCATTGAAACCGACAAATTCCATCAAGCATTGTTTTTTAATTACCTACAGACGCGCTCAGGGCCTAAGGGCATTACTTTCTACCAGGACATTGTAAATAAACATCCAAATATTCCCGCCGTTCACTATTGGCTGGGAAGACTTTATCTTCAAAGAAATTCCCTGCAAGAAGCCACCACCGAATTCAAAAAAGCAACCCAGCTCGCCCCCAACGATAACCACGCCTTTATTGCATTGGGGCATGCCTATTGGAAAATGGGAAATGTTGAGGGGGCATCTAAGGCTTATGATCAAGCCAACCAACTAACTCCTAATGTGGCCATCGTCAACGAAGGCCTTGGCAACGTTTTCTTTAAAAAAAAGGATTACCCCAATGCTCAGAGGGCGTTTGAAAAAGCCATTCAAATTGATCCTTCTCTGAATGATTCTCGGTTTTATCTTGGGCTCGTTTACGAAGAACAGGCCCAAATAGAAAAAGCCATCGAACAGTGGAAAGCAATATTGGAATCTGACCCCAACGTTTCAGAGGCACGAGAAAAACTGGCACGGATCTATTTCATGGGAGAGCGGTATGAGGATGCTGCTCGTGAATATTCTATGATTCTAAAAGTAAGACCGGGTTCCCCGGAAATCTACATGGCTTTCGGAGAGTCCTTGATTTTATTGGCCTCATCAACAGAAGACCCAGACAAATTAGCCCAGATCAAAAATTCAGCCATTGACGCTTTTCAACATACCCTCGATTTTGACCCAGGAAACGCCAAAGCCCGAAAATATCTTGAAACACTCACTGCAACAGGTGCTTCTCCAAAGTAAGAAAATCTAAAGAAAAAGGCTCCCTTAACTTACGAGCTGGGTCTACCATCGCCTTGGCATCCCCACCCGGTATATTTTACAACTTCCTGTTTTTGTTTCTCATTTCCCTTTTAAAAACTGTTGGAGGGTTGAGGATAGAGGTTGGTTTTGGAGAAATAAACCAAAAATTTCAACAAGATAAACTAGACAAACCAAACAAACCAGATTAACGAGATTGGTCCAAATTTAGGCACACCCTAAACTCATCATTTTATAATCCTGTAGATTTTTCAGATTCAAACTCCTTCTTGTACTAAACAACCTTAAAGTCAAATTCATATAACAATATTTCAAATTTTAATTGGTGAATGACAACTGCCCCGGCCGCTTCCTATGCTTTTCAATCCAGATGGTAGGATTGACGCAGGGTCAAAAACTGAGATAAACTGCAAGCAGTTGCGGAGCCTTATACACAAACACTAGAGATAGTCTCAGAATAATAACACGTACAACACAAAATGGTTTAATTGTATTACCAAAATTTAAAGACTGGGGATAGCCTAAAAAGTTTTTTAAATCTCTAGGGTTTAGGCAATCTTGCCTAATTATGGTAAGCGTCAGGAGGGAAAAGATGAGTTTTATCGGCATCACAAGCAGGATGAGAATAACTTCAACGGCGGTTGAGGAATTAATTTCTGGAAATGTTCCGATTGGTATCGGCGGTCGCCTCAAAGTTACAACCTCCTCCTTACAGAAGTTCGTTGACGGCGGTACCTCCATCGGCTTTGCATCTGTTATTGGTTGCACATCATCTAATCTCCAGGAGTTGCGCAATGCGATTGGCCATGAGGGACCTATAGGATTACTGATCGGGCTTTGCATTCAGCGGAAAAAAGGCTAACATATCGATACAAGGCTCATATCAGCGGGTGGTTATACGTCATCCCAAAAACATTGGTCTTCCTGATAGAGAAGGAATGTGAGCTACACGAAAAAGATTGTTTGCCTGGCCAACTCCCGGAAGCCACCTTCTGGCAGGTGCATCGCCGGGCGCGAGTTAATCTCGGAAAGATTTGGAACTTGGATTAGACCCGTAAGTACTCGCGAGACTCGGGAAATCTCCGAAGAGGAACGGCGTTACGAGGACGGCACAGATCCAAAAGTTTTGGACATTATCAAAATTGAAATGATGCAATCGGTTCCACAGGGTCATCAGAAAGAAAACCACCTTATCGATCATAACTATTACTGGGTGAAGAAAGGCTCCATCTCATGGGATGATCTTCAAAGGGCAGTGGAGAACCTCGCGGGTCCCCTCTGGATCAACGGATACTCGACCTCTTACGGTTTTAACGATCGCATCCCGGAAAACCTTCTTAGTCAGGTAGACCGATCGCTGTACCTAGTGCGCCCAAACACAATGAGTCTTATGATAGCAGCAGAGGGAGACACCTTCGGATCTCCCCGACGACGAGTTCGCGCTCAGTTCGATTTACATGGTCATTCCTATAATATTGTCGTCACAGACCCTTGGATAGAGAAAAAATATCTTGCAAATCCTGATGGCGAGACCAAGTTGAAGGACGTGGTGCTATGCGTAAGTCTTGGTGAAATTTTCAATGGCTATTCTTATAAACTGGCTGCCTCCGTGATCACGGCTAAAAGAGCTGAGTCATGAAACATGCCTAAATTAATTTACACAATAGGGCACTCGACCCATTCGATGAAAAAACTTATTACCTTGCTGACTGGGCATCATATTACAGCTGTTGCTGATGTACGCTCGTATCCTTACAGCCGTTTTAACCCACAATTCAACCAGGATTCCCTCCATTCCGCGTTGAAAACGGAAGGTATTTCTTATGTCTTTTTGGGACGCGAACTCGGTGGGCGCCCAGAGGATCGAACCTGTTACCTCAACGGTTCGGTTCAATACGACCGTCTTGCTAGCACAGATCTTTTTCAGAAAGGGCTTCAGCGGATTGTTGAGGGCGCAAAGAAGCATCAGATTGTGTTACTGTGCGCCGAAAAAGATCCGCTTACTTGCCATCGGACTATTCTTGTTTGCCGACATCTAGTGACTCGAGGGATCACAGTACAACACATTCTGGAAGACGGCAGTATTGAGAGTCACGACGAGGCACTTTTGCGGTTACTTAAAGAACTTGACCTTCCACAGGGTGATCTTGTTCAAAGCCGGGACGACTTTATCATTGAGGCTTACAAAAGACGAAGCCAACAGATTGCATACACCGAGAAGAATTGTTCACCTAACGAACCGCTTCGTGAGCTTTAAAAATGAAAATTTTTACCATAGGTTTCACCAAGACTTCTGCGGAGTCGTTTTTTAGCCGCCTTCAGAACGCTGGTGTGAAAAAGGTAATCGATGTCCGCTTGAACAATGTTTCGCAGCTCGCAGGATTTGCAAAGAGGGATGATCTTCGCTACTTTCTCAAGGTCCTTTCTGGGATTGAATATATTCACCTACCAGAGCTCGCACCAACCCAGAATTTGCTTGACGCATATAAGAAGCATAAGGGATCGTGGGCGGATTACGAGAAAAAGTTCATAGATCTGATAAAAAATCGTAAAATCGAGGATAAAATTTCTCGCGAAACTGTTGAAGGGGCTTGCCTCCTCTGTAGCGAGGATAAACCACACCACTGTCACCGAAGGCTAGTGGCAGAGTACCTTAAAAGTAAATGGGAGAATCTGGACATCATACACCTTTGATTTTGGGAGTCGGGGTCGGACCAAGCTAACAATTTGGTATGAAAGGTTAAACATCCAAAATACGGGCATTTTTCGGATCTTAAGAGCCTGTCCGGTAAATAGGTTTTTGGCCACTTTTTGAGCCAAAGGAACGAATATCTTACTCCTTTTCACGTGAAAATGGGTTTGTCGGACAGGCTCTTAAGAAACTTTTTTCGCCCCTAAAAAGCGTGTTTTAAGAAGCAGGGGAACTAAATTCTGATCGGCACTGGATTCAGACGGATTCCTTGGAATGCTCTTTTTAACCTCAAAAAGATCCGTTTAAGCCGAATTTGGGAACCATTTTTTAATTCTTATATAATTATTTCAATCCCTTACCTTGGTCCGACCCCGGCCCTGCCCTGGGTAATGCACACTCACCTTCCCATGCCCGCCGCATTTACGACCGTGCTTTCCGTACAGGTATCGGACTTTGAAGATATTAGCCTTCTCATCCAGCAGGGTCGCCTCCTATGCGGTTTCTGTTCGTCAGGCCAGCGTTTTGCCTGCGGCTTCCTTCGGATTCCACCTCGCGATGGACACCCTTGCCGTCCGGCTAACGATTCCCCCTGTCGGGTTAGTAGGAGACTTTCACTCCCAAGTAAGTGCGCCCTGCCGGGCGCACTAAAGATAATTTCCCTTTTCGGGATCGGTCAGAATAGACTTGAGCCAAGAGCAGATTTGACCCCTTCTCAAGAGCAGATTTGACCCCTTCTTCCCCTTCTCATAGACTTGAGCCAAGAGCAGATTTGACCCCTTCTCCCTTCTTCGCTGATAAAAAGGGTAGAGTTATGTCCAAATCATGCTTCAGCTTTTCATGCAGGGAGTAATTTGTATCTAGGGCCTGATCATCAAACCTAACCTTATAGGTGGCGCTACCGAATCCTCTCTCTTTTTCTAACCTAACTGGCAATAAAATCAGAGGAGAATTAAAGGGAGTTTCGCTCTCCTCTTGGTCATACCAACGAAGGAATCCCATCGCGAGATGAAGATTATTAGCCCCAGTTTCCTCAATAATAGTTTTGTGCCCTGTGAAGGGTGAAGGGGTCAATGAAGTGAAGGTGAAGGGGTCATGAAGTGAAGGGGTCGTGAAGGGGTCAAATCTGCTCTTGGCTCAACTTGAAAAGTTTAATTAGAAAATTCAATTCGAGTTGAAGGAATAAATTTAATGAAAACCGGGACGGACCAAAGTAAGATGGGCAGCAGAGAATTTGAGTCTTAATCGGGTTTTACTTTGGACAACAAGCGACTTGACCCCCATTCTGGAGGATGAAAACATTACCAAGTCGGAAATGGCCCGTCGAATGAAAACAAGCCGTTCCCAACTTGACCGTTTGCTTGATCCCGGTAACGTTACTGTCCAACTGGACACCGTGATGAAGGCTGCTGCTGCACTCGGCAAGGATATGCACATTGAATTGGTTAATAAACGTAGGAAAGTCGCCTAATAAAGAGCCCGAAAAATTCTTGTAAAAAGGGGTCGAGCCTATGTTTGTTGGTTGAGCAAGAAAAATCCAATGAAATGCAAAGTGTGACAATAGAAAACTGTCTCAACAGAGGGCTGCACCCTAAAACGATGTGCCAAAAGTGTGTCAAAACTAATGGTTGTGAATGGACTTGAATGGTTACATTGCCATTTAAATGATAGGATTAGAAAAGTTTTACCGACGGTGTTCTGACATTTCGTTCCTTTCATTACCCCTGAGTTTCGGGTAGTTTTGGACTTAAAATCCCTCGGGGGGAGACTCCCGTGCCGGTTCAAGTCCGGCCTCGGGCACCAGAGAATTTGAATAATTTTAATTTTTGTTTTGGACAACAGGCAACTTAATCCCTTTTTTTGACCCGACTGACTTTTACGCTTGACGACTAAAATCAGTAAAACCAAAATTGATCAACTTGGAGATCGGTTAAGGAAAGACCGTATAACCGAGGCAGACTTAACTCTTTTAGATGCTTATCGGCTGTCCTTTGGTGAAGCTTATGAAACAGTAGTAAGGACAATTCGAAAAAAATTTAAACTCGTACCCACAGGGAGGCCTGCCAAGTCTACAACTTCTATAAGGGAGAAGCTTCTACGGGAAAGTATTAGGCTTACACAGATTCAGGATATTGCTGGATGTAGGATCGTTGTTCCTGATATCGAGAAGCAAGACCAGGTAGTTGATTCGCTCCACGAAAACTTCCCTGAAGCAACGTTAGTTGACCGCAGACAAAAACCAAGTTATGGTTACCGGGCGGTTCATGTAATTCCAGAAATCAATGGTAAATTAATAGAAATTCAAATACGTACTTCGCTTCAACATCTCTGGGCAGAACTCTCTGAAAAGGTGTCAGATGTGATTGACTCGGCCATTAAGTATGGGGGTGGGCCAGATAATGTTAAAGAACCCCTAATGGAAATGTCAGAAATAATCTTTGAAAACGAATTTAAGGAGAAAAAAGCGAAATCTCTTAGAAGAAAGTTTCTAAATTTAAAAGAAATTCCTCCAGACCTTAAATCTGAATTAAATGGGTTAGATAAAAAAGCTTCCAACGCAAAACATAACGTAATGAAATCCCTTTCAGAAATTATTTCTGGATTTGAAAAAATAAGGAAGAAAACCGATGATTTTTCTAATTGAATACGAACGAACTAAAGGCAAAGTAATTTATAAAAAATCTTTTAAGGATTCTCAAAAAAAAGAGGCTGAAAAATCTCGCCTTGAACTGGAGTTAAAGCTGAATCGTGATGGAATAAACCATGAAGTAGTTTTATTAGAGGCGGAAAGTGAGAATGCTCTTAAAATTACGCATCAGCGTTACTTTAGTGATATTAGCGAAATTGGAAAACGCTACAGATAATTATTTGGTTTGAAACCGATTTACTTCCCTTGAGTTTCCTATGGTTTTAGACTTAAAATCCCTCGGGGGCAAAACTCCCGTGCCGGTTCAAGTCTGGCTTCGGGCACCGTGAACCCGTGAACCGGGGGTGAAGAGGTCAAATCTCGTCTTGGCTCAACTTGAAAATTTTAATTAGAATAAAGGGGTCAAATCTGCTCTCGGCTCAACTTGGAAATCTTAATAAAGATAAAGGGGTCAAATCTGCTCTCGGCTCAACTTGGAAATCTTAATAAGAGAATTCCATTCGAGTTGAAAAAAAAGTCGCTGGGGTTGGACCAAGATAAAGGGGTCAAAAGTCAAAGGGTCAAATCTGCTCTCGGCTCAACTTGGAAATCTTAATAAGAGAATTCCATTCGAGTTGAAGAAAAGGTCGCTGGGGTTGGACCAAGATAGGGGGTTGAAATTTTTGCAAAAGAATTAAATAATGGCCTTCAAATTTTACTTAAACAGATCTTTTCGGGATTGAAAAGAATGTTCTAAGAAATCCATTCTTATGACCGGGGCTAACCGCATTGTATTCCCCATTGTGCCTGGCACATCCCCCACTGGTTTCATAAGTACAAATCCTTAGCTTGGTCTGACCCCGGTCCCCCCCCGGATAAACTTAATTCTCGTTTATTGTTTTCATGCCAATAAAAGGGGATTACTTCGAATGCTAATTGATAGATTATTTTAATTGTATTATTCTTAATTAAACCAAAACTTATAGGAGGTGAACCATGATGCCATCTCCCGAAATGGGGGTTCTCGCTAGCCTAATTCCCCTATTTATTATGAGCATACCCTTTGTAATATTAAATGCGATGATTGCAGCACGAAAGGGAAAAAGTTCAATTCTTTTTGGGTTGCTCTCTGTTTTGCCGGTGTTTAGCCTTTTTTTATTTTTGTACCTTATATCGAAAACCGATAAAGAAATTAATGATAAGTTGGATCACATAATTAAACTTCTACCCCATTCTTGATATTAAAAAGTTAAAATTTCTAATATCTAAATTTCAAAAACCGCAGCTCCTTTTTCGGTCCTCAAATATCAACTGACACCACCTAAAATAACCTATCACCCAATTCATAAAATGATTCCTAATCAGTTGTTTTTTATTTTATGTTGGCTTATAGTACCCGATGACCCCAGGAAAAATAACGCCCTTAAAATCTCTTTTTTGTTTCTTTTTTTATGGTATTCAGTTCCATTTCCTTGTGCTCTTATTAGAATGTTGTTTTTTAACAAAAGGAGGAAGTTCCTATGCAAAGGATGATTAATAATGGGAAAATGTTTTTGTGTTTTGTTTTGGTTGCTCTGGGTTTTACCTTTTTGGGATGCACCCAGAAGGAGAAAGAGGATGGACAAAACGCCGAACCCACTTTGGAAGCTCCTGAAATGGAAGAAGGTATGGAAATGGAAACCCCGGATATGGAGGAATCCATGGATAAGGAGGAAGGGGAAGAAGGGAAAGATATGGATAACGATAGGGAGGGAGGTTAAAAGAACAAAGGTTCAAGCCCGGCCTCCTGGAAAAAACATTTTTCTGCTTTCTACTTGGACGATGAGCCGCAAGCTCTTTTTACTGGAAACTGCCACCTTTTGGACGACAGGCGATTCCACACTTTACCGATTGACAGAACGCCATTCGTTAAACTGTGAAAACGAAAGCTAAAAGCCCTTATTGACGGACTCTTTAGGTCAAGGGTTTCATAAACACCCGATATTATATTGATTGACTGGAGGTCCATTAGGGTAGATATCCTGATAGGCCTTTTAGGGACAAAGGCGTCAATTCTTTGGGTGGGGCGTCACTTCTCTTTTAAAGGAAAATCCCTTCCATTTCTCATCAATCCTGAACAACATCGATCATGCTGAGATCAATTGCAAAGCTGTTGAAAGTGTTGAATTCGGACGCGGATCCTGGACAGATCAGTCTCGGATTTTGTTTTGCAATGGTGGCTGGTTTCACCCCCTTGATGAGCCTCCATAATCTTTTGGTACTCCTCCTTGTGCTGGTCCTGCGTGTTAATCTTTCGGCATTCATACTTGGGTGGGGGTTTTTCTCGGTGGTTTCTTTTGCACTGGATCCGGTCTTTGATCGTGTGGGATGGACCATCTTAATGGCGGACCCTTTAAAGGGACTGTGGAGCAATCTTTACAATCAGACCCTCTGGCGGATAGAACGGTTCAATAACACTGTTCTCATGGGAAGCCTACTGACATCCATCATTCTATTTTTTCCCTTCTTCCTGTTTTTTAATTTACTCATCCGCCGTTATCGGCAACATGTTCTGGCCTGGGTTTTGAGGAGCCGCATCATGAAGGCCTTTCAGGCGTCCAAGGTTTATCAATTCTACCAAGCCGCAAGGGGGTGGGGGGCGCTTGAATGATAAAGTGGTTTCGATGGCAAGGGTTCGTTGGATTTATTTTGGTTACTGTTTTGTTGGGGGCCTTCTTTTTGATTTTTATCGATGGGTTGATTAAACATGCCATTGAAAAGACGGGGACGCTTATCGTAGGGGCAAAGGTCGAATTAGAAGATGCCGATCTAAGGATGGCACCGTTTGGGGTTGTCCTCAAGGGGCTGCAGGTGACCAACCCCAACCGACCGATGACGAATGCCGTTGTGGTACCCCGGATTGTTTTTTCCCTTAATCTTTTGGAAAAACTTCAACACAAAACCATTATTGAAGAGATGGTGGTTGAAGAGATGAAGTTCAACTCCGATCGAAAAACCTCTGGGGCCATCTCAAAGCGAACCGATGTGATTCCGAATGCTGTGAAGCAAAAGCTCCTGGATAAATTTCAATTACCTTCCCTGGATATTCCAGATGTCAAAGATATCTTAGAGCGGGAAACTTTATCAACTCTGAAAAAGGTGGAAGCGATACGGGGGGATATTAAGACCGAAAAGGAAAAATGGGAAAGGCGGGTTGATGGACTTCCGAAAAAAGAAAAACTTGAGGATTACCGAAACCGGATTAAAGAAATACAAAATTCTGAAAAAAAAGGTGTAGAAGGAATTTTGGGAGGGGTGTCAGGGGTTGTTCAGCTTAAGAAAGACATAACGGCCGATCTGGACCGACTTAAAGAGGCTCGAGGGGCTTTAAAGGGTGATATTGAAACCCTAAAGAATCAAGTTAAGGAGGCAAGGGATGCCCCTTCCGAAGATGTTCGCCGTTTAAGGGAAAAATATTCACTCTCTACCGAAGGGTTGTCTAATGTCAGCCGGCTCCTTTTTGGGGCTTTGGTTGCAGAGTGGGTAGATGATTATCTCGGATGGTATCAGAGGTATAAGCCCTATCTTGAACGTTACGCGATCAGTAAGGAAGGCGTTACCGTGACCAAACCCCTTCGGGCTGCGGGGCGAGATGTTCATTACGAAGAAAAGAATCCACTGCCCAGTTTTCTGATTCGCACCGCGGATGTTTCCGTTGAGGTCCCCGCGGGAATTTTGTCCGGGGAGGTAACGAACATTACCCCGAACCAGAATGTTCTTGGAGCCCCGCTACGCTTCCGCTTGGCCGGTGAGAAACTCAAGGACCTTGAAAGTGTCAAAATTGAAGGTGAAATGAACCGGCTTAAACCCTCAAAACCCCGTGACGTTGTAAAATTAGATATGAAAGGGGTTAAAGTCAAAAAGATCGCACTCAGTAAAAATGACCGTTTTCCGGTAGACCTTCGTCATGGACGCGCCGATTTGGAAGGTAATTTCATCCTTTCAGAGGGGAAATTGGAAGCCCATCTATTGACCCGACTTCAGGATGCTGCGTTGGATGTGAAGCTTGATGAGAATGCAAAATGGCTTGCCAAGGCGATGGCTTCTACCCTTTCGGATGTGAAAAGGTTCACAATACAAGCAACAATTTCGGGAAGTCCTGAGGACTATGATGTGAAACTCAGCTCTGATTTAGACGGGGTTTTAAAAGATGCAGTCGGCAAACAGGTTCGGGATCAAGCAGCCCAATTCGAGGAAAAACTTAGAAACGCCGTTTCCGAAAAGGTGAAGGACCCTTTGGCGGAATTGGATTCCAGTCTTGGTGGGTTAAACGGTTTTGCCGAAGAATTAACCTCCCGTCTTACCATGGGAGATGAGTTGCTTAAAGAACTTGCCCAAAGCGGAACAAAAGGTCTAAAGCTACCGTTTTAGAGCAAAAACTTAAAATTTTAGGAAACCCTTTAGGGGTTTCAAGTCCAGACTTAGTGCTCTTTTTCGTAAATTCACTAGCGTATTTTGGCGGTGTTGAAATCTGAGTCTATCATTCCCGAATGTTTTATCGGGCCCGCCCCCGCCTGTCCGGCAGGCAGGAATCCAGGCTCTTTAAAATCAACAACTTCTGGATTCCCGCTCCCCGATAAAGGCATTCGAGGACAGGTTTCGCGGGAATGACGGCTAATGCATAGAATATAGATTGTTCTTGAAAATCTGTAGTGCTTACAGCTCAGAGGGAAGCTCCGCGCTATACTTTTCGGAGGATAATGTCATCGTAATTAT
>Ga0256865_1000690_pt1 | contig 11272 bp, 12 predicted proteins | sample RVTome_14_FD_187337 | JGI IMG/M metagenome (GOLD analysis project Ga0256865, IMG submission 187337) | Soil microbial communities from uranium-contaminated site in the Upper Colorado River Basin, Wyoming, United States - RVT145D125 HiSeq ... | reverse complement strand
ACCCACCCCGAAGGTCGAATCCTGCAAGTTGTTTTTGCGGAAAGAAAATACGATTTCCAGTTGGGTCCAGTGCCCGTATTGTGACCGGTTTCAATCCTCAGGGCGGCAGCGCGTTTTTCAGGGCCTCCAGTTCCGGTTCGCCCGGCCCGAGCGGCAACACGACTCTGCCGCGACGCACTGCCGAACGGCATGCCGCCATCATGATTTCAAAGCCCTTCAGGGCGCTCTCGCCGTTGCAGGGGTGAACCTTGGCGGGATCGTCGAGCCAGGCGGCGATATCCTGGACATAGGGCCGCATATCGTGAACGTAATCCATGCAGCCGGGACCGGAAATCACTCCGTGCGAGTCTTGCGTGACGGCGCGCCATCCTCCGCCCGTCAAGACCTCGGCGAATCCATGCGTGCCTTGCGCGCCGATGCGGCACTTGCGCCACCAATAATCCACTTCCGGCACGTCGGGTGCTCCGTCGCCGCATTCGATGACGCCGCGAACCCCGTTGTCGAAATGAACCAGGGCGGCGATATGATCGGGTGAAGCATGCACGTCCGCGAACTTCTCCCGGCCGGCGGCCTGGCCCATCACCCATTCCGCTTCCGCATGGCCGTTGTACCAGCGGACATACTCGATGAGGTGCGTCATCATGTGCATCATCCATCCCGTGGCGTGTCCGTAGACGGTATGAATCCGGCCGATGGCCCCGCCCGCGATGATCTCCTTCACCCTCCGGTAATGCTCCCCGTAACGGTGCTGATGGCTGACGACGGATTTTACCCCGGCCTCGCGTAGCAGCTTGTCGATCTCCAGCGCTTCGTTGGTGGAGGCGGCCATCGGCTTTTCGTACGCAATAAGCTTCACGCCGGCTTCCACTCCTGCGCGGATTAGCGGGAGCCTGACCTGCGGCGGCGTGCAAAACGCGAAGACGTCGGGCCTGGTCTCGGCCAGAACCCGGGCGACGTCCGTGCCGGCACGGGCTTCCGGGAACTTTTGCCTGGCGGTCTCCAGCCGTTCGGGGGTCCGATTGCACAACCCGACGACGCGGAACCGCGGATTGCCGGCGAATGCCTCGGCGTGATGCATCCCCCGCTTGCCCAGGCCCGTCACGGTCACGGTGTACGTTGCGGAAGCGACGCTCATGCACTCTTCCTGGCGTATTTCCATGCGCAGCAGGCGTCGATGACGTAGTCGATCTCGGTCTGCGTCAGCTCCGGGTACATGGGCAGGGATATCACGCTGGCCGCGGAACTTTCGGTCAGCGGCAAGCGGACATTCAGGTCCGCCGCCTTCCCCCATGGATAGCCTTCCTGCTGGTGAATGGCGATCGGGTAATGGACCTTGGCGTCGATTCCCGCATCGTTCAGGTAGTTGAGTACATCGTCCCGCCCCGTCGTCTCGATCACGTAGAGATGATAAACGTGCCGGTAACCGGGGATTTCGAATGGGAGCTTGAACCCCGTCTTCTCCAGGCCGGCGGTGTACATGGCGGCGATCTCGCGCCTCCTCTCGCTCCAGACGGGTAGTTGTTTCAGCTTTACCCCGAGAATCGCGGCGTGCAAATCGTCGAGGCGGCTGTTGTACCCCATGCTGTGATGGGAGCGCTTGACCGAGCCGTGGTTGCGCAACGCCCGGATGCGGGAGGCGATGTCCTCCCGGTTCGTTATGACGGCGCCGCCGTCGCCGAACGTGCCAAGGTTCTTCTGGGTGATGAAGCTGGCGCAGACGGCGTCGCTCAACTCGCCCGCGGCGAACCCGTCGCCGTGCGCGCCGATCGCCTGGGCGCAATCTTCGACGACGTGCAGACCATGGCGCTTCGCGATCTTCGATATCGCCCGCATGTCCGCCATCTGGCCGTAGAGATGGACCGGCACGAGGGCCTTGGTTCTGGGCGTGATCGCCGCCTCGATCCGGCCGGGATCGATGTTGCAGGTGTACGGCTCGATCTCCACGAAGACGACCTTGGCGCCCGTGAACCAGATCGCCTCGGCCGTCGCGAAGAAGGTATTCGCCGTCGTGATCACCTCGTCGCCCGGGCCGATCCCCAATGCGAGAAACGTAAGCCAAAGGGCGTCGGTGCCGGAGTTGACGCCGACGGCATGCTTCATCTCGTGGAAGGAAGCCAATTCCCGCTCGAACCGCGCAAGCGCGGGCCCCAACACGTACTCGCCGCTCTCGAGCACGCTGTGAATTGCCGCATCCAGTTCCGCTTTCAGGTCGTGGTACTGCCGGACATGACCGTAAAATCCTACTTTCATAGCCGTCTCCTTCCGTCGCGGAGATCCATAAATTAGAGTGAGCAAGGCGGCCCCATGGTTTCCTGCCTCCCGTCGGTTCCCGAATGTCGGCGGCTTGCACCGGCCCCCCCGCAAAAGGCAGTACACTGAAAATTAGCCCCCGGAAAATGCCGACATCGGGAGAGGGGGGGCGATGGAACGCATTCCCGCAATCCTCATCGGGCGCACGACCCTGACAAGGAAGCCGGAATAATGTGCGGCATCGTCGGTTACACCGGTCCGAACCAGTGCGTGCAGATCCTTCTGTCCGGACTGGGAAAACTGGAGTATCGCGGGTACGACTCGGCGGGTGTCGCCGTCCTGGACGGCGGACGGATCGCCATACGCAAGAGCGAGGGGAAGCTCGCGCGCCTGCTGGACCTGGTCGCCCGGGAGCCCATAGCGGGAACCTGCGGCGTGGGGCATACGCGGTGGGCGACCCACGGACGTCCCTCCGACATGAATGCCCACCCCCACCAGGCCGGGGCCGTGGCGGTTGTCCACAACGGGATCGTCGAGAACTACCGGACCCTCAAGGAGAGGCTCCAGGCACGCGGGTGCCGATTTACCTCCGAGACGGACACGGAGGTGATCCCACATCTGCTGGACGGACTTGTCGCCTCGGGCCTGTCGCTGGAGGAGGCGGTCCGCAGGACGATCGCCCTGATCGATGAATGGATGCCGGTGCTGGTCCTTTGCTCGAAGGGGGAGTCCTACGAGAAGACCCTGTCCAACCTGGAAGAGGCCCGCGCACGGGGGGGGCGGGTGATCGCCATCGGCACGGAAGGGGCCCTCGCGCAGGCGGAAAAGGCCGAGGAGGTCTTTTACCTTCCCGAGTGCGGTATGTTTGCCCGTCCCATCGTCGAGGTCGTCCCGCTGCAGCTCCTTGCTTACCACATGGCGGTGCTCAAGGGTACCGACGTCGATCAGCCGAGGAACCTCGCAAAAAGCGTCACGGTCGAATAAGGCCGAAGAAATTCAGCGCGCACGCCGTAACGCCAGGAAGACCCCCGCCAAAACCGCGAGGATCAAGAGGGATCGAGATGAGCGGATCACCCTTCGGAATGGCAGCTATCCAGCACCGCGCAGGAGGGAATCTTTTAAACCTCGGATTGGACGAAAAATGGGGACTAGAATAGAAATTGTCGCCGCCGAAGCGGTGGGAGAAACGGTGGGAGGGGAGGAGGGCGGGCCTTGGCGAATCGGGCACGACATCTCTTGGACGAGGCGCGCAAGGCCATCGCATCGATCGAAGAGCGGATTCGCTGCCATCCGTACCTGGAGGCCGTGGAGGCGCGGCGGGTGGAGAAGGGGAAGCTGGCGCTGTTCGCGGGCCAGCAGTGTCACATCATCGAGAGCGACCTCCGCAGCGTGGCGCTGATCGTGTCCCGGGCAGAGTCGCAGGGTGCTCGGGACTTTCTCGGCGGGATGATGCAAGGGGAACGCGCGGCCCTGGAGGCCTTGGAGCCCTTAGGGCAGGCGTTGGGCCTATCGCCGGAACAGCTGCATGCGGTTGAGCCGCTCCCCGGCGCGTTCGCCTACAGCGCGTACGTGACCTGGCTCGCCACTTACGGGACGCCCGCGGAATTCGTGGGGGCCTTTCTGGTCAACCTGGATGCTTGGGGCGAGAACTGCGGCCGGATCAGCCGGGCGCTCCAGACGGGTTATCGTCTCTCCGTGCAGGACGTCGCCTTCTTCGATCTGTTTGCCAGCGCGCCGCCCGGGTTCGAGGAGCAGGGCCTGGCAGTGGTGGAGGAGGGGCTGGGACAGGGAGCGGATCCCTTGCGCATCCTGCGTGCGGCCCGCCTGCTGCAAGGGTTCGAGTTGCTGTATTGGGACACGATGTGGGAGGCCGCCAAAGGCTGACCTCCACAGGCCCGCCGCAAGAGGGGAGAGGCCCGGCACCTTAGTCCATTCTTTTCGATCTGTGAAGGTGTAGGGAATCGAAAGGGGAGTGGCCGTCGGGGTGCGCCCCCGGGGGGTATCGTCCCCATTGTTCCCACAGCGGTCGTCTACGACCTGGGCTACGGGGATAGCGCCTTCCGTCCGGATTCGGCGATTCGAAGAAAAGTCTATGAGGAGATCCCCGGCTCCCTGCCTGCTCCTATACTGGAAAGTAGCGCAGGAGGACATCAATCATGTCAGGGGAAGCGGCGGAAGCATACACAGGGGGCAAGGAGGATCGAATCGCTCCGGCACCGCAACGGCCCGAACACGACGTTCTGGTGGTCGGGGGAGGTCCGGCCGGACTTTCCGCTGCGGCCTACTGCGGGCGAAAATTCCTCAGCACGGCGGTCTTCGAGGGAGACTGCTGGGGGGGGATCCTCACCCGGTGGTGCCCCGACAAGAAGATCGACAATTATCCGGGAACGCCCCCGGGAGTGCGCGCCGACGAGCTTGCGCAGTCGCTCGTGGATTTCGCCCAACGCGCCGGCGTCGACCTTGTCGAGAAAAGGGTCGAAGAAATCTCGCGAGACGGGGAGATCCTCGCGGGGGGCGTGAAATACCGTGGAAAGGTGGTCATCCTGGCCAACGGGAGCACGGCCGCGGAGGCCGGCATCCCCCGCGAAATGGAGTTGGCCGACCACGACGGCGGAATATTTTACAAGATTCCCGATCCTTCCCGATTCCGCGGAAAGCGCGTGATCATCGTTGGAGGGGGGGACACCGCCCTCTCCCACCTTCAGCGACTACAGGGAATCGCCTCGCGGATTACCCTTGTGCACCGCCAGAAAACATTGCGATCCGAGTATGGAGCACCGGAAATACAGGACGGGGATGGGGAAGTTGCAATATTTCTGGAGACCGCTGTGGACACGATTCTGGGGGAGGACCGCGTCATGGGAGTTCGCCTCAAGGACCTCGCCAGCGGAAAGACGCGCGACTTGCCGGCCGACGCCGTGGTGATGGCCGTAGGGACGAAGCCCAACTTCGCCCTCTTCCGGGACCTTGGCGTTACCCTGGACTCCAAGGGCCAGGTCGTCGCCGATCCGTGGCAAAGAACGAACATCCCGCGTATTTTGGCGATCGGGGACATATCCTCCCCGCTGAAGATGATCGTCACCGCCGTGGCGCAGGCCGCCGTCGCCGCGCACCAGGCGTACGTGGAAGTCCGGTCCCCCTACTGGAAATAAGCGGAGCCGGGATGGATCCGCCACCGGGGACGGGAATTCACGCTTCGGGGTTCTCCTTTCGGCGGTCACGCCGCCGACTTCGCCTCCTTGGCGAGCAGGATCCGTTTGGCTTCGGCCATCGCCTTGAGCTTGCCGAACGCGATTTCGCGGCGCAGGTGGTTCATGCCGCAAGAGCTCGTGATCAGGGTCTGCTCGGGCGTCAGCCAGCGTAGCCGGGTGATTCGCTCCGCAATCACTTCCGGAGCCTCCACGTTGGGATCCTGAACGTCGACCGCCCCCACCGCCAGACGTTTGTCTCCCAGCCGCCCTTCGTACCGATCGGCAAAGTCGTGTTCTACGAGCAGCACGTCGCATCGGATCCTGCAGATCAGATCGGTGGGGTATCTGCCGTAGTCGAAGTACCGGTGGCCGATCTGTCCGTCGTATTCCTCCCCGACGGCGTAGTTGCCCTGGCACACGTGCACATGGACGGACGTTTTTTTCAGGCCCTCCACCGCCAGGTTGATTGCCTCCACGGCCGCCTCGACCTCCGCGTCGTCGGAGACTGCGAACAGCGGTTCGTCGATCTGCACGTACCTGCACCCCGCCGTTTCCAGATCCCGGAAGTTCCGGTTGAGGACCTTCGCCAGGTCCTGCATCATCTTCCCGATGTCACCGTAATGCTCGTCGAAGGCAACCTTGGCCAGCATGTGGGGGCCCGTCATGGTGACCTTCACGTCTCGATCGGTCTGGGAGGAAACCGTCCGGAACTCCTCCACCAACCCCAGGTCGGCATAGCCGATCGAGCTCACGCATACGGCCGCCGGATGGAACACGTCCGGGTCCTTCTTCGTGATCGGTTTGGGCCGGGTTTCCTTCGCAAAACCGGGGAGCTTCTCCCAGAAGAAATTGAGCATGGCGTTGGGCGGCGCATGGCGGTTGTTCGTGCGCCGGTGCATCTCCCCGCCCGTCAGGATGTCGATTCCCGCGACCTCCTGATCCTTGACTGCCGCCTGCGTGCAGCGGAACTGGGCGTCGGCCATGTCGGCTCGGGAGAGCTTGCCCGCCTCGACCTCTTTCTCAAGCGATTCGTACCACCGGGGGACGCTGTAAGACCCCACGACGGTGGTCAGATATTTCGCGTATTTAGAGTATGCAGTCATGAAAGCGATCCTCCTTCCAGATTCCCCCCAAAAAGATTAGATGACCTTACCGAACCCCATCGCTTCAAATGTCAAGAACTCGGGTGCGGCCGGGGAAGCTGTTCTAAAACAGGTGGAGTGCCAGGCCGCGAGGGCGACGGCGCGAGCGGATCACCTCCCGGGAGAATCGCAAGTACGGAAACGTCTCCGCTGCCGGTGGTGTCAATAGTGTAGGTAGGCCGGATGAAACTGCTCTTCGTCATCATCGACGAGAACGGGAAAATGGAGTGCGTTTCCGAAACATTCGTCCGGAGGGTCAGGCAGGGACCAAGGTGACTGGCCGGACCTTCGGGTTATTGCCAAGGCGCCGGGAAAGACACACCCCGGTGCTTTTCTGTTGATCCACCCCGTGTCGCGACGTTTACTTTGTCGTCTATTCCTCTACGGAAGCCCCTTGAGGATCTCGTCCATATCTTGCGCCGAAAAGGCCTTGAGTGTCTCCGTCTTGGCGTTTCCCAACATCCCCAGGCGCAGCGCCACGCGGCTCATGGTTTTGTCATCGGGGGCATCCACCACCAGCACGAGGTCGTAGCGCCCCATGGTCCAGAGGAGCTCCCTGACCTTCAGCCCCGCCAGCTCCGCCATCTCCCGGAAAGTTTTCGCACGTTGGGTCGTTTGCTTCACATTCCGCATCCCCTGTTCCGTCAACTTGACCAGGCCGATGTAGGTCGGCATCGTTCTTCTCCTTTCCATATCGGATGTGGAGTTCTGATGCGCTCTGCAGAATAGAATCTCTAATAATAAGATGGGGTTATACTACCCTTGGATTCTTTCCGACGGAACGTGCGAGCCATCGATTTACCACGGAAGGGAGGTGCGATATGAGCATTCCGAGCACAAGAGAGCGAAAAGTTCGTCCGACGCATCCTGGCGAGCAGGAACTTCGAATTAGTGACGAGAGGATCAAATGAAGAAGACGAAACAGAAGATGTTGGAGAAAAAAGGATGGAAGGTGAGTACGGCCGAGGGTTTCCTGGGTTTGTCCCCGGTGGAAACTCAGTGGATCGAGAAGAAATTAGCGTAAAGAAAAACAGGTTCTGGGCACACTTTGGGCACAGTCGGATGAGACCTTCGGGTAGCCCACTCCGAAGGTTGATACCTTCAAGTTGTATTATCGGAATGAATAAACGATCTGTAGTAACGGCCAGTGGCCATATTGTGGCCGGAAAACTGGTATAGTGCGCACATCCCTTTTTCCGATATACCTTTTATATCCTTCCGTACCAGTGGAGGAACCGTTGCATCGCACGCGTTTCGATCGAAGGGCGATTATGAAGGCCGCCGCGGGGGGCGCGTTCCTCCTCCTCTCGGGGAAGGCGTTCCCCAGCCTCGCTGCAGCGGGCGCCGCATCCCCCGGCCCGAAGGGGAGTCTCTCCCTATTCAACACCCATACCGGCGAACGGCTCTCCGTTGACTACCGGGACGGAAGGGGGGAGTACAACCCGGAGGCGGTTTCCGCCTTGAACCGCATCCTGCGCTGCCACTACACCCAGCAGGTTGCCGAGATGGACCTCCGGGTGATCGACTTCCTGAACGCCGTGGACAGGAGCCTGGGCGGCGGAAACGACATCCATATCGTCTCCGGGTTCCGGTCCCCGAAGTACAACGAGAAACTCGCCCGCCGGGGACAGGGCGTAGCCCGCCACAGCCTCCACCTCCAGGGGAAGGCGATCGACTTTCGGATCCCCAAAGCGAGCCTCCAGTCGCTGCGGGAGGCCGCCCTCCGGCTGCAGGAGGGCGGAGTGGGGTACTATCCCGGGTCCGGGTTCGTCCACATCGACTCGGGAAGATTCCGCACCTGGTAAAGTTCCGCCTCCGCGTCCGCAACAAGCCTCGCTTTCACCAAGCCCTCCTCTTCCGAATCCCATGCCCCCAGGAAATCCTCCAAGCCATTCCCGACTTTTCCGCCCGCACGTCCGACAGGGAAAGGGAGAGGGAGAGTTCCGGATGGAAGCGGTCTTCCGGTTCCCTATTGCGTGGTAGCCCTGCCGGAGAGGTCAAGTCCGTGGTCGGTTCAAAGGGTTTAACATTCGCGTACAATCATGCATTATGAATACATAATTGCACGACAGTGTACCGGGAGGATCAACCGGGCCGCCCGCCGGTTGTGACCGCAGCCCTAGAGCCCGAAGATCTCCGTCACCTTCGCCTCGAACGCCTCGTCCGTTAACTGCTTCACCATCGGGACGAACGTCTCCGCTTCGACACCCACCGGGGTGCGGATCGGGGAACCGGCATCCTCGATTATGCGGAGGACCGCCTCCGCGACCGCCACGGGGTCCGGCCCCTCGTTGATCTTCTTCGCCACCACGGGGATGAGCTTCGCGGCCAGCGCGGCGTACGGCGACGCCGGGGAGACGGTCGCCGGGTTCGCCACCAACCCCTTCGACACGAAGCGGGTTCCGAAGAGTCCAGGCAATACGGAATGGACCCGGATCCCGAAGGGAGCCACTTCGTACCGCAGGGAATCGGTGATCGCCTCTACGGCGTACTTGCTCGCGTTGTAGTACGTCAACAGCGGGAACCCCATCCTCCCGAGCCACGCGGAGATGTTGATGATCACACCCGACCGCCGGGCCCGCATCAAGGGGAGCGCCGCCCGGCACATCCGACCCACGCCGAAGACGTTCACGTCGAACTGGCGCAGGATCTCCGCGTCCGTCGCCTCCTCCACCGTCCCCAGGAACCCGTACCCCGCGTTGTTGACGAGGTTGTCCAGCCTTCCGGACTCATCCGCCACGCGCGCGACGGCGGCGCGGACGGAACCGTCGTCCGTGACGTCCAGCCGCACGGTCTTGATGGGGATCCCCAGGCCCTTCGCCTCCGCGACCAATGCCTCCCCATCTGCCGTATTCCGCGCACCCGCGTAAACATCGTAACCCTTGCCCGCAAGCAAGAGAGCCATTGCCTTCCCCATCCCGGACGTTGCCCCGGTGATCAGCGTGACACTGCCCATGCGGACACCTCCCCTGATTTTCGTCCATCATCCACGGAAACCCTTGAGGATTCATTGACCGGCATCAATTGCCCGGGTATGCCATCCCCGTCGGATTGAGCGCCGGCATTCCGCAACGGTGATCGTGGCCGTCGCCTTCGGCTTCGGCCAGACAGCGGGCTAACCCCTAGCTCAACCGGACGGCCAGTGGACGCAGGTCGCTGGCCGCCGGTTAGCTCGAACGTTAGGCCTCGTGTTGAGTGCCACGATGTCGTGGCACTCAACGGTTACTTGAAAGAGCCGCAAGGATACCGCGCAACTGGTCGATGTGGGACTGGACGTGGTACCCGCCCAGTCCATAGGTCATCTCATCAAGAGTGGGGTACTCGCCCAGCGGAGAATCTTTCAGTTTCGGGATATGCGCTTTTCTTGCTAGCTGCTCCTCGGTTAGTTCCGCCGCGAAGTCGGCTACACGTTGGTAATTCATCTCGCACTCCGCGACAAGCTCAATGAAACTCATGCGCGCACGATTTTCGGTAAAGAACGGATTATCGGTTACGAGATCTATCATCGGGGTATCGCTGTCGACGAAGGCCTTAAGGATCGGCAGGTGTCCCACGTCCTCGGGACCGCACAGGTGGGAAAGAATCCGCTTTGGTGACCACATGTCCGTCGGAGCGCGCGAGGCCAGGTTCTCGTCCACTCCTTGGCATACCTGTTTCAGGGCTGCCACTTTCTTCCGGATATCTTGAGCCAACTGATTGCCACGGGAAACTGCCATGGTGTCTCCTCCTTGTGATGATCATCTCCTTTCCCTCAGTGTACTGCAGATCGTCCCGCGGACTTCCCCTGGTTTCGTAGACACCTGGTCCAGTTGGCCGGAAACCGGGGTGTTGGGCAGGGGGCGACGGCTCTGACGGGTCTGCTGGCCATTGGGCGCGCTCGAGCCATCATCGATTGGTGGTTGCAGCAGGGGTTAGGCGTTTTCCTCCAACAGCATCTCGCCGGGATGAGTCGGTGGTCCGCTCGTCGGGATGCGAACCATCATGTCCTCCTTGGTCTCTCGTCTTTACTTGCTGGAGTTGTTGGGAGATCAATGGTAATCCGTAATCTCCACGAGATTCAACCAGGAGAACGTCAGAAATCCGGGAGAGAAGGGGGGATCGCAAAATTTGCTGGTCCGATGTTTTGAACAGTAGGGGACACTGGAGGAGACCTTCGGCTTATTTTATAGACAGGATATGTGGGTTGAAGGGGGGAATTGCATTTTTTGACGATATGTGTAGGATTATGTGTAGACCGTATTGGGAGGACGAACCATGCCGACGAATCTTCATATCGATTCGGATTTGCTGGAGCAGGCAAAACGATTGGGACATCATCGTACGAAACGCGAGACGGTGGATGAAGCGTTGCGCGAGTACATCCAGTATCGGAAAAGGGTGGAGGCGGTAGAGGCATTCGGGACGATCGATTTCGACCCCGGTTATGACTATAAAAAGATGCGGAACGCCCGTTGATCGTTGTCGACACTTCGGTTTGGTCCCTGGCGTTCCGCCGGCGCAGCTGGCCCAAAGGGGTCATGCCCGGGATCGTAAAGCTTCTTCAGAAGCTAACTCGAGAAAAGCAGCGGGTGGTAGTGCCTGGCGTTGTTCTTCAGGAACTGTTGTCTGGAGTAAAAGATCCGGTACAAGGGGAGCGAATCAAGGAATTGATGGAGGGATACCCACTGATCCCGGCAACCAAAGAGCAGC